>FUFK010041171.1_pt1 | contig 85254 bp, 101 predicted proteins | sample 1021851 | NCBI WGS metagenome assembly FUFK01 (sample SAMEA51879418, study PRJEB19060) | metagenome
TGTTGACTCGCCACGGATCACAGACGCATCAAACTCATCCAGATACGTCTGCATGCTCTGCAGCGTTTTTTCGCTAGGCTTTTGAACTTTGCCCTCAACGAAATTTTTGAGCGTTGCATAATCAATGCCGATCTCATTTGCTAACACTCGGCAGCATTGCTTCCACGACTTACCGAGTTCTTGCGTCAACGCATCGATCTGCGTCTTCATGATAGAATTCATCTTGCCCAGTTCTTTGGGATCACGCAGCATGGCTTGCACGGGTGTTTCCCATAAAAATTCGTTACTCACTTTTTTCTCCTATACCCAAAAATTTACAAAGCGCATTGAATTTGCACATGTTTACGACGTGTTCCGGCAACATCGCACTCAAATTGTTGATTATGTCGTTTAGCTCTTCGCGCTCAGTTTTTGTCTGATTCGGGAGCATCTGCATCACTAGCCCCTGATACAGGGCTTCTTCTGCGGTTTCTGGATTTTTGTCCATGTTCCGATCCATTCACTTTCTCCAACAAAGTTTCTATTTGCTGCTCCATAACGGACAGCCGTTCATCAAGACCAAGAAGCAGCGTAACGACTCGCTCCGCCTCTTCTTCGTCAAAGATTATTGTCAGTTCGCCTTTCACGATGGCGACGCTATTGTCTGCACATCGACTACGTGGTCTGACCAATTAGCATCGTCCCGCGCTGTGCGGATTGCTTCCTGCTCTGTCTTGGCAGATATGCCCTTCACGACACTGGTCTGGACGATGGTCACGTCCCATTGTTTGTCGCTAGACGCCAACCCCGTGACTGCAATTCGGATGTTTTCGTGACCGTTCCAATCGACTTCTAAACCCGCTTCGCGGAGCGCGGTGCAAATGGTTTGACCACATCCGCCCCACGCCAGATAGCACACACCGTCTTGCTTCAGACCTTCCGCGTCCTGCATGTGGTAGAAGACATAGGCGTCCTCTTTGTCTTCGGGAATCTCGGCCAGCCCGCAGGACTGACAACACGTGTGGTGGGCCTTGGCAAAGAACCCCTGCTTACGGAGCGCGGCGAACGCGTCGTCGATGCGACGTGCTATTTTTTTTGCGTTTTTGTGCATCAGAAAAGCTCCAGTTGTTTTTCGTTGGTAAATTGCTTGCTAGGTTTTTCGTCAGGCACACTTGTGCGGTCACGTAGCTCGGCCACGGTCGGGTTGTGTAAGAAAAAATTCCTTTCGAGGTTTTTGTACTCAGACGATTCCTGAGTTCCGGTGACAGGGTTGAACTTAATGACAGAGTCTTTGGGTAAACGCCTGCGGCGGGCTTGGGCCTGCCTTTGCGCTACCTTTTTACGAAATTGTTTTGTATTTCGCTTAGAACGTTTGTCCTTCATTCACTTTCTCCAAAAGCTTGAAATGCGATGATATGCGAGTTATCTTACGTTTGCAACACTGACTAGGACAAAAAATGAAAATTACTGACGAACCGTTTGAAGTTGGAATGCTTCACCCGAAGATCGTTCACGATCTGGAGCGTCCCAGCACCCGTATCGCAGGGTGGGGCAGCACGGCTGTAAATAAGAGCGAGCGAAATGCGATGAAAAAAATTGCGGCAGAAGAGCGCGAGGCGATTCGTACCGCCATACGTCTCGATGTTGACGATGAACTGGCAGAGTGGGTCTACAGCCGCGCCTTAGTCGACGATGCTCGTTGTAATGAGCACATCATTCTCAAGGCCCTGAAAGAGTTCAATCTGCCCTTCCCAAAGTTCTGGGTTGAGTTCCCAGACAATCCAGCGTTCGAAGCTCCCTTCGCTCCTCTCACACCAGAAGAGCGCACGACCGTCAAAGGGAGTGTGGTTGGGTGCTTGGTCGAAGGGATCAAACGCTATGACCCTAAAAACGGCGTAATGGGCGACGGGTTCAGTTTTCAGTTTTACGACACGATGGCAGGCAACAGCGGTTACGGTATTGATATTTACCGTCCGGGCGTAAAATCGCGATGGGCAACTGCTCTCGACAAGGAGTTGCAGCGAGGCACACGGCCAGCGGTTCATATCAAAGACGAAGAGATCATGCGTGTGTCGGAGGTGGGTACTGTGGCATTTGGTCTTTTTGGACCCCACGACGGCCCGATGGACACAAACGGCATGGACCATGACAGCCCTGTTTGGCAGATGTTCCGAGGTGTCGATATTATCGAAAAGCGCATGTATTGGTGTGAGCATATCGATTTGAACGGCCATGATTTTACGATAGGCACGTTTAACGGACAGGTATCCAGCATGCGATGCCAAGGCATGTGGCTTCGTTTTGTGATCATGGCCATAAACACTTTGAACTATCCGTGGGTTGCCCGCGAGAAAGTGATGGGCGTTGCTAATCAAAAATCGTCGACTCCCCGCATTGTCCCGCGCAACGACTACTACCGATTGAAAATCAAACTGCCAAAAGACTTCGTCGAAGAGGTACAACCGTCTAAGCCGCGACAACGGCCTTATGGCACGGCTTTACACCGTGTCAGGGGACATCGACGCGAATATAAAAATCCAGACGGCAGCTTAAAAAAAGTTATCTGGGTAGATTCTTTTGAGCGCGGCGATGAGAAATATGGCGTGATCGTCAAGGACTATCAGTTGGTCAAAGACTTAGATAAGGATGATGACAAATGACTTCGACGTTAGAAGAACGTGTCGCTTTGTGGACCATGGACGAAGAGACGTTGGCCAATCTGTGCGTCAACGCGGCCTGCGCGCTGCGGGACACGGGGCAGGTGCAACCGGTGCTGCATTTCTATAACGAGCTGATGTTTGGTGATGAGGAGCAAAAAATTCTGTTGTTCGAGTTGCTGCTGTTTGTTGCCAACCGACTGACAGGCGATTTGGATTTCATTTCGTCAGACAAAGTGGTGCGCGACCATCGGGTCAGTCTGAGCGAGGAGTTCAATGAAAAGGTCAACAGCTTGCGCGAGACCCACTAACGGAAATATTTGTCAACCCCTCATTGAAAAATAATTGCATTTGTCTAAGTTGTGTCTACATTTTGCTCAAAATTCTTCTGGCTTTCAAAGGTCGCATATGCGATAATGTGCATACCGATTGAGGAAAGGACCTCGTCGAGGGCAATGTTCCACGTGGAACAACCCAGATCTTTAACAAACTGGAGTATGTGAAATGTCAGAGCAATCTGAGTACATCGTCGTGTCTGGCGATTTTCGGTGGGGCCGCAGCAACAATCTCATGGGCGCGTGCCTTCACTGTTTCTTGCCAATGAAGCCAACCAAGGCGCTTCACTATGTAACCGCTGTAGAGCATGACCTGCAATACGGCAACCCCGTCGATTTCGATGAAATCGAAAGAGATTGGCAAGACGGGGGCTACGACTTCTACGAAGGCGATCCCGTCGAGGTCAGCATCAATTACTTTGATCCAGACCTGTGGGAGGATTGGAGCGTTGAACCGATGTCGGGCAGTGTTATCTATTACGGTTTCAAGCCCTCCGCAGAAGCTGCCAAAGGCAGAACGGAACAAGAGGCCCGCGACCAAGCAAACGTGATGGCCATCTGGGACAACGGTGTCCTACGGCCACGACCATAAACCAACAGGGGCTTCGGCCCCTTTCTTATCAACGGAGAAAGTGAATGAAATTATACCGAATCGACACTGGCGAGGGTTANCACTACGCCAGAAACAAAAAACATCTTAAACGAGCCATCGACTACATCGATCAGAATTTCTGTGCAAAAGAATATTTGGAGGTCAAAGTCGTTGAGTTCGAGATCAGCCGTCGGGGAATCCTGAACGCCTTGTGGGAGGGAATGGAAGCAGCAGGCGGACACGAGCACGGTACACTACTGTTATTTGGGGATGAGGATTAGGAGAAAATCTATGAACTTAGCAAAACGATTGCACTTATGTGATAACCAAGCCCTTGTCGGCACCACCATTAGCGGATGTGTGCCAGACATTATCCGAGGCGATGTGTCTGTCGATAACATCGTCGGCTTTTCAGCCAACACGCGAATGATGGACCGCGCCATGCTGTCTAGCGTCTGCCAGCAATATGCTGCCTGTCATCAAAAAGACACCGACCTTAGTGATCCCAACCGATGGGAAGACGTCGTCATAGAGTTGATGCTGCGCACCTGTTTTTTCCAACGCAGAGCACACGACATTTCCGCTTTGCACTTGCAGGACATGTTCGAGGCACACTTTGAGCAAACAAGAGGCTACCATCACTACAATGCGCCAAAGTGGATTGTTGTGGATAAATGGCTGTTCCACCAAAAAATAGGGCAGGGATTGTTTTCTGGTAGCGCGAGCCATGATATGGAATTCAAGGCGGCAGGAGACGGGGAATAGGGCGTGTAACGCGGTTCGCGGTGCTTGGGCCAAAAAATCGCTTTCTATATAGTACTTTTCAGCAAAATATATTTTTTGAAAAAACAATTTCAAAAATGCCGGTACAGGCGGTACGGCGGTACAACCCTTATAGGACGGGGCTTTGCGGCGTACCGGAGGCGTACCGGCGTGATTCAAGGCGTTACGGCCAAATGAAAAAACGCGTAACTACATAGCACTTTTCAGCAAAAATTTTTTTTGTTTTTTTTTCTTTCTGGAAAAAGTTCTATATAGAGGCGGGAATTTAGGATCGAGGTCTTGACACTGCGCGCAAGCGTGTTGTTAGGCTGCGACAAATCGCATAGGAATGATNNANNTGACNTGGCTACTTTTTAAAATTTTAGANTNGTTTGATANNGGNCCGCAGCCGANNGNCNGCNTGGTGGANAANNTAAAAAAAGAANNNGNNNNANNGCNNGTTGACATNTACGGACGCATACGNGACTAGTTCGCATACNCCNATAANCAACGGANGCGAACCATGAAACTNNTAAACACGACCGCCAGCAACNCNAAAATNAAAAAGACNCAGAACAAACCTAACAATTACTTTGGTAAGCCGATCAGAATGGCTAGNCTCAGCATGCTACCGGACCGCATTATCTGCGCCGGTAGTAAGGCCGCCGGATGCATGGACGCTTGCCTTAAAGACTCCGGACATGCCCGATTCAATCCTGCCGTCAACATAGCCCGCCAAAAGAAAACTGATTTTTGGCACACCGACAAAGCCGGATTTCTCGCTCAATTAACGCGCGAACTGAGGAACTTTCAAAAAAACGTATGTGAAAAGAAAAACGTGCAGGGCGTTGTGCGGCTAAATACTATTTCCGACATACCTTGGGAACAGCACAATATTCCTCAGCAATTCCCAGATCTATTTTTTTACGATTACACCAAGCGACCGAAACGCTTGGGCACCACGCCACAAAACTACCGGCTGATGTTCTCTTATAGCGACCGACCGCAGTACCAGAAACAGGTAGCCGCCGCGCTGCCGACCGGCGTCCCCATCGCTGTAGTTTTTAAAAATTCAATACCGCCCGAATACCTTGGCCGACCAGTTATCGATGGGGACCTGTCAGATCTGGACAATGTGATGGCCGGTCCGGTAGTGATTGGGCTTACTGCCAAAGGGCCAGCGTTGCACGATCATTCGGGCTTTGTTGTCGACGGCAATATGATTTTGAGGGCGGCGGCATGAAAGTATACCTTGTGAGAATAACGGACGAAGAAAACGCCCTAAACTTTGCCCGTAAGAACGAAGTGAGGGTTTTTGAAACGTCTAAACAGCGCGAACAATTTATTGAAACCATGCAGCGATTCGGTAGGGGGACCGAATTTGAAAAACGTACTTGTGAGTTTCCGGCTACCAAAAGAGGCATATGTGCCTTTTTTAACATGCACGCGTGGCACGGCTAGCCCGAAAAACAAATTTTTAAAAAAAGCTTGCACCGGCGCACCAATATGCGAGAATTCCCATGCGGCAAACTTTTCGGGCGCGCCGCACGCCCAAATTTTAGGAAAAAGTGACCATGTTGAACACGACTCTAGAAAACGCAAATGGAACCCTTGAAAGCATTCTGCGACAGATCAGCGACCAAGCAAGCCGAAAAGCCGACTATATCGCGCCGACAGATCAATTACAGGTTCAAACCCGTGACGGGAATACCAATATCGTGTTGGAAGCGAATGGCGGCATGCCTACNCNGCAATTCCAGACAAANGAAATTGCATTCCAGCAANTGGCCAGCAATTGCGANATTGACGTNCGAACTGCGCGCCGGTTACGGGATAACGAAAATTATTGCGCCGAATTTGATCAACTGATTAATAAAATTCTGGTTAACGAGCCAAAAAACAAAATGTTGCGCACGTTCGACGGCGATCAGCCATTAGTGCGGGCTATCGTCAGCGATAAGTTCAAAACTTTTGACAATGTTGATTTGGTGCAATCCGCCCTGCCGCAGTTAATGGAAAGCGAAGCCAACTGGAAAATCGTTAACGGGACCGTCACCGACTCTCGGCTTTATATGCGTCTCAAATCCGAAAATCAGGTAGCCGAACCCGCGATCGGNGACGCCATGGCCAACGGCATCATGCTGCGCAATAGCGAGGTAGGCATGGGCAGCGTCGAAGTGATGCAAATGGTTTGGACGCTTTGGTGCCTGAACGGATGCTCTAGCGAAAAGAAAAGCCGCCACACTCACGTCACTAGCGCACGCGGGACCGAGGACTGGTCTCTGCTAACTAGTGAAGCCAAGGACGCGGACAATCACGCGCTGCAATTAAAATTGCGCGATGTTGTCGCCGGTTACACTTCCCGCGATAGTTTCGACGAAGCCGTCGAAATGTTCCGACTCGCGCACGGGGACATTGTGGAGAATGGTTTAGCTAATCCCGCCGCCGTTGTGGATAGCGTCGTTAAAGTTTTAAGTTTGCCTAAGAAATCGAGCGACTCGATTATGGCGGGCCTCATGCAAACCATACAGCAACCCGGATACAGCAATAAGCCGATAAGCCGCGCTACTTTAGTTAACGCGGTAACCGCCGTGGCGCATACCGCCGACGCGGATAGCGTAGACGATTGGTATTCCAACGGGCGCGCCGTGCTAGATCTGCCGCGCAATCAATGGGAAACTATCGCACGCGCTGCCTGATCATTACCGGCAATTAACCAAACAAGCCCGCCATCGTGCGGGCTTTTTTTATGTCTGCGATAAGTTATATACTCCACGCACGCCCCAAATTGAGGGCGCAACATAGGAGTAACGAAAATGGAAAAAGTGGTTAACATACGCCCCGCCAAGCTTTTGTTAAGCTGGCAACACGACCCACAAAAACAATATGGTCCCGTCGAAAAGTTCAGGCTAGAGGAAGCTTGCGGGTTGATTCCCGACTTTTTTGAGCGCGCGTTGTCCCTTAGCGAATCCGGCAACCTTGAAACGATCGCGGACGGCATGGACGAACTATACCAGTGCGGCGGGTTCGGCCAGTACCCGCTAGACGGGGAGTTGAAAGCAAACGGCACCTATGTGAGCAGCTTTGCCGACGATGAAGATTTGCACCCGTATTTAGCACTTGCAAGCCTAGACCCGTCCCGATGTGACGTCGAATGCTTCGTTTATCCCTACGGCATCGTGGGGCTTCGCGATAGCGCCGGACAATGCAAGATAGCGAGGTTCGATTAATGATCACCGACATTGTCGAAAAGCTTGGCCAGTTTACCGACGAACAACAGGCCGCACTCCAACGCGTTTTTGAACGCCACATAGTAGACAGTGATCACCCCGAGTTTAGGAATCGGGGCTTTCGCGACTGGATACTTGGAGACGTGCACAAAGCGATTGCTGACGATTGCGTAATGGCCAAAATTCCGGATATGTGGCTTGGGATCGAACCCGACGGGTATACCCATAGTTGAACGGCCTACCCGCCCGAATAAGCCCGCCAATGTGCGGGCTTTTTTGTGTTTTTAAAAAAGTTAAATAAGCCGCGCCTCGCCTTCCGCCCGCCGTTCAAAACGTACCGCTCCCCGATCCCCGATCCGTTGCCAGTGATCCGGTATTGATCGGGACCGATCCGCGCTCCCCGATCCCCGATCCGCGCTCCCCGATCCGCGCTCCCCGATCCGCGAACCGCTCAAACAATCCGCCGTTTTGGCTCCGCGTGGAAGTTTCCGCCCGCCGTTTTGGAAGTTTCTTTTTAACTTCCACCCGCCGCCGGTCCCCGATCCGCGCTCCGCGTTCCCATGCCCGCGCTCCGCGCCCGCCCGCCGCCGGTCCCCGTTAGTCCTGGCATGCGTGATATCGCATACCGCCCGCGCCCCATGCGCTAGGGTCCCCCCAACAATAAAGGTTAACCGCGCACCGCCGACCGCCGCCCTCGCGCCCCTCAACGCAGCCGTTAGGCAAAAAAAACAAAGCACGTACTTGTGCATATTTCACGCAAACAATACGGTTCTGAAACAAATGGCTTTAACTGAATAAAAAAAGTGGTATATTTCGCGAAAATAAGCGGTCTTTATGGGATTTGACGCATGGCCGAGGTGCAGAAAAAAGTCGAAACGAGAGGCAGGCCCCGCCTATCTGAAGATACGAGGTTGACGGGTAAGCAACTCAAGTTTGTCGAACTGGTCGCCACACGTGAGGGACAGGACACGTTACGAAATTTGGCCGTCGAAGCCGGGTTTAGTGTTAGTGGGGCGCATACACGTGCCTACGAGATGCTGAACCCTAGAAAATCACCACACATCGTAAAAGCACTTAAAGAACGACGGGCCGAGCTTGCCGAAAAGTATGAAGTGAGCTATGCCCGACACATACGCGACTTGCAGCATATCCGTGATCAAGCAATCGCGGCTGGCGCATATTCCGCTGCGGTGCAGGCAGAAAAAGCGCGGGGCTTGGCCCAAGGCGATATTTACGTCAACAAGTCTGAGGTTCGTCATGGATCGATAGATCAGATGAGTAAGGCGGAGGTCAAGAAAGCTTTGGACGAACTGAAACGCCAGCTAGGCGAGAAGGTGATCGATGTCGAACCAGACAGAGTCGAGCTTTTGGAAGCAGATCAAGACGGGGCTATCCAGCACTGATGCGATATGCACTCGCATAGAGAACAGCAGCACGCAGGGGCTACCTGACCTGTTGTTGCTGGACCGTGCTAAAGATTTTCACCTGATTGAGCTAAAAGTTGTGAAAGGCAACAAAGTTTTGCTCAGTCCGCATCAAGTGTCTTTTGCAACGCGGCACAGGGGCGCTCGCTCGTGGATCGTGGCTAAAAAGGACGACACCGTGTATCTGTATCGATCTGACCAAGCGATAGAAGTTTTTGAGGACGGGATACGGTGCCCGGCCCACGGCACGTTTACCAAGCCAATTGACTGGTCAAGTTTTCTCACCACCATAGAAACTCGCGGGGTCCCCCTTGAACCTTGATACTCAGACAGACGCTGAGGTCCAAAAGCTTCGGCTAGAGCTACGTTTGAAGCAGCTTGAAAAGGTAGAAACTTGTAAAACTGAATTTTTACCGTTTGTTAGAGCTATGTGGCCGGAGTTTATTGCGGGTAGGCACCATTATTTGATTGCTGAAAAGCTTGAGCAGATTGCGTCGGGTAAGCTGAAGCGGTTGATTATTAACATGCCTCCACGTCACACAAAGAGTGAGTTTGCTTCTTATCTGTTTCCTGCGTGGATGATTGGTCTGAACCCGTCGATGAAGATCATTCAGGCGACGCACACCACTGAACTGGCAGTGAATTTTGGTCGCAAAGTAAAGAATCTTCTGGAGACGGACGAATACAAAGAGATTTTTGACGATACGAAGCTGTCTGCGGACAGTAAAGCGTCGGGTAGATGGGATACAAAGTCGGGCGGGATGTATTACGCGGTGGGTGTAGGGTCGAACCTTGCTGGTCGCGGTGGTGATTTGATCATTATTGACGATCCGCACTCAGAGCAGACGGCGATGTCGGCGAGTGGTTTTGAAAATGCATGGGAATGGTACACGGCGGGTCCCCGACAACGTCTCCAGCCGGGTGGTGCAATTGTTTTGGTGCAAACTCGGTGGTCCGAAAAGGACATGACGGGCAATCTGGTGCGTCAAATGACCAAAGATCCGTTTGCAGATCAGTGGGAAATCCTTGAATTACCTGCAATTTTTGAATCGGGCGAGCCATGTTGGCCTGAATTTTGGAAAAAAGAGGAGTTGGAGTCGGTAAAAGCATCGATTCCGGCGTATCAGTGGAACGCGCAGTACCAACAAAACCCGACATCCGAAACTTTGGCCATTTTGAAGCGAGAATGGTGGAATGTNTGGGAAAAAGAGAGTATTCCGAGTCTTCAATACGTGATTCAAAGCTACGATACGGCATTTAGTAAGCGCGAGACGTCTGATTACAGTGCAATTACTACTTGGGGGGTGTTTTATCCCGAAGAAATAGGGGGTCCGGCGCATTTAATTCTGCTAGATGCCAAAAAAGGGCGGTGGGACTTCCCTGAACTGAAAGAAATCGCCTTAGAGCACTATAAATTTTGGGAACCCGAGACGGTAATTATCGAAGCCAAGGCTTCAGGGACCCCTTTGACGCAGGAGTTGCGTCAATTGGGCATTCCGGTAGTAAATTTCACGCCAAGCCGTGGTAATGACAAGCTTTCTAGGGTACACAGTATTTCACCCTTGTTTGAAGCTGGTATGATTTGGGCACCGGATGAGTCTTGGGCATTGGAGGTCATAGAAGAGTGTGCGGCTTTCCCGAACGGAACGCACGATGACTTGGTAGATAGCACCACTCAGGCTTTAATGCGATATAGGCAGGGTAATTTTGTACAGTTGCCCAGTGACGATTGGGAAGAGAGCGAGGGTTCAATGAATATAACGGCGAGCGCGTACTATGGCTAATCCAATTATACCAGTAGCAACGTTGGTTGCTCGATTAAACGCGGCTCGCAGTAAAGCGTCAAAACTGAGCAAAGAACTTGCCACCGAATCGATGTCACCCCGAACTCGCAAAAAAATTGAAAATGAGTTACGGACGACAGTTTCTAAAGCAAGAGAAATTGAAAAACAAATCCCGCCCGGAACGCCCGGATTTCGGTTGGGAGGCGAAGTTATGCCAAGAAAGGCAAATATGACAGGTCTGACAAACCTTTTTAGCAAATACAATACATCAGGACCCTTGCTGGGGGCAGGTGTTCCACGTGGAACAATGCAAATGCAGCGTGGCGGCAGTGTTGATTTGGATGGTGGCAGAGAAGAAGCCTACAGAAATTTTGATCGAGCTGATTTTTTACGGTCTTTAGGGCCGGGTGCTTTTGATGATGTTCCGGCTGCCGTTCGTGCGCAAGTTTTAGACGATTTAAATAGAGCGGGGCAAATCGCTGAATTAGAAACGCCGCCCCCGGTCACAGGGCCGATCATGGGCCTTGGGGCTGCCGAAGCAAACATTTCGGACGGAAGAGCAGACGAGCTAGGGCTGTTTGAAAATCCTGCGACTACACCGGATCTACCGCCTATTGAAACAACTGCTCCCCCGCCTGCCACCGGTTTGAATGTACCCGCCAGCGAGGTTTTAACCAGCGGGATTGTCGCGGGTGGCCCTACACCGGATGAAATGGAAATTGTGGATACGGGAGATCCTTTCACAGGGGAGGCTAAAATAACTCTCCCGCCCCCTAAACGTGCGCCGATACCGCCGGTAGAAAACGAATTCCCAGATCTCCCGCCGCCGATTTATGAAGCGCCGCCCCCGCAAACCGGACCGCCGCCTACAGGTGATTTGTTCCCACAACTTGGGCCACCGGATATTCCGGAGCGAGGAGAGGCCGCTCCTGTCACGGACGCTGATCCGAATTTTAATATTTTTGGGGATGATGGGTTTACCGCACAGACGGATATCGGCTACACCGGGCCAGAAACCCCGATACGCAGGACCGGAGACCCGTTTGCGGATGCGGTGGAGGGTGAGTATCAGATGCCCATCTATAAGCCGACGCCTACGCGCACGATGCCGTTTTTGTCCATCGATTACAAAACTCCGCGTCCGGCTGGAACTCCTCCCCCACCTCCTAAATCTGAAGATTACTCCACAGGAAGTTTTGGTAGGTTGATGTTCAATGAAGCCGTGCAACGTTGGGAGAGTCGTTACGGCGCGGTCGAAGATTATGTACCGCCCTCGGAAGAGGATGAAGAAAATGGCGGCGGTGGCGGCGGTGGCGGTGGTGGCGGACCCGGCAGCGGCGAAGGTCAGGATCGAGGAGAATATCCGTATGACACCGATCCTTCAAAAGACTCAGGTCGTCCTGAATCTTTGCAAGAATTTTTTTATCGCTATCCGGAGCCTCCTCCTGAAAGAACTTCGGGCGGCATCGGTCCTACTCAGCGTTACAACAGGTTGTTAGCGGAGTGGGAGGCAAAATACGGACCCGTAGAGGACTATAATGAGGCTAAGGCACGGGCCATGAACGCAGACATTGGTTCGATAGGAATGTAGGGGAAAGAAATGGCAAATGAAAATAGACCTCCTGTCTCCTTGATGGACCGTGAAGGAATGGATCTTGATGATGCCGAAACGCTTGCCGTAGAAGTAGAAGCGTTGCCGAATGGTTTAGAAACAAACTCCGCTTTTCGTGTAGAGGGCGTAGAAATAGTTCAAGACGAAGATGGCGGTGTAACTTTCGATTTTGACCCCTTGAGAAACAAAGATCGAGAGGACAATTTCTACGACAACCTCGCTGAATTCATGGACGATTCGGAATTAGCTGAGGTCGCTAGTGATTTGATGGATCAATACAGCGCCAACAAAGCTTCTCGACACGATTGGGAAGAGGCTTATTCCGATGGATTGGAGCTTTTGGGCTTTAACTATGAAGAACGCACGGAGCCTTTCAGGGGAGCCACTGGCGTCACGCACCCTTTGCTGGCTGAGGCTGCGGTGCAGTTTCAAGCTCAAGCTTTCAACGAGCTTTTGCCCCCTGATGGTCCCGTACGCACTGCAATATTAGGCACGCAAACAACCGCCAAAGCAGAACAAGCGAGTCGTGTTAGAAATTTTATGAATTATTACATCACGAATGTGATGGAGGAATACACGCCNGANTTCGATCAGATGCTATTTAACTTGCCGTTGGCGGGGAGCACCTTCAAAAAAGTGTATTTTGACGACACTTTGGGTCGCCCTGTCAGCAAATTTGTGCCCGCAGAGCATCTTGTTGTGCCGTATGAGACATCAGATCTGCAAACCTGTCCTTGTATCACTCACGTCGTGCGTATTCCGCTAAATGATTTGCGCAAACAACAGGTTTCGGGCTTCTACAAAGATGTGCCCGTCTTACCCACGCAAGCCAATACAACAAGCATTTCGGAAGAAACAGACTATATCGACGGCATGAGTGCCTCAAACATTGATTATGACTGCACCTTGTTGGAGTTCCACGCCGATTTAGATCTACCCGGATACGAGAATAAAGATGAAAACGGCGAAGAAACCGGCATCAAAGTGCCGTATATCGTCACGATCAGTGAAGAGAACGGTAAGGTTTTAGCGATTCGTCGTAATTATGCGGAGGATGACCCACTTACCGCCAAGATTCAGTATTTCGTTCATTATAAGTTTTTGCCGGGGTTTGGTTTTTACGGGTTGGGCTTGATTCACACCATCGGCGGACTATCGCGCACCGCGACTGCTGCGTTACGTCAATTGATTGATGCGGGGACGCTCTCCAACCTGCCTGCAGGCTTCAAGGCACGCGGCCTACGGATCAGGGACGACGACTCGCCTTTGCAACCCGGCGAGTTTAGAGACGTTGACGCACCCGGTGGCCAGATACGAGACAGCTTGATGCCCCTGCCGTTCAAGGGGCCAGACGGCACGTTGTTCCAGCTTCTTGGTTTTGTCGTCGAGGCGGGGCAAAGATTTGCCACGATTACCGATATGAAGGTAGGAGATGCAAATCCCAACGCGGCGGTAGGCACCACCATTGCAATGATAGAGCAGGGCACTCGTGTTATGAGTGCAATCCACAAGAGACTGCACTACGCAATGAAAATAGAGTTCAAAATTCTAGCTCGCGTCATGGAAGAAAGCTTGCCTCCGGTTTATCCATATGAGGTCCCCGGTGCCGAAGCGACGGTGAAAGCTGCTGATTTTGATGACAAAATTGACGTAATCCCTGTTTCTGATCCAAATATTTTTTCACAAGGACAACGTATTGCATTAGCCCAGACGGAACTGCAAATGGCTATGCAAGCGCCAGAGATACATAACATTCCCGAGGTCTATCGCAGGGTTTACGATGCTTTGGGGGTCAAAAATTCAAAAATGATTTTACTGGCAGACACGCCAGATGAGTTTGAACCAAAAGACCCTGCGCAGGAAAACATGGACGCCTTGCAAAACGTCCCTTTGAAGGCTTTCAAGGGTCAAGATCACATGGCGCACATGCAGGCGCATTTGATTTTTGGATCTAGTCCTATGATCTCTCAGAATCCTACCGTTTCGGTTGCTCTACAAAAACATTTGTTGGAGCACGTTCGACTTATGGCGGAGGAACAAGCCGAACAGATGTTTATGCAACAAAACCCAAATGTTGCATTGACCGATCCAGAAACCAACGTGCAATTCCAAGCGATGGTTGCTCAGAACGTTGCGCAGGGAATGCAGCAATTGATGCAAATGAGTCAACAAATCGCCTCTGGTGGTCAACCGCCACCGGGGCCAGATCCTTTGATTCAGTTGAAACAACAGGAATTGCAGTTGAAATCGCAACAAGAACAGAACGACATGGCGATGGAGCAACAAGAATTGGAGCTTGAACGTCAAAAACTTGCCCAACGCGAGGCACAATTCCAGCAACGTCTACAGAGTCAAGAAAATCAAACACAGGCTCGTATCGAGGCGGGCATGCAAAGAGAACTCATCAAACAGCAAAGAGGTGACATATGAGCAAAGTAAAAGTGAATGGTGTCGCTCCGAAAGAGCCGCCAACCCCACAAAATTATGCAGACATCCAAGGGCAAGGCACGATTCCTTACAAAAAGGCGGTGGAAGAAGCAACGCCTGACACGATGTTTGCAAAGGTAACCACTGGCACGAAGCGTGGCATGGGCGCTGCCTTGCGAGGCTCTCGTTTCACAAACGCCTGAGGGTTTGCTTTATCTCCATAAAGAAGCGACAATATCCGATATCGTCAGATATTGAGGATACTTAATTGGACGGTATCGACGTTGTGCAGTTTGTCAGGAAGACGCTGCTGGCTCGCAAAACCCAGATTTCTGAATTGATGTCAGAAGGTGGGATAAAAGATATGGAACATTACCGAGAGTGCATGGGCGAAATACGCGCCTGTGACCACGTGCTGGTTGAACTTTCGGAAATGCTGGAAAAACAGGACTCTTTTGATGACTGATGCGACGAAGCCCTTAGATATTTCTAAGGCATACGTTCCTGAAGAGGAGCGCGTTCTTGACCCTACTCTCATCGAAACTTCAATTATTGACAGATTACCGCAACCTACGGGTTGGCGCGTTTTGATTTTGCCTTTCAAACCGTCTCGTCGCTCCAAAGGTGGAATTTTACTTAATACAAAGACCTTGGAAGAAGACGCCATTCAAACGAATGTTGGGCTGGTGCTACGTCTAGGTCCAGATGCGTATGACGACAAACGATTTCCGAACGGCGCTTGGTGTAAAGAGAAACAATGGGTGATTTTTGCCCGATATGCTGGTTCTAGATTTCGTTTGAACGACGAAGACGCGGCCAGATTTGGCAGCGAGGTTAGAATTTTAAATGACGATGAGATTCTAGCCACCATACTTGACCCCGATGATTTACACCATAACTGACGGACATGCAGATGAACGAGAAAAAATCCGCCCATGAGGCAGACGACGGACAAATTGATTTGGAGTTCAGTGAGGAGGCTCAAGAAATTGAGATAGAGCCAACGGAGGGCGACGATAATCTTGCTGAAGACGCGCCTGATGATCACGAAAAATATAGTCAGAGCGTACAAAAAAGAATCAATCAACTGACTAAACGGGCAAAAGAAGCAGAGCGCGATAAAGAGGAGGCTTTGCGATACGCCCAAACAATTCAAAATGAAAACAACAGTGTAAAACAACGTCTCCAAAACTTGGATTCAAACTATATCACTGAATATGGGCACAGAGTTTCCTCCGAGCAGACACGCGCAAAAGAAGCGTTGAAAACTGCGATTGAAACGGGGGACGTTGAGAGGCAGATGGCGGCGCAAGAGCGCATCGCACAACTTAGCATCGCAGCGGATAAACACGCGCAAGCAAAGGCGCAAAGAGAAAACTTAGCCGCCCAAGAACAAGCGTATGCGCAACAACAAGCCTATGAGCAACAATATATCCCTGCGCCACAACAAGAAGCCCCAGATCCGAAAGCCGAAGAGTGGGCTTCTAAAAACAGTTGGTTTGGCGAAGATGATGCAATGACGTTCGCCGCTTTTGGCATTCACAAAAAATTAGTGCAGGACGAGGGATTTGACCCATCTAGTAATGATTATTATGATGCGTTAGATTCACGAATGCGTGACGCTTTTCCTCTTCGCTTTGAAGAAGGAAGTGCGCGAAATAATCGTTCGGGACAAACGGTTGCCGCTGTATCTCGTGGCAAATCAGGTTCCGGACGCGGCAGAAAGGTTCGCCTCTCCCCGAGCCAAGTCACAATTGCCAAAAGATTGGGAGTGCCGCTTGAAGAGTACGCAAAATACGTGAAGGAAGGACAATGACTGATAATCAACAAGATGAAATTGATGCTATCAAGAGAACTTCCCGAGCGAAATCATCGCGGGCTTCGCAGGTTAAAAGAAAACCTTGGAGTCCACCGTCTAAATTAGACGCGCCCCCTGCGCCAGAGGGGTACAAACATCGTTGGATACGTGCGGAAGTGCGTGGATTTGAGGACAGAACAAACATTTCTTCTCGTATGCGAGAAGGATATGAACTTGTCCGCCGCGATGAGTACCCAGACTTCGAGGCTCCAACTATCGAATCAGGGAAATATGAAGGCGTGTTTGGTGTTGGCGGATTGCTTCTGGCAAGAATACCGTTAGAAACCGTTGCAGAACGAACTGAATACTTCGAAAGGAAGAATGCAGATCAGATTGAAGCGATTGAAACGGATGTTCTTCGCGAGAATGCACACTCAACTATGGTGATTGACAAACCAGAACGTCAATCACGTGTAACTTTTGGTGGTCCTCGTAAGTAAGCTTTTAGGAGCAAAACATGGCAAATCAAGAAACCGCTTACGGGCTTCGTCCTATCGGATTGGTAGGGGCTTCCGCTAATTCAACCGGCATTACTCAATATGAGATTGCGAGCAACAACACCAACGCTATCTTTCAATATGGCCTCGTTATCCCGCTTGCGGCAGGGGTCATCGATCAAGCTGGCGACACGGCGGGCGGCACGACTGCTGCGCTAGGTGTGTTGATGGGTGTTGAATACATGGATTCCGTTACAAAGAAGCCTGTTTTCAGTAATTACTGGCCCGGATCTAACAGCGTTAGCGTTGACACGAATTTTCCTGTCAAAGCTCTTGTTGCAGATAATCCGATGCAAACTTTTCAAGTCGCTACCGACGCTACGACTACGGACAGGGCTACTGCTCTGGCTGGAGTTTTTGCAAACGCTAGTCTTGGAACGTCTGCTAGGACGGGCAGCACAGATACCGGACGCTCTAATTCGGCGTTGTCCGTGTCATCAATCGCCACTACGGCTACTTTACCGCTGAAAATCATGGGTATCGTCGATGACGATGCAAACAGTGATTTTACTGCGGCTGGTATTCCGTTGATTGTGCGCATTAATGCACACTACAACTCCCCGAATGCGCGTTTCGATTCACAAACCACTGCCACGACGACAGGCATTTAACGGGAGAATCTAAATGGCTATCACTCGCGCACAATTAGCGAAAGAGCTAGAACCCGGACTAAATGCATTGTTCGGGCTAGAATATGATCGTTACGATCAGGAACACGCCGAAATTTTTGACGAGGAAACTTCAGACCGAGCGTTTGAAGAAGAAGTCATGCTTTCGGGCTTCGGTACTGCCCCTGTGAAATCAGAAGGCGGCGCTATCTCGTTTGATCAAGCGCAGGAAACATACACTGCACGATATTCGCACGAGACAATTGCGTTGGCTTTTTCAATCACCGAGGAAGCAATCGAAGATAATCTCTATGACAAGTTGGCGGCACGATACACTCGTGCGCTGGCACGTTCGATGTCACAAACTAAACAAATCCGTGCGGCAAGCGTTCTGAACAATGCGTTCAGCACGAGCAATCCAATCGGGGATGGTTCTGCTTTGTGTGCATCTGATCACCCGTCTATTTCAGGTGACCAGTCGAACGTTCTGGCTACTGCCTCTGATCTCAATGAAACATCTCTTGAGCAGATGTTGATTGATATTGCAGGCTTTACCGACGAGCGGGGCTTAAAGATTGCGGTTCGAGGAATGAAGCTGATCATTCCAAAAGAACTGCAGTTCATCGCAGAGCGAGTATTGAACTCAAACCTGCGGCCCGGTACAGCGGACAACGACACCAACGCACTCAAGTCCATGGGTATGCTGCCCGAAGGAGCGGTTGTAAACCACTTCCTTACGGATACGGATGCGTTTTTTGTCAAGACCGATGCGCCGAATGGCTTCAAGCTGTTCCAACGCACCCCTATCAAAACTGCCATGGAAGGCGACTTTGATACGGGTAACATGCGTTTCAAAGCTCGCGAACGTTACTCTTTTGGAGTATCGGACTGGAGGTCCGTAATCGGGACACCCGGCGCATAATTTGTCCTTGAGGCAAAGTTAAAGGGGCACATTGTTGCCCCTTTCTTTTTTGTGTATATTCAAACGATCCCTGACAGGCGCATACCGTGCCTGACACTAGCCAAGACAGGAGATCACAATGGCTAATTCAACTTTTTCGGGTCCGATTCGGTCTGAAAGCACCTTCAAAACCGTCAGCAAAAACGCAACGACAGGCGCATTTACCGAAGTCGCTACTTTAGGCGATGGACCAGTAAGTCTTTCAGACGGCAACGTCACTCTTACGAATGCGACCCATAGCGGGAGAATCCTCCTTGTTCCGGACGGTGGTCAAGATAATACTTATACGCTTCCGGCTCCTATTGCTGGATCTGTTTTTCGCTTTATTTACGCTGGGGGCGCTGCTGATGCAACGGACGCGCTTATTGTTACTCCCGGTAACACTAATTTTTATATTGGTGGCGTTACTTTCCTAGATACGGACGGTAACGAAGTAAGCTCAGTATTTTCTGATGGCAACTCAAACAGCAGTATTCAGTTGAATGTACCTGCCGGTTTCGACGTGACGATCATCGGATTGAACACTACGAATTATCAAATTTTCGGAAATGTGACGAGCACCACCGCACCTGCATTTGCTGATCAGTAAGGGGGTTGCACCATGGCTGATACAGTAGCTTCACAAACGCTTGCGGATGGCCCAAAAACTGCTGTTCTGAAACTAACCAATATTTCAGACGGATCTGGTGAAAGTGCCGTAACGAAAGTCGATGTTTCAGCTTTGCAGCCCAGCGCAGACGGAGATACCTGCACGGGGGTCACCATAGAACGAATTTGGTGGCAGTGCATCGGTATGAAAGTGCAAATCCTGTGGGATGCAACCTCAGATTTGTTCTGTATTGAGTTGGGCGAAAATCAAAGCGGCGATCACGATTACACCAAGTTTGGAGGTTTGACCAACAACGCAGGGTCCGGCAAAACGGGCGACGTCAAATTTACAACGGTCGGCCACAGTAGCGGTGACACCTACACCGTGATCTTGTATTTGAGAAAAGATTACAGCTAATAGTCAAGGAACGCAGTATGGCAACAACCAAGGATGTTCAACGACTTCCTTCGGGTCGGATTAAATACCGGGGCGAGACATTTTCAGGTTTTAACAAACCAAAACGAACCCCCGGTAAATCCAAAAAAAGTGCGGTCCTTGCCAAAAAAGGCAACGAAATCAAGCTGGTTAGGTTCGGTGATCCCAAGATGTCGATCAAAAAGGATCAGCCCGGTCGCCGAGCTAATTTTAGAGCTAGGCATCGATGTGATACGGCAAAAGATAAATTTTCGGCAAGATATTGGTCTTGTAAGGCATGGTGATGACTAGAGCGAGTATGCCAAAAGGTCTTTCTTACTATCGGAAAGGCGGTGGCGCATCAAAAAAAAGTAAAGGCAGTAAGATCTGCCCAGAGGGCAAAGCTTGGGCCAAACGTACTTTTGATACCTATCCGTCTGCTTATGCCAATCTTGCCGCCAGCAAATATTGCAAAGATCCGAACTATGCGAAAAAAGCGAAAGGCGGGAAACGGAAAGGCCGCTGATGGGTGAACTGAAAAAATGGCTCAAGCAAAATTGGGTTCGTATTGACAGCGAAGGGAATATCGTTGGCAAGTGTGGAACCTCGCCAGACAAACGTAACCCAGATCGCTGCTTACCGGAGGCAAAAGCTAGATCCCTGACTAAAGCAGAGCGAGCCGCGACCGCTAGAAAGAAAAAGAAAGCGGGTCGAAAAGGTAAGACCGTGGTAAAAAACACTCGGAAAGCAACAGTTAAGAACATGAGTAAGGGCGGAGAGGTCCGTCAAGAAATTGCAAGAGGGTGCGGCGCTGTTTTAGAAAGCCGTAGAAAAGTCACTAAATACATGTGAGGTGGTTATGTCAGTAGTCAATTTGGGCAACGGTGCTCCGAAGAAAAAAGCAGCTAAAAAACCAGCCAAGAAAAAAGCCCCGGCTATGAAGTCTAAAGGCATGAAGAATGGCGGCGTGGTTATGAAATCTAAAGGCGGAGCCATGGGCGGCAAAAAAGACATGATGCCCGGCGGTATGAAATACGGCGGCGAAGCTGGAAAAAAGAAGAAACCAAAAACAATGAAGATGGGCGGAGCCATGAAGTCTAAGGGCATGAAGAATGGCGGGAAAATGCCCGGTAAATTCAAAAAGGGTGGTGCGGCGTCAAAATAAAATATGCCTTATTTACAATCTAACATCCCGCATTTCAAATGTTGGGTTAGAAAAGAATTTACGCATAATCACGAGGCGTATCATGGCGAGTTTTTACACGCCATGGCTGTCGCCGTCACAACGATGCCCTGTAGGTGTTTAAGTTTTCAAATCATCTTTACGGGCATCGAAGCAGATGGAGAAGAAGAAGACACAGTTCATGGTGGGGCTATGTGGGCGAGAATGCCTATCACCGCCCTTGTGGCTGACATACCCTTGGAGGAGTGGCCGCAACCTATGGCGGTACATGATGCGCAGCCGTGGGATTGTTCCTCTCACTATCACGCGGTATATGTGATTGATCGTGCAACGCCGTGCCCTTGGATGGCGAAGATAGCGGGAGAAATGTATCCCGCGAAATACCTTTTCACAGTAGACTACACTGACAGTGAAATTGCAGATGACCCAGCGCAGCATAAGCAAAGTCATGTGCTGCAACTTTTAGACGCGGGGGAGTGGACAGGTAACATCGTTGCATTGCCAAACAATCGGGTTCGTGTGACGCACCCAGCTTGGTTTGAAACGGGTACAGGCGCTCCAGATTTTAAGCCTTCGGCTCACATACATTACTCAAAGTCTGATTTAGACTACGTGCTTGATGTGAACCGTGTTTTCGACAACTTATACAATGACAACGAGCAGCAGTAAAAATTTTGAGATCGATGTAGCTGATTACATTGAAGAAGCTTTTGAGCGTTGTGGCTTGGAGGTTCGGACTGGCTATGATTTAAAAACTGCAAAACGCTCTTTGAATTTGCTCTTCGCAGACTGGGCTAACAGGGGCTTGAATCAATGGACGATAGATCAAACATCGATCACAGTCGCCTCTGGAGTCGGTGAATACCCTGCTGGAAATTTGACTCTGGATGTAGCTAGTTCCACTAGCTTTTCCGTTGGAGAGACGATAACTGGAGGCACGAGTGCGGCGACAGCTAGTATCACTAGCAAGCCCAACTCCGCGTCTTTCACCACCACCATTCCCTCCGGTACTTTTGCTAGTGGTGAAACAATCACCGGATCAACCAGTGCGGCGACGACTACGGTGTCCTCAGCACAAGATTTTAGCGACGTTCAGTCTACGATTGATATCTTATCGACGGTGGTTACTCGGGACGGCACAGATTTTGCCATTGATCGACTTAGCCGATCAGAATTCTTAAATATTCCGACAAAAACTCAAACGGGTCGCCCGAATCAATTTTTCTTAGATCGTCAGATCACCCCCGTTTTAAAAATTTGGCCCGTGCCCGATAACAACACAGACATAATCAAATTTGACCGCCTAACTCGAATTGAAGATGCGGATACTTTCACCAACACGGTGGACGTTCCTTTCAGATTTTACCCTTGTTTGGCTGCCGGACTGGCGTATTACTTGTCTATGAAAAAAGCTCCGCAAGTGATGGGTCCTTTGAAATCCATCTATGAGGAGGAAATGCTGAGAGCGATGGAAGAGGACCGAGACAGGGCGTCTTTCAAAATTTCTCCGCCTACTTATAAGTACGGTATTTGACCGTGGGCTTCGCCTCTGGAAAAAATGCCTACGGGATTTCTGACCGTTCTGGTTTCCGCTACAAGTTGAATCGCATGCGGAAAGAGTGGAACGGCAGTTTAGTGGGTTTCGACGAGTTCGAGCCAAAGCAGCCTCAACTTCTACCGCTGCCTCGCGTAGATGACCCTCAAGCCTTGAAAAATCCAAGACCCGATAGGAAAGAACCGACTATCGTTTCTGTAGGCGTGCCGGTGGTAGAGATAAATCCTTTTGTCCCAGTTAAGGCATCTGGGGTCGTCGGAAAAGTGACAGTGGTGACCACATGAGTTTTACCTTGGCCACGTTGAAATCAACGGTGCAAGATTATTGCGAAACTGCCGAAACTACATTCGTTGCGGATCTGCCCACCTTCATTAAAGAGGCGGAAGAGCGCATATTGAAAAACGTAGAATTGCCTTTTTTTCGCAAAAACGTCACGGGCAATGCTACCGCAAGTAACACTTACCTATCCATGCCGACTGATTTTTTGGCACCGTACAGTTTGGCTGTCATAAGCTCTAACGAATATCACTATTTGTTATTGAAACAAGTGTCGTTTATTAGGTCCTTTACTCCTGACGCGTCTACCACTGGACTCCCGAGATATTACGGTCTGTTTGATGAAGACACCTTTATACTCGCACCAACCCCAGATAGTGCATACAGTTTTGAGCTTCATTACAAATTTAGACCCGCGTCACTGACGGCTGGTGCGGATAGCGGCACTACTTGGCTATCAGAAAATGCACCCGATGCACTTCTGTACGGGACTTTAGTAGAGGCCGCAACGTTTTTGAAAGCTCCGGACGAGGTCGCGGGCTATGAACAAAGATTTTCTTTGGCAATAGCGGCGTTGAAACAGCTAGGAGAAGGATATGGAGCACGAGATGAATATCGATATGATATCAATAAGGCTTAAAAATGGCGTTATTTGAAGCATCTAGCCTATCTGTTGGCTCCGTTATTGTGGAAACGACCCAACAAAAAGGCCATGACCCTGCGTTCTGGGCAAGCAAAGCATCTGATAAGATTGTCAGCGTGGGCGGAGATTGTCATCCGATCATAGCTGATCAGGCTGAAGCCTTTAAAAAAAACGTGGAAGCGACGGTTTTGTTTTATATCCAAGAGGCAATAAAAAGTGATAGAACAACTTTAATCGCTGAATTGGAGAAACAAGGGCAGGAAGAAATGGCCAAAATCATTAGGAGTTTATCATGGCGATAACAACTGCAATGTGTACAAGCTTTAAAAAGGAGTTGATGGAGGCCGTTCATAACTTCAAGAATTCTGGGGGAAGCACTTTCAACCTTGCCTTATATACTAGTTCGGCCAGTTTGGGCGCGGGTACGACAGCCTACACAACCTCAAATGAAGTTTCGGGCACTGGATACACCGCGAAGGGAGCGGCCTTGACGCGTGTAGACCCCAGCACGTCTGGCACTACAGCTTTGACTGACTTCGCTAACCTGACTTTTTCGAGTAGCACCATCACAGCGCGTGGGGCACTTATATTTAACGATAGCGCCTCTGGTGACCCTGCTGTTTGCGCTCTGGATTTTGGTGCCGATAAATCATCTAGTTCGGGTGATTTCACCATTGAATTCCCTACGGCAGATGCCTCAAATGCCATTATCCGTATTGCGTAAACCATGGCAAACGTCACAGGATGGGGCCGGGGCACTTGGGGCGAAGGTGCGTGGGGCGAAGAGGCTCCTGTTACCGTCACTGGCGCTTCCGGCACGGGGTCGGTTGGATCGGTCACCGTTATCCTTGGCGCAGATGCCGCTGTCACAGGCGTTTCTAGCACAGGGTCAATCGGGTCGGTCACAGTCGTACAAGGCGCGGGTGTCACCGTCTCTGTTACAGGTGTGGCAGGAACTGGATCTGCGGGAACGGTTACTGTATCCGCTGATGCGAATATTAGTGTTACTGGGGTTACAAGCAGTGGTGCTGTTGGTTCGGTTGGGGTCGTCGCTACGGCAAGCGTGGCTTTATCTGGTGTTTCAGGCACAGGCACTTTGGGATCAGTCACTGTCGCCGCTGCTGGAAACGTCAGCGTACAAGGCGTTGAAGCTACGGGAGCAATTGGAGGCGTTAACATATGGGGTTTGGTGGACGACAGTCAAACGCCAGACTGGAGCAACGTTTCAGACAGTCAAACGCCAAGTTGGTCGGTTGTATCAGATAGTCAAACGCCGTCTTGGTCCACGATCTCAGACAGTCAAACGCCAAGTTGGTCTTCTGTCTCAGACAGTCAAACGCCAAGTTGGGAAGAGGTGGCGTAATGGTTCGTAGAGTAAAGAAAGTTATTAAAGGCTTGGAAAAAGCTTCAAAAACGCACAAAAAACAGGCAGAAACTCTCAAAAAGCATGTGGCGACAATGAAAAAGCCCAAGCCCAAGCCGAAGAGTCGGAGAAAATAGATGGCTACATACGTTAATGATTTACGCCTCAAAGAGATTGCCACTGGTGACGAGGCAGGCACTTGGGGAACCAGTACGAATACAAATTTAGAGCTAATTGCAGAGGCATTTAGTTTTGGTACGGAAGCTATTACGACGAATGCTGACACCCACACTACTACTATTGCCGATGGTTCTACTGATCCCGGCAGGTCAATCTATTTGCAATACACTGGCGCTCTTGATAGCGATTGCACCGTCACTATAGGGCCAAATACAGTCTCAAAACTGTGGTTTATAGAAAACGCAACGACAGATTCAGGTTCATCTGGCCCGTATAACATAATCATCAAGCAAGGATCGGGCGCTACGGTCACTGTTCCCAATGGTAACGTCAAAGCTATCTATTCTGACGGCGCTGGGTCTGGCGGCAAAATGGTCGATGCGTTCACTGACCTGCATGTCAACGGTTTGACTAGTGAGGTGACTGGCAATGATCCGGCACTCACTGTTACTTCAACAGACGCAGATGCAAGCATCGGGCCTTTGATTGTTTTTAAGCGTGAGTCCTCTTCTCCCGCAGATGATGATTTGCTTGGTCGAATTAATTTCAACGGATTAAACGATGCCTCTGCGGGAAAAACTTATGGTCGGATTCAAACCACGATCAGAGATGCAAGTGACGGCACAGAAGACGGAGAACTTACCCTTTCTACGATAGTGGCTGGCACAAATAGAAGTCGAGCAAAATTCGGTGCTACAGAAACTGTTTTTAATGAAGCTAGTGTAGACCTCGACTTTCGGATCGAAAGTGATTCCAACACTCACAGGTTTTTTCTGCAAAATGACAACATCATTATGGGTCATAGCAGCGGCATCACCTTGGGCGGTGTTGGTAGCGCACTTCAAGTCATAGGAAACAGTAGCGCCACAAGGTCTGTGAGCATCATTAACTTTTCTGCTGATGCTAACGCTCCAATACTGCGATTTGGTAAAAGTCGGGGCGGCTCTATCGGCAGTAATACGGTCGTGCAATCCGGCGACAATATAGGCCAGCTTCTTTTTTGTGCGGATGATGGTAGTGATTTAGGAAGTAAGGCGGCACAAATTTTGGCAGAGGTCGATGGCACGCCCGGATCAGATGACATGCCGGGACGACTCGTTTTCCAGACAACTGCTGACGGCAGCGATTCTGTCACCGAGGCGATGCGAATTGACGATTCAGGTGCTCTTTTAATAAATACCACTACGGATTACGGCGGTAAGGTAAATATCGAATCCGATGCAAGTGGGAGTTCAGAGTCGGCCCTTGCTCTTGTTTCGACTGCAGGCGCAGCCGCAGATGGCCCGATTTTAGATCTCAACAGGCAAACCGCCTCTCCTGCAGATGATGACAACACGGGTCTTATAAGATTCAAGTCTACTAATAGTGCAGCAGAAACTGTTGCCTACGCAGAAATAGATACCTTTACCCAAGATGTGACTGACGGGACTGAGGACGGAATGATCCGCATCAGGACAGTTTTGAATGGAACTCTTAGATCAAGAATAGAATTTGATCAAACAGAAACAGTCATCAACGAAAACAGTGTAGACCTAGACTTCCGTGTCGAAACTAATGGAGCAGCCAATAAGTTTTTCGTTGATGGTGGTAACAATGTTGTTGTAATAGGTAACAACGCCCCTGTTAGTTCGGTGTCGGTTGATTCAACCTTTCAAATACAAGGCAACAGTAATGCTAATGCTGGTATGTCAATTAACCGTTATACGAGTAACAATTCTGGGTCATATATAAATCTTTCAAAATCTAGATCCACTAGCGTTGGGGATAATTTCACTATTGTGCAAGATGGCGATACCCTTGGACGAGTTTCGTTTGTGGCTGCTGATGGTACTAACTTTGGTCATCAAGCAGCAAAAATCGTAGGAGCTTTAGATGGAACCCCCGGTGAAAACGATGTGCCGGGAAGGCTTGAATTTCACACTACTGGTGATGGTAACAACTCACCCAGCGAGAGGATGAGGGTAAACGACAACGGCGATATTTTAATAAATACCACCACCGATTTTGGNGGTAAAGTAAATATTGCTAGGGCCGACAACAATACGACTCTTGCTCTTGTCTGTACCGACAATGATGCTGCTGATGGCCCAATCTTAGATTTTATTCGTGACTCAAGCTCTCCTGCTACTACAGATGACATAGCGGTTATCAACTTCAAAGCAGATGACAGCGCTGGTAATAGAGACATATACGCACAAATTGCAGTATTTTCGCCGGGAGTTACCAGTGGTTCAGAACAAGGTCGAATAAAAATTAATACTAACGATGGATCAGCGGGGCTGCAAAATCGCGTTGATCTTACTACGGATGAGACTGTATTTAACCAAGATAGTCATAACCTCGACTTTCGCGTTGAGTCAAACGGCTATACGCACATGATTTTTGTTGATGGAGGTAATAATCATGTAGGAATTGGCACTGATACTCCGCTATCAGCTTTGCATGTTGCTACTGCTGCGTCTGGCGTATCCGCTGTTGGAACAACAAACGATGATTTGGTTCTTGAAAACTCTGGCGATGTTGGCTTCAGTATACTCTGTCCTAACGACCACACTGGTAGCATTGTGTTTGGTGACCCTGACGATAACAACGTAGGAATCCTTGCATACAATCATAATGATGATTCAATGCGATTTACCGTGGGAGCAAGTGAAGCAGCTAGAATTATCAGTGATGTCTTATGCGTAGGAACAACAACTACTGTTGCTGATGACATGACTGCTAGAGCATGTCACATAGCCTCAAATGCAACCACCACTGGCCCCTCGCTGATTGTCGATGACTCTGATACTAGTGTTGAGTCTGGCTCGATCTGCATGGCTGTTATGTTTTCTAATGACAACGCATTTTCTGCTGCAAAATACATCAGTTTTCGAGATATAGGTGGCGAGCAAGGAAGTATAACGGGAGATGGCACAGGCAGTGTTGCTTACAACACATCTTCCGACATGCGCCTAAAAACCAACATTCAAGACACAGCATCTCAGTGGGACACTATTAAAGCCTTACAGGTAAGAGATTACGAATGGATTGGTAACGGCAATGAAGAAACTGGATTCATCGCGCAAGAGATACATGAGCAGATTCCACAGGTTGTTTATGTCGGTGGGGAAGAAGCTGCAAAAGAACCGTGGGCGGTAGATTACGGNAGAATTACNCCGCAACTNACNAAGGCTTTACAGGAAGCTATGGCTCGAATCGAAACGCTAGAATCAGAACTGGCAAAACTGAAAGAAGGAGGTAGCTAATGGCTGCGACATTCACATGGAATATTCCACAGGTAGACCGACAAGTATCCTCTGGATTAATTACTAACATTCATTGGCGGCTTTCGGCTGTCGAAACAATTAACGGTACTGAATACAGAGCAGACTGCTACGGCTCAAAAGGCGTGTCTGGTGACCCTAGTGCAGAAGGTTTTATCGCTTATGATGACGTAACCAAAGATAACGCTATTGCGTGGGTCAAAGCTGCGCTAGATGCTGACGAAGATGAGGACTCAGCCGCTGACAAAGAAGCTGGTCTTCAAGGTCAGATCAACAAGAAAGCAGCGCCTGTAGATGCTTCTGGGACTCCGTGGGCTTAAAACTTCAGATGAAGACTGAAATGGACATAGCTCTGGAAGCCCTTGAACGCATTGCAGAGCATGAAAAAGAATGCGGAGAGCGTTGGGCTGAATGTACTGTAGAGCTAAGAGAGCTTCGTAGGGCTACTGATAACCATGCTGCACGTTGGGAAAAGCTTGCGTGGCTGGTAGTAACTGTTGTCATTACTACAGCAGCAACTGTTGTTGTTTCAATTTTAGGATAAGACATGAGTAGAAAAAGAAAAAATAGGAACAATAAAAAAGTCTTGCAAGCACTTAGGGCAAAGAGAAGTCATGGTGGGCCTCATAAAGTTCCACAAAAGAAAAATGGTGGGGGTAGACCTGATCCAGATTCTACTGTAGTAGCTCCCGGTGAAAGCGGTAAGGTAACGACAGAGACTACTACTACTAAACCTATGGGGCCGGGAAAAGGAAGTATTACAACAACTCAAGATGTATTAACCCAGCCTACTGGTGAAGAAAGTGCTGCTGGGGCACCTAAAGTTCAAATAAACTTACCTGATACTCCAGATGTAACTCCTGTAAAAGTTGCAAAAATTATTCCTAAATCAAACGAAATAGCAAGAAATACCTCTATTGCTGCACAGCCTAAAGCTACTCAAGGAACTGCTAAAGTACAAGAAGCAGCAGCGATGTATGAGGATGTTGAAGAAGCAGATTTACCTGATGAAATAACTGCTGCTACATTTGATGCTACCTTCGCAGATCCTACAGATGAAACAGAAGCTGCTCAAGGCACTGTAAGTAAGAAGGCTGTTGCTGATCCAAAAGAAGTACAAAGGCTTAGGGAAAGAGCAAAAGCAGCAACAAGGGATGCAAGACAAGAAAAAGCTGCCCTAGCAGGAGAAACAGATTTTGAAATATCTGATGGTGCTTATGTTGACAAAGTAACAGGTAAAAGAACAGATACTGCACCTACAAAAGAAGCTGAAAGAAATACACGTCGAAATATAACTGGTAGTCCTGCTCCTGATGGAGTAGAAGCTGTTATTGACAAAAATGTAGGCTATGAAGCTGCTCAAAGGAGAAAGGTAAAAGGAGATGCCGCTAGAGGTGGCGCGGCAGACATGCTTGCAGCAACTGCTGATTTACCGCCTGATATAACAGCAGCCGTTGTTGAAGATCCTGCAAGTGTAGAGGCACAAATTGATGATCAGCCTGTAGAGGTACGTGCAGCAGTAGCCGCATTACCTACAGAAGCTCTTGTATCTACACAAATGGAAACTCTTTTATCAGGTATGGAGGACGGTAAAACTCCTTTGTGGGCCAGACCCGCTGTTGCTGCTGTAGAACAAAATTTAGCTCGTAGAGGATTATCAGTATCTTCAGTAGGTAGGGATGCTTTATTTAACGCCATTATACAAACAGCTTTACCAATGGCCCAAAGTAATGCACAGGCGTTACAGGCAAGAGCAGCACAAAATTTAAGTAATCAGCAACAGGCTAATCTTGCACAGTCTACACAAGACATGCAAAGACGCATGGCTAACTTAGCTAATCGTCAAACTGCTGAATCACAGTCTGCTTCAAACGCTCAGGCTATGGCAACCCTTCAAAGTCAATTTAGACAACAGGCTGTCTTAACTTCTGAGCAATCAGATCAACAACTACGTGTACAAAACTTAGCAAACTTACAACAAGAAGCTGTAATAAGATCTCAGAATGAGCAAGCAACAAGATCTCAAAATCTTAGTAATGAACAGCAAATGGAGCTTGCAAATCTTCAAGCAGAGAAAGAACGGGCAGGTGCAGATCAATCTGCTGTAAATCAAGAGCGTCTTGCAGAAATGCAAGTGGCTGCTGATTTCTTAGCAAGAAATGCTGGTTTTAAACAGCAAATGGAACTAGCTAATCTTTCTAATGATCAGCAAATGAGGCTTGCTAATCTTACTGCTCTAAATCAAGCAGAGTCACAAAGACTAACTGCTAATCAGCAAACAGAACTTGCAAACTTAAATACTAGATTGCAAACTAATTTACTTGAAGGTAAGCTTGCAGCACAAATGGGCATTGCTCAGTTAAGCGCAGATCAACAAAGGGCTGTTCAAAATGCCTCTATGGTCGCTAGGGTAGACCTAACTAAATTTAGTGCAGACCAACAGGTTGAGCTTGCTAATAGTAGATTTATGCAATCAATGACAATGGCTGATTTTAACGCAGAGCAACAAGCTGCTATGCAAAATGCTACAGCTATGGCTCAATTAGATTTAGCCACAGTAGATCAAAGAACTAAAGTTGCTATAAGTAATGCACAGTCTTTTTTAAAGATGGATATGGCTAACTTAAATAATAGGCAGCAGGCCGTTATCTTAGATCAACAAATGTTACAACAACGATTACTATCAGATCAAGCTGCTGATAATGCTGCAAAACAATTTAATGCTGTTTCTGAAAATCAGACAAATCAATTTTTGTCTAGTTTAGAAGCTAATATGAATCAATACAATACTACTCAAATTAATAGCATGGCTCAGTTTAACGCATCGGAGGTAAATAAAATAGATGCTTTAAATGCAAATAACGCTACAGAAGTTTCTAAATTTAATGCTCAGTTAAAAACTAATGTTAGTCAGTTTAATGCAAATATTGAGTTTCAAAGAGATCAATGGGTAGCAAATAATAAAGCTGTTGTTCAGCAATCAAATATAGAGTGGAGGAGATCTTCTAATACAATAAACACGGCTGCTCAAAATGCAGCTAATCAAAAAGATGCAGAGAGGGCCTTTAATCTTGACGCTGCTGAGATGTCTGTAATTTGGCAAAACCTTAGGGATGAAGCAAATTATATAAGACAATCTTATGAGAATGAGCAACAAAGAAAAACTACACTATATGCGACATCATTAGCAAATGAAGCAGCGGCTGATAAAGGCAGTAGCACTTCAGCGGCCTTATTAGAACTAGCTGCTAGATTTTTAGGCATAAGTTAATAGGAAAAGACTATGGGATTTTTTAGCAAGTTATTTAAAGGTATAAAAAAAGTATTTAAAAAAATTGGTCGAGGGATCAAAAAAGCTTTTAAAAGTATCGGTAAATTTATGGGCAAGATTGGCATTGTGGGCCAAATAGGGTTAGCACTGCTAACAGGAGGTGTAGGCATTGGTGCCTTTTTAGGCAAAGCTGCTGGCTCTATGATGGCTACTTCATTAGGAGGTGTTGCTGGTGCTGTTATAAAAGGCGCTGGTCATGTCTTAAATGCTGCTGTAAATCTTGGTAGTAAAGTTAGTGGTGCATTTAAAACTGTATCGGAAGGTGTAGTAAAGTTTGGTGGAGATATTGTTAAAGCCACAGTTGGTAAAATACCCGGAGGCGCTGACTTTGTAAAAGGTATTAGTCAAGGTAAAATTAATATTACAGAAACAGATACGTTTGCAAATGCTTTCAAAGGAGCCTCTGAAGCCATAACAAATACTGCTGGACAAGTTAAAGACATATTTAGCGTCAGTACATTTACTGAACCAAATAAATATCTTATAAATACTACTATGGAAGCTGCTGCTAATATTCAGAAAGTTCAAAAAGTAGGTATACCTGCTGACTCTATTACAGACGTTCAAATGAGTCCAGTGCCGGGAAGTCCTCAAATGGGATCTCCTGCTCAATTACAGGGCATGTCTACTGAAGTAGCAGAGGCTTTTACTACTGTTAGTCCTGAAGGTAAAATAACATCTTCTATTTCTACAACAGCGCCAATGATGTCGCCTACTCCTGAATATTCAGCAACTATGGCTTCAACCAGTAAAAGTTTATTAGCTAACCAACCCTATACAGTTGCTGTGGATTCTGAGCCTTCATTCGCACAAAAACTAGGCACTGCTACAGCAACAGTTCTTGCTAGTCAGCCCTCTGGCGCACCAATTCAACAAACAGCGCAGGCTGGGTTTGCTCCTTTTATGCCAGAAATTTTAGATGTTTTTGGACAAGATGCTACAGCAGCAGCAGGGTATGAAAGACAAGTATCATCTGCTGATGCAGAACTTGATCCATTTACTGCCAGAGCATTAAGCCCTTATTATTATAGTGGTGTAAATGCAGTAAGGCAAGGACAAGCCCCTATGGGTACCGCACCTACAGTACCTATACCAAGCGTAGCATAGGATAATATTATGGACAATACATCTCCTGATTTGCAGGAATATTTTTCTAAAATGAATAGGCCAATACCCGGACAGTCTTTAACAGAAGACCCCGATAGTCCTGCCTCATATGTTTCTACTCCTGAGTATACAGATCAGCAAGAAGCATTAGAATGGATCTTTGAAAGAATAATGAGTGAAGAAGCTTACCCTACAATTATTGAAGCTCTAGAAAATGATGTTCCTGTTATGGAACTCACTCAATACTTATTGTTTACAGGATTTAATGAGGGTAAATGGAACCCTGATTTACTTTTACTTTTGATAGAGCCAACTGCTTATTTAATTATGGCGATAGCTGAAAGAGCAGATGTGGACTATGTAGTATCAGAAGAAGAAGAAGAAGAAATGTTTGGTGTCTCTTTAGATCCTGCAAAGATGGAAAAGTTAGAAAGTAAAGAAATACCTGAAGAGGTTGTAGCACAAGTTCAACAAGTGTCTGCACCTTCTCTAATGGAAAGACCTGAACCTAGTTTAATGCAGGGGCAATAGTATGTCTATTGAAACAACTTACAGATCTCTTTTATCTCAACAGGATAGGAGAAGAGAAGACGAAGAAAAAAGAACCTTACAGGCTGCTGGTATAAAGCTTGTAGGTGGCGCTGTGTTAAATGCTGCACAACAAAGATTAGAAGAGAGAAACGATGAGTATTTATCTTCTATGCCTATTATGGCAGACAGGGCTAAAATACAGGCTGGAGAGCGTAGTAGGCTTTTTGCTGAGAAAGTTAGGGACGAAGCAGAAAACTATATGGGAGGTCTTGACAACTATCTTCTAGATAACTACGCAATCCCTGAAGCACAGAACATTTTTTATGCTAATACTAATGAAGAAACTTTAGATAAAGATTCGCTAACTGCTGAGATCAGGGCTTATGGCACTGCTATGCTTGAAGATAAAGAAGTAAAAGGTCAAACTATAAAGGGTCTTAGAAGTAGATACAATGATATGGTAAGTGGACTAGATCAAGTTCAACAGGGGGATTTACAGGCTTACGAAGCAGGTATATCTAAAAACTTACCTCAGAATGTAGCACAAGGAGTTTTTCGTAAGTTTTTTGGTGCCGATGATGTTGAGATAGCTAGGGAGAAAACAAGGAAGCTCTTAGCAGGAAAATATGTTGATAATGCAAATGCTTTAGTGGCGGCTAAAACAGCTTTTACTATGGGCCTATCAAATACAGACGCACAGAAACTTGCTGAACAAGTTGCTAGAATATCTGTAAAACCCTCAGTAGTTACTCAGGGTGATATGAAAACTATAGAAATGAACATTGGGGGAACAACACAAAAAGTTCCATATAGGGAGATTACAACAACTTCAGCAGATGGAACAGTTAAAAAGGAAGCAAAATTTACTCAACCAACTATTCAAGTAAGAACAACGGAAAAACGATTTAATCCTGCTATGGGTGAGGACACAGAAAGTACAATTGTAAGAACCTTTGTTCTTAATAAAGATGGTACAGATTATTTAGAGTCTGGTACAAATGATATTTTACTGCAAGGAAGTCGAGCAAATTTATCAGGAGATCCTGCTACACTTACTGAAGGTCAAGAAGCCTTTATTAGGGCAGCAAGGCCAATGCTTTCTCCAGACGCTGTAAAGGGACTAGGTAAGTTAACTTCCTATATGAAAGCTAATGATCAGGCAGACTCTCCTGAAGAGGACTTAAAAGAAATACAAGATAGGGCTATTGCTCGTAAAGCTCTAGACTTGCAAGATATTGTTGGCACAGATGTTTTATCGGGTGATCAGTTACATGTAATAGCTGCTTCCTCTATGGGCTATCAGGCTAATAGTGGTGTAGGTGAATCTAGTATACCTTTTTTTGAGGGAGACTATGTAGAATCCAATCAATATGGAATGTCAACGCCACTTAATTCGAGAGTATCTCTTATGGCAACTGTTCAGGCACTTGCTAATGAAGGAACATTTAATGAACTAACCCCGACTGCTCAAGACACCATTGTTACTACACTTCTTGGAAAGACTATTAGAGATCCTGAAATTGTTTATCAGGGTGAGAAAACAACCATGCGCGGAGATGTTCCTGCCTTGTATGTAGAGTTTGCTCGTACACACAAGCAAGATGCTAGAGAATATTTTTTACAAGACCCTAATGTTGTAAAGTTTATAAATGATCTTCGTGGATATGGGATTTCAATAGAAGAGCTAAAAGTATTTAATAAAGGCTTAAATCCATACACTCTTGAAATGGCACAAGAACCTCGTCCTTCTTTAGTAGAACCTGAAGCTCCTGCTGTGTCTCAAAAGCCTCTTAGTGCTTTTGAGCAAAAGAAGGTACAGCTTTTAGGCCAAGCTAGTGAAGCTGCAAAGACCAGAAATATAGGTGGAATACAAAAAGTTCAACAGCAAATAAATTTAATAGATAGATATTTGGAGCTTACAAAAGAGGTAGAAGGCACAGAGGAAAGCATAGCATTGGCGCGTATTGAAAGAAGAGGTGCAAAAACTAGAAGAGAGCAGCAAACTGCATCTACTATGCTGGCTAAAGAATTAGAACTGGCTTCTTTAAGGAATCAACTAGAAGAATTATTTTAAATGAGATATGCATACGAACAAGATCAGGAAGGCACACCTTTAAGCTTGGGCTTTGCTAGACCAGAGCCGCCTGAGTTTGAGTATACTGAAAAGATAGCCAATCTAAGAGAAGACCCTAAATTTTTAGATGGGGTTGAAACTTTGATAAACTTATCAGCTACAAATCCTGTATGGTTTGATGCGGGTGCAATGGACAATGAAGATCCTATTGAGTTTATAAGAGACTTAAAATATAGGATGACTTCAGCCGCCGCTAATGCCATGAGGCTCCCAGAAGCTTCTGAGAAAGAAAAAGAAGCTTACAAGTACGTTATGGATAGGTTTGATAGAGCAGAGCTTGCCCCTTCTGATTATCTAACAGCTATAAAAGATATTACTATTGATACCGTTGTAGACCCCACAACTTTAATTGGATTAGCATCTAGAGCCGCTATGGGCACAAAAGCTGCTTTGGATCTTAGCCAAAGAAACGCCCTTGTGAGAACAATGCGTAATGTGGCTGTTGGAGAAAACACAAAAGAAGAAGCGATTAGGGGTGCTATTGCGGGTGGCGGCTATGAGGGCACCTTAGACTTTTTCACTCAAGAAGCTGATGTAGAAACTGGCAGGCAAGATGAGTTTAGTTTAGGTCAAAATGTTGGAATGACAGCTTTAGGTGCTGGGCTTGGCTTTGCAGCAGGAAAAATTTTTGGTAGGAAAGTTGCAGATGAAACAAGGATACCATCAAAACAAATTGTAGATTCTGATCCTGAAACTTCAAAAGCCTCTGTAGACTTTGCTAATAAAGCATACACAATCTTAGGTGATGGCACCATAGACTTAGACGGTTCTCAGTTCCGCACGATTGATGACGCTGTAGAAGCTCTTGCTGAAAGTGTAGGTGGAGGTGAGAAAACTAAAGGTGAGTTAAAAGAAATAGTAAGACAAACCATAAAAGAAAATCAAGGCAGCACAGGCAGAGTAGTCGCTAGTAAGCTTGGCTTCAAAGCAGGACAATACTTGCATGGGATGATACCTAAAGTTACGTTAGTAGGAAAACCTGCTGGGATACTGAGTGCCTACGCTCCTTTTTCTAAGACTGCTGCTATGCTTCAAAAAAGATTTAGATATGATTTAGGCAGAAGCATAAAAGGAGAAAGAGTTTTAGAAGACCCAGACTTCTTTGAAACTTTTAAATATACAAGCTCACCTAGACTGACCAAAGTTAAATTTGGGTTAGACTCATTGCGTGGTGTCATGACAAAAGAAGAAGCTAATTCTGCTTTAACAACTGCTCTTAGGGGTGGTGAGGTTGCGCCTGAAGTTGAAGATGTTTTTAACATTATAAGAAATAATTTAGATGAGATAGCTGATGATCTTGTAGGCTACAATATTATTGATCGTCCTGTCAAGAATTATTTCCCTAGAATGTGGGATAGGAATGCAATCGAAAATAATCAAGAAAAATTTATAGATTTGTTAATAGAAGATGGAGCAGTTTATGACAGAGCAGAGGGAATGAAGTTAACCTCTGAGCTTTTAAATATTGAAAATCAAATTGACTCTGGAAGAAGAGGCGCTTCATTTTTCTCAAAAAGAACATTAAACATCTCCGATGATAATGTGTTTAGTGAGTTTTTAGATAATGATATTTCTGCTGTATTAAATGGTTACATAACTCAAACATCTAAATCTATTGCGAAAGCAAAAGTTTTTGGTGTTCAAAACGAGTCAGAGTTTATTAAGCTTTGGATTGGTGATTTAAACAAAGGGGGTATTGCTGGTGAAATGGCAGAGGCTGGTCGTGCGCTAACTGGCTCTGAAAAAGATGAAATTATAAATATCTACAGATCAATAACTGGCGAGGGTATTACAAAGTTTAACACAGTTGGTCAAGGTATTTTAGACGGATACACAGTAGCAAACAGGGTTGCCCTTTTACCACTGGCTACATTGTCAAGCTTATCAGAAATAGGATTAAATATTGTTAAGGCTGGCACTACCACATCACTAAAGAGTTTTGCCCAAGCTGCTGACATAGGCTTTAAAACTATAAGTACCAAAGTCAAACAGAAGTTGACAAAAGACTTTGATTTGACTGAGCCTGAAATATGGAGGGAAATGAATGAAGTTGGTTTAGCCTTAGATCAAGCAGTAGCAGAGGGAGCAGAGCGTCTGTCTGGTGAAGCAATAGCAAATGACACTTTTAGATATATAAATAATAAATTTTTTAGACTTAATCTTTTGGATCAATGGACTAAAACGGTTCAGATGACCTCATATATTACAGGTAAGAATTTAATCAAGAAAAATTTAGAAAAAATATCTGTACGAGGCAGAGAGAATGCAGGCTTAGAAGCCGATCAATTAACAGAGCTAGGTATTGATGTAGATGAAGGACTTGCTTGGTTAAATGGAGGGGCTGATCTCTCAGACTCTTTTTATACTAAAAATATAGCTAGGGGTGCAGCAAGATATACAAACGAAGTTATTCTTAATCCTACCCCAGAGGCAGGTATAAAGCCAGCATTTATGTCTGATCCAAAAACATCTGTTCTGTTCCAGCTTCTTGGTTATCCAGCAGCGTTTACAAATGTTGTTTTGAAAAAGATGGCAACAGATACCTTCAGAGATCCTGTTGGCAATCTACCTAAAGTTACAGCGGGTGCTTTAATTATGACACACGTTGCTATGTTTTCTAATTATGTTAGAACTCATGGCGAGGGTATGGAAGATAAGTCTTGGGATGAAATATATGGAGAAGCTGTTGCCCGTTGGGGTGGTGGTGGGTTGACTTTGGATGCAGCAAATAGGGCTGTAAAGGCTGTAGAGGTATTTCAATCTCCAACTGCATATTTTACTGCTCCTTTCGGCCCTATAGTAGGTGATGTTCATAACGCTGTCGCTACAAGAAGGCTTGCTAGTGTACTAGGTCAAAAAGTTCCGGGGTACACTGCTATGCGCTTCTTTGGCTTAGAAGAGCAGCAAGAAGAATATGATCAGCTTTTAAGAGACATAGATAAAGTTTTTGTAGACGTGGCTGTTCCTGAAAGAGAGAAAAAGACTACAGGGGGCATTGTAGATGTTCCTAATGCCCCAGAAGAGCCTGATGAGAGAGTAGATAAACTAACAGGTCTTCCATACAACAGGCAAGCTGGTGCAGCCTTTATGGATGAAGACGATCCTTTGAAGAGAATGGGTTTTGCTAAAGGCAGTTTAATTTTACAAGGACTAGATAAAGTTATTGAAACATTTAGTCCTGCAAAACCTACTTTTGAACAAGCTAAGACCGCTACGAATGAACTTTTGCTAGAGGGTGTGGAAGAAGCAGACTCTGAAAGAGTTAAGGCTATTTTAGAGGGCGTTCCTTTTGCCGTGCCTCAACCAGAACTAGACGATGTTATTGAAGAAGTGTTAGTAAGAAATAACTTAGTTCAGTCTCCAGAAGATGCTTTTATAGAGAGCCAAGCTCAGGCACAAGCGACAATAAGAACTTCTAAAGAAAGGGCTAGGACAGGTGATGATGATTTTACTGTTGACCCAAATGAACAGTTTATGATTCTAAAAAATGAGATAGAAACTCTTAGGAGAAAATCAGATCAAGAATCTAAGGATACTGTCAGTATTATAGATTTACTAAAATATGATGTACCAAAAACTGCGGCTAGTAGTTCATTTACTGGGTCTGAAGTCAACAGGTCTAAGAATCTTAGAGAATTTCTGAGAGGTTCTGTAGTAAGAGATCCAGTATATAGGGCAACAGGCCACGGTTTGAATACTGCTTTTGAGATTAACTTTGCACTACCAAAAGAAATATCTGCTCACTTTGGAACTAAAAAACAAGCAGATGTTTTAACTTTGAGAGAATATTATGAGTCTGGTGGTGCTGAACTTGATCGTAGCCTAGAGAACATGGAGATAACTGATCTGTATGACAGGCTTACTGTTAGACCGGGGATGACCCCTGCAATGACAAAAGGCTATCTCAATATAAAGAAACCTTTAATTTTAGAAGATCTTGGAAATTTTGATGCTGTAGACATAATAAATTCACGTAGTTTTAAAGATGACTTTTTACCTGCGGTTGCAGCACAGTCTGGTAAATCTTTAAATAAAGTTATGGAACTTTATAATGGTTTTCAAATTAATAGATTAGTTAATAATTACTTGGATTTCAACAGTAAGTATTTTGATGATAGCGAAAGACCAAATCATCAGTTTGAACTATTAGTTCGCCAGTATAATATAAATAAAAGATTTAAAAAGTTTTTAAAGGCTGTAGGTTTTGACGGTATAAAATACAAAAATAAACATGAGGCAACTCCTGATCAAATAGGGGATAAAGACTTTGATTTTTCATATATACCTTTTGAACCAGAACAATTTAAAGTAGTAGGAGCTTCAAAGTTTGATCCAGAAGATCCTAGAGCAGCTATGTATAATGGTGGGCAAGCCGATCCCCTTAGACGTTTAGGCTTTGGTGGTTATGCGTAATGTTTATGTTTTTATACCTTTAATACTACTAGGAATATTTATGTATAAGTATTTTACAGAAGAGGAAGTAGCTTGCAAGCACTGTGATGAGTCGGGTATGAACCCAGAGTTCATGCGTAAAGTAGATGTACTAAGAGGTAAACTAGACTTTCCCTTTAAGATAAGTTCTGCATACAGATGCCCACAGCACCCCATAGAGGCCCGTAAAGCCTCTCCCGGCGCTCATGCGTCAGGTAGGGCACTAGACATCATGGTACGTGGAGAACAGGCTCACAGGCTCTTACAGGGCGCTCTAGAGGCAGGTTTTACAGGCATTGGTGTCAGTCAGAAAGGGCCAACTAGATTCATCCACATTGATGACCTAGAAGACTCAGAAGGTCGCCCAAGACCACACGTATGGAGTTATTAATATGAGTTTAGTAGCAACACTGGTAGGGCCTGTAACGGGCTTGCTAGATAAATTTATTGAAGACAAAGATCAGAAGGCTATGCTGGCCCACAAGATTGCAACGATGTCAGAAGAACATCATCAAGATCTTATGAAGGCTCAGATAGAGGTCAATAAAGTAGAAGCTAGTAATTCTAATTTATTTGTGTCCGGGTGGAGGCCCTTTATTGGCTGGACATGTGGGCTGGGAATGTTTGGAAACTTCATCACAATACCATTTGCAAACTTCGTACTGGCACTGCTTGAAATATCTATTGTTATTCCTCTAGTACCGCTAGAGACGATGATGCCTGTCCTCATGGGCATGTTAGGGTTGGGCGCAATGAGGAGCTATGAGAAGACCAGAAAATGATCATAGAGAGTGTCGCAGCAGCTTCAGCTATCTTGTCGAGTCTGAATGGGCTGATAAAGACGGCTAATGAATCCGGGCAGGGTATCCAGCAGCTTATGGGTACTATTAGCGATTTCGGAGAAGCTCTAACAAACTTTGAAGTAGATCGAAAGTCTAGTACGTTCAAGCCACTTAGTCAGAGTGAAATCTTAAAGCTCACCCAGATAAAAAAAAGCTATGAGAGATACTGGAAGGACGTACACGATATATTATTAGTCGCAGATCCAGACACTTTAGAAGCGTTTAAAAAAGCCAAGGCAGAGCAAGAGGCTGCTAGGCAGCAACACTTACGGCTCATAGCAAAAAAGAAAAAAGAAAGAGAAAGACTTATGAATGAAATAGCAGTAGGTGGACTTGTATTTTTAATTGGTGCTATAATAGCAGTTGCTACATTAAGTATTATAATTAAAACTTTTGGAGGATAATATGGCAGCTAAGAAGAAGCCAGCAAAAAAGAAAGCAAAGTCTAGAGTTAACGAAGCGGGTAACTATACTAAGCCTGAGATGCGTAAGCGTCAGTTTAACAGGATCAAGGCTGGAAGCAAGGGTGGTAAGCCGGGACAGTGGAGTGCGCGTAAAGCCCAGATGTTAGCGAAAGCTTACAAAGATGCAGGCGGCGGCTACAAGTAATGGCTGATCCTAAGAAGGGTACAGGCAAGAAGCCCAAGGGTTCAGGGCGTAGACTATACACTGATGAGAACCCTAAAGATACTGTTCGTATTAAGTACGCTACTGTGCAAGACGCTAGAGACACTGCACGTAAAGTAAAAGGTATAAGTAAGCCCTACGCACGTAAGATACAAATATTAACTGTCATGGAGCAGAGAGCTAAGGTTGCTGGTAAGTCTAAGCAGGCAGAGATTGCTAAGAAGGCAAAAGAATCTCTGAGGAGGAAGCATGGCAAAACAAACACAGCAAGAAAGACCAAGTGAAGAAGAACTTGAAGAGCATCGTAAGCAACAACAAGATGAAAGGCACAATCAATAATGGCACTTAAAAAATCTCAGAGATCTTTAAAAGATTGGACAAAACAAAAGTGGCGTACCAAGTCGGGTAAGAAGTCCAGTGAAACTGGAGAGCGTTACCTGCCTGAGAAGGCCATTAAATCTTTATCTTCTAAGGAATATGCAGCTACTTCGCGCAAGAAGCGTGAGGATACTGCTAAGGGTAAGCAGTTTAGTAAGCAGCCCAAAAAGATTGCTAAGAAGACTCGACAATACAGGAAGAAGTCATGAGTAAAAAAAAAGATTCACGCCTAGAACGTGCAGGTGTGTCGGGCTTCAACAAGCCCAAGAGGACTCCAAAGCATCCTACGAAGTCGCATATTGTTGTGGCAAAAGAAGGAGACAAGATAAAGACGATACGATTCGGACAACAGGGAGCAAGTACAGCGGGTAAGCCCAAGCCGGGAGAGTCTGAACGTATGAAAAAGAAACGTGCAAGCTTCAAGGCTCGACATCGTAAGAATATTGCGAAGGGTAAGATGAGTGCCGCATACTGGGCAAATCGTGTCAAATGGTAGGGCCTGTATCGCCTGTATCAAATATGCTACTAAGTAGCTACGTTGATACGCAAACGAGACATAATGTTGTTAGTGATCCTGCTGGGGGTACTAATAGAATTGATACTACTGTTTTCAGAACTGTGTACTATGAGTATAGTCACGGCACAGTAAGTGTGCGGAATGTGTCCTCTTCATCTCAGACCATAAATCTTTCAGTTTAAAGCATCTAGTTCTTTTTCTAAATGCTCATGTAGTGTACCTACTTTTGAATCGACTTCAGCTAGTATTTTCTTCATTAGTGGTATGTCGTTATCATCAAATATAGTCGCCAGCTTTTCAACTGGCAGTTTACTATATTCGCTCATCACCTGACCCTTGCGGTTCACAAGAACTTTAAAACTTATAATATTACCTTCCATGTTAGGCAACCTTACCAAAGGACACCTTGGAGACATCTCCACGTAATCCTGCCTTCATGTAGGTAGTAGCGCGGCCTTCAAAAAAGTTCTGATGTTCTACTCCCAAAACGTCATCAAGCCAGTTCAATGGGTTATCTTTTACATTGTAATTAGTTTTCAATCCTAATTGTAAGAGGCGGCGGTCAGCAATATACCTAATGTACTGTTGCATCTCTTTCTTAGTCAGTCCGGGTATATCACCCTGCTCAAACACCAAATCCAAGAACCTATCCTCTAGGTCAACCATTTCTCGACATGCTTGATATATTTCTTTCTTGAAGTCATCAGTCCACAGATCAATATTCTCCTGTATAAACTCTCTGAAAAGCTTTGTCATTGCTTCTACGTGCATAGACTCATCACGTATACTGTAGGTAATGATCTGCCCCATGCCCTTCATCTTTCCAAAGCGCGGGAAGTTTAGCAGTATGATGAAGCTTGAAAATAACTGCAAGCCTTCAGTAAAAGCTGAGTATATTGCAAGCGCCTTAGCAATAGACTTCCTATCTCCCCTAGCTACCTTTACAGCATTAATATACTCATGCTTGTCTGCCATAGCCTCATACTCTGCAAATGCCTTATACTCTACCTCTGGCATTCCTACAGTATCCAGTAGAAGGCTGTAGGCGTGTTGATGTATAGATTCCATGTTGGCAAAGGAAGACATCATCATACGAGCCTCTGGCTTCTTGAAGATACGCATATAGCGGTCTACATACCCAGCCCCAACGTCCACATCTGACTGAGTAAACAAACGAAAGATCTGAGTCAGCAAGTTCTTTTCTTCGTTAGTCATTGTCTGCCAATCTTTCACATCGTTATGCAGCGGTACATCCTCTGGGAACCAGTGCATCTGATTCTGTTGTGAGTAGTAGTCAAACATCCAAGGATGGTCAAACGGTTTGTAGTAGTCTCTAGTTCCTAATAAGCTCATGCAACATCTCCATCTTTGATAAAGACACCATGCGTATTCATGTGTCCTTTACGATCTTTAATATCATTGTAAGCTACCTTTAGACATTGTTCTAAGGTAGTGTCGTTCATAATTGCTAGTGTGTTTAACACCACTAAACAGTCTCCTATGTCATCAGTAACATCTCGCTGTTTAGCTATGTTGTCTCCTAGCTCTCCTATTTCAGATACAAGCTTGGCAAATTGTGCCAGCGGTGTGCTATTGTTTATTATACCGCGCTCCATAGCCCACAAGCTTATAAGATGTATCAATTCATCACTCATGCGCTTCATACCCACTGCTAATTAATGTCTGTTTAAATACTTCTATCATATATATTATATCTTTTACTTCTAATGTAGAACTAGCTTTAGCTCTCATTATATTATCTTTATCCCAGCCAAGTATAAGAACTTCTTTGTATTGATCTTTTGCATCCTCTAGTATTTCATCAGCAGATGCTTTTTCTGGTAAGATATTAATAACATTACCCATTGAAATGTGTCTCCAGTACGATTAACTTATCTTCTGCTTCAGCAATCTTAGCAACTAATTTATCCATAGTTTCAACAAGATTACCGTGTTCNCCTACAGCAACAGGATTATCTATATAGTTATTAACCTCTGCGGTGTACATAGAGATCTCTGCTTTATACAGGCAACACAGTGCCTTAATTTTCGGGTCTAACATTATAGCCCTCCTCTAATAAATCTTTATATTTGTTTATATATTGCTTATAACTAAGTGGTGCTTTCTGCTGCTTGACTTTATCGTTCATATAGCTAGACCACATCTGCATACAGTAGTGACTAAACTGCATTATCTTGTCATCTTGCTCTCTGTAGTATGCCAGATACTCAGGCCAAGTAGCATACTTTTTTAGTTCCTGTATGTAGAACTGCGCTCTGTAAGCTGGGTGCTGCGTCATGCCAGCCTACATTCACAAATGTAAAGTGCCCCGTAGTAACTGCACATTTTAAACTCATGTTTTTTACAATGCACCTGATCAGGCCCCATATTTTTCCACCTGCTCCCATCACCTGATGTAGTGCTACAGGCTGTGAATAACAGTAAAGATAATGCTAATAGTATTTTCATGCTTCTTTCTCCAAGTCCCATTGGCAAATATTTTTATTTTTGCCTCTCCTTTTGAATAAAGAAAGTAGATTGTAATCTTCTTTCCACCTTATAAGCCATGCTGAGTTATTCTTCTCAGCATCTTTAAATGTAGCGTAGGTCATAAATAAGGCAAATACTGTAATGACATGGCCCCATATCAAAGGTATAAGTCCAGACCAACCAGCTATAAGGGCACAAAAACTAGCAGACCAAATAACGGATAACACAACCATCAAATACATTTGCATACTTACATCACCAATAAATCTAAATGGATTATATTTTAAATCCATAAACGATTCCCATGTGTAGTAAACCCATAGCATTGTTGATTTTAACTTCATACTAAAAACTCCAGTTTGTTGTTGATTTCGTATAGTAGCCAGATAACAATGCCTAATCCTATAGCGAGTATAGTATGATACCATATCCATCTAACCTTGTATATTCTTAATTCTAATCTACGTTCATCTTCGGCTAGATCGTAGTAATCCATAATCTCTACTAGCTTTTTTATTTTATCCTTCACAACTTAGGCACTCCTCTTCTAAGTTAATTCTTGGGATTTTGATGTTAACATTCTCTGTATTTCTAGCCGCTGTAGTTCTGAAGTAATACATAGATTTGAGTTTATTAGCTCCTGTCCAATGTACATGATTAACATACTCCAAATACTCATCATGTGTCTCCTGTGGTGCAGTTGCTGGTGGTGGTTCAAAAAACAGATTTACTGACTGCGCTTGGCAGACGTACTTTTGTCTCTGGTATGCGTGTTCGATGATCCAAAGCTGGTTAAGTTCAGTCGATGTTTTAAATATTTCCTTTTCTTCTTCCGTGAGTTTCTCCAAGTTTTTAACAGACCCTTCAGCAGCCGCAATATCTTTCCACGTTTGTTCGTCGTTAATTCCTCTGTCTTCAAGCAGTTTCTCCAAATACTTATTTTTTACTTTGTATGATCCTGTTAGAGTTTTGTGCGTAAATACGTTAGCCCTCGTAGGCTCAATAGAAGGGCTTGTTCCGCCACATATAATACTACTACTAGCATTAGGGGCAATAGCAAGCAGATGGGAATTACGCAAGCCACTGCCAACCATGTCAGGAGCCTCCCCACGGTTTCCAGCCAAACGCCGGGAAGCCATCTGAGATCTTTCTTTGATGAGTTTAAACGCTCTATTGTTGAAGCTGGCGGCGTACATTCCTTCAAAAGGGATTCCATTACGTTGAAGGTAACTATGAAAACCCATCGCTCCAAGACCAACCGCACGTTCTCTATATGCTGAATAAGCGGCTTTTCTCTTCCCCTCAAATTCTTTCCCCTTTTTAACATTGTCCATGAACTCCTCTAAATTATTACTGACCTGCCAAACATGGTTTCCATCTGTAACATTGTTTATAAAGTGTTCTAGAATATTGTCCAGCATAGTGATTAAATCACTTATAAATAAATCATCGTCTTTCCACTCATCAAAGTATTCTAAATTAACACTAGACAAGCAGCATACTGCTGTGCGTTCCTCGCTTGTAGGTAGCGTTATCTCAGAGCATAAGTTACTCTGAACTATTTTTAAACCTTTATCTTTTTGGGACTGGGGTAAGGTTTCATTACAGCGATCTAGGTTAACAATGTATGGCTCACCTGTCTCTGCTCTAGTGTGTATTAATTGCCACCACAAATCTCGTGCGGCAACTGTCTTGGTTGCCAGTAAAGACTTGGGGTCGATGAGCCGCCAACTGCCATCATCACGTACACATTGCAAGAATTCATCAGAAATGGTAACGCCATTGTGGAGATTAAGGCACTTACGATTAAGATCACCGCCAGTGGTTTTACGCATGGCAATAAACTCTTCAATTTCTGGGTGGCTAATATCCATATATGCCGCATAGGAACCCCTTCTTGTTACACCTTGATTATAGGCAAGCATCTGACTATCGACTACATGCATGAATGGAATGCTACCAGTAGACTGACTACCGTTAGAAGTTGAAACACCATTACTTCTAACATCACCCCAATATCCACCCAAGCCTCCACCTCCACTCGCCAACCATATGTTTTCATCATGGTGATCAGAAAGCCCACCCCTTGAATCAGGAACATAATTGAGAAAGCAGCTAATAGGTAAGCCACGTGTGGTTCCCCCGTTACTAAGTATAGGAGTGCTAAAACCGAACCAGCCCTTGCTTGCGTAAGCATAAAGTCGCTGTGCAAGATTATAATCAGTATGTCCTTGATATGTAGCGCCGTAGACTGAAGCCCTAGCAAAAGCTTCTTGAGCATGTGTCTCATCCTTCCATAAATATCTATCTTTTATTGTTTCTAAAGAAAAGGTGTTTAGATTATACTCTAGGTCATAATCAATCTGAATCCCTAAGTAATCCTGCTTTCCAATTTTTGATGTCATCTATATCATCCTTTTCTTGTAGCTGCTCTTTCCTGTACCCCTTAGTACGAGCTTTATTTTTAGACTGTTTCTTTTTATTAAACCTAGCAGTTCGTTCTGCTTTTCTATCGTAGCTGCTCACTAGGATGCTCCAACTCATAATTCAAAAGACGGTCTTCATACCACCTTGCTTTTCTTAGATCCTCTACGGGTCTGCCTTTGTATCGAAAGCGCCAGCGATACTTGAGAGAGTTACCTCTAAGATACCCTATGTATTCCTCATGGGAAAGCATACCCCTAATTGCATCAATGCACTCCATAGATCCGTTATTATAGTGTTCTGGTTTATTAATATCATCGTAAACATGGTTCCGTGCATCAGATACTGGTGTAGCAGGTTTATTTTTATAGTGCCTAGCTATTCTTTTATTAAGAGCATCCCACTCTTCTGGTGTTGCGTCATCAATACTTTTCATGGCATCTCCATTTTAGTTTTATCATTACGTTTTTTATATTCTTCAGATTGTCTGGCTTTAACATCAATCCACTCGTCAGGGATACTGTCTTCACTATACCATCGAAAACTGTGAGACTCTGCCCATTCAGCGTGTGATCGTTTAGTTCCGTCTTTGCGGCGTTTAGCTCCGGGCATGGGGGCGGAAGGATTGGCAAACAAGAATACCAGTTCCGTGTCGGGAGGCAAGCGTTTTTTCACCCAGATATATTTATTATATTCTTGAAAGTCCCAGAACCTACCTTTAGATTCTAGAAGAATTTTTTTACCGTCTATAGTTCTAACGAAGTCAGGCTCGTACTTATGTTCTATTACATAATGCACATGATCTACATGATGATCCCAATCTTTTAAAATTGACTCATGCAGTAGTGCCTCCCATATAGAATCATACCTTGAATTATTTGGGCCAATATATTTTTTAGGTCTTGGCACTCTTGGTTTTCTAACTTTAGGCTTAGGAGTATGTTTCTTTGTGCTGATGATTTTTCCTACCTATTCATTATCAATTCTATATCTTCTATAGATATTTGATTTATGTCCTGACCAGAACAATGTATTTTTTTAAGTCCTTTCCTTAACCACTTATCACAATAAGTGCTAAGCATTAGTTTACCATTGTTATAAAAGTAGGATGTTTTTGGCACGTATTGTTTGAAGTTATCAATATTTACTTTATCATGCTCATGTTCAGGTATTATGGTTTTAAACCACTCAAATTGTATTTGATCAGCCCGTCTAGATATTTTTTTGCAAATTTTAGAGTTCATAAAGTATCTCTTCTACTCTTGGTTCAGACTTTACTTTTGTAAGATACACTGGGCCTTTAGCATAATTAAAAGTTCTTAATCCCTTACCATCATTTGTGTCTGAGTGACACTCAAACTTGTATGCACAATACACGCAGCCTTTAGGTAATTTCATATTACCTGCCTTACCTTCAGGTATAGGATTATAACATTTTTCAGGGGGAGTGTGTTTTTCTAAACTAGAAGTTAAACTATCTATTTTATCGTCTATATTGATTTTGTCAAGCTCTTCTGGTTGGAAAAAAGCTAACTCCCCTGTCTCTTTGTTGATAGCTAAGAAGCCACCATTATTTGTGCCCTCTGCTTGTTCATAACCAGATAGCTGGGCTATGTATCCAAACGGATCGTCATCAGGTAAAGTTCCGTTTGAAAACTTTTGGAATGCTCTACCTGAAGCAGTTTTTATATCGACAACTTCCCCATCAATTTTACAGTCCATATGTCCAGAAACGCCTTTAACACTGATCTCTTTCTGGCAGTCACTAACATTGTGTCCTGATATTTTAACCAAGAAAAGCAGCACCTCTTCTAGTATATGCCCATACATAAACTTGATAAAGGTAGATGGCTCTATATTTCCTTTTCCACTAGCACCAGATTTGTTTTCATACCAAAGTTGTCTAGCAGGGCGGCCCACATTAGACATCCTAATAGTAAATTTTTTATTTCTTTCAGGAACATCTTGCCACTGCTTGAATACAGATCTTATGTTGTCTGATAGCTCATCTATGAGATCATCTGAAATATCAATACTATTACCATCACAAAGAGGCTGAATCGTTTCATATATATCTGAAACTAAATTAGTTAAAGAGTTCAAGTTGTGTTCCTTTTAAAAAGTATTTGTCTAGTATTGACTCTGCTACAGTAGGAGGGCAGATAAACCACTCCCCCTCTCTTGTGTGATTTTCTTCTAGTAAGGTATGTGCTTTCTGCTCTGCCTCTCTTCTGTTGTCAACAAGATAGCATTTGTGCAACTTGTAGTCCCTATAAGGAGAACTGGTTTGATAGTTTTTTAATCTATCATTAGAATCTACAGCCATACCTATCTTACACCAGCCTTGGAAGTGTGGATTATATAAGATGTATATTTCACCTTTGAGGTTAGTCGAATAGTTTTCTAGAGAGTTAAATGCTGCGTCTTGGAAGCCTTCATACCTCCCCGGTTTATGTAGCGGATGGCTCTTTGGAATATACTTTCCATTTACAAACATCCTGTTTTGATTTTTCTTTTCATGTGCCTCTAAAGACCTTCTGGCCCCATCGTTGGCTCCTACATACCACCACCTTCCGTCTTCAAAGCGAATATTTTTATTAGTGGGTTTCTGACCAGTTGCTTCCGACATTGTATTCTCCATCTAAAGGGCAATTAAGATTTAGCTCTTGCCCTGCTTTGATTATAGCCTCAACACCAAGCCTACCGACTACATCAGCCTGATCTTCCCTAACTTCTAACTGCCACTCATCGTGTACATTAGCAACAAAATGAGCAGCCAGCCTCTGAGATTTTATACTTTCGTTAAGTATAATTAAAGCCTTTTTCATAACTATTGCACCAGCACTCTGCAACAGACTATTCAAGGCCGCATGTTTAGAGCGAACAAATACCTTTCTACCATCAAGACCCTTCAGGAAGCCTTTGCCTGCCGCTGATTCAACTCTTGTTGTAAGAGTCTTGAATGATGGTAAATTATCGAAGAAAGATTTTCTAAGTTTTGCACCAAGTTGCTTACCTCCCCCAGCCACACTTCCAAGTTTTTCATTTCCTGCTCCGTATAAGAGGGCATAGATGAAAGTCTTAGCCTGAGTTCTTGATTCAAGTCCCGCAGATCTTTGGTTAGCTGAGTGGACATCTCCGTTAATAATTTCATTTGTATAGTCCTTATCATTTAGATAGTGGGCCAACATCCTTAGTTCAAGGCCACTGGCATCAATACCAACTAATTTATTCCCCTCATCAACGCACCAGCAAGATCTACACTCTTTACCATACGGAGAGCTTGAGCTTGGTACTTGAGCTAGATTAGGGTTATTGTGAGTCATACGTCCTGTTATAGTACCATTACTGTTAACAAATCCATGAACCCTATAATCCTTTTCTGCTTTCAACCAAGAGTCTATTTGGGCTATTCTTTTTTGGTACATCAAATAGTCACAGATAAGAGATGCTTCTGGTATGTCTACTTTTGACAATATTTTTTCATCTACCTGTGGTTGACCAGTAGGTGTGAATACTTTTGGTTTCCAGCCAAAGTCCATTAGATATTGTCCGATCTGCTTACGAGATCCTAAATTAAAATCAGTTATAATTACTCTAGGTATCTTTACTTTTTTACCACCCTGTTTGACCGCCTCTTGCATATCTAACCACTCAAGTTGTGAGAGCCTAGTGCCTTTCCCGTAGTTATCAACTGCTGTTTTACTTAAAGCACCCGTAGCAGAAAACTTTGGATAAAGATAAGTAGTTTCTTTTTTTGCTACAAACCTTTCTCCCACCTTCTCTACAACCTCGTCCATTTTATTATGTAGTTCTGATAACAGTCTTTTACAAGACGGGACATCTAGGAAAAAACCCATTCGTCTTTGTGCTGTTATTATTTTATATGTTTCCATCTCTATATCAACAGCCTCTCTACTGAAGCCTTTACTAAGTTTCTTTAGCTCTTGATATACCCTATAGTTTAATCTTACATCTTGGGCGCAATAGTCGAGCATCTCTTGTGAGAACTTATCGTACTGATCGAACTCAATTTTAGGATAACCTAGAGTGTAGCCCCAAGACTCTAATCCATGTCCAGCTTCACGCACAGGGTTGAATAGTCTAGACAATACTAAAGTATCAACTAGGTTTATATGTGAGAGCCTAGCATGGGTTAAAAGCTCTAGTTCTGGAACATCAAAGCCTATAATGTTATGCCCTATAAGTTTAGTGGCTGACTCAAGATAGGCTATACCTTCATCTAAATTTTCATATGTGAACGTCCTTTCCTCTCCAGTATCTACATCTAAAGTACATATGCACCAGATCTTTGTTGCCTCTAGATCGTCTGTTTCAATATCAAAGACTAATTGCCTCAAAGTTCCACTTCCTCGTTATCGTCCACAAATATTTCAGTAAGTCTACCTGTATCTCTATCATACATCAAGTGTCCTGCTACGCCTGTTTCACCTGTGTATCTAGATTTTAAAATACGAATACGGCTAGTATTAGCTTCAATCGGATCATCGGACTGCTGATTTCTTTCAAGAGCCATCACACAATCTGAAATTTGTCCTATACCATTAGAGCCTCGCAAGTGAGACATGGCTACCTCAACACCGTTTTCATGTCCCTTATTACCATCGACTCTACGCAAGTGAGATACAAGTAACATGCCTACATTAGTTTCCTCTACTAAAGAGCGAAGCCTAGTCATAATATTATCAATAGCCCGACGCTCATCACCCTCAAGCATAGCTGATGTCATCATGCCTAGATGGTCTATAACTATCCACTTACAGTCCAAGCCCACAATCATGTATCTAAGTTTAGAAAATAACTCATCTACATCCTGAACCCCCAGATGTGAATGAACTATTAGTCGGTTAGCGTTACTATCAATTAATGAATCCCAAAGAGCATCATGCTCTGGCTGAGTTAATTCATCCCTAATTTGTTTTATGTATAGTCTTTTATTCGCTTCGATTGACAACAACCCGTATACTGTACGTTTCCAGTTTTCTTCCAGAGCCAGTATACCTATTTTATCCTCAGTTGTTTTAAGAAGCCAATGTTCTAACTCACGCACCACACTAGACTTACCAGTCCCTGTGCCTGCTGCTAGAGTTACAAGCTCTCCTCTACGCATACCATAGAGCATGTCATTGAGGCCAGCCCAAGGATAGTCTATGGCCTCCTTTTCATCATTCTTATAAAACTCTTCTTTCATGTCGGTGATATTTAAAACACCCGCTGGTGTATAAGTTTTAGCTGACCACCAAGCAGCCATGAATGCAGAGCTACGCTTATTACGAAGCATGTCATTAGGATCTTTAAACTCATCAGGCAATTTTACTATCTTGCCTTTTCCGGGCTTAAATAATCTTGCTACTTTCTGAGCGGCTTCGTATCCTGCTTTGTCGTTATCGAAGCAGACAACAACATTATCAAAAGACTCAAGGAACTCTAAGTTCTCTTTAATATCTTTAACGCCTCCACCTGCACCATTTTTTACGGACACTACAGGCCACTTTGAACCCATCATTTCGTATGCCGCCATAGCGTCACACTCGCCCTCAGTTATAGTGATAAATTTACCACCTGTCTGGCATAGCTGTTGTCCAAAGAGAAGTGTGCCTTTTGGTGAACCCCGCCATATAAATTCTTTAGTTTTACATTCCCTGACCTTGGTGCCTACGATCTCGTTAGCAATGTAGTAAGGGTACATATGTGACTGAATAGAACCATCAGGGTTCTTTGTAGATTTAACTCCAAATTTCTTAGCAGTATCTAATGAGATACCACGATCTGTTAATGCTGAAAATGAACCTTCATTATTGTTCATAGAATTGTTTTTGTAAGTTTTAAAGTCTCCCACTTTTTCCTCTGGGTTGTTATAGTTTGGTATTCTTTCATAGCAGCTAAAGCAATATCCTGAACCATCTTCATTAATACTGACGGCATCACTACTCCCGCACAACGGGCAAGGCTTATGGTATTCCACAAAGGCCATTATTTTCTCCATAAAAAGAAGGGGCCGAAGCCCCTATAACTAAGATGCGTAACCTCCAAACTCTTCATCCTCTTCTTCATCCTCAAGGACTTCATTCATAGGTTTAATAGGTTCAGGTAGTATAGCCTCTAGTTGATTAGACAACTGAGCCTCTGCCGCAGCCAGCACAGTTATCTTCTTACGCAAAGCGGCGATCTCAGATTGAACCTCAAGTAGCATGTTGATGGCATCAACTGCATCCTTTGATAGACCTTGTATGTCGTAGTCCTTATCCCTAAAGGATAATGTTTTTAGTTCTGTTGATTCACTCATAGCTCATCAATCTCCTCATCATCTTCAATATCGAACTCGTCACCGTCAGCACTATAACTAACTAGCTCAAGCACTTGTAGAGCTTGGAAGTCTAGCCCCCTATAAGTGGTGCCACTGCGATTCACTTCCCAAGGTTTGCATTGAACTTTAACCTTTGAGCCGTTACCTACCTTACAGTCTAGAGGTGACTTTTTACCATCCATAAGCCTTGGCGCACTGCGAACCATCCCGTTAGGGCCATTCACTTTACGCTTGATGACTATGGTAGGGCCTTCCTCCTTATCCACAACCTTGAGTCCTTGCGCCCTAAGCTCATCAGCCTTCCCATCTGTGACTACTAAGTTCACTGTATAAACAGGCTCATAAGTAGTATTCGGGGATGTGATGCTTGCCCAGTAAGCAATGCCTTCTAAAACCATAGATTTTCTCCTATCTAGTTTTACCATTCATATTAAACACGATCCACATTAGTGGCACGATCCACACTAGGATACACGATCCACATTATTTGTCAACAAGTTTTCGTGCGCGATCCTTTGATAGCGTGTGCGCGATCCACACTATCTTTAACAATATTGATTTTCCCATTGTCTTTTTCGTTTATTTCTTCCCTCTAGTTTCGCTTCTTTACTAGCATGACACCTAGCAGCGTACCAATAAAGACCATTCAACTCATCTTTAAGTTGCCTCATCCCTATTGTAATTTTACCCCTTCCAAATTTAGGCGTGATAGTACCGCGCTTATTGCCAACCTTGACGCTGCACATACGCCATCCATCAAGATAATACCAAGTATCAAACTCATCACTGCGCTTAGGGTTCAACAGCATTTGTTTCAATTTTAAAATATCTTCTACCATTCGCCTAGCCTATCAATAAACTCTGGAAATAATTTACATAGATCATCGTCAGTTATACGCCAGCAATCTACTTCAGCGCAGCGTTCCTCGACAAAACTTATGAATCTAAATTTAATCTTTTCTGCGGGTAATGGAGAGCCAAGGCGCATAGCAAACAACTGACACCACCAGTCATCTACCATGCCACAAAACTCTGCCCTAGTATCAGTAGCACTCATTTGCTTCCTCCAGTTGAGTTTTTAAATAAAGCCTAATAAAAGATTCAGGAAAGACCTCGCCATGCTTTAACATTAAACGCAGGGCATCTTCCTGCATTTCATCACTAACATCCTCAAGCCCACAATATATTGTGGAATAGTAAAGGATGTGATTACACATATCAATTAAATTTTGCATCACTGGCATCCTGCTTTTCTTATAATAGAACTAACTACCTTTCGAGGTCTTTGTATGGTAGCAGCTATCTCAGCATAAGTAAAGCCCCGGCGGTAAAGTTTAATTATTTCAACTACATGAGGCTTAGGAGTTTTAACAGCACCAGAGGGCCAGTTTCTTTTTGGATACATTCTATCAAGAGTATCATTGCAGCCCTTCAAGCATTTATAGAATTCAATAGTCATGCTTCCTCCCTTTCGAGATACTTTTCTTCCCAAAAAGCAATATCGTTATGCAAATCTTTTAAAGTATTGTAAGCATCTTTAGTGCGTTCATACTTTGGGCTGACATGCTTGTGAGGTTCAGCAAGACGAAGTACATTTTCATAATGCTTCATGCGATCAGTTAGTATCTCTTTCATTTGAGTATTAACAAGATCACGTAAGCTATTTTCAAATGCTAAAGCAGTACCAGAATTTAAAATGAACGCCTTGCGGCTTTCGGAATAAATTATAAAATGATCCACAAATAAACGTATATTGTCCATATTTTAAACTCCAGTAACTATTTTAATTTTAAAAGGTCGCAACTTCCAACTCAGTTTCAATCCAAACCTTAGCGCCACATGGCAACGGGTTATCGGGACAATAGTAAATACTAGCTAAGGGCTTACCATCAGAGTCTACAATAGCAGCATGGTTCGACTTTCTATTTTGTTTGTAGTCTTTGACAGTAATCACTGGTAACTCAGCACCCTTGGCGTTTGCCTTAATATTGTGCTGATTAACATGGATTCTAGTTTTCATACAATTCCTTATCTGTACTGGTATAGGGAGGAGCAGTTTTACACCATGCTCAGGGTGTCAGGAGAGCTAGGCTGCTATTGGGAAATTAGCAATAACTTGTTGAACTTTATCAGATCTTTTGACCTGTGCTACTGGCATATCAATTTTGTTCTTGCGACTACCGACGTGGTGACTTGACCAATCAGTAAGAGCATTGTAGACAGCCCAGTAGTTATTACCCATTGCTGGCATGTAACGCTCATTGTATTGAGTCCAAGCATACATCAGAGATGCATTACTATATGCTTTTGGCATACTCATAATTGATCCTGTAGTCTCGTTTTCTTTTAGTTTACCAAGTGCAAACTTAGAACCCGTTGCCTCTGCAATATACTGGAATGCTTGCTGCCGACTAATTGTGAAGTTAGCCCACTTTGCCCACAGTTCATTCTGAGTATCCAATATTCCGATAATCTTATTCATCTGGCTTGCGCCGTGGTCTACGTTTAACTTATTAGTATGTCGAGCCTTGTAGATTCCAGCAGTCGAGCCGAGAAAAACTTGATGGTTAGTGCAAGCACTTTGTAATGCACCAACTGTCGCCTGATAGGGCCACACTGAATTAAATGAATTAATATGTAACATCTCAAGTATTGCAGTATCACCATCAGGAGTTGTTATTTCATGATTGGGTAACTGGTGCCTAATAAAACAAACTGAGCCGCCATCTCCGACTCTGATAGTTTCCTTAATATCATTGAGATCTAAATCGCTACGCTCCAATACATTACGAGCAGTGTCAATCATCTGGGTATGTGATACTGGCTTGTATCGCTCACCGTGGATCGCCAAAGCCTCTCCAGTATCCTCACGATAATATACTTTCTTGCCCTCCAGTTCTTTTAGATTACCGAAGTGCCCTCCATTTTTATACAACACTGGTGAGGATGAAACTTGAAAGTCTGCCTCGCCATGTCCAGAGTTACGAAGGTTATCAATTAATCTTCTGTTTGAGAATAAAGATGCTACTGTGTTCATATGAACTCCTGATAATTAAATTACTTTGTCGTGATGACGGGGCCACTTTAACGCAGCCCCAAAACCATGTCAAGCTAGTAACGCAAGCGTGGAAGGATTCCCAAAGAAACTTGGCTGATGCATCTCGCCTAGTCTTTGTTTAATACTAGAACCCTTGCGAGTTAAAGTGCCTATACTGGAAGGCTTGTCAAGAAATCGCAGATCCGTAATATCAAAGTTCTGTACCGATTCCTTTTTACTATTGATGACAAGCTCTGTGGGCCGCTTGAACTCTCCCTTGCATTCCTTAGTGTTCAATGGAATTGCTACATTATATTTTCTTTTTACTGCCTCCTTAGTTTGTTGAATTGTATTCTCACTCTTGAAAGACGCTGAGAATGTCAAGTGATAATTAGGCAGAGTATTTCGCTCTAACCTCTTGAAAACCTTAGTATAATCATAAAACTGCACATTAGGTAAACTAGCAATCAGATCAGACCAATCAAGATCACTGGTGCCGTTGAGACGGATACAATAGTTATCTTTTTCGTTTTTAATTATTTCGTGCCGTAACCTTTCCTTGAACCCATCAGGGTCAAATACATACTGTATGGATCGCCTAGTCATGGCACGTTGAGACTGTGACATGGCTAAACGACCAGAAGTTTTACCTAAACAATCATCTTTGCAACCAGCAGGGTCAGCAAACGGACAAAAAGTTTTAACAGAAACTGCATTTGAGGGTTGCAAGTATAAGATTCCTGTGGTATAATCATACTTTTTAAGACCTTTTAAGATCTTTATAGAACTATTAAAACCCATAAGAGGTTGTTTAGTAGACATATAAAATGTCTTATTAGATCTTAAAAGTTCTAAAGACTCTGAAGATATTAAATTGCTCATTAGTTTATTCTTAACAGTAGTTGTCCGTTGTCAAACAGTTTAGACTCGCCATTATCCACAAAATGTGCAGAGGTGATGAGAGGGTATAACTCATCATCTAATTTAACTCTAACGTCCCTCGACAGTTCATCTTCGTTAAGGCAGTCAAGATACCTTCTTAATTCTTTATACGTCACTATTCACTCCTGTTTTTGCGATCCACATCATCAAACCACGATCCACCCCAGACCGTCAAGCCTTTGGTCACGATCCGCACCAGCCTAGTTATCAAGATAATAATACTTAGACTTCAGGGCGCAAGTCGCACAGATTAACCTATTCTTGAATTTTATTAGCAGACCCGGAGGTTTACTAATCTTACACTCTGAACATTCCAAATATATACTCCTGAGAGGCCCAGAATTAACTTCTGAGCGGTTTTAGTTACTAACTGGACGTTACCTACCAGTATTCCTGAGAACGCCTCAGAATCGCTCTGAAGTATTCCTAACGACGAAAGGGCACCGAAGCGCCCTTAGTCTTAACTATCTGTGGAATCACTCAAGTTTCTTTTTTCTTCTTAGTAAAGACTAACCAGTGATTACTACACACAATCATACGAATGATTATTTTTTTATAGTATTAATTAAATTGTCGAATCAATTAAATTTACATAAAAACCTCAATCGTCAGATTTAACTTTGATGCGATTAATAACTAGCAACATCGCTTGGGCCAGATCATACTCACTGGTCTGAGTATTACTGTTCTGATAAGTTTTATCATTAAGTAAATNTTTAATTCCTTCCAATCTTTCGGGATTCTTTTCAGCTAATGTTAACTGACACAAAATCTCACGAAANTTACTATCAAAGACTACTAACTCACGATCCGCATAAGATAACTTAGAAAACTTATTAAAACTTGACATAGTTACTCCTAATAACTAAGGGTTAATTTAACTAAAATGGGTGACACTAAGATCACCCAAGTTAGTATTACTGTAAAACTCATGAAGATAAATAACTTCACTAGGAAAACACTGCAATGACAAATGGAAGTGCTGGAACTCCAATTATACTAATAACTAAAAACCAAATATCTAAGTTATATTCTTCCATGATAACTCCTGACTGAGATTGAAAAGGGCCACCGAAGTGACCCTGTAAGTTTAATTAAGATTTCTTCTTGAGATCTTTGGTGTCTTTGACTAGAGCCAAGATGTCATTAGGAATAACTCCCGAAGATATATACTTCTGGGCATCGCCGTGAGTCATCTTGGAATTTTTGTCGCCGTAGTATTTCGCAGTGGCGGCAGAAACTCTTGCCTTCAGAATCTTGAAAGCAGGATTACTCTTACCTGAGATCTTCTGAGGAATTCTTTTCTTCTTCGCAAGACCCTCCGCAAGTTTATACACTGCAAATTCAAACTGCTTGTAAGTAGCGGTTCGCTTTGAGTCAATCTGTGCAAATGAATTATTCATACTCTTCTCCTGAAGTAGTTTATTTAATTGTCATGCTGACCTCGCCGCCAGCCCTTTCAACGTTGCCGGAAGCCGAAAGCGATGTCAACAGAATCTGGCGCGTGATTTTTCCCCCGTGAAGAGCCGAAGGCTCCGCGCGAAAACAGGCGAAGATTTAGAGCGGGGTTCAGTTGACCTCGAAAGCTCGGCAGTCTGGCCTCGCAAAAACTAGGTAACATTTTGAAATCCTTTGTAGTTTTCTGGAGTATAAGATTACTCTAGTGTTACTTCACAGTCTTCATTGGAATGTAAACTACTCTGGAGTTGCCTCTCAAGAATACTCTGGAGTTACTTTAGGATTCACTTAGGAGTATTCTGAAGTATTCTAGAGTATGGGGCAGGTGGCCAGTGGGGGTACCCCTATATATATAGCATTCACATACAATTTTAGAAACTTTGAAGTGTCAACTAGATTTAGGGCGGGACTTAGGAGGGACTCTGGAGTGCCATTCACGGCAGCTAAAGTGTTTAGGCAGGGCTTTATAGTATATATATATATATGCAACCCCGGTGGGCTTGTAAATAGTATAGAGTTATATTTTGTGTTTGTCAAGTAAAAAAGTAGTTGACAAATACAAAATATAGCCCTATACTGTACAACATGAATAAAAAACAACTTACAGAAAAACAACAAAGTTTTCTAGGCCATCTTGTAGAAGTAGGAGGTGATCCAAAGAAAGCAGCAGAACTTGCAGGTTACTCTGGGAATCATTGGCAGGTTACCAAGTCACTCAAGAATGAGATTATAGACCTAGCGTCAAATATCTTAGCGCAATCTGCACCCCAAGCTGCACTAAAACTTACTGAGGTAATGAACTCTGATCAACCAGTTCCTCAAGCCAATGTACGACTTCAAGCTGCTCAGACTATATTAGATCGTATTGGACTAGGTAAAACTGATAGATTAGATGTTAATCATACAGTACAGGGTGGTGTGTTTATTTTACCTGCAAAAGAAGAAGTAGTCCTTGAGTATTCCGAAACGTAGCAGTGTTATTCCTTTTGGATACGTTATTTCAGAAACTAATCCGAAACTACTTGAGGAGGTTCCTGAACAACTAGAAGCACTTCAAGAAATATCTGTATTGGTTAAAGACCAAGTATTAAGTTTACGAGAAGGATCAGCATGGCTAGAACATAAAACAGGTAGAAGTTTAAGTCATCAAGGATTAAAGAAGATTATAAATGAACGATTGGGAAGTTAATCCAGATGACTATTTAAAAGATGAAGATGGTAACTTCATTTTAAAACTAGACGGGACTCCTAAGAAAAGAGGGGGCCGTAAAAAAGGTAGTAAGTCTAGAGGCTATAATTATAGCAAAGCTACACAAAATCGTATGAAAGCTAATAGAGCTATACGAACAAAAGAAAAACTTATTTCTAAGGCTGAAGCTAAATTAAAAAGTCAAAAAAATACTTTAAAAGTTTCACAATCCACATTAGCTAAACTAGATAATAAAGAAACTGCTAAAGAAGGAAAGATACTTACTGAAGATAATATACACCACCTTCCAAAAAAAGTAAAGGAAGAGGCACTAGAAAATGTTATCTTTAGACCGAATGATGGGCCGCAGACAGACTTCTTAGCAGCCCCAGAAACGGACGTATTGTATGGTGGCGCAGCAGGGGGTGGTAAGTCCTATGCTATGCTCGTAGATCCCCTGAGATTCGCTCATAGGTCTGCTCACAGAGCGTTAGTATTAAGACGCTCAATGCCTGAACTCAGGGAACTTATAGATAAGTCTAGGGAGTTATATCCAAAGGCTTTTCCGGGGTGTAAGTTCAGAGAGGTTGAAAAGATCTGGACATTTCCCTCTGGGGCTAAACTAGAGTTTGGCTTTTTGGAGCGAGATGCGGATGTATATAGGTATCAGGGTCAAGCATACTCATGGATTGGTTTTGATGAAATCACACATCTTAACACAGAGTTTTCTTGGAACTATTTAGCATCACGGCTTCGTACCACAGACTCTGAGATTACACCATACATGCGTTGTACAGCTAACCCCGGCGGTGCTGGTGCAACATGGGTAAAGAATCGTTATGTGAGTCCATCAGCCCCTAATGAAAGTTTTGTAGGTGCAGATGGTTTGACAAGACGTTTTATACCAGCCAGACTACAAGATAATCCGTATCTATCTACAGATGGCAGATACGAGCAAATGTTAAAAGCCTTGCCAGATGTTCAGCGTAAGCAACTTTTGGAAGGTAACTGGGACATAACAGCAGGGGCAGCATTTACAGAGTTTGATTTAGAGCTTCATGTTATTGCTCCTTTTCAACTTCCGATTGGTTGGGAGCGAGTAAAAGGAATAGACTATGGGTATGCTTCTGAAAGTGCTTGTGTTTGGGGCGCTGTTGATCCCACTGATGGCACATTAATAATTTATAGAGAGCTATACCGTAAAGGACTAACAGGTGTAGATCTAGCTCAGATGATTACAAATATGGAGCTAGAAGATCCTTTTTCTGTTCAAGGTGTCTTAGATACATCAGCATGGAATAGGACAGGCACAACAGGCCCTACAGTTGGAGAAACACTTCAGCGAGGCGGGCATAAGCTGCGTAGAGCAGATAAAAATAGGATTCAGGGTAAGATTCAGATACATGAATACTTACGAGTTCAACCAAGTGGCAGACCTAAAATACAAATATTTAATAGTTGTCCTAACTTGATACGCGAACTACAAAGTATACCATTAGATAAGTCTAATCCTGAAGATGTCGATACTAATGCACCAGACCATGCTTATGATGCTCTGCGTTATCTGATTATGTCAAGACCTAAAGTTAATGACATATTTAATCAGTTTAGACACATGAGAATGGAACAAGCGTATACACCCGTTGATGCGGAATTTGGATATTAAAGGAGATAAAAATGGCAAATCCAGTTGTTGATATTAGGGATACAGGACGTAACTCTGCACGTACAGGAGATGTACGAGAACTATCAGATAATGTAATTACATCAGCTACATCTGTTACTACAGGCACTATTGCAGTAACAGCAGATGCTACTTATGATGTTAGTTTTACTCAACCTGCTGACACTTCAATCAAAAATCTTATTATGATCGCTAACGGTAACTTGGTTACTGCTGGTGCAGATGGAGATGATATTGATTTTGATTTAGGTACAGCCGCAGGTGGTGGTCAAATTATTGATGAAAAGGCCATTGCAGATGATGGTGGTTCTGCTGTAACGATTACAGCTAATACACCTCTTTACATTATTGCTAATGGTATTCCAGCAGCAGCTAATGCTTTTTCAACCATGAGNGGTGGCCCAGCTACNTCAGAAGCTATGACGCTATCAGCATCACTATATAGCTCTGCTGCTCGTACCCTACATATACGACTCAAGCCTCTTGCTAATGATTTGGCAACAGCAGCTACTACAGCTACGTTTATTGTAGAGTTTCAGCATCTTGGTGTGACCCCTAGCTAATAATGGCTGAAAACAACTTAACATCTAATGAACTCTACTTTGAAAAGGTAGAGGGAGAGCAGGGCATATCTTTAACTCTTGAAGAAAACCTACGGAATAATCTTGTAGGTTTAGTTGAGGATAGATATGTGTCTGCTAAACTAGCTAGAGATTTAGATGAGTCTCGTTGGCTTACTGCCTATCATAATTATCGTGGTCTGTATGCTAAGAATTTAAGATTTAGAGAATCTGAAAAATCTAGAGTATTTGTTAAAGTTACAAAAACTAAAGTGCTTGCAGCTTTTGGGCAGCTTGTAGATGTTATTTTTGGAGCAGGAAAGTTTCCTATTGGCGTTACTGAAACAAAAATGCCAGAGGGTGTTTCTGAATATGCAAGATTAGAAGCTACTCCTAGTATTGAAACATCTGAACCTCAAATGGGTGATCAAACTGAAGACCCTTATGATGTAGGATATGAAGGAGACGGGCGTGTTTTAAAACCCGGAGCTACATTTAATAAAGGAAAATTTGAGACAATCCAGCTAGATAAAATGGCTGAAGAAAAAGGTATGCTTTCTGAAGGAGCCTCTCCTGATCCTCAAGTTCTAGAATTAAGTCCTGCAAAACAAGCTGCAAGGCGCATGGAAAAAATTATACACGATCAGATAGAGGAGTCAAACGGCGCTAGTGAAATTAGAAACGCATTATTTGAATCAGCTTTATTCGGCACAGGAATCGTCAAAGGGCCGTTCAATTTTAACAAAACACTCCACAGATGGACAGAAGGAGAGGATGGTAATAGAAATTATTCTCCTATTGATGTTAGGGTGCCTCGCTTGGAGTTTGTCAGCATCTGGGACTTTTTCCCAGACCCCAACGCAACAAATATTAGCGAATGCGAGTATGTTTTCCACCGACATCGAATGAATCGTACACAGCTTAGAGGTTTGGCTAAAATGCCTTACTTTGATAAGCAAGCTATACGTGAAACCCTTATGATGGGGCCAAACTATATAGAAGAAGACTATGAGCAAGAGTTAAAAGATGATAACAGAACTGATGACTACGGAGCATCTCAGTTTGAAGTATTAGAATACTGGGGTGTAATGGATGCAGAGTATTGCCGACAAGTTGGTATGGAGATACCTGAAACTGTAGATGATCTTGATGAAGTACAAATTAATGCGTGGGTTTGTAACGGTAAAATGCTTCGTAGTGTTGTAAATCCTTTTACACCTTTCCGCATACCTTACCATGCTTTTAGCTATGAAAAAAACCCCTATAGCTTTTTTGGTATTGGTGTAGCTGAAAACATGGATGACTCGCAAAAGATTATGAATGGTCACGCACGTATGGCTATTGATAATCTTGCACTATCAGGTTCTGTAATTTTTGATGTTGATGAGACTGCTCTTGTAAGTGGGCAAAGCATGGAAATTTTCCCCGGTAAAGTATTTAGGCGACAAGCAGGTGTACCGGGAACAGCTATTAATGGCTTGAAGTTTCCTAATACTACAGTAGAAAATATGCAGATGTTCGATAAATTTCGACAACTTGCAGATGAACAAACAGGTATTCCTTCGTACAGTCACGGTCAAACAGGTGTACAGAGCATGACACGTACTGCATCAGGGATGTCTATGTTGCTAGGTGCAGCCTCTCTGAACATTAAAACTGTTATTAAGAATCTTGATGACTTTTTATTGAAGCCTCTGGGTGAGGCATACTTTCAATGGAACATGCAATTTTTAGATTCTAGATTAGGTGTAGAAGGTGATCTGGAAGTAAAAGCAACAGGTACAAATAGTTTGATGCAGAAAGAAGTACGAATCTCAACGTCTTACAATGTTCTTGCAAACAGCTTCTAATCCTGCTGTGGCTCCGTTTATCAAAATGAATAAACTTATTAGTGAGCTTGCTTATACTTTAGATTTAGACCCTGATGAGCTAATGAATGACCCTGAAGAAGCCGCAATGATGGCACAAATTATAGGAATGCAAAATGCTGGACAAAATGTTGGCGCGGAAGCTGGCCCCACTAACCAAGGACAAACAGCAATGGAAGGCGGTGGAGGAATACCTGAACAACCTCAAGACCTTGGAGTTACAGGTACTGGTGGCGGCAACATCGGAACAGGAAATGTTCCGCAGCCAAGGGAAGATGAATTTGCTGGGTAGATTAGAATCTTTACCGCAACAAGTTGAAGAAGCTTTAAATAGGAAAGAATATGAGTAGAAATGCATTACAAACTGGGTTATTAGAAGACACTGAGGTAGCTCTAGCATCAGCAAAAGCTTCATTAGAAAACAACGAGCGCCAACGTCTTTTACAGCTAGAAAAGAATGCAAGGGCACTTTTAAAAGCTCAAGACATGGTGCCCTCTCCTGAAAGAATTAATTCTTTAGTAAAGCAAATGGAACAAGAAGAAATGCAACGTCTTATGAATGAAGCCGCTGCTCGTCAAGAACGAGAGCCTTTACTTGTAGGAGGACAGAAAAAACTAGATGCTAATAAAGATGGTGAAATATCTGAAGAGGATTTTACACTGTTAAGAGAGCGTAAGGCAGAAGGCTCTATGTTGACTCCCAGAGAAGGATATGCTTTTGGAAAAGCTTTTCTTGAAGCAAGTAAAGAAGTAATTAAAGGCTTAAAAGAATTAAGCACAGACAATGCACAAGGCGCAGGAATAACTTTTAGTAAAACAGATTTAATTAAAGATTACAAAACTCCAGAGGCTTTTTTAGATGCTTATGGTGATTTATCTGCTTTTAAAAGACAAGCAGATGAGTATGCTAATGAACTTATAGATAGCGGCGTAGATCCTAAAAGCGTTAAAAAAATATTAACTAGAGATGCTGAAGACTTAACAGAAGGTGAAAAAAGTATACAAGAAAAATTCTTAAAAAAATATTTTCCTACAGATGAATCAGGACGTTTACTGCCAGCTAAAAAGACTCCTATCTTAATTGAATTTGAAAAAGGTAGAGAACCTAAAGCAGAAGGTGGCATTACTGCTAAAGATCATATAGGTGCAGCATTTTCACTTTTACAAGATGGGGAATATACTGACAGAGAAGCTGTAATTCAAGCTGCTAGACAACTAGGTAAGGCAACTTCTAATGAAGAGTTAGATGATTTAAAATTTTTTATTAAAAATAAATTTGCAAGAACTAGTGAAAATTTTCCAGAAGAAACAAAATTTATTCCTAAAGATTTAAAAAATAAGATAGATAATTTTAAGTTAGGTGATTCTACTTATAAAACTTTTGTTGAAGAGCGTACAAATAAAGCAGAAGGCTCTATGCTAATGCCAGTAGAAGGTATGCTAGTAGATACCTATCCAAACATACCAGAAGATGAAATGGATGAAGCATTAGCCTCACAACTTCCAGATGATGAAATGGAAGAAGAGTATATAGATTTTATTATGGATGAATCTCTTAATGAAGAGGAACAGAATTATTTAGCAAGTGCATTACAAAATGATCAAATGTTATCAGACATTTTAGATAAAGTAATTACAGTTGCTAGTGAATTTTCGGGTGCTGGCGAAGTAGATGGCCCCGGAACTGGTGTATCAGACTCAATACCTGCACGTTTAAGTGATGGTGAGTTTGTATTCACTAAAAAGGCCACCGATCAAATGGGTGCAGAAAATCTCCAACGAATGATGGACGATGCTGAACGTGCCTATGATGAAGGTGCAAAACGAATGGCTATTGGTGGAATGATGGATGAAGACGAAGAGGAGCTAGGCTCCATGAGTCAGACAAGACAAGAAATTGAAAAACTGATGATGTCTTCTAATCAGTCACCAAGCCTTCGATAATTTTTATGGCTACCTTGGAAAGTCAAGCCCCATTTACTCGACGGAGTTGATATGGCTACCTTGAAAAACACAAGCCCCATGAAGGAGATTGAGAATGTCAGAAGCACAATACGAAGAGGAGATTGGTAATCCTTACAACGCCCGTAAGCCTTGGCATACGGAAGATGCACCCAGTATGGGAAATGCAGATGGATTATTTTATCCAGAACAACAACAGGAGGCTACCCTTGAAGAGGCCCCTACTGAAGATGTTCAACCTCGTAAAAGAACTAACTATAAAAAGAGATACGATGATCTAAAAAAACATTATGATACTAAGCTTGCAGAGTTTAAGCAGAAAGAAGAAGAACTTACTGCTATGGCCCGTGCAGCCCAACCTGCTTATTCACCGCCTAAGTCTGAAGAAGAATTAGAAAGTTTTAAGCAAGAGTATCCTGATTTGTATAATACTGTTGAAACTGTAGCACATATGCAGAGTCAACGACAGGTTGCAGATCTTGAAGCACAGTTGCAGTCCATGCGTCAGCGTGAGTCTGAAGTTTTGCGTCGAGAAGCTGAAGCTACTTTGAAACAACGTCATCCAGACTTTGAGGATCTCAGGGGCGATGATCAGTTTCATGCGTGGGCTAAAGAGCAACCAGAGCAAATTCAAGATTGGGTTTATAATAATCCTGATAATGTTGCTTTAGCTTCAAAAGCTATTGATCTTTATAAGTTAGAAACTGGACAGTCTCAAACAAAATCACAGCCCAANCCTCAACGGCAGCAAGGCAGTGCGGCAGATATGGTATCAACTAAAACCACATCTGTTGACTCTAAGCAGCCTAAAGTTTGGACTGAAAGGGAAATCGCTGCGATGTCTCTTGATCAGTTTGATAAATTTGAAGATGAAATCAAACAAGCTATGATTGAGGGCAGAGTAGTAAAATAAATGTTTTACTAGGAGTATATTAACATGGCTTCAAATACATCAGATCAATTTTTTGAACCGTCCACAGATACTAATGCTAACTTTGGTAATTCCGTATCAGGACAAAATAATTCGTTCTTCCTGCCTAAAGTTTATTCTAAGCAGGTACTGAACTTTTTCCGTAAGGCTTCTGTAGTTGAGGCAATTACTAACACCGACTATGCTGGAGAAATTTCTGCGTTTGGTGACAGTGTTCGCATCATCAAAGAGCCTGAAATCACTGTTGACCAGTATGAGCGTGGACAAACGATTACAGCTACAAAACTTACTGACCAAGAACTTACTTTGGTCGTAGACATTGCAAACGCATTTAAGTTTGTCGTAGATGACATCGAAACAAACATGTCTCATGTCAACTTCCGCGAGGTAGCAACCTCTTCAGCAGCTTACGCATTGCGTGATGCTTTTGATAGCGGTGTTATTGCTGAGATGTTTGCTGGTGTTTCGGCTTCAAGCCCTAACCACATTCTTGGTTCTGACAATGCTACTGACCTTGCTGCTGGTACTTTTGACGGTACTGGTAACTTGGACATTGGTTTTGCTGGCAGTGAACATGATCCTATTGACGTTCTTTCTCGTATGGCTCGTTTGCTTGATGAGCAAAACGTACCTGAAGAAGGACGATGGTTCCTTGCTAACCCAGAGTTCTACGAAGTTCTTGTTCAAAGTTCTTCCAAGCTCTTGTCAGTAGACTACAATGCAGGTCAAGGATCAATCCGTAATGGATTGGTAAGCTCTGGCAAGCTGCGTGGGTTTGATATGTACAAGTCAAATAACATTGCTGCAACGTCTAACGCTGCTGGTAAGGTTCTGGCTGGTCATATTTCTTCTACCGCTACTGCACAAACAATTACCAATACTGAGGTTCTACGTGATCCTGACAGCTTTGGTGATATTGTTCGCGGTCTGCACGTATATGGCGCACAAGTTCTTCGTTCAGAAGCTCTTGTTTCTGCCTTCTACGGCATCGACTAGACCGTTCCGGGAGGGCTGCTTCGGTGGCCCTCTCTTTTTTATTGGAGATTAATTATGCCTCAAATTGGTTCTGAATCTAATCCTATGATGTTCCGTAAGACTATTGTAAATAAAGAAAGTCGTTTTCGCAAGGGGATGAATCTTTCGCAGTACAAGGACAACTATGATCGTATATTTAAAAAGGAAAGTGATTCTATAGAATATAATACAGAGTTTGAGGCTGCTAGAGAAAAAAGCAAAACATTTTCAATGGAACAAGATTAATGAATAGAGTTCCAAGAAAAAAAGGTTATGTTCCTAACAAGTACACAGGGAGAAGTATGATGATGTATGGGGGAATGAATCAGCGTAATACAACAAACGTGTCTCGTATGGATGAACAAATGATGGGAACCATGCGAAATCAGATGAACACTGGGGGAAATAGTGGTATGATGTATAGCAGCAGCCGAATGAAAAAAGCAAAAGGCAGTGCTGTTGACATTTATGCTATGGAAGATGCTTGTAACAAGATGGCAGGTTATAATAAGAGTCTTCCTAAAAACCGTTAATAAAACCACAGTGAGGACTAATGGCTTACTTACAAAGTAATATTCCACATTTTAAATGTTGGGTTAGGAAAGAATACACACACAATCATCAAAAGTATCACGGTGAGTTTATACATGCAATGGCAATAGCTGTAACTAGCATTCCTTGTAGATCTTTAAGCTTTCAAGTCATCTTTACAGGTGCTGAAACCTACGATACAGAGGAGCCAAATGTACATGGTGGGGCTATGTGGGCTAGGATGCCCATAACAGGTCTTGTAGGAGATACTCCTTTAGAACAATGGCCTACACCTATGCCTACATGGGCAGCACAACCTTGGGACTGTAGCTCTAGAGATCATGCAGTTTATGTGCTAGATAGAGCAACACCATGCCCTTGGTTTGCGAAGATAGACGGTGAGTTATATCCTGCTAAATATTATTTTACAGTAGACTACACAGACTCAGAAATAGCAGATGATCCTGCACAACATAAACAGAGTCATGTTCTTGAGTTATTAGATGCTGGAGAGTGGACAGGGAATATTGTTGCTCTTCCTAATAATAGAGTAAGAGTAACTCACCCTGCTTGGTTTGAAGTAGGCGAAGGCGCTCCAGACTTTAGACCTTCACAGTGGACACATTATAGTAAATCTGATTTAGATTATACTTTAGACGTTAATCAAGTTTTTGATAACTTATACAGGGAGATGGATGATGAAGAGTAAAATGGGCATGAAAAGCAAAATGGCTACTAAGAAAAGAGGTAAAGTTGCTAATGGTGGCAAAATGAAAAAGAAAAAAATGGGGCCTAAAGGATATGCGCGTGGAGGTGTAACAATGTCTAAAGGGTCTGCCCGTGGCGGTGTGGTAAACCCATCTTACAGCGAAGAAATGCCAAAAGCAGGGCCTAACTAAAGACAATGGCTACTACATATCTAGAATTATCTAATGAAATTTTACGTGAGATGAATGAAGTAGAACTCACTCAGGCTACGTTTGGTAGTGCTGTGGGTATACAAAGTCACGTAAAAGATGTCATTAATAGATCCTACCTAGACATGGTAAATGAAGAGGCCCAGTGGCCTTTTCTTGCCGTGGCTGAAAGTGGGACTACTGATCCTAGATATGGAAATGTAAATATTGAAACAGTAGCAGGTACGCGCTGGTATGAGCTAAAGCCTTCTTCTTCTAGTCTTACTACAGATTATGGTTATATAGATTGGGACAACTTTCTTATAACCACTGTAGGCGTTAGCGGAGAGACAGCACCGTTTGAAATGCAACCTTTACGGTTTATTACTATAGAAGAGTTTAAAGATTACTATCAAACATCTGAAAACTTAGACGATGCAGATACTCAGCAGTTTGGATTACCTAGAAGGGTTTTAAAAAGCCCTGATAACAGGAAGTTTGGACTTAGCCCTATACCAGATAAAGTATATAAAGTTTGGTTTTTTGCTTACTCGCTTCCTACAAAACTTAGCGCACATTCAGATGAAGTAGTTTTTCCTGATCTATATGTTCCTGTTCTGATAAACAGAGCAAGATATTATGTGCATCAGTTTAAGGATAACGCCCAAGCAGCCGCTTTTTCTTTAGAAGACTATAAAAAAGGAATAAAGAATATGCAGCTAAACTTAATGTCACCAGTTCCTAGTTATTTTAAAGATGACAGAGTTAGGTTTGTCTAATGCCATCATCCTTACCATTTGCTATATCCTGTAGGGGAGGTTTAAACACAAATTTAAGTCAGTTTGAAATGCTGTCTAACCCCGGACTTGCTACACAGTTAGAAAACTTTGAAGTAGATAATGATGGTGGCTATCGAAGAATCAATGGCTTTACAGCTTATGGAGGCACAGATGCTACTAGACCTAATAGCTCAAACGCTATTCTAGGTCTTTTTGTTTATGCAGATGGTTTAATTGTAACTTCTGGAACAAACATTTATTTTACTTTAGATGGCATCACATATTTACAGATAAATAGAGCTAGTGTAGCTTCTTCAGGAGATAATCACACTACATTTAGTGGAAGATCTGTGCTGGCAAGATCAAACCAGTCACAATGTAATTTTGCTTTTTACGAAGGAGAAAGTCAGTACGGAGAGGTAATTATTACCGATGAAAGTTCTGCTTCAAAACCTTTTCTTTTTAAGATGACAGGAACTGGGGCATTAACAAATAGGACTTATTTTGCAGAAGAAATAACAGTAAGTGGATCAGTAACACCTACTCTTTGCACGGTGCATGATAGACATTTAGTTGTATCTGGAGATTCTGATACTCCAAACACTATTTATTTTAGTGGTACAGATGACATAAATGATTTTACTAGCACTGGCTCTGGATCAATAAAACTAGATGACAAAGTTATAGGTATTAAACCCTTTAGATCTGACTTAATTATTTTTTGTAAAAATAGTATTTTTAAATTAATAAATATTAACGATTCTAATAATATTGCAGTTGTTCCTATAACAAAAAACGTAGGTTGTTTAGACAATCATAGTATTCAGGAGATTGCAGGCGACTTAGTATTTTTAAGTCCTGACGGTGTTCGTACTATTGCAGGAACAGCAAGAATTGGTGATGTAGAATTAGGAAGTGTTAGCAGACAAATACAACCTATTATAGAAGCTATTGCCGCAGATATAAATGATTTAAATGTAGCCAGTGTAGTTTTAAGACAAAAATCTCAATATAGAATATTTTACTCTACATCAGGACAAACAATAGCAGAATCAAAAGGAATTATTGGCTCTTTAACATCTAAAGGGTTTGAATGGTCAGAAACAATCGGTATACAGGCAAAAGCAATTACTTCTGGATTTGATTCTAATGGTGTAGAAAAAGTATATCATGGCGATAAAGATGGTTACATTTATTTACATGATACAGGAAGTAGCTTTATTGATAATGGATCAACAACTAATATAAGAGCTACATATACTACGCCTAATTATGACTTTGGAGATTTTGGCACACGCAAAAATATGAGATATGCTAAAATTTCTTTTAGTCCAGAAGGTAACACAAGACCTACTTTAAGAGTTAGGTATGATTATGAAGATCCAAAAGTTCCTCAGCCTTTAGACTATACTTTAACATCTATACCTCTTCCATCAATTTTTGGAACAAGTGTTTTTGGAACAAATGTATTTGGAGGAACAAATGATCCAATGGTGCGTCAAGCAATTCAAGGTGGAGGATTTACCGTAAACTTTAGATTAAGATCAGAAGATTCAGATCCGCCTTATGCTATTAATGGTATGTATTTAGACTACGTGCCTTCAACTAGGAGATAACATGGCAAGTTACACCAGACAAAGTAGCTTCTCTGATGGAGATACAATTACTGCTGCATTATTTAATAATGAGTATAATCAACTGTTGACTGCGTTTTCTTACGCATCTTCTGGCACAACAGGCCATAAGCATGATGGCACAACAGGTGAAGGCGCACATATTCCGCAGATAGGCGATCAAGATTTTAATAATAAAATTGTAGTAGATTCTACTAACAATCGTTTTGGAGTATTTGTAGAAGTTTCTAGTTCTGCCGTAGAGCAAGTTCGTTTTCAAGATGGAGCTATCGTGCCTGTCACTGATAATGATATTGATCTTGGAACTAGCTCAGTAGAGTTTAAAGATGGTTACTTTGATGGCACACTTCATGCTGATGCTATTAACTTTAACGGCACCGCTATCACGGCTACGGCTGCTGAATTAAACATTATGGACGGTGTAACGTCTACAACAGCGGAGCTAAATATACTTGATGGTGTCACAGCAACAGCAACAGAACTAAACTATAGCGATACAGGCTCTTCTACTGGAACAGTTGTAGCTGATAAGGTAGTAACAGTAGATTCAAATAAAGACGTAGCAAGCTTTAGAAACATCACCCTAACCGGGGAACTAGATGCAGGATCTTTAGATATTTCTGGAGATGCTGATATTGATGGTACTTTAGAAACAGATGCTTTATCTATCAACGGCACAGCCGTAACCAGTACAGCAGCAGAGCTTAACATTTTAGATGGCGTAACTGCTACAGCATCAGAACTCAATTATAGCGACACTGGACAGTCAGTAGGAACTGTGGTAGCTAGTAAAGTAGTAACAGTAGACTCTAACAAAGACGTAGCAAGTTTTAGGAACATTACACTTACTGGAGAGTTAGATGCAGGTTCATTGGACATATCAGGAGATGCCGACATTGACGGTACGCTGGAAACTGACGCACTGTCTATTAACGGCACAACGGTTACTTCTACGGCAGCGGAACTCAATATACTTGATGGCGTAACGTCTACCGCTGCTGAACTAAATATTCTTGATGGTGTAACAGCTACCGCTTCTGAGATTAATACTTTAGATGGCATTACAGCGGTTGTGGGAGAACTTAACGCATTAGATCTTGGAAGCACCGCAGTAGGTACTGCTATTGCTTCTAAGGCTGTAATNNTAGATGCGAACAAAGACTATACTGGTATTCGCAACCTGACAATCACAGGCGAATTGGATGCAGCTACTTTAGATATTTCAGGTGATGTAGATGTAGACGGAACTCTTGAAACAGACGCACTTTCTATAAACGGAACGGCTGTAACTTCAACAGCGGCAGAGCTTAATATATTAGACGGTGTAACGTCCACTGCCGCAGAACTGAACATTCTTGACGGTGTAACTGCAACAACAGCAGAATTAAATATACTTGATGGTGTAACAGCTACAGCGGCAGAACTAAACATCCTTGACGGTGTGACTGTTACAGCGGCTGAGATCAATACCTTAGATGGTATTACAGCCGTACTTAGTGAACTAAATGCTTTAGACTTAGGAAGCACTGCTGTAGGAACTGCTATAGCTTCTAAAGCCGTTATACTTGATTCTAACAAAGACTACACAGGTATTCGTAACTTTACGATCACTGGTGAACTTGATGCGGCTACGTTGGATATTTCAGGTGATGCAGACATAGATGGTACTACTAATCTTGATGTAGTAGATATTGATGGTGCTGTGGATATGGCATCTACGCTTACGCTTGCGGGTAACGCTGATTTCAACGGTGACCTAGATGTAGATGGTACTACCAATCTTGACGTAGTAGATATTGATGGTGCCGTAGATATGGCATCTACTCTAAATGTTACAGGAGCCATAACAGGCACCAGTGCCACTTTTACGACTGCTGATAACACAACTCAGTTGATACTGAAGTCTACGGATGCTGACGCAAGTGTTGGCCCACGTTTTGATTTATTAAGAGATTCTTCAAGCCCCGCTGCTAACGATAATCTAGGACAGATACGTTTTTTGGGCGACGATTCTGGCGGAAATGAATTGTCTTACGCATTCTTGAATTGTCTTATCGGAGATCCTACAGACGGAGCAGAAGACGGGATTTTACGAATAGAAACCCGAGTTGGTGGCGCAAATAAAGAACGTGTCACGATGGATTCCACAGAAACGGTGATTAATGATAACAGTGCAGACCTNGACTTNCGTATTGAAACCGCTNNGGCAGCCAATAAGTTTTTNGTNGATGGTGGCAANAATGTAGTTGTAATAGGTAACAACGCCCCTGTTAGTTCGGTGNCGGTTGATTCAACCTTTCAAATACAAGGCAACAGTAATGCTAATGCTGGTATGTCAATTAACCGTTATACGAGTAACAATTCTGGGTCATATATAAATCTTTCAAAATCTAGATCCACTAGCGTTGGGGATAATTTCACTATTGTGCAAGATGGCGATACCCTTGGACGAGTTTCGTTTGTGGCTGCTGATGGTACTAACTTTGGTCATCAAGCAGCAAAAATCGTAGGAGCTTTAGATGGAACCCCCGGTGAAAACGATGTGCCGGGAAGGCTTGAATTTCACACTACTGGTGATGGTAACAACTCACCCAGCGAGAGGATGAGGGTAAACGACAACGGCGATATTTTAATAAATACCACCACCGATTTTGGNGGTAAAGTAAATATTGCTAGGGCCGACAACAATACGACTCTTGCTCTTGTCTGTACCGACAATGATGCTGCTGATGGCCCAATCTTAGATTTTATTCGTGACTCAAGCTCTCCTGCTACTACAGATGACATAGCGGTTATCAACTTCAAAGCAGATGACAGCGCTGGTAATAGAGACATATACGCACAAATTGCAGTATTTTCGCCGGGAGTTACCAGTGGTTCAGAACAAGGTCGAATAAAAATTAATACTAACGATGGATCAGCGGGGCTGCAAAATCGCGTTGATCTTACTACGGATGAGACTGTATTTAACCAAGATAGTCATAACCTCGACTTTCGCGTTGAGTCAAACGGCTATACGCACATGATTTTTGTTGATGGAGGTAATAATCATGTAGGAATTGGCACTGATACTCCGCTATCAGCTTTGCATGTTGCTACTGCTGCGTCTGGCGTATCCGCTGTTGGAACAACAAACGATGATTTGGTTCTTGAAAACTCTGGCGATGTTGGCTTCAGTATACTCTGTCCTAACGACCACACTGGTAGCATTGTGTTTGGTGACCCTGACGATAACAACGTAGGAATCCTTGCATACAATCATAATGATGATTCAATGCGATTTACCGTGGGAGCAAGTGAAGCAGCTAGAATTATCAGTGATGTCTTATGCGTAGGAACAACAACTACTGTTGCTGATGACATGACTGCTAGAGCATGTCACATAGCCTCAAATGCAACCACCACTGGCCCCTCGCTGATTGTCGATGACTCTGATACTAGTGTTGAGTCTGGCTCGATCTGCATGGCTGTTATGTTTTCTAATGACAACGCATTTTCTGCTGCAAAATACATCAGTTTTCGAGATATAGGTGGCGAGCAAGGAAGTATAACGGGAGATGGCACAGGCAGTGTTGCTTACAACACATCTTCCGACATGCGCCTAAAAACCAACATTCAAGACACAGCATCTCAGTGGGACACTATTAAAGCCTTACAGGTAAGAGATTACGAATGGATTGGTAACGGCAATGAAGAAACTGGATTCATCGCGCAAGAGATACATGAGCAGATTCCACAGGTTGTTTATGTCGGTGGGGAAGAAGCTGCAAAAGAACCGTGGGCGGTAGATTACGGTAGAATTACCCCGCAACTTACTAAGGCTTTACAGGAAGCTATGGCTCGAATCGAAACGCTAGAATCAGAACTGGCAAAACTNAAAGAAGGAGGTAGCTAATGGCTGCGACATTCACATGGNATATTCCACAGGTNGACNGNCAAGTNTCCTCTGGATTAATTACTAACATTCATTGGCGGCTTTCGGCTGTCGAAACAATTAACGGTACTGAATACAGAGCAGACTGCTACGGCTCAAAAGGCGTGTCTGGTGACCCTAGTGCAGAAGGTTTTATCGCTTATGATGACGTAACCAAAGATAACGCTATTGCGTGGGTCAAAGCTGCGCTAGATGCTGACGAAGATGAGGACTCAGCCGCTGACAAAGAAGCTGGTCTTCAAGGTCAGATCAACAAGAAAGCAGCGCCTGTAGATGCTTCTGGGACTCCGTGGGCTTAAAACTTCAGATGAAGACTGAAATGGACATAGCTCTGGAAGCCCTTGAACGCATTGCAGAGCATGAAAAAGAATGCGGAGAGCGTTGGGCTGAATGTACTGTAGAGCTAAGAGAGCTTCGTAGGGCTACTGATAACCATGCTGCACGTTGGGAAAAGCTTGCGTGGCTGGTAGTAACTGTTGTCATTACTACAGCAGCAACTGTTGTTGTTTCAATTTTAGGATAAGACATGAGTAGAAAAAGAAAAAATAGGAACAATAAAAAAGTCTTGCAAGCACTTAGGGCAAAGAGAAGTCATGGTGGGCCTCATAAAGTTCCACAAAAGAAAAATGGTGGGGGTAGACCTGATCCAGATTCTACTGTAGTAGCTCCCGGTGAAAGCGGTAAGGTAACGACAGAGACTACTACTACTAAACCTATGGGGCCGGGAAAAGGAAGTATTACAACAACTCAAGATGTATTAACCCAGCCTACTGGTGAAGAAAGTGCTGCTGGGGCACCTAAAGTTCAAATAAACTTACCTGATACTCCAGATGTAACTCCTGTAAAAGTTGCAAAAATTATTCCTAAATCAAACGAAATAGCAAGANNTACCTCTATTGCTGCACAGCCTAAAGCTACTCAAGGAACTGCTAAAGTACAAGAAGCAGCAGCGATGTATGAGGATGTTGAAGAAGCAGATTTACCTGATGAAATAACTGCTGCTACATTTGATGCTACCTTCGCAGATCCTACAGATGAAACAGAAGCTGCTCAAGGCACTGTAAGTAAGAAGGCTGTTGCTGATCCAAAAGAAGTACAAAGGCTTAGGGAAAGAGCAAAAGCAGCAACAAGGGATGCAAGACAAGAAAAAGCTGCCCTAGCAGGAGAAACAGATTTTGAAATATCTGATGGTGCTTATGTTGACAAAGTAACAGGTAAAAGAACAGATACTGCACCTACAAAAGAAGCTGAAAGAAATACACGTCGAAATATAACTGGTAGTCCTGCTCCTGATGGAGTAGAAGCTGTTATTGACAAAAATGTAGGCTATGAAGCTGCTCAAAGGAGAAAGGTAAAAGGAGATGCCGCTAGAGGTGGCGCGGCAGACATGCTTGCAGCAACTGCTGATTTACCGCCTGATATAACAGCAGCCGTTGTTGAAGATCCTGCAAGTGTAGAGGCACAAATTGATGATCAGCCTGTAGAGGTACGTGCAGCAGTAGCCGCATTACCTACAGAAGCTCTTGTATCTACACAAATGGAAACTCTTTTATCAGGTATGGAGGACGGTAAAACTCCTTTGTGGGCCAGACCCGCTGTTGCTGCTGTAGAACAAAATTTAGCTCGTAGAGGATTATCAGTATCTTCAGTAGGTAGGGATGCTTTATTTAACGCCATTATACAAACAGCTTTACCAATGGCCCAAAGTAATGCACAGGCGTTACAGGCAAGAGCAGCACAAAATTTAAGTAATCAGCAACAGGCTAATCTTGCACAGTCTACACAAGACATGCAAAGACGCATGGCTAACTTAGCTAATCGTCAAACTGCTGAATCACAGTCTGCTTCAAACGCTCAGGCTATGGCAACCCTTCAAAGTCAATTTAGACAACAGGCTGTCTTAACTTCTGAGCAATCAGATCAACAACTACGTGTACAAAACTTAGCAAACTTACAACAAGAAGCTGTAATAAGATCTCAGAATGAGCAAGCAACAAGATCTCAAAATCTTAGTAATGAACAGCAAATGGAGCTTGCAAATCTTCAAGCAGAGAAAGAACGGGCAGGTGCAGATCAATCTGCTGTAAATCAAGAGCGTCTTGCAGAAATGCAAGTGGCTGCTGATTTCTTAGCAAGAAATGCTGGTTTTAAACAGCAAATGGAACTAGCTAATCTTTCTAATGATCAGCAAATGAGGCTTGCTAATCTTACTGCTCTAAATCAAGCAGAGTCACAAAGACTAACTGCTAATCAGCAAACAGAACTTGCAAACTTAAATACTAGATTGCAAACTAATTTACTTGAAGGTAAGCTTGCAGCACAAATGGGCATTGCTCAGTTAAGCGCAGATCAACAAAGGGCTGTTCAAAATGCCTCTATGGTCGCTAGGGTAGACCTAACTAAATTTAGTGCAGACCAACAGGTTGAGCTTGCTAATAGTAGATTTATGCAATCAATGACAATGGCTGATTTTAACGCAGAGCAACAAGCTGCTATGCAAAATGCTACAGCTATGGCTCAATTAGATTTAGCCACAGTAGATCAAAGAACTAAAGTTGCTATAAGTAATGCACAGTCTTTTTTAAAGATGGATATGGCTAACTTAAATAATAGGCAGCAGGCCGTTATCTTAGATCAACAAATGTTACAACAACGATTACTATCAGATCAAGCTGCTGATAATGCTGCAAAACAATTTAATGCTGTTTCTGAAAATCAGACAAATCAATTTTTGTCTAGTTTAGAAGCTAATATGAATCAATACAATACTACTCAAATTAATAGCATGGCTCAGTTTAACGCATCGGAGGTAAATAAAATAGATGCTTTAAATGCAAATAACGCTACAGAAGTTTCTAAATTTAATGCTCAGTTAAAAACTAATGTTAGTCAGTTTAATGCAAATATTGAGTTTCAAAGAGATCAATGGGTAGCAAATAATAAAGCTGTTGTTCAGCAATCAAATATAGAGTGGAGGAGATCTTCTAATACAATAAACACGGCTGCTCAAAATGCAGCTAATCAAAAAGATGCAGAGAGGGCCTTTAATCTTGACGCTGCTGAGATGTCTGTAATTTGGCAAAACCTTAGGGATGAAGCAAATTATATAAGACAATCTTATGAGAATGAGCAACAAAGAAAAACTACACTATATGCGACATCATTAGCAAATGAAGCAGCGGCTGATAAAGGCAGTAGCACTTCAGCGGCCTTATTAGAACTAGCTGCTAGATTTTTAGGCATAAGTTAATAGGAAAAGACTATGGGATTTTTTAGCAAGTTATTTAAAGGTATAAAAAAAGTATTTAAAAAAATTGGTCGAGGGATCAAAAAAGCTTTTAAAAGTATCGGTAAATTTATGGGCAAGATTGGCATTGTGGGCCAAATAGGGTTAGCACTGCTAACAGGAGGTGTAGGCATTGGTGCCTTTTTAGGCAAAGCTGCTGGCTCTATGATGGCTACTTCATTAGGAGGTGTTGCTGGTGCTGTTATAAAAGGCGCTGGTCATGTCTTAAATGCTGCTGTAAATCTTGGTAGTAAAGTTAGTGGTGCATTTAAAACTGTATCGGAAGGTGTAGTAAAGTTTGGTGGAGATATTGTTAAAGCCACAGTTGGTAAAATACCCGGAGGCGCTGACTTTGTAAAAGGTATTAGTCAAGGTAAAATTAATATTACAGAAACAGATACGTTTGCAAATGCTTTCAAAGGAGCCTCTGAAGCCATAACAAATACTGCTGGACAAGTTAAAGACATATTTAGCGTCAGTACATTTACTGAACCAAATAAATATCTTATAAATACTACTATGGAAGCTGCTGCTAATATTCAGAAAGTTCAAAAAGTAGGTATACCTGCTGACTCTATTACAGACGTTCAAATGAGTCCAGTGCCGGGAAGTCCTCAAATGGGATCTCCTGCTCAATTACAGGGCATGTCTACTGAAGTAGCAGAGGCTTTTACTACTGTTAGTCCTGAAGGTAAAATAACATCTTCTATTTCTACAACAGCGCCAATGATGTCGCCTACTCCTGAATATTCAGCAACTATGGCTTCAACCAGTAAAAGTTTATTAGCTAACCAACCCTATACAGTTGCTGTGGATTCTGAGCCTTCATTCGCACAAAAACTAGGCACTGCTACAGCAACAGTTCTTGCTAGTCAGCCCTCTGGCGCACCAATTCAACAAACAGCGCAGGCTGGGTTTGCTCCTTTTATGCCAGAAATTTTAGATGTTTTTGGACAAGATGCTACAGCAGCAGCAGGGTATGAAAGACAAGTATCATCTGCTGATGCAGAACTTGATCCATTTACTGCCAGAGCATTAAGCCCTTATTATTATAGTGGTGTAAATGCAGTAAGGCAAGGACAAGCCCCTATGGGTACCGCACCTACAGTACCTATACCAAGCGTAGCATAGGATAATATTATGGACAATACATCTCCTGATTTGCAGGAATATTTTTCTAAAATGAATAGGCCAATACCCGGACAGTCTTTAACAGAAGACCCCGATAGTCCTGCCTCATATGTTTCTACTCCTGAGTATACAGATCAGCAAGAAGCATTAGAATGGATCTTTGAAAGAATAATGAGTGAAGAAGCTTACCCTACAATTATTGAAGCTCTAGAAAATGATGTTCCTGTTATGGAACTCACTCAATACTTATTGTTTACAGGATTTAATGAGGGTAAATGGAACCCTGATTTACTTTTACTTTTGATAGAGCCAACTGCTTATTTAATTATGGCGATAGCTGAAAGAGCAGATGTGGACTATGTAGTATCAGAAGAAGAAGAAGAAGAAATGTTTGGTGTCTCTTTAGATCCTGCAAAGATGGAAAAGTTAGAAAGTAAAGAAATACCTGAAGAGGTTGTAGCACAAGTTCAACAAGTGTCTGCACCTTCTCTAATGGAAAGACCTGAACCTAGTTTAATGCAGGGGCAATAGTATGTCTATTGAAACAACTTACAGATCTCTTTTATCTCAACAGGATAGGAGAAGAGAAGACGAAGAAAAAAGAACCTTACAGGCTGCTGGTATAAAGCTTGTAGGTGGCGCTGTGTTAAATGCTGCACAACAAAGATTAGAAGAGAGAAACGATGAGTATTTATCTTCTATGCCTATTATGGCAGACAGGGCTAAAATACAGGCTGGAGAGCGTAGTAGGCTTTTTGCTGAGAAAGTTAGGGACGAAGCAGAAAACTATATGGGAGGTCTTGACAACTATCTTCTAGATAACTACGCAATCCCTGAAGCACAGAACATTTTTTATGCTAATACTAATGAAGAAACTTTAGATAAAGATTCGCTAACTGCTGAGATCAGGGCTTATGGCACTGCTATGCTTGAAGATAAAGAAGTAAAAGGTCAAACTATAAAGGGTCTTAGAAGTAGATACAATGATATGGTAAGTGGACTAGATCAAGTTCAACAGGGGGATTTACAGGCTTACGAAGCAGGTATATCTAAAAACTTACCTCAGAATGTAGCACAAGGAGTTTTTCGTAAGTTTTTTGGTGCCGATGATGTTGAGATAGCTAGGGAGAAAACAAGGAAGCTCTTAGCAGGAAAATATGTTGATAATGCAAATGCTTTAGTGGCGGCTAAAANAGCTTTTACTATGGGCCTATCAAATACAGACGCACAGAAACTTGCTGAACAAGTTGCTAGAATATCTGTAAAACCCTCAGTAGTTACTCAGGGTGATATGAAAACTATAGAAATGAACATTGGGGGAACAACACAAAAAGTTCCATATAGGGAGATTACAACAACTTCAGCAGATGGAACAGTTAAAAAGGAAGCAAAATTTACTCAACCAACTATTCAAGTAAGAACAACGGAAAAACGATTTAATCCTGCTATGGGTGAGGACACAGAAAGTACAATTGTAAGAACCTTTGTTCTTAATAAAGATGGTACAGATTATTTAGAGTCTGGTACAAATGATATTTTACTGCAAGGAAGTCGAGCAAATTTATCAGGAGATCCTGCTACACTTACTGAAGGTCAAGAAGCCTTTATTAGGGCAGCAAGGCCAATGCTTTCTCCAGACGCTGTAAAGGGACTAGGTAAGTTAACTTCCTATATGAAAGCTAATGATCAGGCAGACTCTCCTGAAGAGGACTTAAAAGAAATACAAGATAGGGCTATTGCTCGTAAAGCTCTAGACTTGCAAGATATTGTTGGCACAGATGTTTTATCGGGTGATCAGTTACATGTAATAGCTGCTTCCTCTATGGGCTATCAGGCTAATAGTGGTGTAGGTGAATCTAGTATACCTTTTTTTGAGGGAGACTATGTAGAATCCAATCAATATGGAATGTCAACGCCACTTAATTCGAGAGTATCTCTTATGGCAACTGTTCAGGCACTTGCTAATGAAGGAACATTTAATGAACTAACCCCGACTGCTCAAGACACCATTGTTACTACACTTCTTGGAAAGACTATTAGAGATCCTGAAATTGTTTATCAGGGTGAGAAAACAACCATGCGCGGAGATGTTCCTGCCTTGTATGTAGAGTTTGCTCGTACACACAAGCAAGATGCTAGAGAATATTTTTTACAAGACCCTAATGTTGTAAAGTTTATAAATGATCTTCGTGGATATGGGATTTCAATAGAAGAGCTAAAAGTATTTAATAAAGGCTTAAATCCATACACTCTTGAAATGGCACAAGAACCTCGTCCTTCTTTAGTAGAACCTGAAGCTCCTGCTGTGTCTCAAAAGCCTCTTAGTGCTTTTGAGCAAAAGAAGGTACAGCTTTTAGGCCAAGCTAGTGAAGCTGCAAAGACCAGAAATATAGGTGGAATACAAAAAGTTCAACAGCAAATAAATTTAATAGATAGATATTTGGAGCTTACAAAAGAGGTAGAAGGCACAGAGGAAAGCATAGCATTGGCGCGTATTGAAAGAAGAGGTGCAAAAACTAGAAGAGAGCAGCAAACTGCATCTACTATGCTGGCTAAAGAATTAGAACTGGCTTCTTTAAGGAATCAACTAGAAGAATTATTTTAAATGAGATATGCATACGAACAAGATCAGGAAGGCACACCTTTAAGCTTGGGCTTTGCTAGACCAGAGCCGCCTGAGTTTGAGTATACTGAAAAGATAGCCAATCTAAGAGAAGACCCTAAATTTTTAGATGGGGTTGAAACTTTGATAAACTTATCAGCTACAAATCCTGTATGGTTTGATGCGGGTGCAATGGACAATGAAGATCCTATTGAGTTTATAAGAGACTTAAAATATAGGATGACTTCAGCCGCCGCTAATGCCATGAGGCTCCCAGAAGCTTCTGAGAAAGAAAAAGAAGCTTACAAGTACGTTATGGATAGGTTTGATAGAGCAGAGCTTGCCCCTTCTGATTATCTAACAGCTATAAAAGATATTACTATTGATACCGTTGTAGACCCCACAACTTTAATTGGATTAGCATCTAGAGCCGCTATGGGCACAAAAGCTGCTTTGGATCTTAGCCAAAGAAACGCCCTTGTGAGAACAATGCGTAATGTGGCTGTTGGAGAAAACACAAAAGAAGAAGCGATTAGGGGTGCTATTGCGGGTGGCGGCTATGAGGGCACCTTAGACTTTTTCACTCAAGAAGCTGATGTAGAAACTGGCAGGCAAGATGAGTTTAGTTTAGGTCAAAATGTTGGAATGACAGCTTTAGGTGCTGGGCTTGGCTTTGCAGCAGGAAAAATTTTTGGTAGGAAAGTTGCAGATGAAACAAGGATACCATCAAAACAAATTGTAGATTCTGATCCTGAAACTTCAAAAGCCTCTGTAGACTTTGCTAATAAAGCATACACAATCTTAGGTGATGGCACCATAGACTTAGACGGTTCTCAGTTCCGCACGATTGATGACGCTGTAGAAGCTCTTGCTGAAAGTGTAGGTGGAGGTGAAAAAACTAAAGGTGAGTTAAAAGAAATAGTAAGACAAACCATAAAAGAAAATCAAGGCAGCACAGGCAGAGTAGTCGCTAGTAAGCTTGGCTTCAAAGCAGGACAATACTTGCATGGGATGATACCTAAAGTTACGTTAGTAGGAAAACCTGCTGGGATACTGAGTGCCTACGCTCCTTTTTCTAAGACTGCTGCTATGCTTCAAAAAAGATTTAGATATGATTTAGGCAGAAGCATAAAAGGAGAAAGAGTTTTAGAAGACCCAGACTTCTTTGAAACTTTTAAATATACAAGCTCACCTAGACTGACCAAAGTTAAATTTGGGTTAGACTCATTGCGTGGTGTCATGACAAAAGAAGAAGCTAATTCTGCTTTAACAACTGCTCTTAGGGGTGGTGAGGTTGCGCCTGAAGTTGAAGATGTTTTTAACATTATAAGAAATAATTTAGATGAGATAGCTGATGATCTTGTAGGCTACAATATTATTGATCGTCCTGTCAAGAATTATTTCCCTAGAATGTGGGATAGGAATGCAATCGAAAATAATCAAGAAAAATTTATAGATTTGTTAATAGAAGATGGAGCAGTTTATGACAGAGCAGAGGGAATGAAGTTAACCTCTGAGCTTTTAAATATTGAAAATCAAATTGACTCTGGAAGAAGAGGCGCTTCATTTTTCTCAAAAAGAACATTAAACATCTCCGATGATAATGTGTTTAGTGAGTTTTTAGATAATGATATTTCTGCTGTATTAAATGGTTACATAACTCAAACATCTAAATCTATTGCGAAAGCAAAAGTTTTTGGTGTTCAAAACGAGTCAGAGTTTATTAAGCTTTGGATTGGTGATTTAAACAAAGGGGGTATTGCTGGTGAAATGGCAGAGGCTGGTCGTGCGCTAACTGGCTCTGAAAAAGATGAAATTATAAATATCTACAGATCAATAACTGGCGAGGGTATTACAAAGTTTAACACAGTTGGTCAAGGTATTTTAGACGGATACACAGTAGCAAACAGGGTTGCCCTTTTACCACTGGCTACATTGTCAAGCTTATCAGAAATAGGATTAAATATTGTTAAGGCTGGCACTACCACATCACTAAAGAGTTTTGCCCAAGCTGCTGACATAGGCTTTAAAACTATAAGTACCAAAGTCAAACAGAAGTTGACAAAAGACTTTGATTTGACTGAGCCTGAAATATGGAGGGAAATGAATGAAGTTGGTTTAGCCTTAGATCAAGCAGTAGCAGAGGGAGCAGAGCGTCTGTCTGGTGAAGCAATAGCAAATGACACTTTTAGATATATAAATAATAAATTTTTTAGACTTAATCTTTTGGATCAATGGACTAAAACGGTTCAGATGACCTCATATATTACAGGTAAGAATTTAATCAAGAAAAATTTAGAAAAAATATCTGTACGAGGCAGAGAGAATGCAGGCTTAGAAGCCGATCAATTAACAGAGCTAGGTATTGATGTAGATGAAGGACTTGCTTGGTTAAATGGAGGGGCTGATCTCTCAGACTCTTTTTATACTAAAAATATAGCTAGGGGTGCAGCAAGATATACAAACGAAGTTATTCTTAA
>FUFK010896256.1_pt1 | contig 84959 bp, 108 predicted proteins | sample 1021851 | NCBI WGS metagenome assembly FUFK01 (sample SAMEA51879418, study PRJEB19060) | metagenome
CCATATGGTAATAATTTGGATAACCTCAAAATTAAAAAAATGAAAAAATTAGCCTTTTTAATTCATGCTAAGGAATAAGCAGTTTTACGCTCCTACTCAGGAGGTGGAATAGGTGGTTTTTTGATTTATGAACGGATGTGCAGGATATGACGAGCCTTGTAACAATCCAAACGCAGAAACCGTAACTGCGTGGGGTGAATTTTGTTCTGAATTCTAACATGGGGGTTTAGCCTAAACCCACAAAATGGCCTATTGAGATAGGTCTTAACGGTGTGAAGAGAGATTAGCGAAAATCACTCATCATCATCGTCTTCAGCCAATTCAATTAGAATCGGCAGAATCATCTGAATCACCGTCGGCTGAACCCGTATATGGGACAACCCAAGCAACCGTGAAATCGAAAGGTTCTCCAATTTCAGTAGTTCCCCAATGTTTGTCCTTACGGGCATTCTTAGCCTTTTGAACCTTAGCCTTTACATTGGCTTCGGCAAATGCCTCACCAGTTTCAAAGGCTACACCATCGCCCCGTGTTTTTGAAGCACGTTGAACAATTGTGTGTGAGAAGTCCATTTCAAGAGAATTCTGTCCAGCCATTGTATTCCAATAGGCCAAGTTTGCCTCATTTTCTACAATGCCCAAATTCTCAAAGACTCCCAATTCATCAGTAGACCAATTCAAAGCACCGAGTCCTCGTTGCTTAGGCCAAAATGGTAGTTCTCGTCCGTTCTTTTGGATGATGTCTTTGCACAATAGACGCTTGTAGGTTCGCTTATCCCCACTAGCCAATTCGTTCTCGACATATTCAAGGTAATCCTCGAAAATTTCTTCATCCATTCCAGAAGTAATGGCTTGTTCTCGGCTAGCAGTTACCGTGTCTTTTAAGAAAACACGGACTTCTGCTGTCCAAGCATTCCATTCTTCATCATTCATGCTGTTATCTTTACGCTTTTGCATATTATTTTTCTCCCGCCTGTTTAGGCATCTAATGATATTAGATTTAGCACTTAAGGTAGGTCCAAATTACTTACCATATGGCACAGCCTCAGGTGTCAAAACCGTTGCCCTAAAAAATCTATTGCCTCAAAAAACCTTTTATATTCCCGCCCGCCCATCCCTAGAAAAGATTTTTTGCATTGTAGATTTTTTTTTTGAACCATATGGTGTGCCTCAGGTATAAAAACCGCTACGCTGTTAAAACTTCCTGCGAAAAAGGACAATTTCAACACCACCCTCCCACCGTTGCACTCCATTAAATTATCACTTTTTCTTGAAAGTTTTAAGTTTTGAACCATATGGTAATAATTTTTTTCTGATTAGAAGCGGTGTAGTGGACAACACTAGGTGTTGGTAGACACACTAGGTGTTGCTGGGTAAAATTTACCCCTTTATAAGTCGAAACCGCACCCTCAAGATGTTGAAACAATCAGCGATTTATGCAAACAATACCAAAGTTTGGTATATTTGTTGCAAAACACTAAACCTAAATTACACTATACAATTAAGTTAAATAAATTGTTTCCAATATGGTTAATTATAATTTACAATATGTCGGAGATTCTCAAATGAGAAAGTGTGAGACAAACAAAATGTCGGAGATAATTGGATTTATCCTTACAAGTTGTTCTATATTCTCATATTCTCANTATTCTCATATATATTATTATTATTATTTTTTTGTATGTATGTATGTGTGTGTGGAGGCCAAATGAGTGAGAAACATGAGAAAATGAGAATCTCGGACAAAGTGTTCAAGAGAATCGGATTTTCTCATACGTTTTGTGTTTCTCATTTGTCTCATCATGAGAATGTCCAACATTTTGTAGGAGATATTAGAATGAACCTATTTTACCTAGATTGGGATATAAATGAAATTGTAAAAAGTATGAACAATAAACATGTGGTTAAAATGCCACTTGAATCAGCACAAATGTTATGCACGACCCATTGGTGTTGTAATCGAAATGTGAAAGAGTTGCGAGATTTGTATAAACCCGTTCATGTAAATCATCCGACCACAATATGGACACGGGAAAGTGCTGTTCAGTATTCTTTTCACTACAATTTATTTCTGGCAATGTGTGAGGAATATACTTTCAGATATGGCAAAGTTCATGCTTCGGAAAAAAAGTTCAGAGGTAGGCTAGAAAAGCCACCAGAAAAAATTGCTGATGTGCTAACATGGAGAGAACCTCCACAATGTATGCCCGATGATTGTAAAGTCGAAGGAGATGCGATACTAGCATATAGGCAATATTACAAAAAATACAAGATTGGTTTCAGTCGCAAACAAGATTACTTGAAGCGTGAAAGGCCAACTTGGTTAGATTAATATAGAAGAAAGAAGGAGAGAAAAGTATGTCAAAATTGAGAGAATTTGAAAGATTGAAAGAACGAATATTGGAACTTGCCCCTGCATTGGCTAGGGAAAAGTTTCTGATAGAACAAAAAAGAGGAAGTCCTGAAAAGGTAAAGGAATTGGAAGAAAGGTTAGGTTACAACTTTTCAGAAATGGACAAACTCATGAGGTCAATGAATTCAGAGGAGTTGAATTCACTTGACATTTGAATATCTAACGTGTTGCTATGCGACACCTGTTGAAGAATTGAAACCGTTTGGTTTCTGTAAAGATTGTTGGGAGGCCAACGGAAAACCTAAGGCGATGAAAGGTGAAAGGAATGAGAAAGAAAATAAAAACATGCGAATGTAGAAAAAACCCAAGCATATATTTTGTGCGAAAGAAGAATGACAACCGCTATTTCACAATCGAATGTGATATATGCGGTAGGCGGATAAATTTTCATCTAGGCGGTGATGATTATGAGTGATGAGCATTTTAAATGGTGCAAAATTTGCGACTCCCATGCTGACCTTTGTATAGTAGAGGGCAGTTTGAGAGTCTTAGAAATATGGGAGAAAGAGAGTGGCGAAAAGAGACACGATTGGACTTCAAGTGGGCTAATTTATACCCCGATTTGTGAAGGGTGTTTTGAAGGTTTGATAAAAGAAATTTACAAGAAAGGTGGAATAATGGAGTTGATTAGATGAAAACAGTTTGCGAGATATGCGGTGGACCACTAACTCACCCTGATGAGTTTAAGGTAGGCTATCATTTGTCCTGCTATGAAGATTGGAAAATGAGGAATCACTTCTTCGGTGGGAAGACGAAGTGAGGAAATGGAAGAAATTGACTATGGTCAAAATTTAAAATGAAAGGAGATGAAAAGATGAAGAAAATTGAGATAGGAAATATGAGTTTGAGTTTCAAACTTAATGGACAGAAAATTGAATACATTATCCGTCAATTTGACGAGCGTGTATTGAGAAGATTTGTGGAACAAAATTCGACAAATTTAATCGAAATGTTTGAATTGTTTGCAAATCTGGTAGATAAGGACCAGATGCTGCGTCAAAGGATTGACAATGCGGATATTTTATCCGAAATTGCAGAAGATTTAACACAACAGGACAAATTAACAGAATGGGGGATGCAGTTTGGCACAGAAGAGAGTTCGTAAATGGGCTAGAGAATATCTGGAACAAAATGGACCTTCAACTGCTGAACAAGTCCAACAATATATTCAACAAAAATCAAAGCGTGGATATTCGGTAAGAAGTATCGCTATGATTATGGTTCGTGACCCGATGATTAGGAATATTCATAAGGTTACACACAAAGGGGGTATTACTGAACCCTATTCAGTAAATCTATGGGAAAAGAAAGGTGAAGAAAAATGATAGAAGAAATACAAAGAATGGTAGAATTGGGACTGATTAATCAGTCCGACATTGAACGAATGATGAAGAGAGCAACTGGCGGTGCTTATGTAGACGAGGCTTCAAAGGCCCGTATTGAGCATTGTATTGTTGAATACAACAACATGGTAGACTCTTTGCACCAATTGGGAGTAATCTCTGATGCCCGATTGGATAGCACTAAGGCTAAGGTCAAGAAATTGGTCATAGCCGCAATTAAAGACGGAGAAACACTAGCGGTAGAAACGCAAACACAGGAGGAAGAATGATGGTAAAAGTAACTATTTTGAACCAAACAGGGCATACAGTTCTCGACCTTTCGGTTGAGGAAACGATTGAAACAATTAACAACCACCCAACACATTGGGCTTACGTCAATGGTGAATTGATGACGGTTGAACAAATTATGGCATTGCCAGAAGACGACATCGAGGATGTTGTTCTAACGCAAGCCATTGTAGGAGGCGACTACTGAACGAAAGTTCTTAGTTTCTTTACCCCCTAGTGCGTAGTTTGTGGTCTACGTCATCAAAACCACGTTTTTTAGAAGGTGAAAGGAATGGATGAAAGAGAGTTTTTATTAAAGTATTTAGAACGACAAACCGTGTATATTCTGTATAAGGATTTTTACTCAAGGAAAATTACCAATGCGATGCAGGACAAATTTGACCTTAGTCAATGGCGAAATCGGCAACTGACAAGGACGATGATTTTAGACGATGAATTTTGGAATACTATCAAGACAACCTCAACTTATCGTTATATTAAGAAAGAACAAGCCTACAAAACGCTGATGTATAACATGAGGAGAGATGCATATGATTTGGTTCGTAAAGATGCTTTGGCAAATGCCAAGAGCAATGATTGAATATAGGCGTGAATACAAACAGGTTCAGTTTGTCCGTAGAGTTAGAAAGCAATACAATGAAGTTGAATCATACTTCATAATCATTGAGAAGTTTAAGGAACTCTATGACGATGAGGAATTTTATTTGGTTAGTCTAAAAGATATGGCTGACCGAGATAGTGAATTACCTCAGTCTGAACTAGAACGATTCTTTGACAAGGGTGTTGAATTAGGAATATTTAATGCCCGTGTTGAGAAACCTATTCCCAAAGTAAAGGCAACTCCCGCTTGGAAACTTTGGGAAGAAGAATAGTGGAGGGAGGGTCGGCAAAAAGGTCATGGACTTATAGTGGGGTTGTGTCCATTATAAGTCCGCATTTTACCTACGAAGTGAACCTTAGGGTAATAGATTCAAAAACATATGCACATATAAGAAGGAGATACTATCTAGTCCTAGCACTAAAACCGATTGATAGCGTGAGGGTGAAATGCCCTCATCAAGGAGATATAAATATGATAACTAATAAAGATATTATGAGGCCCATTGTAGGAACTTTAGCCCTACAACCCCTAGCCCTTTGGTGGGCTTGGATGATGAACATTAACTATATGGCAAATTTGGGATTTTTTACAGTAGTTTCTACTCTGTATTTGATTCCGATTTACTATTTTTATGAGGAGATTTTCGACGGAGGTAATCCTAATGTCGAATAATATCCCAACATGGATTCGATGGAAACCTGTTCTTGAATGTCAAAAGATGGCTTGTGCATGTCAATTGAAAAACAAGACAGGTCTAATGAGAGAACATTGTGAAAACGACAAAGGTTGTGGAAACTTTGTTCGCATGGATTACGGTTGTTGGATTTTGGGTAATGGTTCTAAACCAATCCGAAGATGCAACGAAGACTGTAATTGTCCTTGTCATCAATATGAGGAGGACGAGGAATAAAACAAATTGGGCATATGGTGTAATGGATAGCATTTTGGCCTTCTAAGCCGAAGATACGGGTTCGATTCCTGTTATGCCCGCCAATTCAAAAGGAGATGAAAGATATGATACTATGGGAAAATTGGAGAACATTGAAAGATATAGCAGATGAAGAAGATATAAACGAATTAGTCGAAGAACTAATAGAACTAGTAGTAAGAAGTGAAGGCGAGAATTACGTCATCAGTCTACTAGGCGACTACATTAACTCAATAGTTGAGGGATGAAAAATGAAAGGAAGAAACAAGAAAAACATTGAACTGATTCGTCAGTTTTTGGAAGAGAAAAAAAGAGCAAGCACTCATGAAATTTATGATTGGATGAACGAAAATTGTTATTGGGGTGTAACTCTACGACAATTAACCAACGTTTTGTGTAAAACTAAGTCAAAGTTTGCAAAAGTTGGCATGGCTGAGATTAGGACAACCATGAATAACAAGACAGAAATTACCATTTGGAGAAATGTTTAAAAAGAAGTTTTGAGGTGAAAAAAACATGACAACAACAACAAACATAGACGATAAAGCCATTTTGAGCGACATTACTGTTCATATGAAGTATGCACGGTATCTAAACGAGCAAAATAGACGAGAAACATGGAACGAATTGATTGAGAGAAATAAGCAAATGCATCTCAAAAAGTATGGGAAAATCGAAGGCTATGAGGAATTGATTGAAACTGCCTACAAAATGGTAGAAGAAAAGAAAATCCTACCAAGCATGAGAAGTTTGCAATTTGGTGGAAAGTCCATCGAAGTTGCCCCTAATCGAATTTACAACTGTGCATATTTGCCCGTTGATTCTTTGGAGAGTTTTTCTGAATCAATCTTCCTACTTTTAGGAGGAACAGGTGTGGGCTATTCTGTTCAACGACATCACGTTGAAAAATTACCAGAAATCCGAAAGCCTAATCCTAAGCGAAAGCGAAGGTATTTGATTAGTGATTCTATTGAAGGTTGGGCTGACGCAGTTAAGATATTGATTAAGAGTTATTTTGGTCAAAACGTTTCTACACCCACCTTTGATTATTCGGACATTCGACCAAAGGGTTCTATTTTAGTAACATCAGGAGGTAAAGCACCTGGACCTGCCCCACTAAGAGAATGTTTGGTAAAGGTAGAAAATATGCTAAAAGGAATGGAGGATGGAGATAAACTTTCACCACTTCAGGCACATGATATTATGTGCCATTTGGCTGATGCAGTTTTGGCTGGAGGTATTCGACGTGCGGCTCTAATTAGTTTATTCTCGGCTGATGATATGGAAATGATTACTTGTAAGTCTGGCAATTGGTGGGAATTGAATCCACAAAGAGGAAGGGCTAACAATTCGGCAGTATTGCTTAGGAACAGAATTACAAAGTCTTTCTTCCTGCAACTGTGGAAAAGAATTCAAGAGTCGGGAAGTGGAGAACCTGGAATTTATTTTAGCAACGATAAAGATTGGGGGACAAACCCATGCTGTGAAATTGCGTTAAGACCATACCAATTCTGTAATCTTGTAGAGATAAATGCGTCATCAGTAGAGTCCGAATTAGACTTCCTTCGACGTGTAAAATATGCTACACTAATTGCAACAATGCAGGCAGGATATACAGACTTCCACTACCTAAGAGATATTTGGAAAAAGAATACAGAAAAGGATGCACTTTTGGGCATAAGTATGACAGGAATTGCTAGTGGAACTTTGGACAATTACAACTTTGAAGAATTGATGGAAGCATCAAATGATTTAATCCGTGATTGTAATGCTGAATTTGCTGAAGACTTTGGCATCAATCCTGCGGCTAGAACAACTTGTGTTAAACCTGCGGGAACTACTTCTCTTGTATTGGGAACTTCCTCAGGTATTCACGCATGGCACAATGATTTCTATATCCGACGCATTAGGGTTGGTAAGAATGAGGCCATCTACAATTACCTGTTAAAGACATTGCCAGAAATTGTAGAAGATGAAGCATTTCGGCCACATGATACTGCGGTAATCTCAATTCCTCAGAAAGCACCAGAAGGTGCAAGCACAAGACAAGAAAATGTTTTCGAGTTCCTAGAACGTGTCAGAAATTATTCAAAACATTGGGTAAAAAATGGACACCGAGATGGACTCAATACTCACAATGTTTCCGCTACTATTTCTGTTAAAGAAAATGAGTGGGATAGCGTAGGTAATTGGATGTGGAATAATCGAGAATACTACAATGGATTAAGTGTGCTTCCATATGATGGTGGCACTTACACTCAAGCACCATTTGAAGATATTACAGAAGAACAGTATCTTGAAATGGTCGGTATGTTAAAGGGATTAGACATGACACAAGTTATTGAACAGGAGGACAATACAGACCTTCAAGGTGAAATTGCGTGTGCAGGTGGTCTATGTGAAATCTAGAAACAAAGAAATATTCTTCAAGCCCGTCAATACAATTATGAAAGACGGTCAATGGAGAAGTTTAGAACAAATCCAAAAGGCGTGGATTGACCTGCCCCGCCATGATGGATTAAAAAGAAAAATGATAGGAACTGTCAATGAGATACGTTCTTATGTTAGGTTAAACCAAAACTATGAAATGAAAGATGGAAAGGTGAAAGAATGGAGAAAGAAAGTTTGAATGAAAATGTTGTGTATCGGGTAACAAGTCTAAAATCTAATGGCTCGGTATGGACAAAGACGTATGAAGATAAGGAAAAGTTGGCCGAAGTAATGCCAATCTTGATTGAACAATACCCTCATGTGGTTGTTAGCCGTCAAGTGCTAAAGAAACCACATCTGGAATACTTGAGGGGGCTTGGAGATGGAAATTGAATTTAGGATTATCGAGGATGAAAATTTGCCAATTATCTTCATTGACGGTGAAGATTTGCGACCTATAATTACTATCAATGCACATAGTAAAAATCGTGTCTGGTTAAGTATTCATCGCAATACAATACCTGGAATTACACAAAGTCTACAAGCAAAACTTAGTGAGATTTGCGACTCATATCTAAAGCAAAGATATTGGATGGAGGGAGAAGAATGAGTAAGATTCGTGGATGGAATATTTTTATTGAAATTGAAAATGATGACGGACAATATGAGTTAGTTGCGTGGAATATCTCTGATTATATCGCACAACAAATTGACCTTGAATATCAAGAATTATTGGAGGAAGAAGAATGACGGCACAAACTAGAAATTCAACTTATAGAACGGCTACAAGTAATACAACCTTTAATCTTACTAATCCCTATGCTAGAATGCGAGAAGGCCACAATAATGTCTACAATATCTCACAACCCCCTAATAGGGCAGGAACACAAGACGATGGAACAATGGCTACTAAGCACGTTTCAAAGATTTTAAATGGAACGCTAAAGGCTTACGGGTGGATTACATTTACAAAGACTGTTGGAAAACCACAAAGCCCCGCTACCCTAAAGTATGATTTAAAATCAGGAAGTAGTTATCTACATTTCTTTAAAGTTGGTAACAAAACATACTGCAATGGTTTTCCTATTAAGTCCTACATGACAGGGCCAATTTTCTTAGGTTGTTTTAGCAAACTAGCATCATGGGGTCAAGATAAAGTAGATGAATTTGTCTACAATTCTATGGATTCCGTGCCAGAAGTTTTGGCCTCTATGACCAACAGTTTGAAGTTCAGATATTTGCTAAATGGTAGATGGGAAACTTCTTTGTTAAAGGTCAGGTTGATTAGCCGTAAAGAAGTTGCTATTCAATTGTATGAAGGATGTTGGATGCCTATGAAGCAAACGTCATTTAGGAGTTTGTTCAATGCGGGTGCAGGTAGAAGTAACAAATATTCTACCATGAGTCCTGAAGAATTGTATTTTGTCTGCACGGGTGAACATTTAACGGATGTGCAAATTAAATATATGTATGCATATTTGGACCAAAATACCTCAACAAAATTGGTTACAAAAAGAAGCCTAGAATTGCTAGATGGATTGCCAGAAATGTTCCCTACAAGAGTGAAGAAGTTTGACTTCAAAGACGATAATACTAGATACAATACAGTATTGATTGTAAAGGGTAATCAATTGGATTGGGCTGTATCTGGTGATGTGAATTATGAAAAGGTCAGAACAGGTAGACAAAATGTTTCAAGTCAAGCAGTTTTCGACATTAGAAATTATGTTTTGCATGTTACAATTCCTAGTGATGAGGGGATTGGCACTATCAAAAACTATGTAATCAAAGACTGGAATAGCATAATGGCTCATTCTGTTGCTATGAAAGAAAACCCAAACTGGAGATACGATTTAGTTCCTAATGATAAAAGTGGTTTGACCACCGTTAATTTAAGACGCATTACTGGTTCACTTCATTTCTGTAAAGAAAGTAATCAAGCATTTGTAGCCACAAGTGGTATCTGTATTGACCAATCGAATGTAGACGTATCTATTGGCGACCAATTTGCCTCAAGGGTTATGGCGTTTCTAAATGACACGGCTAGTTTTAACCGTGTTTCTACAATGAGAACTTACAAGCGCATAAAACCGAAGTATAGAGTTGATTTTGATGCCCTGTCTGAATTGCAAATCCCGACTTTTAACTAGAGTAAAAGAGGTCTTTGTTTGTGGGGAGTGTGGTCTTGTGAATGTATCTAAAATTGTCTCCTTTTCTGAAAGTAGAGACATTGATAGAGAATTCATAGACCTTACTCTATTGTATAGGGAATGGGATTTACCCCATCTCGATGAGGCGAAGAAGTATATGCGTTCAGCATATGTGTATATTCATAGTGGAAGATTTTCAATGGCTGAGATGTCGGCAACAGTAGCACATATCCATATGCGTAATTTGGATAGGCCGACTAATCTTTACAAACATTGTAAATATCTAGGAATAAGAACGACGAAAGTAAAAAGAATGATTGATAGGTTGAAGGACTTTTGGGATGTTGATTGGCACTACAACATCGAAGAAGCCCACAGACTTTGCGATACTTTAGAAGTAAATTTTGACGTAGAAGTTATGCAGAAAGTTGCGGATGAAATGGTTTTAACACCATCATTAATAGCCGCAGTAGTCTACATGACTAGTGATATGTCGCATAGAAAGGTCGCAAATCTGTTTAACCTAAGTGCTACTAACGTGCTAAACAAAAAGAAAAAATTGGAGGAAATAATATGAAGAAAAAAATAATGGTAATAGGCGCAGGAGGAATTGGAAGTTTCCTTATTCCCCTGCTTGACCGAGTGAAGGAATATCACATTAATGTGTGGGACGATGACATCGTAGAGAAAAAGAACCTGTCATATCAAGATTATTATGCAAATGATGTAGGAAAGCACAAGACAGATGTAATGGCTGAACGCTATGGTAGTGTGTATAGTCATCCTTACCGTGTCCTAACAAAGCAACAACTTAAGGGATATGATTTGATTATCTGTTGTGTAGATAATCTTGAACTGCGACGGCTACTTTATCTTGTAGATACTGAGAAAATTAAATGGTTAGACCTAAGAGCGCAGGCCCGTAATGGTCTACTAATTAGTTTTCAAGAAAACCCTGATAACTTCGCCATATTGACAAATGGACCAGATGGTAATTTTAGTTGTCAAGGCGATGAATGGGACAAAAGTAATGCGGGTGTTCATTTCACCCACGTTGCAATTGCAGGAATGGGCGCACAATGGGTTCAAAGATATTTTGCAGGAGATAAAACACATACTCATTTGAGGTTATCAATATGAAAGAGAAGAGATTTTGTAAGAAGTGTGGGGCTGGACTAGCCATGCGTATTAGCGAAGAACGATGTCCAAAATGTAAAAGGAGAAAGAAATATGAAAACAATTAGAATTGGAAAAGTAGAAGAATATGCGGATGACCTTTTGTTAAACCAAAGGTTGGATGAGATAGAAGAAGACGAAGAAGTAGTGATTGAAGAAATCTTTGTTGAAGGTGGAATTATTTACGCTGATGCTGTTGATGTTGTTCAATACGTTATCACGGAATTCGTGGATGATGAATATATGATTCATCAAAATGATGACGTGAGTTATCACGGTTCACAAATGGGAACATTCTTCAAAGGTAATGAACCCAAAAGCGGGCCACTAAATGCCCGCTATACGGACATTGAACCTGAAGTCTGGCAAAAAGAAATAAAAGAAGTCTGGAAACATCTATGTTTTAAGGGAGAAGATGACCCCTCAGATGAGAGATTTATTGAAGCAATTTGGAATGCTTCTAAAAACGTATTGCCTGGATTAGAAATATCAGTAATTATTGACCGAGATGGCCGTCTATTTATGAATAGTGGTTCGCCTGGATATGTAGACTATGGTGGGGTTATGGTTGCAGGTATGAAAATTCCTATTAAATGTTGGATTCATACCCATCCATTTGGTTCAGCATTTTGGTCTGGAACTGACACCAATACTTTGCGTAATTGGCGACCTATTTTAGACCAAGCAATTGTTATCGGAAATCAGGAGTATTTGAAATGGGACAAATTGGAAGACAAGGAAGTAATGACGAAGGTAGTGTGGACAGAACAGTTCAAGTTGTGAGGTTTCCCACTACTGAGCATAGGGTGATAAGTTGCCCTATGGAATGTAATTCTGGTTGCAAAATTTGCACCGATGGTAATTATGAAGTTGAAGGAGAATTATGGGTTAATATTCAACACCCTCATGTAATACAATACATACGGGATAATTTGATGTTTGTTTCTTTGGAATACAATCGTCTTTTTGGAACGTCTTATGAATTTGTAAGTGAGGGAATGTTGAAGTTAGGATGGACTACATTTAGGGTTGATAGCCCTGTGGGTTCTATGTGGATTTGTGTTGATATGGTAGGAAATGTAAGACACTTTTATAGCGAAGGAGGATTAAAAAAATGGTTAGCATTAGAGAAATAAGAAGAATGTGGAAAGGAAAAAGAGGAATAACAGAAGACGCTGTATCTGAATTTAAGGACAGGGCTGAAATGTTGTTGGAAGCACTGGTGAGATTGGCAAACTATGAAGCCAATAAGCGAGGACCAACATCAAGATTGAGAACACAAGATGTTCAATTAGCCTATTTGTCCATAATGGATTTGACAAATAATGTCAGGTCGAATAGAACAGACGCTGATGATAATACCTCATTGAATGATATTGATTTTGGAGAGTGGAATAGTGAGTAGAATTAGAACTGTAACTCATGGTGAGTATGAAGTTTTAAATGTCATCCTAGATTCTTTGGCGGTTGCTGAAAATCTGGAACGACTAAAATTTGACATGGTTCCGAATAACGATGAAGTTGCTGAAAAACGTTTTACACAAAGCGTAGCATCTATCGGAACTTTCCTTACAAATATGATGGAAAGACGCAAACATAGATTGCCTAAAACCCATCCAGATTATCGGGTGAAATAATGAAAGAAAAAGAACAAATACATGAGATGCTTTTAGAAGCAATTGAAAAGAAAAAACAATGGTTCGATTTGTGGAATTCTAGGGTCATGAATACTCAGCAAAATGCTGAATGCCTTAGAAATTATACCGCACTTAGGGGCGTTGTCAAAACCTTACGATGGGTTTTGGATGAAGTAGAAAATCCGTTGGAGTAGATAGTATGCATTATGATGATGAAAAAGCACCCAATACAATTGACGAAGGTGTAAATAGAATTATAGAGTGTATTTTGGTTGAGTTCCTAGAAGGTGAGGAATATTTGGAATATCCGAATTGTTGCTATGTAAATTGGAATGACGCACAAAAGAAAAGATATATTAAATCTGGTGAGAAAGTGGCAAAAATGCTATCACAATTTCTGGAAAACGGAAATTTGGCTAAGGAAAAAGTAAAGGAGGTTTCACAAGTTCCCACAAATCTTAATAAGTCTATGACTATTAGAGATTACATGAGAGCATATGTGGGATGAAGAACTAGACTTTAACAGCCCCCTCACAGTAGGAAACATTGTAGACATTATTGGACAAGACGGAATCCGTGAAATGTCTGAGATTGTCAAAGTGCATTGTCTTATTTGTGGAGAAACATTTATCGGACCTAAAGATAAAGCAGGAATGTTTATTAAAGGACACAAGGAGTATCATTTGTGGGAAACCACACTCTATGATACCTTAGGTGGACCGTGATGTATTCAGAAGGACAAATGCAGGGAATTTTTATATTAACAGCAATACCATCTTTTTCTATGACAACAGTAAAAGGTGGGTATGAACCTCGTTATAAGATTATGATGAGATTGCCAGAACATTTACTTGAACCTGTTAGCAGGTCATTGACAGCGATGAACATACATCATGTGATGATTAGAGAACGTGGTCGAAGAGTAGATTCAATTATTATAAGAAGGAGATTCGATATACTGAGAGTATGTGATTTGATGCCAGACTCACCAACAAAGAGTAAGTCATGGCGCAAATTCAAGAGGGTTATGAACATGGTTAGAAATGGTGAACATTTAGAAGAGGATAGTAAGTATAGATTTGAGAGGGTTTTAAATGAAGACGAAGACGAAAAAACCATTCTTAGTAGTAGGTAAATCTGGAACGGGTGTAACTACAAAGGCAAAGGCATTGATTGGTTGTAAGGAGTATAGAATATTCTATGCTAATGACATACCGATTAGCGATGTGTATTCTTGGCCTTTGGAGATTGGCATTATCATTGAAGATGTGCATTACAAGCCCGATAAGGATAAGATATTGGATTTGATTTATTCAGGTCGCAATGTCGTTCTTACTAGTAAGAATAAAAAAGATGTAAGCAAAACGATAATAAATTGTTGCCAAGTAAAAATGGCAGGTAGAAAGAATTACAATCAAATTATCCTAAGAGCAAAAGCGAAAAACTCGCAGGATTTCAAAGTTGTAGATGACAACATATGGGCTATGACAAATGCCTATATTAGAATGGCAGATAGAGATGAATACTTATCGGTTTTGAAAACATATCAACCGCCACCTATGCAAATACTTTCATGGGTGGTTGCTTCACAGCCTAAGAATAAAAAGTTGATGCACGTTTCAAAAGCGATGATGAATAGTGGGGATTACTTTTTCCCATTATTGGCATATTCAAAGTTGGGAACATACGGAAGTGTAGTTCCGCCAAAGCGTAAAAGTGTAAGTCCGTTTCCCGACATTTGTAGAAAGTTGGGACTTCGAGCATCAGATGGATATTTAGTTAGAGACTTGATAAAAGATGAAGAATATTCTCGATGGGCGGCTAAAAAATTGGATGAAAAGGAGTGTAAGATTTTGGGGATAAAGAAAGAGAAAAGAAGAAGAGTTTCTGTAAGAAAAGACAGGACAAAAAAGTTGGAGGATTTTTGATGCAGGCGAATAATTTTAAAACGTTGAGGAGATTCTTGGGCGTATCTTTTACTAGATGGTTGAGTTGTTTATCAAGTTCCTATGACCACTACCCTATGAAATATTTAAGGGAGAAGTGGGAGTCGGATAAAACACCTGAACAGGCGGTGTTGGAATATGAAGAGAACATTTGACTTTTTAGAAGAAGCGTCAGTATCAGTTCTTCAAACATTGAAAGAAATGAAAGATGAGTTGAGTAAGACAAACAAAATTGCCATAAGCGTAACCGCTGTGAACGTGATTACTCTTGTGGTGTTGATGATAACATTATGGTGAAAACATGAAAATAAAAGCAGAAAATGGCTATACAATAGCAAAGGAAAAGGAGAGCANGACGAAGACAGGAATTATGGTTAGTGGTGAAGTTAATCTCGCCACAGTTGTAGATTCTGAAACGTATGAGAAAGGACAGACAATAATTTATCTAGGAGGTTCAAATTTCTATTTGGGTCATGAGAAGTTATTGGCTTTAAACAAGACACAGATTATTGGGGTGGTTGAATGATTTATCATGGTGATGAAGCAAAGCAACATTTGTTTGAGGGTATTGATGAATTGGCTAATGCCGTATCAGTAACTCTTGGACCTGCAACAAAGAGTGTAATTATAGATAGAAGAGATGACCTTCCCCCATTGGTAATCAATGACGGAGTTACAGTAGCCCGACATATTTCACTTGAAGATAAGGTGAAGAATATCGGTGCTAAACTTTTGATTGAGGTTGCTAATAAAGCCCAACAAGGTGCAGGAGATGGAACAACTTCTTCTATTGTTATTGCTCAAGCATTGATTAAAGAATGTATGAAGTTTAAGAACATTAGTGGTGTTCAAATTCGGGATACCCTAGAGTATTTGTTACAAAATACTTTGGCTACCCTAGATGCGATGAAAAGAGACATTGAAATTGAGTCTGATGATTTGTATGAAGTTGCTCTTGTTAGTGCAAATAACGATGAAGGGATTGCAAAACTAATATCATCGGCAATTAGAGAAATTGGTCGAGAAGGTATTATCACAATCGAACCTTCACCGTATGGTAAAGATGAATACAAAGTTACAGATGGGTATGAAAGTAAGAAGGGGTATATTAGTCCGCTTATTTCTAGAGTAATGGGTAAGAAGAAAAACTTTGAGAATCCACTTTTAGTGTTCTCAAATACTGACGTAAATAACTTCTCAGAATTGTTACCTGCATTGGAGATTTCTGTTGAGGAAAAGCGACCCATTATTTTCATGCTAAAGTCTGTAACTTTACCTGTCATAAATTCATATCTAATGAATCAAATGAATGGTAATATTAACGCCTGTATTCTACAAGCGGAAGATATTTCATTCTGGCAGGATGATAGAATGGGCGACTTGGCTACTTTGACAGGTGGAAACTTTTTCGATACAGGTTTGAATATGAAGTTAGAGAATATAACTTTGGATGACATGGGAACGTGTGGAGTTGCCACCGTAACAGAAGATTATTCAACATTTGTAGAGTTTGAAAAGGATGACAAATTGATAGAGAAAAGACTAAACGCAATTGAAGAAGACATGAATTTAACTGACAACGAATTTTATCAAAAGAAATATCTAGATAGAATTTCAAGAATTAAAGGAAGCGGTGCAGTTATTTATATTCACGGACTTTCTGAACAAGAAATTAGAAATAAAATGGATAGAATTGATGATTGTCTAAATGCTACTAGAGCCGCATTAAACAATGGGGTAGTTTTAGGTAGTGGACTTGCTCTTTACGGAGCATCAAATGTTATGCATGATAGTGATGAAATTACTAAGGCATTTATTGTAGCGTTGCGTTCCGTGTTTAACAGACTATACTATAACTTAACGGGTCAAACTGTTAAGTCCGAACTTGTATTGCAAAATCTAAAGGCAGGTTATCAGTATGATGGGCGAAGTAGAGATTGGATTATATCAGGGCAAATTATTGACCCTGTGGATGTAGTAAAGTCTTCACTAAAAGCCGCAGTTAGTGTGGCTAGTTATGTGATGACGGCTGATTGCATTATTGGTGTTAAGGATGAAAAAATGCAGTTACTGTGATGGGTCAGGAATGGCTATCGAAATGAGTTGCCCCGCTTGTAAAGGAAAGGGGGTATTGAAAGGAGATGAAGAAAATGAATTGGACAGAAAAATACAGACCAAAAAGAATTGAAGAGATTGTAGGGCAGACTAAATTTATTGAGGATGCTTATACATGGAGAAAGAAAGGCGACTTCCCTAATCTATTATTAGCAGGAAGACCTGGAACAGGAAAGACAACAGCGAGTCATGTTATCGGAAATGAATTTTTAGGCGATGACAAAGATGCTGATTTCTTGGAGATTAACGCTAGTCAAGATAGGAAACTAGAAACAGTTAGACAAACGATTACAAACTTTGTCAATTATGGTTCGGTTTCTGATAACAAAATCAAGATTGTTTTGTTGGATGAAATTGAAGGCATGACGAGAGATTCACAAAGAGCGTTGAAGAGAACAATGGAACGGGCAACCAATGTCCGTTTTATTATTACCTGCAACGACGTGTATGGTGTAGACGAGGCTTTGAGAAGTCGTTGTGCAAACTATTTCTTTGAACCAATTGAAAGTTATTTTGTTCAAGATATGTTGTTAGAAATAGCGAAGAAAAATGATGTGATGATGGCACTTGAAGATGTTGATACTTTAGTGGAGATTTCTGGAGGCGATATGCGACGAGCAATTAATGAATTGCAGGCATGTATTTATTCTGGTAAAACACCGAAGAATTTGCATCGAGAAAACATCATCCCTTACAAATTATGTATTCAGAATGCCCTAGACAACAAGCATGAGGAATCTTTGGATTTCTTAAACCGTCTTGTAACGGCAGGACATTCTGTAAAGGATATATGCAATAAACTCCTACAATCTGTATTAGATATGGATTTACCACCTAGCACTAAGTTTAAGGTAGTAGCCCTAGTAGGAGAAACAGAATGGAGAAGCAGAAGTGTAACTCCAAAAGTTTTGGTGGCATGGTTCGTGGCAAGTATAAAACAATGAACAAAAAACAAAAAAAGGTGAAAAAAATGATTGAAAGAGTAGAAAAAGAATTGAAGGGTCTTGCAAACAGACTCCAAATTGAAGAAAACGAAATGGTGAACAAGTATAACGAAATTGCATCAGCGAATGGAATTGATGTTAATGAAGAACGACAACAATTGGTTGCCCTAACTTTGGTTAGAAACCATGTGCGTGGGGTATTGGCCTCAAACCGTTCCTCCACATCAACAGGCTATGGTAATCATGGTCATGGTTTCTTTGTTGCAATTGAACCAACACGGGATATTATGGAATGGCGACGTAAGAATGTAATGAGCAAATATCGCTCAGATTCTTCTCAAGCCCTAAATGATGAAATTGTTGCTGAGGTTGTTCTTGAAGATGATAAGTATGTCAAGACTCAAGTATTGAACGGAGAATGGNAAACAAAGACTATTGGTGGATTGCCAGAAGCCGCTATGGAAGTTGGCGAAAATACATGGATTGTTCCTGTTGATGCAGTAAAGACTTGGGCTAGTGGTGATAAGAATAAGAATTATGGTCGCCCTCTTCCTAAAGAACAGTTTCAATTGAGAGCGCATTTTGTTGGTGCTAAAGAAGGTGAAGATTACCAATTGTGGACTTTGCAATTGAAGAATGATGCGGCTAAGAATTTCAAGGCTAATACATTTGAATGGCTTACCCTATATGGTATCTTTAATGACGAGCGTAACGCTATCTATGGTATTCAGAATAAGACACTACAAAGTCTAACGGCTTTGGATAATCTTGATGAAGAAGACCCACGTTATGTTGATGTTTCTGGTCAAGACTTTGAAACATTGTTGGTTGAATGTATGGCTGAATATTTGGGTGATTTGATGGAACTTGAATCATTCCATGAAATGATTAGTCAAAAGCAGGGAACACGTTTGATTGTTACTGATGGTATTGTTACAAGTCAAAACCTCACAGTTAATGAAAAGACTGGCAACCGTGTAATGTGGATTGAACCGCTAGATGCATCTTATGGATTTGATGATGATGATATTCCTGATTCAACTCCTGTATGGATTCCATCTAATGTTAAGATTGACTTTGGTGCAGGTTCTGATGTTATCGTTGTTGGTCGAACAAATCAGACTCAAAAGAAGGATGATGACGGAATGCCAATTGACGGTGAATACAATCCTGTTTCAATTAACCTATACGGTGTTTATGTAAGAACATCTATGGGTGCTGTTGAAGAAGTCGAAGAAGCAGGGGAAGACCTAACCTTTTGGTGATTTGAATGAATTACAAAAAGATTGGTTTGGTAAGTAGTCTAGTTTCGATTGTTGGTAGTATTGCTATTTATGCTCTACATGACCATGACTTAGGTATCTTTGTCGGTCTTTGGGCATCAGCACTTTTGCTACTTTCTGAGAGGTTGGATGAACTTTAGACTCATACTGTAAGTCTTTACTGCGATAGTGCTTTATATGACAGTTAAAAGACGCAGTAGCCGTGTAAATGTGGCGGTTGAATGACATTCGAGTGGGTGCGAAGCCTATACAGAAAGGAGAAAGAAAAATGATTATAAAACTAAACGAAATATTACTCGATATGACCGAAGTGGAAAGTATTGAGTGGAAAGAAAACGATGAACATATGGATAATTACAATGTAAGATTTCATATGAAAAGCGGGAAGATGTTCTCCCGCATGGTTCATGAGAACCAACTAAAACAATTAGAACATTACTTTGAAGGAGATGAATAAAATGGGAATTGGAAAACAAGGACAAGCCAGCAGACTGAATGAAAAAGCCGTAAAGGAAGACGCTAAAAACGCATTTATTAATGCAAAGCGTGAAGCCTTTATGCAACGAAAGAAACTAATTGAACAACAATCTGGTTATCTATTATGTGGTATTAGTGGAGAACCTGGAACTGGTAAAACAGGGTTATCAATTGATTGTAGGACAGAAGAAGAATTAGATACACATTGGGTATTTATTCTAGATTTTGACGAAGGTGCTGAACCTACTTGGCGACAACATTGGTCAAGTGATGATAAAGTATTTATCTACAACCCCCATGTTTACAAAGAAGACATGACAGTAGATTATATGGCTACTGCTGATATGGCACGTTTCTTTATGGGTATGGTAAAAGAGGCTATTGAGGAAAAGAAGATTGTCTTCGGAGATGAAGAGATTGAAGTTAAGGCAGTTAAGGCAGTTGTGTTTGACGGGCTAGATACATGGCTTGATACTACAAACATGATTGCACGACTTAATCACATTAAGGGCAATGACCCTCGATTGGCTGATAAAGTTAAGATGGTCCCGACTCAATGGTTTGCTAGAACGCAGGAATATCAGCGTTTGTTTAAAGCAGCCTGTCAATTGAATTGTCATAAATTCTTCATTACACATATGAAGGACATGCATGATGGTTTTGAAATTGTAGGTCAAAAGCCAGATTGGGAAAAATCAACTACTGCAAAGTTGTTCCAACACATTCATACTTATCGAGAAGAACGTGCTGGAGTTACAAAACTTTATGCTAAGGTTTTGAAGTCTAAGACAAATGCAGAAAATGAAGGTCAATCTTTCCTATTGTTTGAGAACAAAAAGGGAGAGGTTACATGGAACGGATTGGAGGCAATCAAGGATAATAAACTTTGATTCTCGGTCTGTTTAATTTAAGGGGTGCTGTTATGATATGTAGAGAAGGTGAGAAAAATGATAGTTATAGAAGGAAACGAATTAGAAAAAGCAATTAAGATTTGCACACTAAGAGGTAAATACAATGATGGGAGAAGTAATAAGACAGGTTCTTTATCTCCCAATGTTGTTATTAAAATTGACGATGATGTGTATTTCCAAAACGCTAACGAATTTACTTATGTTTGTTATAGAGCAGATGTAGTTAGCCATGAAGGTAAAGGCACGTTTATTATTGATACAGATATTCTGTTGAAATATATTGTCAAGTCTGAAAACATGGAATTACACTTTGGTAAGAATCTAGAAGTTAGGTGTAATGGTAGTATTATTACTATCCCACCTGCAAATACTCATACCAACATTAGTGTTGTAGAGAAGTTGGGTGCTAGACTTAGAGATTTGGATAACAGAACCATTCTAGCAAATAAGGATGAAGATGGTGTAGCCGTTACAGATACGTTAAAATTAAAGACTGTTGTAAATCTACGGTCTGATAGTGTAGTTAAGGCTGTTAATTTGGCTGAACGTGTTGGTAATTCAATTTACAAACTTGATTGGAGTTTCCCCAATCTAAGTATTTCGTCATCTGAAAACAACCAAAGGGCTTTAACCATTGTTCAAGCCTATGATGATTCTACTAACCGTGATGCTACTGTTGAATTGTCTTTGCCGATTAGCAATATCGTCAAGGATGACGATGAATTGGTCATTCTTTTTGATGATGAAAGACCAACAGTATTTGCCAACAGAAAAGTTACTGTGCTTCGTGCGCCAAGATTGAGGAATTGATATGAAAGAAATACTATTGATAATTGAAAACTTAGATGCTGTAATTACCGCTATGCTAAATGATATGGATGAGGCTACGTTTCTCAGAAAATATGAGCATAGTAAGCCTATTCAAATTGCCTATGCTATNGGCAGTAGAAGTTTGGCTAGACAATTGCTTGAAAATGTAGAAGAAGTATTGGAGGAAGAATGATGCAGGAATTATTTATTGGAGTTATAACTATGATTGGTTTGTATGTTATGGGTAGATTTCTTTACCCCGACCTACCTCATAATCCAATACAACAAGAATTGATTAAGACAGACTTTCTTTATGGTGTTGAATATAAATTGGGGGAAGAAGAATGAAATGTGCAGTTTGTGGTGCTTCTGGTGGTCAAGTTGGCTTTCTTCACACAGAAGGTTTAGCAGTATGTTTTACTTGTGTTTCTAACATGGTTTTGAAAACTATTGCCGATATGGACTTTTACAAAAACATGAGAGGTGAATCTGATGAGTAGAAACAGAACAGGAGATAAAAGGCTCAATAAGAAAATACCCGTAATGGATATAGTTATAGAATTGGTTGTAAATAAGGGTGAAGAGATATTCGGTAATACGTTTAATCTTCATACCTTAAAAGGTGAAGCGTTTAAAAATGCTCTCTATAATAGACTTTTAGAAATTGTTAGAGAAAAAGAACATATACAAAATTCAGAAGTTGGTCAATTTATGAAGTATAGATACCATCGCATAATTGTAGACTTTGCTGCATATGTGCGTTCTAGAAATGCCCCACTAGAGATTTTTAAAATTCGTGGAATTAATCATTTTAGAATTGGGGGTGAACCTAATGCGGGAATATGAATGTGTAATGTGTGGTGGACATTTTACAGGGTGGGGTAATAACCCTGCTCCTATTCACTTAGAAGGAAGATGTTGCAACGAATGTAATCAGATTGTCGTTGCGAGAAGAATTGAACTATTATACAAGGGGAGATACTAATGAGTAGATTTGAAGAAAAGGTTTGTGCCAAGATACTAGAAAGAGCAAAGGTTGGTAAGAGAAAATATGGAGTAACAATGGAACGTGAGGATTTAAACATACAAGATTGGCTAACCCATTTACAAGAAGAATTAATGGATGCGGCTGTTTATGTTGAAAGACTTATACAAGATGTTGGAATACTCATGACAGAAATGGATGTGATTATAAATGAAGCGAGGAATAGAAGTAACGATTAGGGCCAATCTTAATGATGAAAACTATCAAGTTATTTATGACCCTAATCCTGAAAAAGCAACTGAACTTAACATTATAGATTCAGTAAAAGATAATATTGAATGGGCTATACTAGAACTATTTAATGATTTAGAACTCTTTACTGTTAGAGTAAAGGTTGATAGAGAATGGCGAGAAGGAGATGACAGAAATGATAATTGATTATGTGGGGACTGAAATACAACTTATTTATCGAGATGAAAACAATGAACGTGTAGTGGATAGAGAACCATTTGAGCCATACTTTTATGTCAAAATTGACGAAAAAGTTCCAAGACAACTAGTATTCAAAGGTAGATATGGCGATAACTACTACAAGTTAAGAAGTAGAGATTTTGCAGAAGGTCGTTCTTTGGAGGGTTATCCACTAAAGAAAGTCTTCTACGGACACCCTGACAATAGATACAATGTCAAAAAGGGTCTAGAGAATATGGGAATCAGAACCTTTCAAGGTGATGTAGATATGAGAAGGCTCTACTGTGTAGATAAACTTGAGGAGGTAAAGGAATACAATTTGCGTAAATGGTATTTCGATATTGAGGTTCAACAACAGGGTATTTACCATGATGCAATTACAGTATTATCTGTGTATGATAATTACACGGAAACATACCATTTATTTGCATGGTTTCCAGAACAGTTTCCAGAAGAAATTAAAGACTTTGAAGGTTTAAATATTGTGAACCATTTCCATAAAACAGAAGAAGATATGATGGAAGACTTTGTATCTCTAATGGAGGAACATGACCCTGATATGATTCTAGGTTGGTATATTTTAGGCTATGATATTCCCAAAGTTATCAACAGACTAGTTGAGATGGGAATAGATGCGACCCGCCTTTCACCCCTTAGAAATATTAAGGGTGTTTATAAGCGTGGGGATGCTATTCATTCTAACATTGACAAGTATTTCAATAGCGCACAACCAATTAGAGGTCGTCTTACATTCTGTCTAATGGATAGATTTGAGCGACTATGGACTGATTCACAAATGGGAACATTATCTAGTCTAAAATTGGATGATTGTTCTAAGTTGGTTTTAGGTGAAGATGAAGGAAAGGTTAGCACGTCTAAATTCAAAGACTCTGAATTCTATGAACGTGCATGGTTAGAAGATACTAAAGTATATTTAGAGTATGCTATAAAGGATGTAAAATTGTGCGTGGATATTGACGAAAAGATGAACATTAGTGAGAACAGTTTAGCACTACAAAGATTGATTAAATGTCCGTTTGAATCCACGTTCCATAATTCACAAATGGCAGGTGTATATTTTATGCGTGTTGCTGATTGGATTGCACCTTCTGGTGTAAAAGGAACAAAGGAAAACTTTGAAGCGGCTTTCGTTATGAATCCTAAGATTGAAGGAACATTCGGTTTGCATGAAAATGTAGCCGTATTTGATTTCAAATCGCTATACCCTTCAATGATGGCATCAATGAATATTTCATGGGAAACCAAAAAGAGAAATCCCGAAGAGGGTGATTATCCTGTATGGTATCAGACCCCAAAGAATTTAATGCTATGGGAGGGTGAAACAGATATTCACTATTGCAGTAAAAAGGATGGTCTACTGCCAAAGGCTGTAAAAGAGTTAATGGCTATGCGTGATGAATATAAGAAGTTGCGTAAAGAGGCTAAGACTGATGAAGAGTATAGAAAGTGGGATTCAGCACAAATGGCTACAAAGCGTGTAGTCAATGCGTTCTATGGTATTCTCGCTAAGGATAATTATGGATGGGGCGATATGGAAATGGCTAAATCTATTACTGCTTCAGCGAGAAGGGCTATGCGTGAAACTGCGTTTAAGGCTCAAGAGTTGGGTTATGAGGTTATTTATGGACACACCGATTCAATCTTTGTGAAAGTATCTGGTGTATCGGAGGCCCATCTTTTGCGAGTAGAGTTAAATGAATATATTAAGAAGGTTTTTAGAGAACCTGTTGAACTTGAATTTGAGAAATTTGCTAGTAAGTTTTTCTTATCTACTAAGAAGAATCGTTACTGCGGTTGGTTATCATGGAAAGATGGAGAATATCTCGATGAAGATAAATTCTTTGTCATGGGTTTTGAAATGAAGAAAAGCAATGAAACTAAATTTGCAAAAACGTATCAGCGAAGGCTATTGGAGATGGTGTCGTCTTTTACAGATAGTGAAGAAATCATCAAATACTGTAATGATTCATATAAACAATTATATACAGGTGATGTTAGTCTTAGGGATATAAGCAAAAGAAGTAGATTGCGTCAAAAGTTAGAAGATTATAAATCAATTGCTGGAGGCGTTGCAGGTATTATTTATTACAATCAACAGAAGATTGGGAGAATAGAAAATGGTGATTCATATTTCTATTTCAAAATGGATAATGCGGAACTGCGAGAGAAGTATTATATTTGGGGTGGAAAGTCCAATGAAGCAAATTACATTGCATTCAGAAACTTTCATGAAGTGGATGGTAAATACACTCCAGATTGGCAGTTTATTGCCCAAGCCGAAGTGATAAAGAAATCAGAATTAATTTTTGAGAGTTTAGGATGGTCCATTGGTTTAATCAAAAAGGACATTTATCAGAAAACACTAACGGAGTGGTTTTAATGGGAAAGAAAGAAGGAACATATTTAAAGACCCTTAGGAATATACATGAGCGTATTCAAAAGAAAAAGGGAGAAGTAGGAGAAATTGAACAAGAATTCTTAGCGGAAGTTAAGAAAGAACGAGAAATGTGGATAAAGGTTGGTAGATGCACAGTTTGTCTAACCGAAGGTGAAACAGAATGGCATCACATTATCAGCCAACATAGATGTAGAGAGATAAGTAAAGAGTATCTAATACATTCTAGAACCAACGTAATTGAGATTTGTAGAAGTTGTCATGACGAAACTACTGCGAGTCTGAGAAGAAAACACATTGAAAAGAATGGCGGTGGTGCTAAAACAGTAAAGAATCCTAATGGAGCGATGACCATAAGACAAGAAGAGTATATCAAGAAATTAGGCGGAGAAAACCGAATAACAACAAACATGACAAGAGGCGAAGCCTCAAAACTAATTGACACATTAAAGGAGGAAGGAAAATGAAAGAATATGTAGAAGAATGGAGCGAGCGAGATACAACAAGTGGATTTACCTATCAATGGAATCCATTGGCAGAAGATGGACCAACGTTGAAGATTACTAAATCTTCTATTGGGACATTCAACTTTTGCCCTGCGTCATACGTTTATTCCTATGACCCTTTTGGTGAGGGTAAAAGAAAACAAAAAACAAGCGAGGCTATGCTAAGAGGAACAAGAGTCCACGATGCACAAGAAAAGTTTTGGGATGAAATGAACATTGAAAAGGCTATGGAATATATTGATGACCCTAATGCTTTAGTAAAGCACTTTAGAGATTATTACCCTGAGGCACAAGATGAAATATCGGTGGCAATTTACAGGGCTATGAGCGCATGGTCGGCTGAACGTTTCATTGATTCAGTCAAAGAAGGAACATTGGAATATTACAAACCAATTGCAAATGAAGTAATGCTTGACGCTACTTATGTTTTAGAAACAGAAGAATATGGGCGTATCAATATTCACTTACAGGGAATCATTGATAGAATGTTCTTTGACGGTGATGGTTATGTCCCACTTGAATTGAAAACAGGTGCATGGAAAGATAGTAAGAAGACTAATATGCGAAAAGAGATGGCCTTCTATCAACTACTGTTTGAAGAATGTGAGGCTGAGGATTTAATTAAGCAGGGTATTGACCCGACTTACGGCATTACAAGTTGGGGTTGGTTTTTCCCTGCCTCCAATTATATCTATGTTGAAGAGGTAAAGTCTAGGTCAATGACTTCTGTTTTAAATTCGTTGAAGAAGTTAGTTACAGCGTATTTTGAAAAGGAGTTCCCTCATAAGTTCTTTTATAAGAAGTGTGAGAAGTGTGGTCATTATGAACATTGTGATGCAACGGGGGGCGTGAATACATATGATTGGTTCTAAGTCTGATTTGATTAACCACATACTAAACCGCCAATGGACTTTTGCTGAAGTAATGAAGATTGAATCTATACTGTATCACATTATCGAACAGGCTAGTTTTGATATAAACTTTGTAGTAGACTATCTAGGTAAAAGAGAATCTGTTATGGAAGAGTTTCAAGTAGCCGTAATTCAAGATATGAAACGTGAGGTTGTGAAGGAATTAGAAAATGCAGTAATTGTTTTGGATAGGGATTCAGAACAAGTTTCCTACGCTGATTACCAAATGGATGAAATATTGCAGGAGTTTGTTTCAGATGATGAGTCCAAAATTCCAAGCAAAGAAGAACTAAAAGAACAGATTAGAAAAGACACAAAGATGGTGAGCAATAATGAAGTGCCAGAAGTGCAAAGCGACAGTAACTAAAGAAGATAAAGAGTTATGTAGCATATGTGAAGCAATTGAAAATAAAGAAGAAGTAAAAAAATGGTTGGATTTAATATGAAATTTCCTAGAGAAGTATGGGCGGGAAGCCCTGTTGATAACGCAATACAACCGAAAAGAATAGTAGTCAATGATGAAGGATATTTTAGACAGTTTGTTTTAGACCATAATGGTAAAATGAATGTCTATACTTCTGTGTATGATTATGATGAGTTCTCTAACAATAGAGGCTTAGAGCATACAGTAAATATTGACCGTATCTTTTTGGACATTGATGCACATAACGGAGAATTAGAACAAGCGTTTGATGATTTGAAGAAATTACACAATTGGCTCTTGAAAGAAGACTACATGCATACTATGGCTTTTAGCGGTAGAGGTTTCTATATCTTTGTCTATGGTGTAAGAACATTTGACCTGAGAAGAGTAAAAGCCTTTTACAATATATGCCATGATGTAATTAACAAGTCGAAGACCTTAGATAGTAGAGTAATTAACACCGCTAGACTAAGAAGAGTGCAAAATACATATCATATGGGTGCTAGAAGGTTCTCTATTAACTTGAGAAGTGAAGATTTAGAAGATGGTTTAGATATTATACTAAATTTGTCCAAAAGACCAAGACATATGCCTAAAGTAACTTATGGAAGCCGTAAAGTTGATTGGCCTGACGTAAAAAAGATGGAAGTTGCTGAAATTGAGATTAAAAGTGTTGAAAGTCCCGCTACTTTGCCAATTTTACCTTGTTTGAAGTCGGCAGTAATGACACACAACCCTTTACATCAAGTTAGACACTATTTGGTCCAATGGTATAACGAAATCTTAACAGACATGGTTATTTTCAAAGAAAATCTCAATTGTAGACAAGATGAAGTCGGTGGACAGGCTTTAGAGGACATTGTAGACATAATTTGTAAAGAAATTGGCGATATTGCCTCTAATGAAGACGTTTGGATTGATTATAATGCTACAAAAACAAGAAAAGCAGTAGATTATGTTGTAAAAAAGCGATATTTAGCCCCATCATGTCAAACTTTAATCAATAATGGTTATTGTGTGGGCAAATGTTGGCGATATTCGGGTGGTGATTAAGTGATAATTGATTCTAGAGAAAATTCTTCGCTAAGTGAGTCCGTAATTGGGTGTTGTAACTTAGCGGGAATTAAATATGAGAAGAAATTCATTGAAGTTGGTGATTATACCTTTGGAAATGTAGTAATAGAGGCTAAAAGTATGTCTGATTTCCTCGCTTCTGTTAGAAATAAAAGAATTTTTAACCAGATAAGCAACATGGAAGATAATTATGAGAAATGTTATGTGATTATTTACGGTCATGTATCTCAAGCCATAGAATATCTAAACACGGTAAGAAATATGACCTACTACCAACAAAAACAATGGGGTGAAAAGTTAAAACGTATGGTTTATGGTGCATTTTCAGCAATAGCCATGAACACAAACACAACCCCAATATGGGTTACATCATCTCAAGAAGCGGCTAACATTATTACTGCTATGAGATATAACATGGATAAAGATGTTGATTTGCAAAAGATGTTGCCAAAGAAAACAAGAAGTGATGACGTGAGAGTAGATATACTGACAAATATAACGGGCATTAGCGTAGAAAAGGCTAAGGCTCTTTTAGAACAATTTGGTTCTGTTTATGAGATAGCAGGGCTAGATGTAAAGGATATTATGGTTATAGAAGGAATAGGAAAAGTTACCGCATCAAATATATTAGATGCACTAAGAAGTAGAGAAGAGGTGAAGTATTAATGCCAGAAGATTTAAACGTAGACGAATGGGAACTTTATGAGGCTATGGAAAAGGTGGCCCAAAGTGATTCCGTAAAAGAAATAAGAGAAAAGGTTGAATTGCCCCCTGTTGTAAATAGATGGGTTGAGGTTGTTGGTCAATTTTCATTACACAATGATTATGCGGCTACAATGGCATTTTATACAACAGTAGGGCAATTGGTTAAAGACCATGTAAGAATACCTGTTGGGAAGTTAGCCCTTGATACACGGATTCATTTCTGTTGGATTCAAACAGCGAGAAGTGGTAAGACAACAATGTTTGACTTTTTATCCCCCGTATGGGATAGAGTTTTCAAATTGATTAACAATCATCCTCTCACATTAGAAAAACCGAGAGGACCGTTAAATGGTGTAAATGAATTTACCCTATCAAATCCTGATGCATTTACAGACCAAGCCCTATTGGGAACAATTAAGATTGACCAACCTAATCCCGAATATGCTAGAGGTGCTGATAACGTAGACTTTGAAGGCAACCCAATACCAGAACTTATTGACGTGCCAATTGCAGGTGCGTTATTTGGTTCTGGCATTATCGCTTTTGATGAGTTTGAACATTCTGGTATTTTTAAAGAAACGCAACATAAACAGGACACAGTAATGATGTTTCAGAAGTTTATGAATAGGTTGGATTCTGACACACATTTGATTAAGAAAAGACTAACTGAATGGGGAAGAGATTTAGTTGTAGATTGTCAAAGAAGTCTATGGGCTACTACTCTACCCCCTCAAGGTTTAGAAAAGGTAATTCTCACAAAGGGTGTATTCCAAAGAATGTGGCTCTATGTTAGAGAAGTTCCCGAATCTTTGAAGATGAAAATGGAAGAGGATTATATTGACAACGTGGGAGTTATTGATGAGTCGTCGGATGATTCTGATATATTTGCAGAAGAGTTTGCAACCATGATGTATGATATTTACAAGTGGTGTAAAGCCCGTCATGAAAAGACTGGGGATAAGCGAAAGGTTATTATTTGGTCAGACGATGCTAAGAAGGCTCTCAAGGTTGTTTGGAAAAGTATGCGTAAATACATGGATGGTTTTTCAGACCACATCTTTGAAGCATTGAATACTTTCCTAATGAATACTTTGAACAATGTTAGTATAGCCGCAGGTATTTGCGCTATTGCTGAAAAGAGTCCAACCATTGAGCGACGACACGTTATGCAGGCCAAGTCCTTAACCGACAAAAGTTTTGATTCAATCACAACGTGGTTTAGCAATAAATTAAAGAAGAACCCTAAGAGAATACAGGAAAAAGGAAGAGAGGCAATTATTATCAAGGTGTTTGAGAATTGCCCTAAGAAAGATGGTTGGGTTTCTAAAACACAAATGGTAAATACATACATGAAGATGACCCAAAAGGGTAGAGCAACTTTTTATCGAGAATGGGATAATGTAGAGCATCTCTTTGATGAAAGAAGAATAAATGGTAATAGAGTCCAAGTAAGGAGGAAAGAAAATGAGAAGTGAAGTAGCGAGAGATATTGCCAATTATCTCAGAACGGAGTTAGACAAGGAGCAAATTATTGACTTGTTCCTATATTGTGTTGATGCAGAACTAGCGGAAAAGGTTAATAAACTTGTATTATCTGGTTATAATCATCAAGACATACTCAACGTTTTGAGAATGGTGGTGGAAACAAATGAATGATATACTAGCAATTGATATAGAAACAGCGAATACTGCGGCTGACATCGGAGGTTGGCAGAATACCCATATGTGGAAAATTTCATGTGTAACAACAACAGATGGAATTAATAATACGGTCTACATTGATGAACCAGTAAATGTGGATAATGCGGTGGTAAAGTCGCTTAGACAACTGAAGTTTGATTTAGATGACCACTTTCAAAAGGGCGGTAAATTGTTGGGCCACAATATTGTGGGGTTTGATTTACCCGCATTGAGAGATTCAATGGACATTTTTATTGCGAGAAAATACCTTGAAGGTAAAGACACTAGATGTATTGATACTAGTCGTCTTATGACAAAGGCTAGTGGTAAAAGAGTGCAGTTAGATAATTTGGCTAAATGTAATTTGGGTGAAAAGAAAAGCGGTGATGGTTTAACCGCAGTAAGATGGTGGGGAGAAGGTAGATATGAAGAGGTTGCGAAGTATTGCCTTTTAGATTCTCAATTGAGCCTAAATGTATATAAGATGGGTATTGAGAATAAAAGCCTTAAATTCTTTGATGAAGAAGAGGGCGATTATGTTATTACCAAATTAGATTGGTAAATATTTATGAAAAAAATTTTTAGGGTGTCCTTCCCTTTCGGGGGAGGGGCATCCTATTTTTTTTGGTTTCTGACCCAATTTAAGCGCATTTTTTTAGACCTAGAAAAAAGCGTTTTAGAAATAGCAAAAAGTAAAAAGTAAAATGAACATTCGAGTGCAATTAGCATTAAAAAATTTTTGCCTGTAAAACACGTTGTTTCATTTAGGGCAGTTATACAAACCTCAAGATTCATCTCTAACCCTCAAATTTCTTGCTCTAACTTGTCTATTTGGCAAAAATATCCCACCCATTGTTGTATCTAACATGCGTAAAATAATTTCTATTTGTTTATTACCGTCATCCATTTTATCAAAAAAATCATATATAGCATCTAAAACATTTCTAGGCATTTCTGTATTTCCAGTAATATCAATTTCATCTTTTTCCAAATCAAAATTCTTAGGAATAATATCATAGTATATATGTCTGATAAGTTTTCTAGCACCCTTTTCATAATAATCTGAATTATCTAAAAATGTTTGTCCTCCAAACATCATGTTCATTGTCATTTGGCTAATTAATTCATTTACACGACTTACAATATATTGTTTAATATCTCTTGGATAACCCACCTTTTGAGCCACTCGTTCATAAAACTCTCTAGCCACAGGGCCATATTTTGTCGTTGGTAAATCGTCTAAATCAAATTTATCAGACATTTCTCCTGTTTGTAAAAACTCTTGAATTTTTTGTCCTGTCCTATTTGTCTTAGGTCTGTCTTTAATGAATTCTAAAATTCTACGGTGCTTTTCCTTAGACTCTTCATCTGTATGATTATACAAATTTTCGTCAAATTTAAGGATAGTGCGCCAATCCATTTAAACACCTAATCTTCTTTCATTTCTTTAATGTGTTCTCTAATTCTTTCGGCTTGACTTCGGTGCATTTCAACAGCCTTATCCAATTCCTTCGCAACCTTTTCCAATTCTTTAACGTCTTTCTTTAGAACATTTTCCCATTTCATTTACTCGTCCTCCAATATTTCATCAATTGGGTTTGTCATAATACCCAAATTAACTCTTCTTTCTTCGGCATCCATCAAGTTGCGATGCTCAAGTTCTTTTAATGCCATTATACGGTCATGTTCAGCCCGCAGGTTTGCAATGTTTTGATTTTGCATTACCAAATCTGGATGTAGATTAATCTCACCTTGTTGCTCAGACTTCCACAATTCAAGCATAGAAGTTACAATAAGGAGAGCAGGTCCACCAATAATAGCCAATAAAGTGGCATATCCGTCAATATCATTAATAACTTTATCATCTTGTAATCCCGAATAGATAACAAGACAAGCAAAGGCCACCCATGACAATACAATAGGCACACCAATTAGCAACATCATTTTATCGTTAAAACTCTTATTCATTTTTTTCCCTCACACTATATAGCCTAATTAAATCACCATTAGGTTTTCTCATACTATCTTTAAAACTAATTACAAAATCTCCATCAGGACTTTCTGCATCCTTTTTCATTATAAAATCCAACTTTACAATTGTAGGAAATTGTCTAAACTCACTACCTACTGCGTCTTGAATTTGTAGTGCTGACATAGGCCAATTGTTATTTCTAGTCATATATTCAATAATTCTACGCCTTTGATTTGCCTTTAGCGTTTTGACAGCCTTCAAAATTACTTCCCATGTCATAGTAAATTAACCCCCGTTAATGCAGTAATACCTACCAACACTATTGAAAGAACACTCTTCTTTAATAAATTTATGTCTTTCTCGATATGGTAGAGATGATTATTCTTGATTGTTTCAACCGATTGATGCAGTTCATTGAAGTTAGAAACTAACCAATTAATCTTGCCATCAGTATCTCGATTTAGAACCTCATCCAAATCATCCATATATAAGACTCCCCCCTTCGACTATTTAAGGTTTAATATCAATTGAGAACAATTGCCATATACTGAGTAGAACTAATGTGTATTACAGTATAGATTTTTCCTGTTACTAAGGTAAGACCAGCCGAAGCATTTCCAATAGTAGCACCCGTAGCATCAATAATTACATCAGAACCACCTGCAACATTTAATACTAAAGCATCAGCCGCAGCCGCACTATTTTTAGCAATTATTCTCATTTCCCACCCTTGATGTGTTCCACTAGCCGCAGGTAAAGTTAATGCTAAAGGTCCACCAGAAGGTCCACTAGGATTAAATGTTTGAGTATCAGCAATAATTGTTCTATGACTTTCAGGGCTAAGATTCAAAATAGGTGAACCTGGAGTGCCTGTAACTTCAACTACTGCGCCTACAAATCCCGCAGCCCCCATAGAACCACTTACTGTAAGTTTTTGATTAGGAGTGCCTGTGCCAATACCTACATTACCCGTAGTGTGAATACGCATTCTTTCTGCTACTGCATCTACCCCACTTGCTTTTGTAGAAAAGGTCATTACGGAAGTTCCTGTTCCATCGCCACCACCCGATTTTAAATGTAAATCTCCACCATCAATATCATTTGAACCCGTTGAAGTAGAACCTGCTTCAATAGTTAAATCTCTACCTGCGGTTGTTGATGTAGTGGCATCTACTTTAATAGTAGCATCCTGTCCATTACCAATTGATATATCACCACCGCCCAAAGTTAAATCATTAGTAATTTTTACATTACCTGTAACGTGTAACTTTTCATCTGGCGAAGTATTACCAATTGCTAATCTTTGAGTAGAGCCTTGAATACGCATTACTTCTATATCTGAACCACCGTCATTAATGTTAAAAATTACATCTTTATCTGCTACTGTATTTTTCAAAGTAATATCATCCGATGATTCGGTAATGGTAAATTCAGCCGCAGTTCCAATACCTAAAGATTTTATCTTCACTTGATTTATGTCGCCATCTATTCTCATAGATTCACTATCCGAACCACCTTCATTTACATTGAAAATAATGTCTTTATCCGATACTGTGTTTTTAATGGTAACATCATCGCTAGATTCTGTAATCGTGAGTTCTCCCGCAGTTCCCAAACTTAAAGATTTAACCCTAGTTACACCCGTCCCATCTACTGAAAATATTTCAGTATCTCCTTCATCACCATCTGAGTCATCATCTGATAAAATTTCAAACTTTTCATCAGCAGTATTATCGGCCAAAATAAATCTAATGTCCGCATTTGCTACTTTATTTTTAAATGTAGTTCTATCAGCAGTAGCAATAACGGACATGGATTCAGTATATCCGCTATCATCATAACCAATTGATAGGGAATTTTTAACCATATTCATAGTAAATGTTTGGAATGAATAATCAAATTTATCATTATCACTTCCTGCTGAAATATGCACTAGTGCAATTGGGATATAACCTGCTGTAATATCTGAAACCAGCGGGGTTGTTCCCGCAGTTCCTTGAACAATTACTAGTTCAGGCGTAGCGGGATTTATTAATACCCAATCATATCTACTGTGTGTTGCATCTTGAACGGTTGAAGTATATGCTTCTGTAAGTGTGACTGTGTGATTAACAAACTCTCCCCTTTTATAAAACTTGATAGGTTGGGCTAAATTATATTGTGTGTAAGTTCCCCCATCTGTAATTGTAAATCCTGCATGACTAATGCACATATCTCCTTGTGCAAATGACTCTAATACTTTAATAATACCAGAATGTAATTTGTCTGTTCCGTCTACCAATCCTTTAGATGGCGTTGCCGCCAAATCTGTTATCTTACCTATATTACTTACCATTTTAATCTACCTCTATTGTGATAATAAAATTTACTTCGTCTGTTGATGTAAGAGGACCAAAGCCGTCATAGTTCACCCTAATTAACATCTCCGTTCCTCCTGAATCAAATATTCCTACTTCTTTAATTGTTTGTCCTAAATAGTCGCTCCCACTAATTGTAAAATTATATTCTATTGTGGTCTGTCCTACTGATGTTCCTGTTACACTAGTGAGACTTCCTAACGGGGCATCTAAATCTCCCGCATTAGGATTAGTAGAATCACCACCAGAACCGACTCTATATTTATTAAAATTGGTGATAACTAAATCTTTAATCTTTACTCTTCCTTCTCTTGTAATCATACTCCTACCTCCGAATCAAATCCTATTGTGTAGCCAAATCCTATTGTGCTTGTTGTGGTAATATTTGAGGTTAGCGTGGCCGTAGATTTGACAAATTTGATATTGACCTTATCCCTCTTGATTCTAGGAATGGTTGTGGATGTATAAACTTTTTGTTTTGTGAATCCTTGTAGATTTCTAATTTCACCCAATAATAATGAGAATGTTCCCGCCAAATCTTTTGAATATTCGGATAGGATAAATTTAGTTGGTGCGCCAAATTCCTTTTCAGTTTCAATGACCAAATAATCACCTCTTGGAATATTCTGTTCTTCAAACTCTAATTCAATAATATGTCCAGGTTTTAGGAATGGCACGTTATCCGCCACTTCAATTTCAATTGATGTATTGGCAGTATTAAATACGTCGAGATATTGTATTGCCTTGAGGTCGGCTTGTCTTTGGTCTAAGATAGAGTAATCATATATCTCTTTTGTTTTGATTGTTCTATTAGCATCTGTGGTGCTAATTGGATTTCTAGCAATACCCCTAACCCCGTCACCAATAACAATTACCTCGTCAAAGTTATCCAAAAGGGAAACGTCATTATTAATTGAAGTAATTTGGAAATCTGAGTTTTTAGAAGATAAGACAATGTTTCTATACTTTTTCTCATCTTCTTTATCTACAATCTTAATCTCTTCCCCATCCACTAATATTTCTTTATTTTTGTAAGACAATATGTTATTAGCGGCTGAGTATAGCGATTGTCCTGTAAAGTTAAATGCCCCGTAATATTTATCATCTTCCGTATCTTGTGTGTAAGAAATATCATTAATAGTTAATGCGTCGTTAATTACAGTTTCTATCTCATCTACCACCTTAAACGATGCACCAATACAAACAGTTTCTGGCCTAAAGTTGGGGGAGTTATTTACAGTTACTGTAAAGGTAGAACCAAAAGAAGGTGTTCCTAATAGTTTTTTAGTTTCTCCTATTTCAATAGTTCTGTTTCCTCTTTTAGAAACTGATGTTACATATGATGTAATACCATCGGTGGCGTTCATGCGAATGGGGGTAGCGGTTAATTGACCATAATTAGCATCCGTTGAATTTCTAGTTTCTAAGTAGTCACTAGAAATATTACCATCAGGGTCAATCAAAACATACATAGATTTTACACCCTCTTCTGTAACATCTAAAGTTAATCCCTGCCCTCTTAATTCGTTAGACCCACCATCGAAAGAAGAGTATCTAGTAGCATCAAAATTACTTTTATGCATTTCATCCTTTCCACAAACCTTAGTGTATTCTATTCTAGGTTCATTTAAAGTAAATACGTTAGGTGAAAAGTCATACATGCAAACTTGATTTATTCTCATGAGTCTTAAAATTTCATTTCCTCCTAATCCAGAAGTATTATCTATTCTAATTAAATGTCTAAATACATCAGTTTGATTTCTGTTAATTTCATGAGAAATAATTTTGTGCAACTTGTCATCTGTTTCATTGTAAAAATAATACCCTGTCAAATTATTACAATAATTAATCCATGTATTACTTCCCGAACCCCATGTGTCGGCAATATCAAATTTAAGAGTTAATTGGTTAGATATTAGAGAGTCTGTGCTATCACTAGCGTTCATACTTGTGGTGTATGTAATGTAAGGTTTAAAGAAAACTTCACCCCCGTATATTTTTTCAGGGTATTGATTCATACCAAAAGAATAATTCTCGGACAAAATACCTTTATTTGAAGTGCCTTCGTTTTTAATAAAAACAGCCTTATTCCATCTTTGTGTATTTGTGCTATGGTCTCCTAATCTATAATCTACCTCAAGTAACGTTGCTGTATCTAATGCATCGCCAGAATGTGCGCCTCTTATATTTTTTACATCTTGAGATAACATAGCGTAACCTTCATGTTCTGCTATTTGTGGTATGTCGTGAAACTGTGCTACAATAGTATCTAGACCGCTATAATCTATCTTATCTTCACTATCTTGAAAAGCCCTGTGAGGAATAATGTTATTAGCAAATGCTGAAAATACAGATGGTTCATTAACACCATTTATTGAAGTAGTCCATGCTTCATTATATCTTGTCAAACTACCTGCACCACCTCCTATTCCTGCAAAGATTTTACCTCTTGCGTAAAAAGATGATAATGTTATATCAATGCCGTTTTGCGTAGTCATACTAGGATTCTGTCCTCCCATATCCGTTAATGTTAGAACTGTGTCCGTTATGTTAGAAACCTTATATAATCTATTATCAGTAGTATCAGTTGTTAAACCTGATACCTCAATAAAGAAAGCGTTAGAACCCGTTGCACTATAAGTTGCTTCTGGCATATCGGTTACGGAGTAAGTATTTGTTGAATTGTGGTCAGGATAAACTCTAAATGCAGTAGAAGAGGTCACTTTAGTAATAATATAAGTATCAGTATTCCAAACAAATTTCATACCCACCATTTCGCTTGAAGTGTTACCACTAGTTAATGTAAATAAATTAGTATCGCTAGCCTCTAAATTACCCGTAGCCCCTATCATTAAAGCCCATGTTTGTGTTCCAGAATGCTGCGCTCCGTGTGGTCCTGAAACTCCTATTACTGTTTGTATATGTGTATCAAAAAAATCCTTAAGTCTAGAATTACTATCAGTCAATACAATGCTATTACCTCCCACGTTTGCATTTACTTTCATTCTAAAGTGACTTGCCGATGCAGAAGTAGCCAAAGTTGTTGCCTTTCTAGTATGGACAAGTTCTGTATCTCCTATCATTGATTTAAAAATAGGAGTCCTTAATATTCTACCCTTAGTGGTAGCATATGATTCTGTGGTATTAAATGTATCATCTACGCTTGATGACTTATTATCCAATTGCATATTTGAGTTTCCAAAAATAGCAGTTTGATTATAATTATGTTTTACATTTGTAGTGTCTTCTGGATGATACGGAACTACCGAATCCTTTGTTAAAAGCATCTTTGTATTGTTAGATGAAGAGGAAAGGTTATTATGGTGAACTTGAACATATAAAACTGTATCAACAACGTCTACTGCTTGGTCTATTGACCCTGTAAAAGTTATAACCCCACTAGAAGCAGCCGAAACTTCTCCTACAAAAGTAGGATATGTATTACTACCTGCGTAATAATAAATCCAATATTTATAAGTCGAAGAATACCAATCCGTTGAAGTTACTGTCAATTGTGTAGCACTTACAGTCGTGCTAGTAACCTTAACGTCTACATTATGTAACCCCGCTTGGGGAAAAGATTTAACCAAAATACAAGGAACTGTTCCTGCGGTAACTCCCTTAGTTGCAGTTTTTGAAAGTTCAGTTGAGTTATTCCCTACTTCATAATTTTCATAATCTACTTCATTAAATAACATATCAAAGGTTACATCAGTTAATCTCATCAAATTGAACCTTTTCTTATCCCCATTTGAACTAGCAATAGGTTCTACATGATAATCTCCATCCTTTCTAGAAGAAACATTTACCGCTAATGGAGAAAATAAATCTCTAAAATTATCATAACCAACATTATTATTCTCATTATTTTCGCTTTTATTTCTTTTAAATATTATAGAATAGTCATCGAGATTACGACCAGAATAGAATATATTATTTTGATTTGTTTTACTTTCAGGATAAACGTCACCTAGAGAAAATAAATGTAAGGATAAGGCACTAGGGTCATGAAGTTCCAATTTTCCTACGAATTTGCTTAAAGTTTCTGCACTATTAGTAGCCCCTCCACCCCCAAGTGGAAATCTATTACCAAAAAATTCTCCAGAGTTATAATACCAAGTAGGCACTCTATTAATATCAAAAAATCTTGAACCTAGTGCTGGGTATAATCCTACCTGCTCCTTAGGATAACCTTTAAGCCATACAGAAGAATTGTCTTTATCATAATCTATTGGTTTTTTATTTATTTTGTATGTAGACATATAATAATTAAAATTTCTAGTTTTTTCATAATAATCATTTCTAGAATAGAATGAATCTGTCACATCGTTAGAGTTAAATCTATTAGTAGTTCCGCTAGAGTATTTATTTGAATACGGTTGTAATAATAACTGTCCTATACTTTTATGCATATTTGCATATCGAAAAATTGGTTGTGTATATCTAAAACCATACTGCGATTTAACAGTAGTCCCTAAATTTGGGTCATCAGAAAAAGAATTATTAAATGTTTTAGGGCTATTATCAGAATTTTTGTAACTACTTAGAAGATGCAAAAAACCACCATCTGGCAATCCCTGTCCATTTATTAATCTAATTGGTTGGTTTAAAACGTCAGCACCCGTAGTAATAAAAATGTCATTATCATTCCTAGTAACCATCCCCAAAACAATTGGAGAAACGTAACCTAATTCATAACTTACTGTGCCATTAGGGTTATTTTCTGTGGATAAAATTTTAAATTCTGGTGTGGAGGCGGGAATGTTTAAAGAAGTTTCAAACCCAATAGGAAAATCCAAATAATTTCCGTCACTATCAACAGCGGGAGTAACAAAGGTATCTATGTCATAACCGTTCTCTATACCCGTTCCCTTTCCTAATGATAGTAAATTAGTATCACCTGTTACGTCAAATTGCTTACCGCTTCCAAAAACAATTCCTTTATCTAAAGTTCCCACTATACTAGTAGCCCTGTTTGTAATTCTAGGTGTAGTTTCTAAATTTTTGTGAGGAATAATAGATTTTTTTAACTTTGCTATTTTTTGACTATTTGTAGTTGTAGTTCCCTTGTTAGTTAAATCAGATATATAACAATCTTTCATCAAAGTTATTGTATTTGACGGACTATTAGATACGGATTCAATTACTCCCAAAACAACATACCTATCGTCATTTAATTTAAAGGCAATAGTATCGCCATATTTTAAATCGTATGAGGCGGCTGTTGGGTCGCCACTTGTAGTTATGACCTTACCACTTATGCTAGAAACTCCTAAGGCTGTTAGTTCTAATTCCGTTGAACTTGTTGGGTCGCCAACTAGGGGATTAAAAGTAGTATAAACAAATTCGTCGCTATGAACATAATTTTTATCTAAAGAAGTATTAAGCAATTTACTAATTGAATCACGGCCTACAATCTCATATTTAAACGCTTGTTTAACATCGGCTTTTTTAGTTTCAACAAAGCCTTCAAAAATAGGATTATTTACAATTAGTTTTCCTGTAATAGAATCAGTTAGATATTTACTGCTAAAAAAGTTTGAAGTAGGTCTAGAAGTAATTTTAGTATATCCTGTATCTTTATCGCCTTTATCTACTTCCAAAATAACGCTATCTTTAGAATCCTCTAGAATATATTCAATACCATTAACATCTGAATCAGATGCGGTTACAGTAATACCGTTTCTGGTTATCGCATTTGCGAAGTCTATTTGAGTATCAATTTGATGGTCAGCCAAAAATGTTTGAGATACGGGCGACCACGTTTTTCTATAAGCCTTCTTCCCACTAAATGTTTCCAATGTTCCGACAGAACTAAACGCATTTGCAGTTAGTAATCTTTTATGGGTAACAGTTACAACTTGTTCCCCATCAGCAGGTGCAGTAATTCCCGATATAACATAATAATAATTTTCAATAAATACAGGCTCATATGCGCTACTACCGTCATACAATACCTTTCTCCAATCTTCACCTGCAACTAAACCCGACACAGTAAATGTAGTAGATGTGGTATTGGTGCAAGTTCCAGGTAATGCACTTGAGGCAATACGGTCTAATTTCTTTTCAGTAATAAATTGCTTAACCTTAAATCTTTCATATGTATTAATTTTCTTATCTAAGATTTTTTCCACATCAAAGAATTTAACAGTAGCCATATTACCTTTATTTGTTACAGTTTTATTTACATTAATGTAATATGGGGAAGAATGAATTTGATTTTTTACTGGAGAATCTATGAAGGTAATATATGTGGATAAACCGCCATCGGAATCATAGATATTTTTAGATGAACCTGCCCACGTTGTTTCATCAAAAGTATAAGTAGAACCCTGCGAGTTATAGGCATTTATTTCTCTAGGTGTAGATAAGTTATCATTGGCTCTATTATTATCCGTCAAATCCCCATGATGTGTAAAGAAACTCTTATCAATAATCATATCTGATGACAATGGGGCGGTTTTAAAAACGGATTTTTTAGTTCCTGAAAAATTAGTAGATACTTTTAACAATGTGTATTTACGGTCATGGTCTAATTTATCCCCCTCGTAGAAATAAAATGTAGGTCTGCTAATGTCTACATATTTATCATGTCTTTCCTCTCTAGCAAAAACGATACTTTTACTACTACCTACTGCCGTTGGATTTGCGCTAGGTGTTATATCTCTACCATCTATCGCACTAATAGTTGTTCCAGAAGGGAAATCAGAAGATATAATTGTATCACCTACGGCTAAACTAGAAGAAATATCTGTGCTACTTACTTGTATATTTGGATTACTACCATTAGTGATGGTAACTGTATCTGAAACATCCACATCATTTAATAGCCCATACCCAACTGCAACTACATTATCTGTTTTTAGCGGCCCTTGATAAATTGTTACTTTAGTTCCAACAGTAATATTTTCTTTTAATCTAGGGCTAAATTCAAAATGATAACTATTGCCGTCATATTGTGTCTGTTCCGTAATTTTACCAACGTGATGCTTCTTTACATTATCAGCATAAACAACTACAAAATAATCCCTAGTAGTATCTAATGTTAGACCACTAGCATTCCCTGTATCAATTGTAACTCTAAAACCCGCATTCTCAATTATATTATCAGCATAATCAGCGACTGTGGTGCTAACAGGAAAAAGTCTATTTAATTTACTACTAGTAACAGTTCCGCTACCCATAGTAGAAGTATCGTCTGAATGTATCTCATAACAATTAATTCCCAATGTGGTAGAACTAGAAACGTTTATGCTAACTGCTCTAGGATTTACAGCAGTTTTAATATTAAATGTTCCTGCACTTGGCGTGGCAGTAAAATCTGAGGGAACATTTTGACCCTCATTTAAAACGTATAAATCATCAGCCATCTAAATTTGCCTCCTCAAAATCCATATACAAAAGAGTTTCTTTAAACAATGGGTATAACGTATTAGTGCTTTTGAACTGACTTTTACTAATACCCATAATTGACAATTCGTGAAATTCGCCCATAAACTGCGTAACTCTTCTTTGAGAATATGTAGCCCCTGTTGGGTTTTGTCCAATATAACAATCAGAAGCATGGAATGAAAAATTACCCCCCGCACCGTGAGTAGTAGAACCTACTAATTCACCGTTATAAAATAATTGCATTAGGCCATCAGCCGTATAATTAAATGCTATGTGGTGAGGCGTATTTACATATAAAGGTTCTTTTGGTAGAGAATAATAAATGGCACTAGAGGGTGTGGTAGAATAACCACTTGTGGTTATTGTATTAGTAGAAACAGAAGTTACTGTGCCTAAACTTGTCCCATCATCTTTATACACAATATACCCTGCACCAAATTCTGGCGCACCGCTTAAAGTTATAGTGGTAGAACCGTTATTAGATGATACTGTTCTTGCAGATACTTTAGCAAAAGCATCATGTGAAGAATAAAGGTAACTTGTGGGGGATAAGGATGACTCGTCAATAGAGGTTGCGGTAATTACAGTAGATGATTCTAATGTGGTTGTAGTAGAACCTACTGTTAAAGAAACCCCGATTGCATATTCAGCAGGTGTAGTGGGATTACTAGCACTTTCTTTATTTTCTAAATGTATTGTGAAATTTGTGTTATGAAATAATGTTAAATCCATACCTCTTCTACTTGTAGCACTAGCATAATTTAATCCCTTTGTTCCTCTAGAAAGNGATTTNTGAGTAGCGGAAAATNCATCTGGATTNCCNTTNANNTCATATGGNGTTANAANTGCCTCAAAAGAAAAGCCACCAGAATGCGCCCATAAACCAATTTCTTGACTAGGAGTATTAGCCTCATATCTAGGAATTGTAATATAGCCATCGCACATTACAGGAAACTGTAACGACTTCCTATCTTTAGAAAATACTGTATATGTCATGGTAATCAGCCCGTAAATACAAAGGATTGTGTGAATGAGAGGTTAAAAGTTATAAAAGGTTGGCCTGGAGTTATTGAAGTTCCAAAAGTTTCTACTACTCCTGTTATGCCTCTATAATCGTCTTCTCCATCTGTTGGCCCTGCAAATGTGCCTATTTGAGCAGGTGAAGCGTCTAATGCTCTTGATTTGTAGTCAAAGGGGACTAATGGGCATTCATCTTGTGGAGTAGTGGAAGTTACACCTGCTCTATATGCGTAATCATCTCCAACCCTAGATGGGTATAAAATAAATAAACGAGAAAAATTTTGGTTTTTCTGAAATGCTGAAGAGTCTACTGCCGAATGCATTAATTGGGCAACTTCATGTGCAGTTAAAAAAACATTGACGGCTGTTCCACCAATATTCTTTTTAACATATTGGTCTGTAATAACACCTTGAACCGATATTCTTTTGCTAGCAATACCCATGTCAATACTTAAGGCAGTAGATTCACCCGTAATTGTTCCAGAAAAAGGAATAGGAATTTGAGGAACATTTCTCGATGTGTCAATATTGATACTTTCGGCCTTCAACATTATTCTATTTGATTGTGCGCCATCGTCTGTATTGTTACCTTCTGAAAATTGCAAAAATACTGTGTGGTCTAAACCAAATCCACTTTGTCCAAAATTTGTTGTTACTTCACTTGCCGTTGCCATATTATCCCCTCAGTCCGCTTGAATTATACCTGTTCATTTCAATATTTATCTTTTGCCCTATCTTACGGGCAATATCATTGAGTTCTGTATCTGATGCGCCTACTCTTCCTGTTACGTTAATATTAATTGTAGGACTCATCATTCTTGAAGTATCTGAATTATTAAATACTCTAGTATTTCCAGGTAGTGAAACTAATTCTGGTCCTCTTTCTCCTACTAAGAAAGTTCCTCCACTAGAGCGAGTTACACCACCTGTTTGCATTCTACCTCCAATTTGACTTCCTATTAAACCACCAGCGGCTGCTCCGACTTTAAATCCTAATGGTCCAAAATAAGCACCTGCTATTCCACCTATGGTTGCGCCTATTGCACCTCCCGATACAGCCCCCTTTACGTCATCTCCAAATAATACTTTAAAGGTATTTGTTAGTGCGCTAAACCCTGCCACAACAATAGTAGACATTATTGCTACTGCTCCCATTAGGGCAGTTACAAATAAACCACCCAAAACTGTTACCAACCCTTTTAAAAGCCTACCCATTCCTGTAACAAATTTTTCTACACTTCTGGTTACTAAATCCCCATCTCCTGTAAATAATCCGTAAAAGAAACCTACAAATCCCATGATAATATCAAATATGCCACCAAAAATATCTATAAACCCTAACAAAGATTCAACTAATATTTCACCGACAACTTTCCATATATCCGAAACATAATCAAATACAGACGAAAACCATTCAAATAATCCTGCCCTATAAAGGGCAAATATAATAGCAACCAAAGCGGTCATACCCAATAATAAACCTGCAAATACCATTAGACCTTTTTGGAAAAACTGTAATACCAATTTAAAGTCTGTTGATTTAAAATATTTACCCACACTTTCCATCTTTTCTCTAATTTTGTCCTTCGCTTTTTGATATTTAAACGCTATTGATTCTATTAAAGACAATTGTTCCACGCCTTCAACAATGTCTGTTTGACCATTTTTTACTGATTCTTCAATAATGGAAGCCAAACCATCAACAGTTAAATCGCCAACAGTATCGAAAGTAACCTCGCCTTCAGTTAATAAAGCCCTACCTTTAAATGTTATTCCAGATTCTTCTCTAATATCAAGCATATCTTGGGCTAGTTCTCTACTTTGTCTATTTAAATCTTCCTTCAATGTAGATATAGTTTCTTCTACTAATCTTTTGGAATCTCTTAAAGTAGCCATTTGTTGTTTTTTAATTTCTTTATCGGCTGAACCAGCAGCGGCTTCAGTATATTCTTGTTCCGCTATCGCTAACATTTCGTTAATTCCGCCCTCCTTCGTTAATTCATTTTCTAATTCAACTTGTCTTAACCTACCTGCGGTTAATTCATTTTGACCCATTTTGACTACTCCAGCACCTGCTCCACCTAGAGCGAAGGGGTTTATTCCTGTTCCACCGCCTGCAATCATTCTTCTTGCCTGTCCTCTTAAAGCCCTTCTTCCCGTTCTTCTCAAACCTCTTGTGCTTAATTCTAATCTTTCTCTTGCTTCTATAATGGCTTCATCAATATTCATTGTTTTTAATTTCATCTTAACAGACAAATCATTATAATATCTTTCTTTTTCTAAAACAGAAAGATTACCCTCTTGCATTTGATATAATTTACGCATTAACTTTTCTCTTTTAGACATTAAACTATTAAATTCTTTTTCTTCCTTCATCCTTTCTTGTCTAGATTTATCTAAATATCTAAATACCAACAAAGCGGAAGAAGCCTGTTGCGCTATCCTATAACCCATTGGAAATGCTACTAATCCTCTAGTAACAATAGAACGAACAATACCGCCCTTCGTTCCAATACCTGCTAAATCTGAAACCTTTTTTACAAGACCATCTGAGGCTTCTTCGGCTTCAATAGCAATAGAATTAATATCTTCAATACCCGACCTAATTTCATCTAGGTATCTTCGGAGTTCTTGTATGTCCGCCATTTTTCATCTTCTCCATCTGTTTAGTCTCTTCTTCTTTCTGAATTGAAAAAAGAATCATAAAGTCCCTTACCATGCTGTAAGGCAAAGAATACGCCTCAGCGGGACTAATATTAAGTTCCTTTGCCAAGATATATAAAGTTATTCGTGTGGCGATAACTGGGTTATCTACTTGATTACCGACTAAGGCTCGTCGGTAGACACTTTTAAATCTTCATCCCCCTCAAGGGCAAATGGGTCTGGTAAGATTTCTTTAATTTGATTCCCAACATAAGGATTGAGTCTGAGAATCTCAATAGCCGATAGAGAAGGCTCAGTTTTTTCTACAAAGGCTTCCCAAAGGTATCTAAAAAGGGTGTCCATTTCAAGGCTAATATCCTTTGTTCGTGAGTTCAAATTGATGAGTTTGGCTTGAGCCTTTTCCAATTGTAGGAATGTGGGTTCTTTAATCCAAACCTTGAGGTGTTCATCTGAATCTGGTGCAACCTTAATGTAATGCACTTGCGATTCTGTTGGTGCAAATAGCAAATTCTTATCTTTCAACGTTTTCTTTTCCATAGAGTTTCCTCCTAATTATACCCATGAGAGGGAGGCTTATAATATTTAGCCTTGAATAATCCAATTAGTGGTGTGTGTGCAAGAGTGCAACTTGAGAGGAACGATAGTCCAATTGACAGTAATCGGTCCTTTGTCATTTGTAAGTGGGAACTCAGCAGTAGTTACCATGTAATCTTTGAATACCATTTCCAATGTTTCATCAGTAGCCAAATCCTTTGTAAATCTGAGAGTAATCTGGTTTCCGTCAGTTCCATTTAGCGAAAATGCTTGTGTTTCTCTAAGGGCATCAAATACTGCCGAGTCAGTTACAAGACCAGAAAACGACAAATTGTAGGTTCTTTGGCCTGGAAAGTGGAATTGACTAGTCTTATCATATTTACCAACAAATCGCTTTGGCGTTAAACTGTTGTTAATTTCAAGACTCATTGTTTCAATGCGGATATAATCTTGTCCAAACATTGAAATTGTTCCATCTGAAAAGAAGAAAGGTCTTAGCAATTCCTCATCTTCATTTGTAATGCCCCCCTGTGGAGAACCGAAATTGACAAAGTTTTTAACATCAGNTTGTCCATTAGCGGTATCATAATTTGTAGGTGCAACGAAGGTTTTCTTTGTTTCAAAGTTCACATTCATTTTAACCTCTTGATTTGCCGAAGCATCTAGAGTTAGCGAACTAACCATACAGCCAGGATAAATCTTAGAATATACAGTTTCCTTACTTGTGTCCATTCCACTAGGTAGAATTTGTGAACCAGAATCTACTGCAACAGTAGAAAGACTATCTGGTTTCTTTAGAGTATATTCTAGAGCAAATGTTGGTAGGTCTTCGCTATCTGATTCGCTAAAAGTATAAGTGATTTTATTTGTCAAAGTCGTTGTATCAACCTTTTTAACATTTACAGTATTTTGCGAAACCTGTGGGTTTAGTGGAGGACAAACAACGTTTCCTTCTACTCTATTAAAACCAATAGTAGTAGCATCTATATCTCTAATGAAATTAGTTCCGCTTAACCCTGTTGTCAAAAATTCACCTTCGGTTGAGGGGCTTGTGTCCATAGTAACAGCACTTTCGTTACTTACGGTAGTAATTTCTTTGTTACCAAATGCGTAATAAAGCCATGAAAAATTGTTAGCAGTTACAGAAAAACTTCCCCCACTTGTAGTTTCCATTCCTTTAAATTGATAAACCATACTTCTTGAACCTGTTGAGATTGGAATACCCTTAGTTTCAATTGAAGTAGACGGGATAGAAACTGAATCGGTTAGCCCCAACCATGAATCAGATAGGAGTCTAGGGTTTGTTCCTGCACCTGTAACAGTAGCACCTGCGGTTGTAGTAGACAATTCAATAATTGATGTTGATTTTATATCTAAACTACCAATAGTGGAATCCGAACCTCCGTCATCACAACCCGCAGTTCTGGTAATAGCACCACCAAATGTGTTAGTTAAAATTAGACTATCTCCACTCCTTGTTGCAGTAAAATCAATTCCTGCTGTTAGATTGACTTGTGCAATTACAGCATCAATATATTCTTCGGCAGTAGTCAATTCAGAATTACCAATATTTACTGTAATGTCATCTTCTGTTTGTCCTGCCAAAGAACCTGCGTTACCGTATGTTCCATCTGTTGTAAGAAAAATACCAACGTCATCTTCCGTTCCACCTGCACTTTGTAGTGTTCCGAATATAATTCCCACATCTTCATAATCAGCCGCAGTATCAGATTTAAACTGAATTGACAATACTTGTGCCGTGTGTGTTGTTCCCGTTGAACTTGCTTTAGGTGCGGGAACAGGTGCGCCAAAATGCTCTATAATACCATAGTAATTTGTAGGTGTTGAAGTAATTGCTGAATCAAGTGAATCATTAACAGTAATTGTAGTAGCGGCATTTGATTGAATCATAACTCTATCTATTAAAGTGTTATCAGACGCTAGGTGTATTCTCAAATAACACCCAACATACAAATCGGCTACTAAATTAAATTGAGTAGTGAAAACACCATTCAAAGTTATTACTCGTTGATTATTACTTGCTCCTGCGATGCTGTTAAAATCGCCCAAGTATAAATCCATTTCAGGTATCATTGATACCATCGCTCCTGAATCCATCCATATACTATTACTTACCATTTTTTTCACCTACTTACAAACTTACGGCAAAACGCTTTAGGGTTACGTTTATTTTATATCCGAATATTCTACTCCTTTTATCATTACTTTCGGTTCTTGAACCTAAGACGATGTGTTTAATATTCTCTTCTAGAGAACCTGCACTTCTAAACCAACCTCTTCTGTTCGTTTCTAAGATGTGGCGAACTATCTTATAAAGGTTTTCTATTCTATCACGGCCAAATGTAGAACCAGATGGTGCAACTCTAGCATTATCATTCTTTCTCCTATCGTCTTGTTTTGTCCTAATACTAATAGACATACCATAAGTTTCATTGCGGACAGACCAATCTCTTGTAGGATATTCTATATTCTGAGAATCTTCCATAACTACAATTAGGTCTTTAGATGGCGTTACACCATCAGCAGTAGTTTCTTTTGCAGAACTAATTCTGACTCTATTACCACCTCTACCATTTGTTCTAGTTGAATCCATAGAGCGAATATCCATAATTTGTGGTTTAACCCTATGGATGGCGGGAATTTCTGAACCTAAAGCGGTTACAGCAGTATTCCAATATTCGTCTAGTAGTGTAACTAGAAATGTTGTTTCATCCATTACTCTAACTCCCCCTCCCTAAAGAAATATCGCACATCTTCCTCACTAATTAAACCTGACAAAACTTCCATTCTTTGGTCTTCAAGTAACTTCTGATATAGTTGTTGATTATAAGCCTCACTAGTTGGATAATCTCTTGTAGTAACATTGGGGGAACTTACTAATTGTGCAATTAAAAAATTTTTATAAATAGCGAGTCTTGGGGCCGCTAGTGGCAATTCTTCATTATCATAAGGGTTTCTATCAGCATATTCTGTAAATGCTTGATACAAAACACCCCGCCCATATTCTCTTTCTAATCTTCTATAAACATTAATGGGCGAATTCCCTCCCAACATACCTTCTTGAAATAGATTATTAATATGAGAAAGTGTATCTTGACTGGGGTTATCTTCATCTTCATCTTCATATTCATCTTGCCTATCCGCATAATCTCTAAACCTATCATACATTTCTTGCCCATAATCCGCCAATAATGTTCTTTGTGCCTCTCCTGCACTTAACACTTCATATACTCCCATATATTCCCTCAGCATTTGTTCCATAAGTTCTCGTTCTTGAGTAGTCATGTTTCTATCTCTTGTCTGTCTCCTTGTTTCATTTTCTCTAGGGTCAATTTCTGATAACTTTTGCATTAAATCCTCAAATTTTTCCATATCAAAATCGGCTAACTCCCAATCTTTTAGAGAAAACACTTTATTGTATTCTCGATAGTCGGAAAAATCTTGTTGAATTCCCTTTTCTCTTTTTACTTCTACTTTAATGTTAAACAAACTCATTAAATTTTCATAGGAGTCTAAAATACTTCTTATTGTTCCTTTATCGTTTTCCGCAAACATTATTTGATACCTATGCCCACCCTTGTTATTATTATCCTCAGGAACGTATAAGTTTTTAAGAGTAGCAACCATCGCCTTTGCTTCGCTATTTATCACTAATCTATTTAGGCTATTAACAACATAATTTTCTACCATATCTAAAGCCTCTTTAAATTCTGGCATGGCATCAATCATTGCCATTAATTCTTCGTGTGTAATATCGGGCCAATCAATCGGAGTCGCATTAGTTCCAACTAAATCACTTATAAAATTTCTACTGCTAAAGTTTTCTCTAACATAGTCAGTAAATATTGAAGAATATAATAGCCCAAAATGATAAAGAGAATCAATATTAAATTCATCATCATCACTAAGCATTTCTTCTGTAACGATTCCGCTAACAATAGGTCTAACACTTAATTGACCCATTCGACTTATGAAGTTCATACATTTTTTTATAACTGCGCTATCTAAGTAATTTTCAGTAGGACTTACCATTTCTCCTGACATAAAATTTGGATAGATGTATTCATAATATTGTATAGTATTTAATTCAAATACATCCTCATCAAAATTCTCCAATGCTTCTTTCTTACTATATGCAAAATTATTTTCTATAAAAGACTTAAAGGTATCAATAGCCTTATCCTTTTGTCTTTGTAGGGCTACATTTTCTGGCACTCTACGCTCTCTATTTCTAAAACCTCTAGGTCTATCTGGATTAACAATTTTAGGGTCTGTTCCCGTTCTTTCCATAAATTCCTCAGGACTTTCTCCCTCATCTGGAAATATATTTTTCAGTAGTTTTTTCCAACTCATTCAAATGCCTCCTTTATTCTACGAGTAATAGTGGCTACAAATTCCTGCTCAACAACCTGCTCAACAATTTCGTCTGCTAATTTTTCACCCAATAATTCTTCACTAATTTCTTCTAATTCTTCATTTTGTTTAATAATTCTTTCAAGGTCAATCTCCAATTCATCTCTAACTTGTTCTAACCTCAAACGCATTTTTTTTAAATTTACCATTAATCTCCCCTCAATTGTCTGATAAAGGCTTCAATGCCCAAGCCCGTTTCTCTTTCCATTATTTCTTCAAGTGTGCTAACACTTTGTTTAATGTCATTCTGTGTAGTAGTAGCAACATCTTCCTCATATTCGTCTTTTGGCATTTTAACTAAACCACGCTTTTCAAAGTCATATCTATAACCTGGATTTGCTTGTTCTAATTCTCTAGCAACATCTTTCAATGTTTTCTCATCTTCTGTTTTAATTGTAATATCAACTCTAGGTGGTGCTTCTCTATATGTAATTCTACCTACTGCGTCATAAATTTCTTTCATTAATTGATATTCGCTTTCGACAACATCATTTCTTCTTAGCAATAATTCTGGCCCTGTAACGCTAACGTATTCATAATCTCCTTCATCATTTTCTCTCATAATGAACGTGTAATAAACTCTAGAGCCACCTAAACTTCTAGGTTTCAATGACATGGTAAATTCGTAAATGGTATCTGAAACCATTCTATCCTTGAATGTGATTTTTTGCCGTCTACCCGCCCTGTCTAAATCTGGCACTATATGGGTTATTAACATGGTTCTTAAGGTGTCCTGAAATCTCCCCACATCAATAACTCTTAGGTTATTACCTTCGGAGGTTTTAATTTTTTCTAGATTTTTAATTACTCCCCACCAATTTTCTTTATCGGTTTCGTGAGTCTTTAGTTTAAATTCACCCTGTCCTCTTCTACCTCTTCCTCTAAATAATTTTTTAACTTCATTTAAAACCATTTTTAGTCTTGACCTATGCCCTTGATTGGTAACTCTATGCGATACAGTCGTAGTATGCGATTCAGCATCGGGGTCATTTTCTTCACCTAATCTTTTAACTGTAATTGTGTCGTGTTTTCTACCCGTATTTGTTGCCGTAACAACATATCCGTTTTCTCTCAAAAATTCTCTGACTTTACGCATCCCCTTTTCTTCGGACATTTTAATTACGTTAAGCCAATTCATGTTATCACCAATTATAATTGCAAGCCCAATATCCTGCCGTCAATTTATTCTTTTTCTTATCGCAGTTATGCCTTGACTTAAAGTTAGACCTGCGCTTTTTATTCTTATGTTGTAGGAAATCCTTGTAACCTCTTGCACCAAAAGATACAACTTTATACTTACCTTTTTGATGAGCCAAGACTCTATACTTTTTCTTACTTCCTTTAGGCGCACGTTTTGGTTTGTTTAGACCTGGAAATTTTTCACCTCGATACATTACCCCGCCTTTTACACGTTTAATTTTAGGTTTTTTCTTCTTACCCTTAACAACAGTTTCTTCTTCATCGCAGGAATCACACCCACAATCACAGTTTTTAATAATATTCCACCACATTTTATCACCTCAATTTACTAAGTCAAAAGGGAGTTTTCTTCTAAGGTGTTCCCCTAACATCTCCGCAAGTTCTTCAACCATTCTTTTAATTTCTTCACTCATTTCTGGCTTTTCCATCATCATATTTACAACATATTCAATATCCCTTTCCATTTGTGGAGTCAAATTTTTTTTTCCTGTTGCACCTAATTTAAATGTGGGCTTTTCATTTTTAATAATATCTTTCCAACTCATGGCGACCCCTTCCTTCTTTTATATGTTTTACAAGCGGCACAAGTTGGCCTACATCTTCTCTTTCTTCCTTTAGATGCATCCTTTCTACCGCAAGGTTTTGGTCCATCCTTTTTACCACATGAGGCGCAAGAAATCCAACCTTTGGCTTTTCCCTTCCCGCCTCTACGTTGAAACCAACCATGTAATCCCTGTTCTTTTTCTCTTTTAAAGTTATCGCCACTTCGCCTTCTTCGCCTTTTCTTTTTCTTTTGCCTTTTGGAATGCTTCTTTCGACGGGCTTTACTTTTCTTGTTTATATCATCAAAGCCAACTACTGCTTCCCATGATTTTAAAATAACATTTTCGTTAATATATTTTCTAATTTTATTAGGCACTTCATTTTCAATAAACGTTTTAAGTCTTGCTATACCTTCTCTATCTTTAGCGGTCAGGGGAATCATTTCAAATATTTTTTCATGTGGTTCTATAATTTTATTAATTTTAGGTTTAACGTAGTCGTCAATTATTCTTCTTTTTAGTTTAGGTTTTGTATCAAACCCATCCAATATTGCGGGTTGTGTTTCCAATACAGCAACTTCAAGGGCGACATTCGCTATTGACATAGCAATTCCATTAAATATATCATTGGGTATGTCATATTCCCCACCTACGAATGCATAAGTTTGTTTCATAATTATGTTAGTTTTCATAGAAGCCACTAATGCTTTTACAAGGTCTTTTGATTTTTCTTTAGATTCTCTAAGTTCATCAAACCTATATTGCCCAAAGTGAGTTCCTTCATGAGCCAATGTAGAATATAATTCTTGTAATTGTTCTTCGGTTTCTATTTCAGGAGTTGATTCAAATATCTTTCTATTATTTTCTCTATTAAGAGAAACAAGAATACCCTCAGCAGTTTCTTTATCTACATTATATCTTTCTATAAAAAGAGGTGCGAGGTCTGAATGTTTTTCTTCTACAAATTCTAAAAATATTTTATCATTTAGTTTATATTCACTAGGGTTTGTAGGATTCTCAACAGCACTTTCTAAATCCGAAGTTATTCTTCGAGGGTTATAATCACTCATTAGTTTATTTAAATGCAAAACCAAAGTTTCAGTATCATAGGTATATGATGCTACTGTTGTGCCTTTAGAATTCCTATCAACTTTAACGTTATATACTTTTAATATCTGTTCCCACATATTAATAACTCCATTCTTCTGTATCGCCAAAACGCCCCTCATCTTCCATTGTGATTCTGTCGGGATAATCTCGGTCATTATAAACTCTAAGCCAAGACGTATCGTGCATCTCTAATGGTGATAAACTTGAATCTATTATTTTAATCTTATTGTTTGGACCGCTACACAAAACGCCTGTTTTTTCGTCAAAGAAAAATGTTTTAGTCTTGTGTTCATTCCATACCTGCGAAAGTCCATAGTCTACATTTCTTTCTGGTAAGGGGTCGCAAGTCCATAGGTAATTACCTTTCTTTGTTACACCCCTTCTGTTCTTCATAAAAATGGTGCAGTTTCTAAGCCCTTCAATTTGAACCATTTGCCAATTATCTGAAACGGCATCCCACCACCCAACATCATTCATTGTAATTTGTTGTTGTGGTGTTTCTTCTCTAATAAAAATTGAACATTGGTCTACCTTGTCATATAGTGCGCCTATTGATGGAAAGTAGACTATAAATAATGGCGCACGATTGCGAATAAAACGAATTGCTTTGATGACCCCAAATATGGTTTCATCTTTTCTAAAAATTGGTTGTCCAGAAAGAAAGGATTTCTTAACATAACATTCAACGTAAGGTGTAGAAACAATCATGGTAATCACTTCTTTTTGCTATTACCCCAGTTCTTTGCCCCCTTCTTTCTACATTGAACTAGTGCGCCAGAAGCATAAGCGGAAGGCCATTTCTTATATCTTCTTCTAACTTTATAATAACAGGCATCTCTTTTTTTACTAGATTTACGACTCCTACGAGCCTTTTTCTTAGCCCGCTTTGAACCCTTCTTGCGACGAGCCTTACTTTTCTTTTGTAGTATGTCTTGCCACTTCATGTATATTCCTCCCTCATGGTTTCTACATTATATTCTAGAAATCTTATCATTTCTTCAATATCTGGATTTGGTTTCTTTAACATCTTAAGCAACTCTTCCATATAAAAAAGCAGTTGCTGTAAAGCCATCAGTTCATCGGAAGTTTCTCTAAAGTCTTCGCTAGCCTTTTTTCTCCAATCTTCTTTTGCAAACTCATCCTCAACAATAAAAACAGATGTTTGACCACTTCTATCAACGAGAATCGGTAAATCAGAACTTTCGATAAATTTACTCGCCCTATGAATAATAAAATTATTATATCTACTTTTTATAAAAGCCGTAACAGTATTTTTATTTACATTTTCATATTGGGGTCTTAATTCCTCAATGTTTTCCTTTAATTTTCTTTTAAATTCTTCATTAGTTAAATCTTTGGGTTTAAATGTTTTACCAAACATGCTAAGATTTTCTTCTAGAGTTTCTAAGAAAATTTCCTTAACGGGCATTAATTTATTTAATCTTCTACTTCTAGAAGATTTACTGACAATTACATCTTGCCAAATATCAATCACCATCCAAATAATAAATGACCCTCTTCTTAAGTTTTAGAATCTTATCAACATCAGCCTTGTAGGTATCATATTTACTCTTCAAATCCATACCATTTGTAGAATCGTTGCCCAATAGGACATATGAATCATCAGAGGCAATTAACTCACAAGCCACTAATTTAGTAGCCGCATCTTCGATAACTGCGGGAACTCTTTGATTGCCATAAGTATATGTAACCTTAATTGAATGCTTTCTTCTAATTGGATAATCAGTTCTAAAGAAAATATCTCCAGTATCTCGCATATCCCACCAATCTTGATTTCTGTCATACTCTTCTTTATCTGTAAAGTCTGTTTTACTAATGCCCGAACCACTAACTGCAATTGTGCAATTTTGTCCATCGGAACCTGGCAATAAAGATACAATTGTTACAGTTTCATCTTCCTCCAAATTAGCATAAAAGAAATCTGAAATATTACTTCCGCTAGAAGCGAGTGTTTTGTTAGTAGTAGCACCTGTAAATGGTGCAGTAATGCTGGGTGGTTGTTCATTAATTAAATAACACAATTCCATAGCAGTAGTTCTTTTACCAAAAGTTTTGTTAAACTGCCCTGTTCCTGTTCCTGCTGTTAATGTCCATGTTGTTCCACCTGCCGTTAAAGTTACACTTGTTACATTAGTGTAATCGCTAATTGTAACTGTGGCTACGGCTGATGCGAGGTCTTTGTAATTATTTCCCTCCCATGTAGCAATGCGGATAATCTTTCTAATATTCTCATTCTCTAGTCTAATTTTGCCCACATAATCGGAATAATAACTTCTCCATTTGTCGTCAAAATCAAAGTCATGAAATTCATTTTCTACTAAATTTTCTCTCCATGATGTGTTGGTAGTTTCATCAATTAAATCTTCGGCTCTCCTAATTAAATCACCCACTTCTTCCAACGTGGGAGAAGTAGCCGAGCCAGAACTAATAGAAACAAAGTCAGAGATACCCAATAGTGCGGCTACTTTAACAGCAGTAGTATAACTGCCTACGCCACCATCATAATCTACAACACTAAGAGAAATATCGGATGGGGTTACAATCTTTACCATGTCTATTACTCCTATTACTTATTTATTACTTTATCGCATTACCTACCGTATTTACAGCCTTTCTAATATTTTCTAGAGTATTTAGTAGACTTCTACCAATCATTGTTTCTAGGTTAGGGTTAATTCTCTTATCACCCAATGGTGTTATACCATATTGTGTGCTTCCTTTACCGTAATTAATTGACCTCTTTGTTAATTGTGGTCTAACATTACCTTCCACATTGTATTCTGTTTCTACCATTATTTTACCATATAAGTTTATTTGCCCTTCCACGTCTAAATCAGTATCAACTTCAATTGACAGGTTTCCAAATTTTGTTACATCGCTAAGAGCCGTTCCAGAAAATGCTTCGGCAATTGCCTTTATAACTTCATCATAATACTTACCTTGCCCTACCTGTTCTCCAATAATTTTCTTTGATTCTTCTATATTTATTTTTGGCAATAGTGCCTTAATTGAAGATACAACAGCAGGGGTTAAATTTTGATAGTCAAACCTTTTTAGTGAATTAGCGACTTCTTGTGTTATGCCCATTTTGTTGGTATCAGACTGAACCATTCCGTCAATCATATCAAAAACTTCTTCATTTGAAGGAGGTTCTACATAATCAGGACTTCTCAATTCTTTCATAATTATCGTTTCCATAACGTTTTCAAACAAAGCGTAGACTTCGGGCAAATCGTTATCCTGTGCCAACATTTCTCTTCTAGTTTTTTTAGCCGCCTCTAAATCTTTACCAGAAAGCCCTTCATAACTTCCCGTTGCGGATTCATAGACCTTTTCCATTTCAGTCAATTTGGAGTTCATATCATAGAGAAGTTCGCTTAGACTATCGCTAATATCTTCTAAATTCTCGTCAAACGCATACTTTTTCATCTTGGGAATAAATTGATTCTCGTCTTCCAACACGTCATCTATTTCATTTAAAAATTCAATAACAGGTTCATATTTATCTTCAACCTCACTCGGAGATAAAACCAAACCTTGATAACTTTCAATATCAACATTAAAAGCACCCATCATTTCCTCAGATAATTCCTGCGTTTGTTCATCGGTAGTGTCCAAAACTCTTTGTTCTTCAAATCGTTCCAATTCTGAAACTACATCATCTACGGTTAATGCTTTAATCAAACCATATAATTTATACATATTGAGATGAACGCTGTTTGCATTTAGTCTAGAAAACATAGTCTTCATTTGCTTTCTAAAATCTTCATCAGTATTTTTAATTATTTTTTCAAACCCTACCCTTGAACCTCTAGCATCATCCCTTATCTTTTTACCTTCTTTGCCCAAATTAATTGTCTTTCTATCTTTTAGAACCTGCTTCCTTCTTTCAGCAGTTCTAATAACAGATTCACCAAACTTAACCGTGTAGGGTTTAAAATCGGGTATTTCAATTTTTACTTTCTTTGAAAAATCCATTTCAGGAATTTTATCTTTAAGGTATTGTGTGAGGTCCATCTCATTGAGATAAACAGAATCCATAGTTTGAGCCGCACCCATTTCTTCCATTTTTGCAGGTGTAGCCATTTCTCTTTCAGTAGCAGTTTCTACAATCTGTTCTATACTTTCGTCAAATTCTGATTGCATTTGTTTAAATTCGGGAACACTATCAAACCAATTCTTTCTAATGTAGTTAGCATATCCCTCAATAGCATTGTTCATTAAGTTCTTAGCCTTTCTTTTGAAGGCAGGGCCATATGTATTATTGGCACTAACTTCGACTAAAATTCTTATCAATTCGTTAAATTCATCATCATCCAATTCATTTAAATCTAAAACGAATGCCGAACCGTCATTATCTGCAAATATTTCACTATCCGAAACATTTCTTAGTAAAACCCTAGCCTCATTTTCAGTAAATCTTAAAGCATCTAAGGTTCTATAAGTGTTAGGACTTTGACCGTATTCAAATTCAAAGTCTTGACTAAATATACCACTAATGTAACTATCAATTGCGTTAGAAACAAGCAACTCCATACCGACAACCATAGCCTCGATATTTACCTTTTCGTTCTCCTTAATATACTCACTAATTTTATTTCCTAATTCGCCACCCAACACTTCACCGCTAGCACCTTTTACCTGTTTTTTAGCAAAGGTAATAGGCAACAATTGTCCAAAGTATTCTTGAAAGTCTTCATCAAACACATCAAAAAATGTAATAAAATCTAGATTAGTCTTTTTCTCATCTAACAAATCGCCAACAGTAAAGGCCATAATTTTATCATAGGAGGCCGACTCAACCTTAAACGGCTGACCATCAACCTCTTTCATTGTAAAGACCATTTTATCATGTTCTTGTGCAAAGTCCAAATGCTTTTGCAAATTAGCAACCGACTCTTCATCAAAATATTCTTGTATAAAAGATACAAGGGATTGCTCTTTTAGTTTTTCTAAAGCATTTGTGTTAATAGAATCAAATTCGGAATCGTCATAGCCACCCACTCGATGATTTCTGGTCAAAAATGTAACCATGTTTTTTAAACCAAACGGTGTTAGGGCATTTTTAATCTTATTCTGCAAACCCTTATTAATTTTAGAAGCCTTATACATAACGTATGCTACAATGGCTTCTTCTGAAAAACCCGCATTCCAATCCTTTCTAGTAACAATATCGCCACTTCCACCTTTAAGGTCATCGGGCTTAATGTAACCAAATTCTGGTATAGTCGTCATTCTTTAGCCCCCTAATTAGTAAGGGCAAAGATTTCAAGTGAGGTAAAGTTATCAGCAATAATCTTAATACCATTTCTACAAATAATGTCAAGACCTCTAATTACATCAGAAGAGTTAGCGGCTACTAAAATTTTAGCGATATGGTTATCACCGTCAATAAAGGTTAGTGTGCCACCCGATACAGAACCACCCGTTGTAGCCGCACTTAATTCAAAGTCTGTTCCATCAGTAATGGAAGCAATTGTAGCCCCTTCGGGAATACCCGTTCCTGTTACAAACATTCCAACCTTCAAAATTGAAGTATCGGCTGTTACAATAGTAGGGTCGTTATTGTAAGTGCATGAAGCAGTTACATTCGCTGCATTATTATCGAATACGTTAATTACCGATGCGGATGCACCGTTGTAATAAATTACTCCTTCAAAAGTTCCACCGATTGAAGAAACTTGTGTGTTTGCTGTTATTTTTGTTGAGTTCATAGGCATATTATCATCTCCTTAGTTATACGCAAAGATAGGTAAGTAATAAAACTTACTCTTCTTCACTCAATAAGCCAACAAGGTCAGACTTGTTTTGCGACAATTTGAATGGAATACCTAGAGAGCGCAAATGTGCTTGCAATTCTCTCTTTGTCATACTATCTAAGTCGGGGAGTGGAGAGGCTGAATCATCGGAAACTTCCTCAACAACCTCTTCCACTTCCTCCACAATTTCATCTAAAATAGTGAAATTGTTTCTTAGAAAAATACCACGCAATTCTTCATCAGCGTCAAACTCTTGATTACCGAGATATGATTTGCCGAGAACAATTTTTGTTCCACCCGTAGTATTTTTTACTCTCACATAATCACCTCAAATTTGACCAAATAGTCTAACTCTAACAGTTCCACAATTGTTTGTTGGGTTTGCACCGCTAGAAGAAGTTAGAGGTCGGAGAACCAAATAGTCTGCCGTAATGGTGTTTCCATCAGTTCCCATTTCTACTCTCCAATCAATTGTCAAATCTTCTTGACCCAAAACTGAAACTTGTGTAACGCTACTTAGCCCAAAGTCTGAATATGGGATTAGAACATTAACCTTAGAAAAGGTTACTTCATCTCCCGTTTCATCAGCATCAACGGCACTAAGAGTTAGCAAGTTACCATCAACAGCAGTTACAGTTACAGTTGCATTATTGCCAGAATCGGCAGCGTTTGTAATTGCAAGTGCTTGTCCAACAGTAAATGCTGTCATAGCAGTTCCGCTTGTTCGGGTAAAGGTATTTGTCAAAGCGACAAAATTACCTGTTGTTGTTAGCGCATCATCAAGGTCAGTTACATCAATAATTGCGTCTACATAATATTCATGGCCTAGAACTTTAGGGGCTGTTGTCCCCAAGTGGTCGGCTACTAGTGTTACTGTATGTGTCAATTAAATCACCTCATTGTAGGTCAATAATTTTTCCTTGTCCTCTAAAGTATGTGCAGACAGTTTCAGCAACGGTTCTGTAAAGTCCTCGATGACCCAATTTTCCGTGTCCGAAAACATCAGCATTAATTCCACCTTCAAAGTATTCAGTAGGCTTTAGTGTGCAAAGGAACAAATGGTCAGTATCTAGAATTAGTATATCTGAAAGACCTGCTCCACCATTCGGCATATCCTTAACTGGGATAATAGGAATGTCGTGATAAGTAGCAACACGGAAACCAACCTCTCGGCCAGAAACACCCTTAATTCCCGAATGGGATGGAACGACTTCTGTTCGACCCATGAATCTTTCTTGTGCTTGTAGCAATTCTCCCAAAGTCTGAATAGTATCATATCCTGTTAGAATAACCTTAGGGTCTCCACCTCTCGCCATGAGGTTTCTCAAAGCAGTATTTAGGAGATTAACCGTTAGGTTTCTATCAGTTCCTGAGTTAGAATCAACGTAAGACTCTAGGTATTCTGTTCCCGAAGATGCTCTTGTTTGTCCATACAATTCATTCTTGTTTGCATAATTAGACATACCGTTGGTTTCAGCATAAGTAGCAATAATCTTGTAAAGAGAAGTTAGCAATACATCAGGTGAACCTAGTCCAGAATGGTCTAGACCTTTTCCTGCCGTAGTAGTCAAATCCTGCAATACCATTGCGTTCATAACTTCAGCGTGAGTAATTCCAACCTCTTCACGGTAATTAGCAATAAGGTCGCCAATACCATCGTCAAGACCTGCCATAAGTTGAGCAATTTCAGAAATCTCAAAAGTATGTGCAACAGTCTTTGGAGTTACACTTAGAGTTGTGTATTCTGGCTTTACGTTAGTAATGCTAGAAAGTGCAACGTTTTCTGCAACACCGCCCAAATCATCAGCATCAGAAACTGAGAAAGTATCATCAGCACCACCAATAGCACGGGACTTTAGCATTCTCCAACCGCTAGATTTCCACGGCTTCTTAGGAAGCATAGAAAGTGCATTCATTTCACGGTTAATCATTGACCAAACTTTTTGTCCATAAACAATGTTGTAAAGTTCAGTTGTTTGTGAAGTTCCTGAATCCCAATGCGCTCCCTCAATACCTGTTGTTGCGCCTGTTGCTTTCAAAATGTTGTCGCTTCCCATACCATAGGTTGCTCGCTCCATGTCTCCGATAGTCTTAAAATATCCACTCATGTTTAGTTACCCCCCTTCAAACGGGAAAATTCGTTATGTGCTTCGTCCCATGACATATTAGCAATATCACCAATTGTTACGGTATTAGCCTCTCTTTGTTCTGCCTTTGCAATAACATCGCTCTCCAAAGATTTCTTTAGTTCGCTTAGTTCGCTAGCAATAGAACCGATTGCTGATTGTGCATCAAAGTTAGCCTTTTCAGCCTCAGCCTTTTCAACTAGAAGTTCTTCCTTGTAGCGGTTTTCAAATTTTTCCTTGATAACTGCATAGGCTCTCTCTTCTTCCTTTTCGGCTCTAAATGCTTCATATGCCTTTTCGATGTTAGATGGTGATAGGTCAAGAGTTGAGATTTCCTCAGATTTCTTGTCCATATCATAATCACCCGCTTCATAGTCTTCCATTTCAACGGTCTTTTCATCGTCATCATAATCAGCCTTTAGTTCTTCTTCTTCAACATCCTCCATTTGGATGTCGGCTTCTTCCTCTCGCATACTATCCATAGATTCGATGTCTTTTTCACCTTCTTCCTTTAGGATAGTTTCCTTAAGTTCTGCCATTACTTCATTAAACTCGCTTAGTGCTTTTTCAATTTCGCTCATATTTTTGTCCTCCTTTACTATATTAAACTTGGCTTCGGGGTTAATCCCCTCTTCACAAATGGTAATCTCATGCAATTCAAGTTTATCAATTTCTTTGTATGTTCCTGCATCAGAATCATACTTATTGGTCTTGTTAATTGCTTGACCACCAATTGAGAAAGAACGAAGTTTGCCACGACGAACATCCCTCGCAACATCTTTCGCTTTCTCAATATCATTTCTTAATTTTATCACTACAAAAAACCCTGTATCATCAACGCCTGTTTTTAGGACTTTACCATTGGAATCTGTATATTGGTCTACTACTTCTCCGACCTGAACATTAGAATGTGTAATCATCACATTTCTATATCTATCCTGCTTCATGAATTTATCAGCGGCTTCTTTAATTGCCCCCAATGTAATCTTATCATTTTGCTTATCTACAACATCTACTGATGCGTAACCTGCAATTACTGTATCTTTATCCTCTTTGAGAATAACAAGTTCTCCCCCACTATGTAAGTCATCTCCAAACATAGGTGTCCTTAACTGCATGATATTATATTTGTATGTTCGACTATATTAACCTTTCTTGAAATATGGGTCAATTTTTGTCATAAATATCTATTTTCCCTTCATCTGATGAATTGGGTGTCGGTTTATTTTCATACCCTGTCCATGCCAAAAACATTTCTTTACCATCAACGGGTAAATATCTAACGTGGAGTTTTGAAACAATGTCCTCCCCCTTGATAATATACTCATGATAATCATTTCGTTGTGCGCCTAATATCAAATTACCTTTGTCTAATAGGATTTTTTGCTCTAAGTCCTTAGTAGCAGTAGCGGGATATTTACCTGCCTCCCCCAAAAGGTCATACACTTCTTCATCCGAGTTAGTGTCAATTTTCCAAATCATCTTATCATCCTTATAGTCAATTACAAAGTAGAGATTACGGTCATTATTAGCCCATAGTTGAAATTTACCATTTCTTTCTACTGCCTTTGCCAATGTATCACTATCATAGGAAAAGCGAGTAGAACCTGATGAGTCGCTTCTAAATTCAATCCCGTATGCTTTACCGCCTCTCTTTAACCTATTTCGCATTTCTTTTAATCCATTCTTTTCCCCAAATAAACGATTCATCATCTTAGAGTCATACTTTACGGCTTCTCTAAAAACCTGCTCATCATTCAATGTTCTGTTTTCTAACAATTGTTGAACAAAGACAAAGAATTTACCATTGTCTTTTCCATAAGCGGCCTTTAGTTGTTTTTCCCACATATCCTTATTGATTAGGGCATTTTTAGACATAAGGTTTTTATCCTTAAATCCGTGAAACACAAAGCCGTCAAGGTCTAAACCTGTGTCAAATTTAGCCATCCCATGAACATTATCGGTAATTGTATATGATTTTGTTAGAGCGTCAATGGTGTAATCTCCCAAACTTTTCTTTCCGTCTTTGGTTAAAAATTCTAGGGTGATTAATTTTTCTGGTTCAGCCGCTTCAGGAATTTCGTGAAATTTAGAATTAAAAAGTGAGAAGCCCTTTTTGGGATTACCCATAATTTCATCAGCCTTTACTCTAATTACTTTACCAACCTCTACTTCTTTATTTGTATTTGTTGTTTTGCCCAAATTCATGTAAAATTTACCTTCAAGTTCAAATGCTTTTGGAGTATCTTCTTCAACAGGACCGACACCAATTGTGTAGCCAAATGTGCCATTTTTATTTTCCTTAACTGCGAGAACCATCACGTCAAGGTCTACGAATTTTTTCCACTTAATCCACTTAGGGTTTTTCTTTTTACCAATAATGTAGGAAGACTTAGCATCTTTAATTACCACGCCTTCCGATGTAGGATTGTTCATAATCTCCATAGCATACTCTTCAATTTCGTCATATGAATCGGCTTCTCTAGTATTTTTCTTATTAGGGAACATTACTCGCTCATCGGAATGTGCTGAAAAATTTGAAATTAGAGTTTGCATTCTGTCCTCTAGTTTTTCCATAGCAATAGATTCATCTTCAAAATACATTATGTCAAAAATGTGTAGTTTAATATCTCCTTCAGATTCTACCTTTCTGTTAATAAATGCGAGAGTATCGGCTCTAACCAATGGGTCATCTCCTTTGTAAAGAACGGCTTCACCGTCTAGAATGCAATTAGGAAATGTTCTTTCTTCAAGAACCTTTACGCACTTTTCAAATTTATTGGTAATATCTCTTCCGTTAAAACTGTAAATTTTAACCTCATTGTTAAACTTGTGAATCTGCACTCGCAGGCCATCATATTTTTCTTGAACGAAAAAATCTCCTGTAAAGCCGTTAATCTCTTTCATATCTTCAATATCAAATATGCGATACATGGGCTTGTTAGGCTCAATGAATTTTTCTGGCTTATCCTGTTTTACAATTTCAACAGGTGCTTGTTCTGTCATAAATTGTTCATACAATTGTTGTCCCTGTTCCATTGTGTTATAGGAATCATCGGAATATAGAAGGCTTGTGTCAATATTGGGAAACCTATCTTTAATCGCAGGGTCTTCTAACATTTCTCTTAATTCGACAACCAATCTCTCCCAATCTTTTTCATATGCTTTGGGGTTATCCTTAGCACTTAGAAAAGTAGCCCTAACCATGTTTCTTAGTGAAGAAACATTCTTATTGATACTATCAAAGGGTATGTCAAAGGGATTCAATTTATCACCTATGAGTCAAGAGGTGGTCTAACTCTATTTGCCTCAGAATCAATAACTGAAAGGGTATTCTTTTTCTTTCTCAATAGGGCGAGAGCAGTTTCTAAAGCCAACTCCAATTGCTTTTCCTGTGAATCTTCGGGAAGTTCTGAATCCTCTACATTTTTAGGCATTTCAGCATCTCCCATTTCTGGTGGGTCTTCTCTAGGTTCTGTTTCCTCATCCTTATAGATTAGATTTTCTGGCATTAGTTTTCTACTGCGTGAACTTTTGGCAATAGATGGACTACTGCTTACATTTTTAGCGGCCAATCTTTCAACATCTACAACCTTAGGTTTAATTCGCTTGTAGGTATTTACCTCAGCCTCAAAGTCTTCTGAACCTAGTGCGTTATTGATAACACTTTCTAGTTCCTGCAATCTCGTCAATAGTTCTGTGTATAGGCTAAATTCTGATTTTTCGTCGTTCATTGTGTTCCCTCCATTCTTGATACAAAGTCATGAATATCATCCCAATCCATACTTTGAATTTCTTTGTTAGAGGGCATACCTCTATTTGGCTTTGAATAAGGTGAGGGCGTTGTAGCAACAAAGCCCGACTTAATCAATGTGGTTTCTGATTCTTGTAACTTACGTTCCAAATCTTGAACCTTTTCTACTAGCATTTTCAATACATTTACAATTTCTTCTTCCATGTTTATTCCTCCTCATATATAATATCTCTTAGAGTTCTATAAAGTCTTTCATATATTTTTCTCAAAGCGGCTGCTTTCTTTACCATTTGTAGGTTTTCGACACCCAATTCTTCCAATAATGTTTCCTCGTCTGTATCAGCCACATCGCCCAATATATTTATAAGTTTTCCTAACTTCAAATAATCTTCACCAAAGTATTCCGTAGGGTGGGAGTTTTGCAATATAGTTTTTATCTCCCTTCTTCTATCCTCGTCAAGTGAAGAAATGTCGGCCTTTAGGAATTCCATTGAAAGTTTAAGTTCGCCAGAATCTAAATCTTCTTTCGTTTCGTCGGCCTCATAAACAATTTCAGACATTCTGTAAAGTTGTAGATATACTCTTAGTAGGATTAATTTTAGAGTTTGTTCTTCATCGCCTAAAATAAATTTCTTATTTAAGATGTTGTCAATTTTTTCAGCATTTTCTTCATCAATACCATAGTCATCATATACTATAAAGTATGCAAATGTTTCTAAATTTTTGTTCAAAAATCTCTTTTGACTTCTAGCAATTGCACCGATAGAACCCATAAATGATTTTGTTCCATAATCTAATTCGATAATTCTTTGCATTTCTTGAACTGCTGAATTAAATTTATCGAAAAATTCAATTGTTGTAACTATATTTCTAGACTTGGATTTTACCTCTAATAGTCTAGCATAAAGGGCTTTTACAATAGAGGGCATTAGAGATTCCTTTCTTTGAAAACCCAACCCAAAGGTTCTAACCATTTGTTGGTATGCCTTTGTAAGTAGTGGCTCTATTGACAAATCCTGTTCAGAAAGAGAAACTGAACTTCCGCTAATAAAATTTGTAGGTTTTTTATCAACAGGAATATTCACTCTAAGGGTTCTTGTCATTTTATCATCCTTTGGATTAATTTTAGCCCTTACAGTTCCATCTCTTTTTAGAGCAATTTCTCCCTTTTCTAAGATTTTCTCCACTTCATACAATTTATCCCTATATTCCATAATTTCATTTTTAATTATCTCATCAATAATTTCTTCTTCTAATAGGTATTCAAAATCCTCATATGGGAAGGCATCATTAGATTCGGCAAATTCTTCAATAGCCTTTGCTAGATTTTTTTGATTAGCGGTAGACATGATTTGTTTTGCATCCTCATCAGTTTCTAAAGTAGAAATGTAACGCTTTAGGTCATTCAAACTATTAACTGAAAGATGTTGCGTTTCTAAAGAAACATTATCTTCGGGGGGTGCAAGTCCTCTTACCATATTTACACCTGTTTCCACTTTTTGCTCATTCTAGGTCCACCTGAAATAAAGCCTGGAATATTTTCATCTGGCTTAAATGTATCTGGCGGAACTTCAGGAACATTCATTGTCATGTCCTTTGTCTTACGTTCTTTAGGAGGTTCTTTATTTACATCCTTTTCAATTTTTGTTAAACTCTTTTTTGCTTCGTCTAATTTTCTTCTTATCATATCGCTCATTTTATTCACCTCAAGGTTCGTCTTCTTCTTCAACTATTGAGTATTCTTGTCCAGCAGAAGGTTCGTGAATAACTGTTACATGTCCATCATTAAGACCGATATAGTAACCCTCAATTTCACTCATTCCCTGTCGGACTGATTTAGCCCCATAATTTAGTGTGTTGTTATCTAAAGCCTTTATTAATATAGAATCTATAAAATCGAAAAACTCTTTACCAAATTTTCTAAAAAGTTTTAATTGTTGCACATAATCTGGTGCATTCATAGCAAAGGATGAAGCACCAGGAATATTATGTGCTTCTCTACCCATTCTACTAGGGTTTTCAATTTCTTGGTCCAAATTTTGACCAATTTGAACTCGTTCCCCATCGGAATTTGTTCTGTATTCTCCCGCATGACCCGCAGTTGTCCATTGCATCATCTGTTGAGTTGGGTAATTACGCCTTTGAATAGTCGGTTCAGCCAAATGACCTAAGGAATCGACTCTTACCACATCTCGTTGCAATTTAATACACGCCCCCCTATAATCAGAATAGGCTGCAATAATAAAACCCTTTAAATTTTCTAAAGTAAAGTTTTCATCTTCAATAAGTTTTTCCATTTGCCTAACACTAATTTGTCTTTTTGTTTCCGCATCATAATATTTGATATAAATTCTACCCAAACACAATTGTCCTGCTTCACCTGCTGCTGGGAGAGTAGAATCTGGCATTAAATATTGATAACCGCCATTAAAACCTCTACCTACTGCATATCCTACAACTTCACCTCTAATAGGATTTGCCCTCATATTACTCCATATGGGGTCTATACCTAATGGGCGAGAAGTTGTAGGGTCTAATTTTGGCATAATAAATTCAAACCCTCTTTGTGCGGGTGCGCCTTCATATATTTGTAATCTCCATGTAAAGGTATCTGGTCCTGTCATAACTTCTCTCATATATACACCGATTTCGTCAAAAGGATATTCTAATGAAATTTCTTTACTAGAAGTAACAACAGTATCTGATGGCCTCCACTCTAAGGCTTCTCTTGTAAGGGTAAAAGACGTTGCTTCTATTTTGTCCATTTTTTCATCCTCACCGTAATTAAAAGTTATTAGTAGCGAACCCATTTCAGCACTATTTCTACCAACAGCCATTATTGAAAAATACATATTGGCGTCTGACCTACTTCTTAAATATTTAACTTTCTGCATTATCTTATCTCCTGCTCGACCAGAAGGATTATAATTAGTATTTTGTTTCATATATTCAAACTTTATATCAGTTGCAGTATCATCTATTCTTACTGGTTCGGGTCTAAAATTTTGTAAAAATTGTCCGAGTTCTCTCTTATTCAAATCTTTAAATCTTTTTAGACCGCCAAATTCATTGGTCATAGTCTGTTCAGCAGTTTGTTTAAATTCAACTATACTTTTTAGAACGTTCTTTGTAACTCTCATACCTCCTGCACCTCTTCTAGTTCTCATTGTTAGATTACCATATAACGACCTTTCGATAATTTCTTTTATATTTTGAGTAATACTAGTTTTGATACTTGGAGGTATCTCATCCCAAACCATTTTTTTTGTTCTATATGTAGATTGAATGAAATCCAAATATGCTAAAATATCCTGCTTTGTTCTTCTAATAACATTAGGGGAAATCTTAAGCCATTCGTCTACTTTATAATTTAAAAAATTAGCAGCATTTGACTCATTAGGGAATANAATACCCTGATTTTCATAGTATTCAAATGACCTATCCCCCCTAGCCGCCTGTAAAAATGTAACAAAATATAGCGTTTCAACAGAACCGCCCACATGTAATCTATAATTAGTAATTCCCGTAATATTAAAAGCCAATGACTTACTAGGTTCTACATCACTTTTGCCCGACCCTCTACCTTCTCTTGTTTTTCTACCTTGTAATCTCAATTCATATTGTAAAATTTCCAATACCTTTTTAGCACCCTTATTATCAAACCTTTCATAAATTTGATTTCTAAAATCTTGGTCTATTTTAAACACATTTTTCATAGGTTCAAGATTTGGTTCTGCAAATGCGACATCATCTCTTCTAAAACTTCCTATACCACTTCGTATAAAATCTGCTAAAGTGAGTTGCCTGTGGGAGTAATTCTTACCGACTTGTGTATTAACTTTTGCATACAATTTCTTTACTTGTTCTTCCCTAATAATATAAATACTAGCATTTCCTAATTTAGCCTCTAAATCATCATCCTTTGAGTATTTTGTCATTACCGTTGTTTCAGGAATAAAATTCCTCAAAGCGGTATCCTCTTTTTTTGTAATTGGGTTAATAACACCCTTACTAGAACTACCAATCAATACATCTTGAAAACTTGAATTATTAAAATCGTAGAGTTTTGCTCTTATTTTTTCTGGCGGGTTAGAATCGGATAAAGGCAATCCCTGATGGGCCTCATTATCTATTATCATAAATTCGTTAGCAGATTCTTCTGTTTCTTCTCTTATGCGCTTATATGTAATTCTTTCTATTGTCAGCATTGGGTCAATCCAAATCCGAATATCTTCATATTCGGGGTTTTTCATTATATGAGAAAAAATTTCAAAATGTTCCCTTGAGTCAAACCCCATTTTCTCTAGCAACCAACTCCAATCAATAAACAAAGACACCATATCTGCCCCTTCTTCATCTATCCACACTTGAGTATCAGGTCTTGAAGAACTTAAAGGTATAGCGTAACCCAGTTTAAAAGCCTCTTCAAGTTTTAGGTTTCTTTCCCCTGTTCTTGGATTTTTTTTACCATCATACCTTGCTTTATCTTCTTCACTAAAAGTCAAGGAGCGATATACGTCGAAATTATTTTTTGCATTAATATCATAAGTTTTTATGTGATTATAGAATGTTTTTAAATTTACATCATCTCTCTTTGGTTCGGTCCTATTTGACCCATCCCATACCATATTCACAGGTTCATCTCTAACAATATCCAACCATTCATCAATAGTTGGTCTAATCATAGCCTTTTCAATCTTTACCACTTCTAACCCTCCTTTCTGTTCTCTTATCTACATTATTGTTAGCCGCTTCTTTGGGCAATCCGCTAAATCTTTTTGGTGGTCCAACTGACATTTTTTCAGTTTCCCCCGCTACTTGTTGTTTGCTACTGCCAGACATTAGTGCCTGTTCCTGTAATTGCCCTAATTGTGAAGCATCAATATTTGTTCCTGCAAACTTATCTGTTTCTATTTGTTCATCCAAATCTACCTTTGTAGATTCTTCACTAGGGAACTTCTTATAGATAAAATCACCATCCTCGTTCATATCTACATCAAAGCCCAAATTCTTCATTTGAACGGCAAGGTTAATTTCAATTTCTCTTCTTCTAAGTTGTGCGGTCATATCTTCTTCCTCAGACCTCAACAATTGAACCTTCCAATCTTCAATACCGAATTGCCTCATCAAGAATGGGAACAAATATTTGTTATATACATTTTGACCCATCTCGACACTTCTATTAGTTACCAGAATTTGTAGACCTTCGTTGTTTAGACCACCTGCGGTAGTGGTGTCATTTTGGAAAATTTTACTTACTCCATAAAATGCACAAATTCTATCCCTCAAGTCATCCTTTACTGCAACATAATCCATTTCCTTTAAAGTATTCATAAATGGAATCCATTGAACTCCACCGCCAGAACCACCCTCAGTTTCAATACCCATAATTGGTATATAGTGAGGGTCTCTTTCTAACTTCTCTTTAACCCCCTTCCAATACTTAATCATTGACTCCATATTGTTAGTCTGCACGGCAAGAATACCTCTTGGGGTTCTCGCCTTTTGATATGATGTGCTAATGTAACCCTCCATAGCCGATAATGTAAATATGTGGCTATATAGTGTAACTACGGGCGGATGTCCATAAAGTCTTGTTGGGCTATATTTACTAAAGTGAATTACCTCACCTGTAATGTAATGTTGTTCTTCTCCCTGTGATTTATTGGTAAATTCAATTGGGTGCAACATAGAATTACATTCAGGGCAACGGTCATGCTTTTCCTCACTAACAAAATCTCTATGCGTTACGCAGGTATATCTTGAATGCCCTCTATCTCCATCCTCATCTACTTCAATGTGTAGCGTAGTGGGGTCGCCCCGATATATTTCTTTTACTCTACTCATAACTACGCATCCATCGTCATCAAGGTAATAATCCTTAATGAGAATTAAATAGGCATCATCCATAATATTGAGGTCTGTTTCCAATTCCTTCAATACGTCGATAAAAAGTTGATGTGAACCATTAACGTAGTCCTTAAAAAATGATTCAGCATATTGTCGTTGTTGTGGGTCGGGTGTTGTCAATTCGGTATGACCACAAGCCATACATTCTTCGACGTGCTTATGATGTTCATAACCACAATTTAGACACTTGAAATCAAATGCTTTTACCCATTCATATCCTCTTCGGAAAATTTCAGTCTTAAGTTGAACCAAACATGAACGGACAATGGTGGAGTTTTTAGCCAAATCATATANATACTGCCCTGCAATATGTTGTGGGAATCTTCTTTCCTGAATTCCCATATTATAAACTTCTTTCTCTTTTGGAGTCGGAGTTTGTCGTCTAATCAAATTTCTTAATCTACTTCTTAATCCCATTTTCAGTCCTCCTTTACAATTGAGTCCATCTCATCCATTAGAGCCATCTTATTGTTTTCTTTAAACTTTGCGATGTCATCTTCATAAATCTCATACTTCTCAAATTCTCTAGCACCTTGAAAACGAGAGTCCTTCCAGTTTTCCCATTTGATTAACTTGAAAATTTCTTTCACCCTATCCTTAGCCCACTCTTCTTTCTTGAAATGTCTTTTAATCCTAATTGCTTCTCTAATTAATTCGCCCTGTGCCTTTTTCATCCTCAGGTGAGGTATGCACTTGTCCAATACTTTAGTGATGTCATCTTGACTATAAAAGTTCAACCGATGTTGGCTTCTGTTATTCTCACCAACTTTCTGGTCTAAGTGTAGACGGCCACATTTAAGTTCTCCTTCAAGTTCCTTAAAGAAAGCCCTTCCTCTATTGCCCGTTGCGACCATTCCTACTCTTGGCGAAAAGTTGGAGTCCATTGTAATGTAACCATCAGAATCAATGAAGCCCGCAACATAGGAATATAAGTCCTTTTTAATTTCATCTCCAATAATATAGTATTCACCATTTACATTAGTGGCCTGTATTCTCTTCAACATTTTTGAAACAGTTTGAGGTGTGGTAGAACGGTGATAGGATTTTGGCAGTAGAGAATGAATGGCGTTTGAAGTAAGACCTGGATTATTACATACAAGATTTTTAATTAGTTTGTCCAAAACATCCTGTCTAGACTTTCGGATTGACTGATGAGAAATTCCTTTCAAAATTGCCTTAATTTCTTTCTTTGTTTCCTTGAATGATTTACAACAATTGAAGTATTCTTCTCCATAATCTAGTTTGTCCTTATTCATATTAGACTCCCACATCTTACACAATTTATCAATGACTTCTTTTCTAGTTTCTCCATCTTTAATATGATGAAACTTTCGGATAGCCGAGAGGTCGGGAATTAGGAGTTTAACCGCCTTGCGATAAGGTCTAAGCCAATATACAGAATCAATTGATTTATTGATATGTTCGGTATATGCACCAATCATTGTGTCAATTGTTTTTGACATTTTATCTCTAGCCCCACCTTTCAATTTTCTCCTAATCATTCTCATTTCTTTAATTAGGTCTGGAATATTTTTACCATCAATAATTGGTTCATCTGGCAAAGTGCCTAGCATATCCCTAGCGTCAGAAAGATTCATTGAATAGATTTTTGAAATGTCTTTAATAATTTCTGTTTCATCTGAGGTTTGATATTGAACCCACTTTTGCAATTCAAGGTCTTGAGCCATTCTCCGTTCAAAATCTTCCCTCCTGTCATCTTCTAATTCTCTTGTTCTTTTTTCTTCCTCTAGTTGTTCAATTAGAACTTCTGTATCAATTTCTTCATTCTTACATATTAATTCCAAATATTCCACCTCCAAAATTGTTAGAAGGACCGCCAAACAAAGCCGACCCATCTATGTCTACAAAGGTGTCATTAAAAGACTTTGTGGCGTAATTTGCCAATGCTAGTGCTATAACCGTGTCGTCATGTGCGCCCAAACCTTCAATTCTACCCTTTGTGCTAATACCAAATGCCTCAAGTTCCATAGCGATAGTATTTGTAACTGCTCTCGCTTGGTCATCAGCATAAGGTAGGATAATTTTACCATTCTCAAAATTCATTTGTAGATTAAGAATAATCTCTTCTTTCTTCTTTCTACTCATTGTAAATTCTTTTACAGGAAAATCTGATATGTCCTTAAGTTCCATTGAGAATGACTTTGCAAATGTATTTGTCTCAATCATTACAATTTCTGGCTTAAATCTCTGGCATAAGTCGGATATGCGGGTTATGTGGCTTCTGAAATCAATATTCTTTTCTCTCACCATATGCACAACCTTTTTGTTCATATCTTCATCTACCTCAATAACAATCATTACTGTGTAGTCGCCATCGGCTGACAATGANGGGTCNTANCCAATATAATATTTGAAAGCCTCCGTGTTGCCGTGCCATAAAAGTTTGCTTGTCCTATCTTTAGAATTATCAACGTGTTCCTTACCGAACAACATTGTATTTGAAGAAATAGGAATGCAAAGATATTCTCTTGTAAATTTGGATGACCCAATTTCATTTCTCCTTCTTTCTAGTGAATCTAAATCCCAACGTGAAGGCCAAAGTGCCTCCCCCGTTTGTGAAATGGCGGGGTATCTCTTTACGTCATATTCTGAGTTTTCCTCTAACTCGGCAAATATATCTGTGTAGGTGAAAGGTGTTCCAATCATTCTAAGTGAAGATGTGTGGTGTAGAGTAGGAATCATGTCGCCCCAAAACCAATCTGTAACTTTTTGAATAGCGGTTAGACTAAATTCTTTCATAGGGTCGTCTACAATAATTTCGTTAGGGTGTAGGCCACGAATTTGAGAACCGACAGAACGCTCTAAGATTCTATTACCGTTAGTTAATTCCATTCTCCCTACTGCCCAACCCGACTTAGGCTTATATTTTCTCAAAGCGGGAATAGTGTCAAACATTCTATCAATGTCTTTCATGTGAACTAAAGTTTGTTTTTGGTTAGAAGAAATGTAAATAATTTCATATGGGGGAGGTTGAAAAATTAATTGAAAAACACACCATGAATGAAAGAATACAGACTTGCCGTGGTCTCTTGAACAAATGGTAACTGTGCGTTGTGAACTTTCTACTCTTTCTAACCATTCACGGTGAAAGTCAGCCATTTCAAAACCGAGAACATTGGTGAAGAAATATTCAAAGTTGCCTTCTGAGGCTTTCATATCCATTTCAGTTAGTAAGTCCATTTTACTCCCTCATAAATTCATCCCAATCTTTATTCTCCAAACCTCTAAACATCCTCATTTGTCTATTGCGTTGTGCAAAACCCTTATCATTTTCTCTAGTCATTTTATAATACACATCCATTAGTCTTTCATCAATCATAAATATATCCTCTTGTCCTACAAGAGGGCCATCAACTATCAAATCATAACCAACAAAAACATCTTGTGGTTTTTTTCTATCAAAGTCATGTGGAATATCATAGTAATCTGCCAACGCTAAAGTCATACTGATACCCATAATTAAATCACTCATGAATTGTCTGTCATCAGATTTTTCGTCATCAATCGGTTCACCGAAATTTTCACGCAAAACTTCAAAAGGTCTTCTTGGGAGATAAATTGGTTCTACTGAACTTTTTAAAATTCGTTCCCAACTCATCTAAACAACCCCTTAATTTTGTAAATTATTTGAGGGTTTAACCCAACACCTGAGGCCATTGTATCATTTGAAATATTTAAACTTAGGATAGTTTCAATGTCATTGGCGTAAATATCTACCCTGTCTTCTTTGTAAATTAGGTCAATGACATAATCAACATCATCCACATTGTTAATATCAAAGAAGGCTTTATACATTTTTAGACCCTTTGACTTTCTCAACATATCCGTTGCTATTGTGTATGACTTACTAATACTCATCTTTTCCTCATATACTCTTGTAAGTAGTCCTTGTGATAGAACTTCCCTTAACTTTGATAATTGGTTTTTCATTCCCCCTTTATCGCCCCCCTCTCTACTCGCATAAAGTTCAAAGTCTTTATCATACAAAATTTCCAAAAGAAGGTCTATGAGTTCGCCATCATCTTTAGTAGAACTTCCATATCTACTCAAAGGCTTGTCAATNAANGCATCATTTATTTGTGATGCNTCAATACCCTGAGCCTCATGTATGTCATATAACATTTTACCCAACGCTTCTTGAATATTGTCGTTATATTTAGTTTTTTCAGCCCTATCCCCGTCAGCACTTATACTAGCGATTTTATTGAAAACTTCAGCCGCATTTTCAAATACACCAAATAGCGTTTCAACTTTCGTTGTGCTATACTCTTTATACCTTCTGAAAAACACAATAAGTCTTTCCAAATCTTCCTTATCAATTATAGAAATACCCATTGTTCTAACTTGTCGGCCTACGGATTTGCCCGTAAAATCTTTAATTTGTTTAAACGAATCACTTTGGGCATATTCTGGCAAATCCTTACCGAAGAAATATCTACCACTCAATTGGTCTACATATAGAGGTTTAATAATTTCCTTTACCAAATATTTCGCATATTCGCTAACAAAATCTGATTCTTGAGTAATGCCCGTAATGTTAGCACCAACACCTGCCAAATATCCCGTTTGCGAACCTACGGCTCTAGTCGATTGACCTCTACTTCTTCCCAAAATAGTTCTCGGTTGCCTTTCCAACATAGAAAGTAGGGTCTTGAATGCTCTAGTAGCATCGCCATTAATCTTTTTACAAATTGCACCATAGGAATACATTTCTCCACTTTCGACCATTTGTATATCAGGGCTATCCCCATCCATGTTTATTTCCAAATATTTATATTCATATTCCAAAGGTGAAAAATCTCTAGCCTCTCTTCTTTGAAATTTACTGATAAGTGAAATATTGTTATCCAAAATTGGGAGATAATACTTTTCTTGATTTATGATACCCCTATTAATTTCTTTAACATAATTTTTAAACGTTTGTGTAAGAACGTTTTTCATGGCTTTGGAAAAACCAAACTTCCTTTGAACTTCCAAAAACGCTTGATTAATTACTTCCAACACATTTTTGTCTACCAAAAACAATTCGTTTTCTCTTAGTGATTCTAAAATATATAGTGGGTCTGCATCCTTATCAACATCAACAGTAACCTCTTCATCAACCGACGAAGCCAAATCACTAACGCTAAATTCAAACCCTCTTTGTTGTTGCTGTTCTTGTGTTTGCCCAATCGGGGCTAGTTCAGCCTCCGAATCATCAAAAAATAATTCTTTAAATTCCTCCAATGTTTTGCCCAAAACTGTTGGGGATGAAACGAAGTCATTTAGTAGACCGATGGCGGTTTTTCTATCGCTATATTGAAATACGCTGACCTGTGGAAATTCAAGAATATATACTGGTAATCTAATTCTACTAAGTTTAGTTTTTTCCGCATCCGTGAGTTCAAAAGTCATACCCATCTGTTCTAAGATATTATCAAATTCACTTTCAGTAGTTCCACCTCTAAGTTTGAAATCTTCATACACCCTTTCCCAATGATTGTAAATAGAATCTCTATTATTTCTAGACTTCGCATCTAAAATTTCAAAGAAAGGGCTGTCAATTTTGTCTTTTATTTTTGACTCTTGATTAATTGTTCTAAGGTTATCCAGTAGAGTTAAAACTTCTTCTTCCCTTTCCATCCCACTAATTCTTCTAACCTTTTGGCTAGCCTTCACAAAATTATCCGTCTTTACTACTCTAAAAGTTCCTGCCGATGCATCCATTAGTGCTATCATATTATTATAGCCCCGTTTAAGTTCGTCGGCCAATTTATTAACTCCCCTTTCGGTAAATTTACCTGCGTTATCTCCTGTTCCCGAATATTCAGTAGTTCCGTCAAACCCTATCATTCTCTTAAATTGTCTATTTACCAACTTATAACTTTCAATACCCGTTCCCAAAATGAGTCCTGCTATTGCTAGCCTAAGTTGTGAATCTAGGGGAAAATCTTCAAGATTTTCTTTGAGATACCTGTCGTTGCCGTTCTTAAAACTAACAACCTTTTTACCTATTAGGTTATCTTTATTTTCAATTATTGCATTCTTTAATTCTTCTGTCATTATTCTCTCTCCTCAATAAGTCCTATTAGATATAGATATTCTATTGCCGTATCTGTATCAATTGATACTTGAGCCTTAGGGTCTTGTTGGAAATCTTCTCTTGTAACAAAACTCTTCACCCTTCTTCTTTCTGTTCTCCCCGCATCTTTAAAAGCCTTTGGGGAGGGCTTGTAATATGTAAGTTTAGAATTCATTGTCCCCAATAGTTCCATAATATTTCTAATAATCACTTGTTTAATTACACCCGCCTTCTGGTCAATAAATGATTTAATTTCATTTTCTACCTCCGAGAAGTTTAAATCTTTTAGAACACCATATACTGCCCCAACATCACCATTGACCATATATTCGTTAAATTTAGAACGGAATTCATTTTCTATACTCATGTTGAATTTACTAAAAATAAACAACATATTTTCTATAATTGCCTTACCTGCTTGAATTTTACCAAACTCAAAATCAACGAACTTGTAATCATTAGGTTCTTCAATTTTATCATTTAGAATCAATATGGTTAAAAACGGATATTTAGGCGGGGAGTTACTCGCCTCACCTTGAAATAATTCTAATCCCTCTTCCTCAGCACTATCCAAAAAGTCAATCAAATCATCATCTTCTTCAAGTTCCCCTCTTGTAATATCTACTTTCTGAGTTCTAGCATTTTGATAATCCCTACTAATTTGAGTATCGGGCTTTTTAATTTCTCTAATCATTCCCAAAATTTGTTCCTCATCCAAACTAGGATTTAGAGAAATTACATATTCTCTAGGAGTTAATTTGCCGTAAAATCTTTTCCAACTTTTTTCACCCTTAGTTTTAGTTCCCGCACTAATTTCAGCAACCTGCCCTCTAACTTTAGCAGGGTCATCACCTGTAACAATGTCTTTCAAAATTTTAATTTTAGCAGGTTCACCAATAGAATCCTTCATAAATCTTTTGAGAGGATTGTTACCATCAACAGTTTCCAAAATTCTATACAATTCTGTAAATGTATCTTCATTGAGTCCTTGTAGTATATTTTCGGCTCTTGGGGTAGGCTTGTATTTAATCGGCTTATCGCTTTTTAGAGATTGTAATAGATTTACAGACGATGAATCGAGTTCTGATTCAATATCCCGCAAAGCCATGTTGTAATTTTCAGGAACACCTTCTTTGTAAAAATTAATTATTTTTTTCAATTCTTGATTTTGTTTTGCATATTCTAGAATTTTTAATAGGGTCATAGGGTTGCCGTCTACCATTCTTTCAAAGGCTAAATTTCTTACCTTAGGCATGAGGGCAAATTTAATGAAATCTACCTCATCGTCAATATCACCTAATGTAGCACCACCTGTAAATACTTTAATGCTACGCCATCCACTATCACCAACAAGTGTTTCTAATACTTCTATAACTTCATCTACCCTTTGTGGGTGTCGGTTTGTTAATTTAGTTGTGATTGCAAAATTGTTTTCTTTAGATTTTAAATCCTTTATGATATTGGGTATAACTCTTGAAATATCATTATTAGTTAATTGAATTTCTTTCAATTGTTCTAAAACAGGTTTAGATATTTCCTCTTCGTTATCCTCGTTCAATTTAATTTCAGGATTAAATTCAAAATCTGGCCTTCTGCCAACTAATTTGCCGAAAATATCCATAAAGGCAGTTGGTCTTGCCATGTAATCACTTTAGGACAAGAACTGCGGCTAGAATAGGTAAAGCAGCAATAAGGCCAGGAGCCAACTTCTTAATCAAAGCCAACAATTTCTTTTCCTGAGCCTCACTAATAATTCCCAAATCTTCAGCCAATTCTACTAAGTCTTCAGCCACTTCAGCAGCATCTTCAATTTTTTCTTCTACATCAGACATTTGTCTCACCAATTAAGCGTAAAAGGCCGTCATATTTATACTTAACTGCTTACATTTGATTTAGACTCTGTTCAATAGCGTCTAACAAATTAAAAAGTTTATTGAAACTATCCGCTATTCGTTCTTCTACATCATCGAATGTTTCCTGAACGTTGTCGGGATTTACTCTTTGTTGTTTTATATTATCATATAATTCCTGTAACATTTTAACAGACTCGACGGCTTGCGTTAAATCATTTGTAATTTTAACCTTGTCTCCTAGTCGGTCTAATGGGAGAGATTTCTTAACTGTAAATTTATTTGAAAAGAGTTTGTCCCTCTCATAGTTTTCCATCAAATAGTCATATACTTCATTTCTTTTAGGACTGTCAAAAAAGCCCATCTCCCTTCTAATGTTATCCAATATTTCGTCAAAAAGTAGTCCTTGTGCTACTCCGTCATCTGCCATTTTTTTCCAACTCATTTTAATTCACTTTCCCTATCTTTAATTTCTTGTTCAATTTTTTCTCTATCCTCAATATATTTATCCATAAGTTTATACAATTCTTCTTCAACCTCTAATCCAAGTATTTTCCAATCATTCCAATATATTATTTCATTATTAATCTCCTTTCTTGCACCGACCCCTAGAAGACCAAGTTCCTTAGCAGCATGATTCCACATTAGGTTAAAATTTCTGAATGCTCTAGAAAAGGGCATTTTAAAATGATATTCTTTGTCAGCATCAGGGAGTTCTTCTGGTAATGTTATTGGAATATAAAATGGCTTTCTGACAAATCCACCTTGTATAATATCAAAAGTTAAATCATTAATAATATCATAGAGTGGCTCGTCATGTATATAAGCAAGATTAATATATTTTAAAGCGGTGCTAGAAGATATTACTTCCCGTAAAAGACGCATATATTTTTTTCGCAAATCTCTAAAAGATTCATTTACAAAAGTTTTTAATTTTTTTTCATCAACTTCATCAAAATCTTCCAATGTATCATCTACGGGGTCAAACGCCTTCAACAAATCTTTCCAATTTTCGCTAGGCCATTTAAAAATTATAGCATAAAGAGCATCTGACCATTTATCTTTTATAGCATCAGATTCTTTTTTAAATTTTTCCGAAAGTAATGCGTAAAAACGATGATAAATTCCATTTAATATTCCTTCTAACCTTGTCTGATAATCTTCTTCATCTTGAAATTCAACATCATCTTTTCTTAAACTAACTAAATGTTCCGCTACTGCGAAATACGGAACACCCAGTTCATCATCAATTTCATGTTTAAAGATTCCCTTTCTAGCATTACTATAAATTTCATCTAATATTCGCTTATCATTTTCCTCTTCATGCGTTTTTTCTAAAAAATTAATCCATACATCAGTTAATTGTTGCAAATCCCCCATGAAACGAGTATCTCTAACATCCCTAACATTGACCATTTTAAATATATTATTTCTGAAACTTTCATCGGGTTCTTTTCCCACATCATTTGCATATTGTCGAATTAGCACACCTATTTCTTCCATTAAAGTAATGCCTGTTTCTTTCACTTTTTCTAAAAGTTTATTAAAAGACTGTGGAAAAGGTTTTATTTCTGGTAACGGTTCTCGTCTGAAACCACCTGGAACATTTCTTGCGCGATGTGTTAGACCCGAATTCACAACATCGGTAAGATATGTAATAATTCTACTAATAGCATTGTAGATATAATAAAAAGGAATGTCGTCTGTAATATTTGTTTCTCTTTCAGAATTATTTTTTAGAAGCCCTAACCCTACCTTCAATGCGTCATTTTGCACAGGATTTGTGTCTTTAAAAACAGACATTGTTGCGTATAAATCTCTACGAGTTTCATAACCCCACAACGAATTAAATAGATATTGATGAATTTTATAATTTTCACCAAGTTTAGCATGAAATCTCATTCCTTCATCTTCTAAATCCCTAACCGCATTTAAAAAATCGCTTTCCCTCAACATATTATATAATACAGTTCTGTAATTTACATCATCATCTAATTCATCCTCATCGGCTAATGGATTAAAAGCCTTAAGAATTTCACGCCACATATCAAGAGCCTCTAGTTTTTCCGTAAATTAAAATCATATTCTTTCCAATTTTTTCAGCCAACAGTTTAAATTCCTGTATGTCTAATCTGATAGAAGCCTCATCCAACATTTGTCCATCATTGTAAAGCCTAATGGTTTCTTCCATTTCGGCAACAATATCTTTTAGTTTGGCAATATCGTCTACCAATTCTCTTGCGTCTATTTTTATAATGTCTTCCCAACTCATTTTATTCCTCCCTCGCTTTTACCCATTCTGTTAATATATCTTCGGTCATACCATGCTCCATATTTGGTCTACCTATCATATTGAGAAATTTTTGTATTAGTTCAGCAACCTTAGCGGGTGTGGTTTCTTTATTTCTTAATTTATCAAAAACTGAACCCTGTGTTACATATCCAAAATTGAAATGATTCGCTGTTGTCGGTGTAATATGGGGTGTTGCCATAGCGAAAAAAAACCCGTCATCAATATATAGTTCTAAACTTACCTGTTCTACACCGCTTCCCTCCTTGTCATCTATTTGGCTATATTCATCACTAGCCCCGTTCTTTAATAGATGTATAATATTCACGGACTGTTGTTGTGATAGTGTTCCCTGTCTATGTAAATATTCGTCATTCCCCAATTCCGCATTCATTGGCCCTGTAACAAAATCCAAAATGCTATTTACAAACTCAACTGAACTTTGAACGTTCACCATCTTAAGTATGTGTTGCCAACTCATTCTATTGGCCTCCTGTGTTCTTCTGATTCTTCTACAATTTTAGCATACATTTCAGGGCTTCCGTCTATAAACTTGAAGGTTCTAGTTTCTTTATCATGATAAACGAATTGGGCTAACACCATGTCATTTGGATATTTAGAAACTAAATCCATTACCTCTCGGTCTGTGCGGAAATGTGTTTGTATTAACTCAAATAGTGCTGGCTTAAAACCATCCCTTGAGGGGTTTTCAAAAGCCTCTCTAAATATTTCTATCCCCTCTACTTGATGCTCCTCATAATCACCAAAGCGTTCCTCTAATTCAGTCATAATTAAATCGCCTAATTCCTCAGCAGTTAAATTATCAGAATAAATTAAATTATAGTGTCTATGACCAAAACCATAAAAACTATCCATATTAAGAGTAATGTGTTGATAATTTAAACTTTTTATAGCCCTGTGAACACGCCTCATCAGGAATCTTTCACCTTTCAGTCTTTTTAAAATTGATTCCCATTTCATGCTAATCTCTCCTACATTTAATTTATTCTCTAGGAGGCAGTCTTACCATATTTAATCTACCACCACGCAAAAAGTTAAACGAATCTCTAATTTCTGCCATATCTGTTGTTACAAAATCATTAAGCATTTCTTCATAAAGTTCGTCATCACCATAAACTTCTATAACACTATTTGTATGGTCATAAGCATCATGCATATCATAAGGGTCTTCTATAATGCGAATTTCCTTTCTTCCCGCAATTTTAAATAAAATATAATTTCCTCCCCTTTGTGGATAAAATGATGTTATAGTTACTGAAGCAGGTCTATTCGTCATTTCTGGTCGCATTGTCCTAAGACTTATTTCTTCTCGTTCTCCCAAATCTTTTTCAAATGTAACTTCCCTTCCATTATATTTTTCAGACACTTTCTCATAACCTCTACTTCTAATGTATTCTTCTATTGTTTCTTGTTTTATTATTTTTTGCCACTTCATGCTAATCTCTCCGCTACTGCATCTCTTATCTCTGTCCAAACTTCGGGGTATCTTTCTATTAAAACTTTTTGTATTACTTCAACCTGTTGAATGATAACTGTTTCTTCTCGCTTGTGAACCAATTTGCCCTTAAACTCAAGCATATATTTTAGAGACTCCCGAATCTCTTTCATCAACTTAACCAATGAATCTACGGTTCGGGCATCCAAATTTTCATTATCAAAGATAAACTGTTGAACCTTGTCCTGCAACATTGTAACGTTATTAGAAAGTATGTCAATCTCGTTTATCTCCCGACTAGCCAAACTTAGAGCCGCACTTTGTTGCACCAATGGCTTTAGATGTTTTTTCATATGAACATTAACTTGGTCCACACCACAGTTAAGATAATCGGCCACCTCACTAGGTTTCATTTGCCCATCTACAATAGCCGTTTCTAAATCGGCCCTATGAGGCACTACACAAAGAGGACACTTATCATTTGAATTGTCATGAAAATCACTAAGATGATTTTGCATGTGGGAACGGGCTGTCCCATTTTTCCAACCCTCAGAATTATCCAATTCGCTTACGGTCATTCTACCTTCTAAAATCTCTACCTCCAGATTATCTCTATCTGGATGTTGGCAAAAAGGGCATCTTTTCATAACCTTTCTCATCCGACCATCTCCCTAACTTCACGCATAAAATCTTGGGGAGTTATATTATACATATTTTCCATGCGTTGGAAATATCCCCTTTTGGGGTCTACTGTAAAATCATGTCTTTCGTCTTTGGAAACATCTAAAATTGTCAAAATTTGCATATTAGTTTCCTCCTGTCTTTGTAGACCCGCATCTATATTTCTACGTTGTATTGTAGGGGCAGGTAAAACTCTAACCCTCAAGGCACGACCCATTTCTAGAGTAACTAAATCCAATGCAGGAACATATTCTTCCATATCATAAGTGTAACAAGCGTCAATAATGTCTTGTAGGTTGTCATAATAAACCCTTTCATGTGGGCCAATATCTTCCAATGCCTTTCGCAAAGTTTCTCTTCTCACATCAAGGGCTTTACGCAAATTCAATCCTGCACTTACCTTACCCTCTTTGTAATAAGGACTTTCAAAGGTATCATATCTGTCGCCCAAAACTTCTCTAATTAGTTTTCTAGCCATTGTGTATGTGAAATTTAGACCAATACTTCTTCTGTCGAGATAACCTGGAATTTCCGATAGGCGCACATTTTGTCCATCAACTTTAACAAAAACGAGAGGGCCAATAATTTTCATATCATCTTCTGTAACAGCAATTGTTCTTTCGTTAAAAGCGGCTCTCATTTTTGACTTAACGGCTGAACGTTTATTTTTAACATAGATAGACTTGTCTTGCAAAATTTCTTCTACCATTGTTCTAACTGCGGGAACTTGTGCGAGGTTGCCTGTTTTTCTTCTAACATTAGCAACCTCTACTTCTGGCGTAGGAGGTATATCAATTGGCTCACCTGCCAATTCAATATAAGCATCTACTAAATCTTCTAGACCCCCCTCACCAAATAGTGCTTCCCATAATGGGGGTCTAGCACTTCCGTCATTTTTTAAACTAGTCCACTTTGGATTAGGTGGTGGCATTTCATATCTTTCGTTGTTTTCCTCAGCCTTATCCTTTCTATATTGGTGATATGCGGGAGTTAAAAAGTGTCCCCAAACCAAATCTCTTTTAATTTCTTTTTTACCACCCTTTTTTGAGTAGCCCACAATCCCTCTAAATTCAATATTGGCAGGGTTCAATTCAGAATCTTTGGCCTGAATATCAGTCATGACTTTTTTAAAACTCCGCAATTGCCTGTCATCAATTTCGTCTAAACTATCTAGTTTGGCAAAT
>FUFK010038501.1_pt1 | contig 84912 bp, 111 predicted proteins | sample 1021851 | NCBI WGS metagenome assembly FUFK01 (sample SAMEA51879418, study PRJEB19060) | metagenome
CGTGGATTCACATTCTCGTTGATTATGATTCAGCCAATGCAAATTCTGGTGACAGAATTACCATGTATGTAAATGGCAAAAAAGTGGGCGTCAATAGCGGCACAAGACCTGCTCAGAATAAAAGCATCATGGTAAATACGGAGGGAGAGATTGAAAGGATAGGTCAAGACTTTTCAACCACTCCCGATAGTCATGGTGCAATGTATCTTGCTCAAACATTTTTGATGGATAATAAATCTATTGTGAATGGTGATCATGCGACTACGGATTTCTTAGATACATTTACTCTTGGCACTAATGGTAGCCAGATTATTCCGAAATCTAATGATGATATAAAAACATTGGTTGCTGCAGCCGGTGTTAACTCATTCTTCTTAAACTATGAAGATACGACTGCAAAGGGTTCTGTTGCAGGAGTTGTAAGAGATCGCAAAGCGACAGAAAGTACAAACCACGTTCTTGGTATCACTCCAACAATGTCAGAAGGAATTCAAGCCGGTGCAGTAGCTGATGTTACTACCGGATTTCGTAAGACTGTAGGGGTAGAGTCTAATACTACGAACCTTACACTGGTTTTTGATTTAGGTAGTGGAAACGGGCAGGCAGTACAGTCTGTTTCTTTCACCTGTGAGGGCACCACATCTTTTTCAAATGATGCTGGTCAAGGTGGTGGTAGTCAAAGCAATGGAAGAATCAAAGATCTTAATATTTCTGGTAGTAATAATGGAACTGACTACACAACTCTTAGCGATGCTGGTGATGTTGCTCAACAGAGATCAGGTTCATTATACACGTTAAGTTGGACTAATAGTACAACATATCGTTACTTAAAGTTTGCAAACGTAGGTGTTCATGGCGGTTCGAGGTCTAACGTCGGTGGGATAGGTTTTCACACAGAGCAGACTCCAGTGATAGGTAATGACTTTTGGGGTAACGGTGCCGTTGCGGCTGCGAGTAGTATCGTAACAGCAAATCAGAAAAGACACTCGCCAAGTTTAGTTTATCCTGTTGTAAATGCAGTACGTCCAGCTATTAGTGGGAAAACTTTTAGTGAAGGTAATCTCAAAGTTTCGTCAACTAGTGGATTTGGTCAGGGTAATGTTCTGACAACTTTTCCTTTATCGACTGGTGGTAAGTGGTATTGGGAGGTTATTGACGCTGCTGCATCGGCAAATCAAACTTACGGCATTGCAAAAGCTGATGCTGAAGCAAGCGCAAATGGTTTAGGTAACGATGCTAAATCTTGGGCTTTTTATAATAACCAATACAGACATAGTGGCAATGTAGGCGCAGTTCCAGATTCACCAACTAATACTGGTACAAGATATATGTTTGCAGTTGATGTTGATGCTGGCAAGTTTTGGATGGGCAATGATGGAACTTGGTGGAAACCCGTTGGAGGTTCAACGGCAGGTGATCCTGCTGCTGGTACTAACCCTGCTTTTACAGACACTGATATAGCGGAAGGTGATACTTTTCCTGCAATAGACTTGTGGTCGAGTGACTCAGCAACATTTGTTTTTGATGAAGATGATTTTGCTCACACTATTCCAACAGGTTTTAATTATTTAAATAGCTCTAATCTAACAGCACCAGACTACCAAGGAATAGATTACTTTGATGCTACTCTCTATGAAGGCAATGGTGATAATCAGAGAGTAGGAGATTTTGTACCGTTTACTGATACCTTTGCAATTGGTAATTCAGCAATGTGGTATTCCGAGGACATTCGTCGACTCAGGCATACGTATTCGAGTGAAGCTGCAGCAACGAGTGATAATTCCAGTGATTCAGCTGTGTATCGTAAAGCAACGATATCATTCTGGGTAAAGTTCATTGAAACTAACGATAGTGACCAGCAAACGTTTATATCAGCGGGCAATGCAGCTGAGACTGAAAGATTCCAGATGTACGCTCATGGAACTGATGATATTGTATATATTTTGATCGATCCAAGTGGATCTGACAATAATAGACAATTCGTATTTGCGAAAGGTCTATTATCGACTCAAGCTTGGTCGAATGTTGTTATTCATTTAGATACGAACAATTCAACTGCTGCGGATCGTATGAAGGTTTGGATCAATGGTAATGCAGTTACAAACACGGATACATCCAGACCATATACCGCTATGACTCAGGGTCAGAATTCATTTCTCTTTGCAGACGAACAGATAATGATCGGTCATCTAACTCCAACTGATACATATAATTCTGTCTATAACTTTAACAGTTATCTCGCAGAGTTTCATGTCATCGATGGTTACAATAAAGCGATATCGGACTTCGGCCAGGTCGATACATCAACGAATCGTTGGGTNCCAAAAGACTACAAAACGAATGTAGGAACGTATGGTAACAGAGGTTTCTATCTGAAGTTTGATGGTACACCAGGAGCCGGATCCGGCTCAGATATGGGTAAGGACTCTTCCGGTAACAACATTCATTTTACTGAAGAAACTCATGGTAGTGGTTCTGCTTGGGCGGCTGGAGATAAGACTACAGACACACCTTCTGAAAACTTTTGTACTTGGGATGCAGGGTTAAGAGCTGGAAATTCATTATCTGAAGGCGGTCTAAAAGCAACGAGTGACGGCAATGCAGATTGGGATTCTGTATTAGGCACCATGTTCGTTTCTTCTGGTAAATTTTATTGGGAGATTGAAAGAGATTCAGACGGTGGTGGTTCAGAAAGTTTTAGAACGGGTGTTGCTCTCCAATCATTTCCGTTAACTACAACTCTTTCTGGCAGAAGTGATGTTTGGACAGTGAGCGAAAACGGCCAAAAAAATGGTGGTGGAGCGGAACTAGTAAATTACGGTGACTCGACAACTACAGGTGATTTTATTGGTGTTGCTTTGGATATGGATCGTAATGCTATTTACTTCAGTAAAAATGGAACATGGATGAACAGCGCGTCGGCAAGTGGAATTGCAGCTGGAACTGATTACTCAAAGGCAGCTTTCAGCAATGTTGAAGGAAGAGTCGCACCATTTTTACAAAGTTACAGTGCTCAAACCGCAACATTACGAACTAATGCTGACAACTGGGAAGGCACGGCACCAAGTGGATTTTTAGAACTTAATCAAGATAATCTTGATGCTACCGCATCTAAACTTACAGCTTGGGCATGGATCAAGAATAGAGATGCTACTGATAANCACATACTTGTAGACAGGGTTAGAGGTATAGGTAAAGATATGCACTCTAATGATACGCCTGGAGACGTATCTAGCGATAATACTGTGCGACGGTTTTTGCAAAGAGGTGTGGAAATTGGTAGTGATGCAGAGGTAAACACTGCTAGTGAAAGCTATGTTCTTTGGCAGTGGCTCGTTGGAGCTAGTGCTACAACGGGAAGCACAACGAGTCCTGCTGGCAGCATAGCAAGCACATCTATTGTAGCAGATGCTGATCATTTTTCCATAATATCTTATACTGGTAATGCAACTTCTGGTGCTACTATTGGACATGGTTTGTCAGCAGCACCTGAAATGATCTGGATTAAGGAACGAGATAATGCAAATGGATGGATAGTAGGAAATGGTACTGTAGGGTACGGTAACATAGTAAGATTAGATACAGCTGATGCCTTAACATCAGATTCTGGAGCATTTAATAGTACAGCACCTTCTGCTACACTTATTACATTAGGAAGTAATAACGGAACGAATAGGTCTACTGGTGCAATGATTTGTTATGCATTTAGATCAGTTCCCGGTGTGTGCAAGATAGGGAGTTATGAGGGCAATGGTGATGCTGACGGTCCTTATATTCAAACGGGATTTAAGCCAAGATGGATTATAATTAAAAATATAGATGTAGCAAGAGATTGGACTATTGCAGATACAGCTCGACATCCTTCTAATGTTGTTGGAGAATTTCTGTATGCAAGTTCATCTGCCGTGGAGAGTGCAAGAGGTGTTACGAGCGGAACCGATTATGATCTAGATATATTATCTGATGGCTTTAAAATCAGAACGGTAGATGGTGCTTTGAATAGCAGCACACTAATATATATGGCAATGGCAGAGATAGGTGGAAACGGAACACTGCCACCAATTTACGGAAGATAATATAAACTCCAGTATTATAAATAGTAAAAAGACTGGAGTTCAAAATGGCAGTTCCAAGCACAAGAGAAGCATTTAAGAATTATTGTCTTCGTCGCCTTGGCGAGCCTGTAATTGACGTTAATGTAGATGATGAGCAGGTCGAGGATCGGATAGACGAAGCTCTTAAGTATTATCAAGATTATCATTTCGATGGTACCGAGCGTGTTCTCATAAAACATGTCGTTACTGCAACCGATGTTACGAACGGATATATAACACTTTCGGACAACGTCATCGGTATCAATCGAATTCTGGACATCGGACAAGCTGTCCAGTCATCGAACCTCTTCAATATTCGATATCAGATACACCTGAATGATCTCTTTGATCTTTCAGCGTCATCCTATGTGCCGTATGTCACAGCTATGCGACATGTTGAGTCGCTAGAAGAGCTCTTCGTTGGAAAGAAACCACTTCGCTTCAATCGTCATACTAATCGACTTCATATCGATATGGATTGGGACAACGACGTCGAAACTGGTGAGTACATTATAGTCGATGGGTACCAGATACTCGATGGCGATACTTATACGGATATATGGGGTGATAGGTGGTTGGCAAGATATACGACCGCTCTCATTAAAAGGCAGTGGGGATCAAACCTTACTAAGTTTGAAGGACTGCAGATGCCAGGAGGTGTAACCTTCAATGGAGCTAAGATATATGATGATGCAGAGTCTGAAATTCAAAAACTTGAAGAGGAAATGATATCAGCTTATAGCTTACCCGTGCAAGATATGGTTGGATAGTTATGCCTACAAATGTGTACTTTAATAACTTTGCGTATGCTCGTGAGCAGGATCTAGTTGAAGATCTTACGATAGAAGCAATTAAGATCTATGGTCATAACGTAAAATACATTCCGAAGAGCGCGGTCAGGCGAGATGCCTTGTTTGGCGAGGATACTCTTGCAACATACGATGACGCGGCCGAACTCGAGATGTACATCAAGAATGTCGAAGGATTCGAGGGAGAGGGTGACTTCCTATCTAAGTTTAATCTTGAGATACGAGACTCAGTTACGTTTACGGTAGCAAGAAAAAGATTCGACCAAGCTCGATCCGAAAGGCTTACGACAGAGGTAGGTTATAGCTATCTTCAGGAGAGTGCAAATACGGCTGCACCTTCAAGACAGTTTCTATCAACATCTGCAAATACTGCNTATCTATCCGGTATCAATCTTGAGACCGGTACCGATGAGGGATATGCAATCACAAATAATAGGCCTACNGAAGGNGATCTTATTTGGTTCCCTATGGTCGATAAGTTATTTGAGATCAAGTTCGTAGAACACGAAGCGGTCTTTTATCAGATGGGAAGACTACAGACATACGATCTTCGTTGTGAACTCTTTACTTACAGCAACGAGCGTATCGATACAGGCATCAGTGAAATCGATGCAATCGAGGATAACCTTTCAACCGATATTCTTACCTTCGAGTTTAGTCTTGAAGATGGAGGNGGATACGGNGCAGGTGTTCTGCAGAGCGAGGACGGTGGTTCGATTATGCAGGAGTACAGGCTGGAAGATGCTCAACCTACTGCAAACAATGAGTACTTCCAATCGAATGATCCGGTGTTCTCATCCTCTTCTATTATTGACTTTAGTGAGAGCAACCCATTCTCAGAAGTGGATAGGTTCTAATGTTTGGTAATTCATTCTATTTCGGTACGATACGTAAGTACGTCATTGCATTCGGTAATCTATTCAACGACATATATGTTCAACGTTTAGATTCAAACGGTAACCGCATTCAGACACTTGCGGTTCCACTCGCTTACGGACCAAAAGAAAAATGGTTGGTTCGTTTAGTACAGGATCCGAATCTTGATGCCGATGTTGCGATAACACTACCACGCATGGGATTCGAGATTACGAGTCTTACATACGCTTCACAGAGAAAGTTGTCGTCAACGATTAAGAACTCAAGATTGAAGACATCAGATCTCGATAGAGTCGATACTCAATTTGTTCCTGTACCGTATGATATCAATATACTGCTTTCCATCTTTGTAAGAAATGCAGATGATGGAGCTCAGATCGTAGAACAGATAGTACCATACTTTAGACCTGAGTTCGTAACGAATGTAAGATTGATTCCTGAGATGGGTATCGTTGCCGATACGCCAGTCGTACTGCAGGATGTATCAATCGAAGATACGTATGAGGGAGACTTCGATACAAGACGAGCTCTCATATACAACATGAACTTCAGCATGAAGGCATACTTCTACGGACCGGTTTCGAACAGTGGTGTTATCAAGAGAACGATTATTCCGATTGCTGTCGATACTGCAGCGGATGCTCCATTTGCAGAAAAGATTACAGTTACGCCATCTCAGTTTGCGAACGGCGCTCCTCTCACATCACCCTCGGCTAACTCTGCTTTGTCTGTCAATCTCGATCAGATCAGTGCAAACAGCGACTTTGGATTTACGGTAGATATCAACACAGACCCACCAATAAGATTTTAGAGTATCGTTATGAAAACAAATATGGAAAAGAACATGGAAGAGATATTCAACCTTCCTGCCGATACTAAACCTATGGTCGAGGTTTTAAACGATAGTCGTCAGATTATAGAAAAGTTAGATGCTCAGAATGATGAAATAGATGCTGATTATCAGTATGCTCGAGATAATTTACGTAGCATTATAAACGCTGCACAGGCATCTATCGAGGATCTTTCGTCCATCGCTTCTACTTCTGAATCGCCTCGAGCCTATGAAGTGCTTTCTGGTCTCATAAAAACAATTGTTGATGCAAATAAAGATCTCCTCGAACTGCAGCGCAAGGTAAAACTTTTAAAGCAGGAAGAGGATTCGAAGCCACAGAATGTTACAAATGCATTGTTTGTTGGAAGTACAACCGAGTTACAGAAGTTGATTAAAAAGAATAAAGATAACATTGAATAGCTGTCAAAGCTATTATACATCATACGGTGAAAAAGTCAACAAGTATGGATAACTATTTAGCAAATCCTAATCTAAAAAGAGCGCACGTCCCACTTAGCTTTACGAGTGAACAGGTCGAGGAAGTCATAAAATGCTCACAGGATGTCGTATATTTTATTAAGAACTATGTTAAGATAATCAATCTCGATGAGGGATTGGTACCATTCGATATGTATCCATTTCAAGAAGAGATGGCAAATACTATCAGTGATAATCGATTTACCGTCATTAAAACTTGTCGTCAAGCAGGTAAAACGACAACATCCGCAGCAGTGATTCTCTGGCATGTACTTTTTAATGAGAGCTATACGATTGCTATACTTGCAAACAAACTCAATACAGCTAGAGAGATTCTTTCGAGAGTACAGAGAGCCTACGAAAATCTACCAAAATGGCTGCAACAGGGTGTGATAGTATGGAACAAAACTAATATTGAACTTGAGAATGGTAGTCAGATTATTGCTTCATCGACTGCATCTTCTGCTATTCGTGGTTATTCGATTAACTTCCTCTATCTCGATGAATTTGCATTCGTACCTCGTACGATACAGGATGACTTCTTCACGTCGGTATATCCTACAATTATTTCTGGTTCAAATACAAAGGTTGTAATTACATCTACACCGAATGGATTCGATCTTTTCTATAAGATATGGATTAACTCAGTAGAAGGAAGAAATGAATATCAAAATTTTATGGTGAACTGGTGGGATGTACCGGGTCGAGATGAGGAGTGGCGACAGAAAACGATAGCAAATACGAGTGAGGATCAGTTCAGACAGGAGTTTGATGCTGAATTCCTTGGATCTGCTAATACCCTGATATCACCAAACATATTGAAGATACTCGCATTCATTGATCCTATGAGTAAACACTATGATAGCGCACTGAGTGTTTATGAAGAACCACAGCCTGGACGTAATTATTTTATAGTTGCTGACGTTTCAAGGGGTGTAGGAGTCGATGCCTCGGCGTTTCTTGTATACGATGTGACCGAGATGCCGTATAAAGTTGTAGCTGCTTATAAAAATAACCTGATAGAACCGATATTGTATCCAGAAATCATTTATCAAGTTGCAAAAAGCTATAGTGAAGCTTTTGTCATGATTGAAATAAACGATAACGGACAGCAGATAGCTGATATACTACACCAGGATCTTGAGTACGAAAACATAGTATATACGACCGTGAAGGGTCGTGCCGGACAGGTTATGGGTGCTGGATTTGCTCAAAATACTCAGAGAGGAGTCAGAACGACAAAACAGGTCAAAAGATTAGGCTGTGTTAACATGAAAACAATGATAGAAAAGCAGCAGATCATACTCAACGATTTTCATGTTATCAATGAACTCTCTACTTTTATACATAAAGGAAACAGTTATGAAGCAGAGAGTGGAGCACACGATGATCTTGTAATGTGTATTGTTCTACTTGCTTGGGCAACAACACAGACTTTTTTCAAAGAATTGACCGATACGGATTTCAGAGCAAAGATTCTTGCAGAGCGAGAAAAGATGTGGGAGGATGAAGTACTACCCTTTGCCTTCTACGATGACGGCCAATCAGAAGAAACTGACTCGAATATAAATACTTACGGTGAATCTTGGATGCACGAGGATACCCTCAACAAGTGGTGATTTCATCATTTTTATAAATAATCAGAATGCGAATTATCAGCTCTAATGAGGAGAATGAAAAATGCCTTTTCAAGTATCACCAGGCGTTAACATTTCGGAAATTGACCTCACAACTGTAATCCCCGCTGTTTCGACTAGCATCGGTGCTATCGCCGGACAGTTTCATTGGGGACCTGCAGACAAACGTGTACTCGTCAATTCAGAAGATGTTCTCGCTCAAGTCTTTGGTAAGCCTGACTCGAATAACTTCCAGGAATGGTTTACTGCGGCTAACTTCCTTGCCTATACGAATGCGCTTCAAGTTTCGCGTGTTCTAAACAGCGCCAACAATGCTAACGGTGCCGGTGCAACCGATAAGATCATCAAGAACGATGATGACTATGAAGATAATTATAGTAATGGTATCGGCGGTTCAGGCGACTGGATTGCTAAGTATCCAGGTGCTCGTGGCAACTCACTTAAAGTTTCTGTTTGCCAGTCGAATGCAGCTTGGGAATCGACACTCTCGTCGGCCAACCTAGTATTCCATGCGGGTAACACACAGATTGCCACTAAGGGTGCAAACACCACATCGGTTCTTTCAACGGGTGCAGATATTAGCCTAACAGGAACTGTTGTTGTCGGTGATCGTCTGCATCTGCAGAGTTCCACTATCAACCTCGGAGATGATCTCTTAGTTACAGCAGTGAACTCTTCAATCATTACTGTTAAAACTGCTCCGACTCAGGATCAGCTCGGTGTTACATCGAACAACTTCTCTGATGCTGTTAAGTCGGTTGCTGTAAAACGTCGTTGGGAATACTACAACGAGTTTGATGCATCACCAGGAACATCGGATTACGCGGTACGTAGCGGTGGTTCTAATGATGAACTTCACGTCGCGGTTGTCGATGAAGATGGTGAAATTACGAGTGTTCGAGGACAGCTTCTCGAACGATACAATGCTCTTTCGCGTGCTAGCGATGCACTGAAAGAAAACGGCAATACTAACTACTACAAAGAAGTTATTAACCAACAGTCGTCTTGGATCTGGTGGGCATCTCACGTCGATAATATGACGTCGGCTGGTGGCGCTGCTACATCAGCATTTGTAAATAGTAACGATAAGCCAACGACGGTATCATTATCCGGTGGATCTGATGGTAACACACCAACGAATGCTCAGATCATTGACGGATATGAGAAGTTTGAATCTGCAGAAGATGTTGATGTATCTCTCATCATGGCCGGTGATTCAAATGCAACAATTATTACTCATATCATCAACAATATCTGCGAAACACGTTTAGATTGTGTGGTAACATGTTCGCCAGAGAACGGTGACGTTGTAAACAACAGCGCGTTTATCGGAGCAGAGCAGGAAGACATCATTACCTTCCGTAATACTCTGCCATCGAGCTCATACGCAATAATGGATAGTGGATTCAAATATCAGTACGATAAATATAGTGATGTTTATCGCTACATTCCATTGAACGGTGACACTGCAGGTCTGATGGCTCGTACAGATAACGTACGTGATCCATGGTATTCACCTGCTGGATTCAACCGAGGCAATGTGAAGAACGTCACTAAGCTTTCGTATAATCCACGTAAGGCGGATCGTGATCAACTCTACAAGTCTGGTGTCAACCCAGTAGTTACGTTCCCAGGACAGGGTACGGTACTCTTCGGTGATAAGACACTGCTTGCTAAACCAAGCGCCTTCGATCGAATCAATGTACGTCGATTGTTCATTGTTCTTGAGAAAGCTATCTCGACAGCTGCTAAGTTCACTCTCTTCGAGTTCAACGATGCATTTACTCGAGCTCAGTTCCGGAACTTGGTCGAGCCATTCCTCAGGGATGTACAGGGTCGTCGTGGTATCTTTGACTTCCGGGTCGTTTGTGACGAAACAAACAACACTCCAGAGATCATCGATCGCAACGAGTTTGTTGGAGATATCTATATCAAACCAGCTCGCTCAATTAACTTCATTCAACTTAACTTCATCGCGGTGAGAACCGGTGTTGAGTTTGAAGAAGTTGTTGGTCAGTTCTAATTTTGGATTATAAATAAATAAAAAGGATTAGGAGAAGACCATGCCCTTCAATATTACAGAGTTTCAAGGTAATTTGCCGTTCGGCGGTGCTCGACCTTCACTATTTGAAGTCACAATGACTAACCCCGTCAACGCTGCTGCGGATGATAGGTTTCGGTTTGTATGTCGAGTTGCGCAGGTCCCGGCCTCTATCTTGACTCCCATCACGACCAACTACTTCGGTCGGCCGATTAAGTTTGCGGGCAACCGTACTTATGAAGATTGGACAGTTACAATCCTCAATGATGAGGACTTCTCGGTACGTAGTACTCTAGAAGAATGGATGAACAACATCAACAGCACGGTTGGAAACGTATCACAGGTTTTCAACACGGTGTATAAATCTCAGGCTCAGGTAACTCACTTCGGTAAAGCCGGTGACATCCTTCGTCAGTATGATTTTGTTGGATTGTTCCCAACCAATATAGCCGCTATCGATCTCGATTGGTCGAATACTGATGCACTAGAAGAATATACGGCAACATTCAGCATCGACTACTGGACTACAAACTCCGGTGCAAATGCTCCAGGTGCAGCTATCGTATAAATCTTTTACAATTATCGAGAAAAGGGAGCGTTTGCTCCCTTTTTTTGTGTTTACATCTATTATAAATAATAGAAACAATGTATAGCAAATAGGACCCATATAATGGCTGAACTCTTTGGATTTACTATTGCTCGCAAGAAAACAGAGGACGAACAGGAAAAGCTTCCTTCTATCGTTTCTCCGACAGTGGAAGATGGATCTGTTGAGATCGCTCCCGGTGGTGCATACGGTACCTATGTTGATCTTGAAGCAAAAGCAAAGAACGAAAGTGACCTAGTATCTAAATATCGTGAAATGTCAATTCAACCTGAGGCTGACTATGCTATTCAGGACATTGTAAACGAAGCGATAGTTGTAGATGAAAACTCAGGTCCATGTGAAATCGTTCTCGATAAATTAGAACAACCCGCAACAATTAAAAAGAAGATTCGTGAAGCGTATGCTGACATATTCGATATGTTAGACTTTCAGAACAATGCATACGATATCTTTCGTAAGTGGTACATCGATGGAAGATTGTACTACCACATCGTAATAGATGAAACGAATCTCAAGGCAGGCATTAAGGATCTACGCTATATTGATCCTCGAAAGATTCGCAAGGTCAAGGAACCAATTAAAGAAAAAGATAAGCGCACCGGTGTAACGGTATACAAAGGTTCAAACGAATACTATATGTACAACCCAAAGGGAATTACTACAGCAAATCAGGCACAGGGTGTAAAGATTGCTAAGGATTCCATTGCTTACTGCCACTCAGGTATTGTAGATAATCGTGGAAGTATGATATATTCGCATCTACATAAAGCGATCAAACCACTCAATCAGTTACGTATGTTGGAAGATGCAGTTGTAATCTATAGACTTGCTCGTGCGCCTGAGCGTCGTATCTTCTATATCGATGTAGGTAACCTACCAAAGATGAAGGCTGAGCAGTATCTACGTGATATGATGGTCAAGCATAAGAACAAACTTACATACGATGCAACTACCGGTGAGGTAAGAGACGATCGTAAGTTTATGACAATGCTTGAAGATTTCTGGCTCCCACGCCGTGAGGGTGGTCGAGGAACAGAAATCACAACGCTACCAGGCGGACAGAATCTTGGTGAGATGGAAGATGTTGATTACTTCCGTCGCAAACTCTATAAGTCACTGAATGTTCCTACTGCTCGTATGGAACAAGAAAATCAGTTTCAACTCGGCCGAGCATCTGAGATTACAAGAGATGAACTGAAGTTCAATAAGTTCATTAAACGACTTCGCAATCGATTCGCTATGTTGTTCGATGAGTTGTTAGAGATTCATCTTGCTCTCAAAGGTGTAACCACTCGTAAGGAGTGGCAACAGATGAAGCAGGATATCTACTATGACTTCATGGAGGATAACCACTTCACTGAACTCAAAGATACTGAGATCATGACCGAAAGACTTCGTCTTTTAAGTGAGATCGATTCATACGTCGGTAAGTACTTCTCAGAGCAATGGGTACGAACAAATGTTCTACGTTTGACTGAAGATGAAGTCGAAACGATTCAGACACAGATCGATCAAGAAGCTGAAGGTGGCGAAGGTGATTTTCCAGAAGAATCAGTAGAAGAAACGGTTCTGCCACCCGAACCTGAACCAGAAATNATTGAAGAACCCATCCCCGAAGAAATGACTGAAGAGGAAAAAGAACTCGTTGACAAGATGAATCAAGTTTTAGACGATGTACTGATTGAGGACTAATCATGTCGAACGATGTTAGGGATGCAAAAATCTTAACGGCTGCAATCAAGTACGCAGATAAAAAGATTGCTGAGCTGGTCGAAGATATACAACCACAAATCATAGAGGGTCCGGCCGGACCGCAGGGACCCGCTGGTCCACGTGGTGAAAAGGGTGAATCCGGACCAGAACGAAAGATAGTCGTTGAGGCAAGAGGACCAATCGGTCCTCAGGGTGTTCCTGGTCATACATTCGAAAAAGCATTTCTTGATGATGGTGAGCTTCAACTTATCCGTGAAGACGGCGAGATCTTTAAGGTAGGGAAAGTCGTTGGACCTCGTGGTGGTCAAGGTGTTCCTGGAGAGCAAGGTATACAGGGTGAAGTTGGACCACAGGGAATACAAGGAATCATAGGTGAACAGGGTCCTCAGGGTCTTACTGGAAGACGTGGTCCTCAAGGAGAAAAGGGAGATCGAGGTGAACAGGGTCCACGTGGATTCTTAGGGGAACAAGGAGCTCCAGGTCCGCAAGGTTTACAGGGTGAAANGGGTGAAAAGGGAGACCGTGGTGAAACCGGCATACAGGGTGTTCAGGGTCCACAGGGACCTCAAGGACCGCAAGGCGATCAAGGTGAACAGGGTAAACCTGGTGTCGATGGTAAGCAGGTTGATATACAACCGCAGCTCGATGTTTTAGAGAAGGGAATCGAAGACAGAATCGTTGCATTCTCGGCCGAGATCAACTCGAGAATGGACAAGATCAGTATGACTAGCCCGGTTAGTGCTGGCGGCGGTGGTGAAGTAAGACTCGAGTTTCTTGATGATGTAGATAGAGCCACGGCAAAGGTTAACGGTAAGTTCCTTAAGTATGATTCTGCATCAAAAAAGTTTGTTGGTGCTGATGCAGGCGGCGGCTTAACAGTCAAGGAAGAAGGATCTAATGTAGGCACAGCAGTTGATACTATCGACTTTGTCGGTGCTACGGTAACTGCAACCGGAAATACAACTACAATTCAAGTGCAGAGCGCCGCTGTTGGTAACAATATTAGTACAACACTGCAAACACAACATATTATACCTGCATCAAATAACACCTTTGATCTTGGATCAACTACTAAAAGATTCAGAGATCTCTACCTGCAGGGTTCTACTATCAAGCTTGGTTCAGCTACAATTTCAGCAAATAGCCTTGGTACATTTACTGGCACAGAACAAGTTGCATCGCGTCAGTGGACAAGAGGTTGGGGTATTGCTAACGGCGTAATCACCTCTACATATTCGACGAATAACTACGTCAATGTATTACTCTCAAACACAAACAGCTTTATAGCTACTAAGTTAAATACTTCGAGTTATACTACGGCAGATGTACAATCGAAGGCTGCCCTTTCCAACACTAATACGTTTATCGCTACGAAGCTTAACTCGTCGAGTTACACAACAGCTGATGTACAATCTAAAGCTGCATTAGCAAACACAAATAGTGCGATAGCAACAAAAACTACACTTGCAGCTGCAACGACGGCTGCTGCAGATGATGCATTAGCCTTTGCTATTGCATTAGGTTAAATGGGTTTCTTTTATAAATAATAGGAATTAAAAAATGGAGGTCGTGATGACTGATAATATTAAAGATGCTATTACAGCATTGCAGAATGGTGATTCAGCTTCATTCAAAGATACGATCAATCAAGAGCTCATGGCACGAGCAATGGATCAAATACAGATTCAAAAAATTGCAGCCGGGCAAGCTATGTTTGATGATCTCGAATCCGAAATTGAAGTAGAGGATGAAATCGACCCAGAAGTTTCGGAGGAAGAACCCGATGAAGAAGTTTAAAGACTTAATCGAAGCAGATGCTAAAGATTATAAAGGTGACGGCGAGAGCCAGAAAGATTATGATACAGCAGGATCTGATGAAGAAAAGTTTAAGCAGCTGCATTTTACTCATAATGCCGATCTTGCTAAGATGGGACGTGAGCATCCAGTAGCACCGGATTATGTTTTTACCGGCGAGCGTCCTGGTGGAACAAAAGGCAATGCCGGAGCGGATCATAAAGGTTACGAAAAACCGGGTGAGCCTATTCTCAAAACATATAAAGATTTTATAGCAAGTATGCGTTCTGCTGCAAAATCTGGTGGAGATAAAGCTCCTGTAATGCAAGGCTCTTCGAAGATCAAAGAAGAAGTTGAACTCGATGAAGCTATTGATATAGGTAAGCCTTACAGGATTCGTAAACAAGTCGGTGGTCGTGATACTCATGTCAATGTTAAAGTGACCAATTATAAAAAAGGTCCTGGACAGAAAGACATAGTTTATTTTAAAGATGCTGATGGTAAATCCGGCCAGATGCCGGCAAAGGTCTTTAAGAATAGAATGAAGGAAGAAGTTGAACTTGTTGATGAAGCATTCAAGAAAGGAATGCTAAAGCTCAAGGATGGCAAGACAGTTAAGATCGATGAAAAGACGGCAAAGTTCCTCAACAATGCCATGAAACAATTAAATCCGGGCAATCGCAAAAAGATGGAAACCGAAGCAATGAAGGATAAAAAATCTTTCGATGCGATGGTTGACTTTGCGAAAGCAGCGGCCTAAGGAGTGAGAGATGCCAGATCAAACAGATAAATTCCGATTCTTTCCTGCAACATTCGAGGGTCCTGCTACAAAAGCTTTTGCCATTACATCGAATGAAAGTGCTAACCTTGCATTTACAACACGTGCTGTATACGTCGGTTCAGCAGGTAACTTAGTTGTTGAAATGGCAGATGATGCATCNGGAACAACCACCACTTTCACTGCAGTTCCAGCAGGAACGACTTTACCAATTCGTGTTCGTAAAGTTCGCACTGTAGGTACAGCAAACTCAGTGGTTGGGTTGTACTAAAAAGAAGGGCATCGTTATGAAACTAGGTGTCGGTGTCTCACCAACTACATCGATAGTTGCCGCACAAACAGCAGCGGTTATTTCTGCTGGCGGAGGCGGTGGTGGTGGTCCTACCATCGCATCTATACTCGAATCCCGTGTGTTTATGTGGAACGCCGAAGTTTCAACTACATCCCAAACAATTGCGAACCAAGAATCGTCTCCGGCAGATGGATCATCTCAGACGACTTATGATGTGAGACAAGGACTTACCACGGGTTCTGATTCTCGTGATCCGAATTATGATAGTACGAACAAATACTACTCACAGACTAGCAACTCATCAGCTGACTTCCTTACAATGGAAGGGTTTAAGACCACTACGGCATTTACAAACTCTTGTCATAAAGATGGTGCTCAGTTTACCATAGAGATAGGTATTCATAAACCCTCTAGTCAAGGAGGGTTTGTTATGACTACAGCAGAAGATACTAACGATACGGGTATCAGTCTTCAGACTTATAACGACGGAAGAATACAGTTTAATATTCATAGAGGAACGAATGGATCTTTTTGCGCTGGTACAGTAAGTACTTCATCGATCGCCGATGGAAAGAACCACCTCGTTATATCTGTAGATGAAGGCGTAACCAACGGCTGTTTCTTTTATAATAACGACGCTACTCTAGATACTTTTACTCTGACTTATGATACCCCGTCAACCGGAAACTCAACCCACAATTGGCACTGGTTAACTAGCTTGCTCGATGCTAACTTGAGCAACCCAAGATTCCCAATGGGACAAAATGACGGCGTCGGTTATTGCGCAGTTTATAATAAGGCAGTAAGTGCAGCTGAAGCAGCAATTCTTTACGATAACGCACCTACAAGATATCAGGTATAGAAAATGGCAAACTTAACAGAAATCAAGAATGCAATCAGAAACAGTGAAGCAACGGATGCATCAGAAATGGATTCATGGACTTCATCGGATACTGATAGAGCTGGCGATATCGAAGCTCTTCTCGGTGCTCTGCCATCCGGCTACTCGATGGTATCGGATGAAGGATCTTTTGATCCAGGCACAAAAGATTTTATGATCATGGTCGAGCACGATAGTTCCGGTCGAAAGATGGGACTAAAAGTGTTGCAGGGTTATAAATAATAAAAAGAAATAGGAACATGTCATGAAACTTATCACCGAAATGATCGAATCCGATGTTCAGTTCATCACCGAAGCTAAGGAAGACGGTGGTAAGAACTACTTCATCGAAGGCGTTTTTATGCAGGGAGAAATTAAGAACCGTAACGGTCGTAAGTATCCCATCAATACACTTCTGAAAGAAGTAAAGCGTTACAATAAAGAGTATGTCGAACAGAACCGTGCATACGGTGAACTCGGCCACCCACAGGGTCCTACTATCAATCTTGAGCGTGTATCACATATGATTAAAGAATTGCACCAGGATGGAAACAACATCATGGGTAGAGCAAAGATCATGACTGAAACGCCGATGGGTAAGATCGTAAAGAATCTTATGGATGAAGGAGCTAAGCTCGGTGTTTCATCGAGAGGTATGGGTACTCTCAAACAGGATAGAGATGGAACGAATGTTGTTTCATCCGATTTTCAGTTGGCAACTGCTGCTGATATCGTAGCTGATCCTTCCGCACCCGATGCATTTGTTGAAGGTGTTATGGAAGGAGTTGAATGGCTGCAAGTCGACGATCGCTGGGTTCCTCAGTATATTGAGAAAACTCAGGAAGAGATCAAAAAAGCATCAAGAACAGAGCTTCAGGAAGCAAAGGTTGCAGCCTTTGCGAAGTTCTTGAAGCAACTCTAAAAGATGGCGATATTATAAATAAATGGAAATTGACTTATTCAATAAGGAGATTAAACAGATGTCCGAACAAGACCTAGAAGTAATGGAGGACGCTGAAGAGGTTCTTGAAACTCCTGAAGAGATTTCAGAAGATGAAGATCTTTTAGAGTTCAAGTCCGACGATCAGCAGTCCGAAGTACCAGATTCAGACGCCGTAAAGACGGATGAGAAGCCAAAAGGTAAAGGCGATCCAATGCCTAAGACCAAGATGGCAATGATTAATGCCATGATGAAAGATATGAATGGCATGAAAAAAGCCGAACTGCAGGCAATGTATAAGAAGATGCATGGCGAGGAAGTTGAGGCCGATGACGAAGTTATCGATGAAGCCGAGGCTCCTAAGGAACTAGCTACAATTACAGCAGCTGATATCAATATCCAAGATGATGTTGATGCAATGCTGAACGGAAGCGATCTTGACGAAGAGTTCAAGGAAAAGGTTGCTACTATTTTTGAAGCAGCTGTAGTATCAAAAGTTAACGAGCAGATCGAGAAGTTTGCTGTTGAAGCAGAATCTGACGTCGAAGCTGCACGTACCGAAACAATCGATGAACTGACCGAGAAGGTCGACTCGTATCTGGACTATGTTGTTCAGGAATGGGCCGATGAGAATAAGCTCGCTATAGAGAAAGGTGTTCGTGCCGATATGGTCGAAGACTTCCTCAGCGGACTTAAGGGTCTGTTCGAAGAGCACTATGTTGACATTCCAGAAGAGAAGGTCGATGTCGTGGAAGAACTTATCGCTAAAGTCGATGAGCTTGAGTCAAAGCTTACCGAGCAAACCGATAAGAGTGTTGATCTCTTGAACCGAGTGAAAGAGTTCGAGAAGGATCAAACCTTTGCGGAAGCAACTGAGGGTCTCACCGATACACAGGTCGAGAAACTTCGCAGTCTTGCGGAAGGCATTGATTTTGCTTCAACNGAAGACTTCCAAAAGAAGGTTGGAATGTTGAAGTCACAGTATTTTGATATTGATGAAGAAACCCCCGCGGTTATCGTCGATGATGAAGATGGTCCTATTTCTCTTGAAGAAGAGAAGGACGGTCCGGCCGGTGCCATGGCAGTCTATATGAACGCCATTTCACAGTCTGCTAGAAAATAATGATTTTATAAATAATATGAAGGCTGAAATTTTACAGTAAGGAGAAACAAAAGATGTTCCTATCTGAAGAACTACAGAAGAAGTGGCAGCCAGTCATTGAGCATCCCGACCTCGGAGAGATTAAGGATCCTCATCGTCGTGCCGTCACAGCAACTCTTCTAGAAAACCAGGAGAAGGCTTCACGCGAATCCGCTATGGGTTCGGGTGGTTATGCAATGCCTACTCTTCTCGGCGAAGCGGCGCCAACCAACGCTATGGGCTCTTCGAGCTCCACGGCTTCGGACGGTGCTGTTGATATCTTCGACCCAGTGCTTATCAGCCTGGTTCGTCGTTCTATGCCAAACCTCATCGCATACGATATTTGCGGTGTCCAACCAATGTCTGGTCCTACGGGTCTCATCTTCGCGATGCGTCCACGTTTTGCCAGTCAGTCCGGCGACGAAGCGCTGTACAACGAAGCAACGACTACTTACTCTGCTTCTTCGAACAACGCGGTCGGTGGTGCTAACATCAAGAATGTTTATGACACCTCCGGATTCGCCTCTGTTCAGACCGGTTCCGATCCAACGGATCGTGCTTCTGGTTCTGGATATACCGTTGCCACTGGTGCTTCTACAGCTACGGTTGAAGCGTTCGGCGATGCCACAACGAACGAGATTTCGGAAATGGCATTCAGCATCGAGAAAGTCGCCGTCACGGCAGTTTCTCGGGCGTTGAAAGCCGAGTACACCATGGAACTGGCTCAAGATCTTAAAGCCATCCACGGTCTCGACGCTGAAACAGAACTTAGCAACATCCTGTCTGCTGAGATTCTTGCTGAAATTAACCGGGAAGTTGTTCGTACGATCAACTACACAGCTACAGCTGGTGCCCAGGATAACACGACAACGGCCGGTACTTTCGACCTCGACGTCGATGCCAACGGTCGCTGGAGCGTTGAGCGGTTCAAGGGTCTGGTCTTCCAGATTGAGCGTGAAGCCAATCAGATTGCCAAGTCCACTCGCCGCGGCAAAGGTAACGTAATGATCTGCGGTTCGGATGTTGCATCCGCTCTTCAGATGGCCGGTGTTCTTGATTATACACCTGCTCTTAGCGCCAACCTCAATGTTGATGATACAGGCAACACGTTTGCTGGTGTTCTCAACGGTCGGACTAAGGTTTACGTTGATCCGTACTTCTCCTCNGCTGGTGGAGATCAGTACGTTACGGTTGGTTACAAAGGAGCTTCCGCGTTTGACGCCGGATTGTTCTACTGCCCATACGTTCCTCTACAGATGGTTCGTGCGGTCGGTGAGAATACGTTCCAGCCGAAAATCGGATTTAAGACTCGCTACGGCATGGTCGCCAATCCGTTCGCCACAACAGCCGCTGACGGCGCGATTTCTTCGCAGAAGAAGAATATCTACTACCGCATCGTCACGGTCAGCAATCTCATGTAATAAGCCGCCCCGGCATATAACAATAAAGATTGTTAAAAACTTGAGAGGGACTTCGGTCCCTCTCTTTTTTTGTGTGTTTCGTTTATATAAATAGTAGGTTATGTGGATACGTAAGAACTTAGTTACACTCGACATTACATATTACATGCCAGACTATACTGATATAGTTCAACAGTTTATTTGGCAGACTAAGGACATTACACCTGAACTACCAAGGGTGCATAAGTTCTTAAATTTTTGGCATCACAATATCGATGCGGTGATAAAGGATGTGCAGGTTGCTTATTCAGAAAAACCAGGCGACTACAGAGCGGCTGAGATCATAAAAGAGATTAAGACATGGCAGTAATTACAAATACGTTCGTAGAAGATACATCGGCAACGGTTACTGATAACATTAACTTTTTGTCGCCACTCGGTTTCAGATTTATCATGAATCGTGCTCCTAACCTTGAGTACTTCTGTCAGGCTGCAGCTCTACCATCTATTTCTATGAACGAAATTCTTCAAGCAAACCCAGTGGGTGCGCTGCCACGATTTGGTGATAGGATTACATACGAGCCATTCAACCTGAGATTCAGAGTTGATGAAGATATGAATAACTATCTCGAGATACATAACTGGTTAGTGTCAATCGGACATCCAGAAAAACTCGCGCAGTTTAATGATGTAAAAGAAAAGCTATCGGATGGTTCCATTCTGATACTCACATCGAATAGCAATCCACATATACGAGTAGCGTTTGAAGATATGTTTCCACTATCTCTTACGCCTCTACAGTTTGATGTTACACAAACTGATATAGAGTACTTAGAAGCTGAAGTCGTTTTTCGTTATAGAAAGTTCTCAATAGAAAAGTTGTAACTTATTGACATTTTTAAATAAATTGGTATAATAGCTTTGACAGCTGCTTTCAATAGGAGTATCTATGGTTACTATTACTGAGTCCGCTAAACAATATCTCAATTCAGTACGTGGTGATGACTATGTTACCCTCGGTGTAAAAGGTGGAGGATGTTCTGGTTTCCAATATGTATGGGATCTAAAGAGNAATTGGCCTGATGTAAAATGGAGTGATCCNATCGATGATGTACTCGTAGTCGATCCAGTTGCAGAACTATATATATTAGGTAGTACGGTTGATTATGTAAATGAATTAGGTGGTTCNTTCCTTNCGGTTAAGAACCCAATGTCAACTTCAAGNTGTGGATGTGGAGAAAGTTTNGGTATATGAANATTGAAGATATTATTGGTATGTGGCAAGAGGATGTAAAGATTGATGAAACCGAGCTATCACGAGAAAGTCTGAACATCCCTCTCTTACATGGTAAATACTTAAAGCATTTCTCAGATGAGAGATTGAAGCTTCGTGCTTTCAAGATGAAGCACAAGCAACTGAGCACTCGCCTTACNGATTACTACAGAGGCGATNTAAATAATCCTGAGGATCTTGCTGAGTTGGGTCGTGAACCNTANGAGTTNAAANGNCTCAAGCAGGAAGTATCTCATTATGTAGANAGTGATTCTGAAATGGTCCAGTTGAATACGAAGATTGCGTATCAGCAGGAATTGGTTGATATCCTCGAAGAAATAATAAAAGCAATAAACACGAGGGGCTATGTCATCAAAAACAGCCTGGATTTCCTCCGATTTACTTCTGGGCAATAATGACGTTAAGGCGAATACCTTGATTGTATCGAAGGAAAACGAAGTATATATGAAGATCGATGCAGAGCCTGTTATAAGACAGGAGCTCTCTGACTACTTCACGTTTACAGTACCCGGTGCTAAGTTTATGCCTGCGTACCGCAATCGTATGTGGGATGGAAAGATGCGGTTGTACAATCCAAGAACGAAGGAACTGTATCTCGGTCTTCTACCATATGTGCAGGTGTTTGCTGAGGAACGCGAGTATGATATAGATATACTGGACAATATCGATACACTACAGAATCTTGCACGAGCCGATGCTTCTCAATTCATTAATTCTCTCGAAACTTCGTTCGATCCTCGTGATTATCAGTTGGACAGTTTCGTTCATCTCGTACGAAATAATAGGGGTCTACTTGTTTCTCCAACTGCTTCAGGCAAGTCGTTCATTATATGGCTCCTGACTCAGTGGTACGGTGACTGTAAGACTCTTATCATCGTACCTACGACTTCGTTAGTTCATCAGATGAGATCTGATTTCGTTGAGTACGGATCGGATGAGAACGACATCCACATGATTATGAGTGGTCAGGAAAAGAATACGGATTGCAGAATCGTTGTATCGACCTGGCAGTCTCTATATAAGATGCGCAGGGATTACTTCTCTCAGTACGATGTTGTGATAGGAGATGAGTGTCATCTCTTCAAAGCAAAGTCACTTACATCGATAATGACGAAGCTCATCGACTGTAAGTATAGGTTTGGATTTACGGGAACACTCGATGGAACACAGACTCATAAGTTAGTACTCGAGGGATTGTTCGGAAGATCAAAACAGTTCGTTAAGACTCGTGAATTAATAGATCAAAATGTTCTTGCAAACTTTAAGATCAAGGCTCTCGTTCTCAAGTACAAAGAGAGTGAGAGAAAGCAAGTATCAAAGATGAAGTATCAGGATGAGATCGACTTCATAGTTGGAAATACGAGAAGAAATAAATTTATAAAGAGCTTAGCGGTATCGTTAACGGGTAACACACTTTTGTTGTTCCAATATGTTGACAAACATGGAAGAATATTATATGATGAAATCAATAAAGTTACTACGAGTGACAGAAAGGTGTTCTTTGTATATGGTGGAACGAATGCAGAGACCAGGGAGCAGATCAGGGCTATTACCGAGGAAGAAGAAAACGCAATCATCATTGCTAGCTACGGTACATTTAGTACTGGCATTAATATTCGCAATCTTCATAATATTATTTTTGCTAGCCCCACTAAGTCTCGTATACGTAATCTGCAGTCTATTGGCCGCGGTCTGCGAAAAGGCGAGTCGAAAGATAAGGCAACTCTCTACGACATAGCTGATGATCTCAGAAACAAGAGTTCGGTAAACTATACATTGAAACATTTTTCGGAGCGTATTAAGATATATAGTGAAGAAGAGTTTGATTATAAGATCTATAACATCAACTTATAGAGGAAAGAATCATGGACGGCAATATTCTATATTTTAAGCTAGTTACGGGTGAACACATCATTGCATTCGTTGACTCAGCTGATGATGAATACGTACAGCTGCATAAACCATTGCAACTCTTTTTGCAGAATGGAATGCGCGGTGCTGCTGTAAGAGTTGCTAAGTGGATCCCATTCATAGATCAGTCCGACATCGCACTCAAAATAAAACATGTTATGGTGTATGCTGAACCGAACGATGATATTGCAGACTATTATCTCGAAGCAATTGATACTCTTGCTGCTCATGAGGGAGAAGAACCCGAGCAAATTGATATTGAAGAAGAACTTATTGATGAGGAAACAACAATGGCTCTATACGAAAGATTTTCAAATACAAGTATTACGGTGCACTGATGGCTAAAAAGAAATCAATCCATTATGTAAACAACAAAGAATTTCTAGCAGCCATGATCGAGTACAAGGGTCAGGTTGCAGAAGCAGCAGCAGCCGGAAAGGAAAGACCGCCGGTAAGCCACTACGTAGGTGAATGTATTATGAAGATCGCTGTGCATCTCTCGCATAAGCCCAACTTCATCAACTATACCTTCAAGGAAGAAATGATCTCGGACGGTATNGAGAACTGTCTTCAGTACATAGATAACTTTAATCCAGAAAAATCTCAGAATCCTTTTGCATACTTTACTCAAATCATCTACTATGCATTCCTTCGTCGTATTCAAAAAGAAAAGAAACACATGTACACCAAGTATAAGTTGATGGGCGAAATGGAAGTGATGAATCTTACGAGTGACACACAGAGCCACGATGACAGCTATGTNCCGCAGGGTAAGATGAGCGAGTGGTCAAAGGATCATGTTGGTAACTTTATTCAAAACTTCGAAGAGACTAAACGACGTAAGAAGAATAAGAATACAACTGCAATNGACGTGTTGATCGACGAATGAAAGCAGCCGTAATTACTGATACGCACTTCGGTGCAAGGAATGATAGTAAGGTATTCCTACAATACTTCGGAAAATTTTATGATAACGTGTTCTTCCCATATCTAGAGGAACACAACATCAAGACCATATTTCATCTCGGTGATATCGTTGACAGACGTAAGTTCATCAACTATGTAACTCTTCGTGAGTTTAAAGAAATGTTCGTGCAGCGTTGTATCGACATGAATATCGAGGTGCATGCGATAGTCGGTAACCACGACATACCGTATCGTAATACGAATGAAGTCAATGCACTCAATGAATTGTTTGGAGACAAACATAATCTTATTCACATCTATTCTCAACCACAGAGCATACAGTGGCAGGGATGTGATATCGCTATGTTACCGTGGATCAACAACGCTAACTATGCAGAGTCGATGCAGTTCGTAAAGAACACTAAGGCACAGATCCTCTTTGGTCATCTTGAGATCAAGGGTTTCGAGATGTATCGTGGAATGCCGAACCCTCACGGGTTAGAGACGGCTCTCTTCGATAAGTTCGACATGGTATGCTCCGGCCACTTTCATCATAGATCGAATCGTGGAAACATTCACTATCTCGGCAACCCATACGAGATGTTTTGGAATGATTACAACGATCAGCGAGGATTTCATCTATTCGATTCTGCAGAAAGAGAGTTGACATTCATACAGAATCCATATAGAATATTTAATAAGATCTGGTACGATGATACTGATATGGTACTGGAAAAGTTTTTAGAAAGTTTTGATTTTGATTCATATAAGGATACCTACGTTAAGGTTATCGTACAGAACAAGAGCAATCCGTACTGGTTCGATATTGTACTGGATAATCTATACAAAGCAAACCCTGCAAACGTTTCTATCGTTGACGATAACAAGAATGCAGATCTACAGAGTGAGGAAGAAATTATTAGCGAGGCAGAAGATACGTTGACATCATTGTATAAGTATGTAGATCAACTTAACACAAACGTAGATAAATCAAAGCTTAACCAGCTGTTTGCTAATCTATACACTGAGGCACAGAACCTGGAAGTTTAATGATACGATTTCATAATGTTCGGTGGCAGAACTTTCTGTCGTCCGGAAATACTTGGACTGAAATACAGCTAGACAGAAGTCCNAATACTCTTGTCATAGGTGAAAATGGAGCCGGTAAGTCGACCATGCTCGATGCTCTGTGCTTTTCGCTTTTCGGTAAGCCGTTCCGCAAGATCAATATTCCACAGCTTATCAACTCAGTTAATCAAAAGGGATTGATGGTAGAGGTTAACTTTACGATCGGTTCAACNGAGTANAGAGTCGTGCGTGGTGAAAAGCCGAAACTCTTCGAGATATACAAGGACGGCAATCTTATCAANCAGGTTGCTTCTCGNCGCGAGTATCAGATTCTTCTCGAGCAGAATATTCTCAAGCTAAACTATAACTCTTTTACTCAGATCGTTATTCTCGGCTCATCGACGTTCGTACCTTTCATGCAGCTACCCGCTCATCTGCGTCGTGACATCATTGAGGATCTACTCGACATCAAGATCTTTACGACTATGAACTTGTTATTGAAGGAACGACTCTCTGATAACAAACTCAAGATCACTGACGTCAAGAATGCTCTGCTGGTCGAGGATGAAAAGCTCAATGTGCATGAGAACTATATCCACGAGATAGAGACAAAGAACCGTGCACGCATCGCTAACCTTATGGCAGAGGTTGATAAGTCAGAGTCATCCATCAGCCGTCTTGAGATCTCTATCGAGTCGAACAATGCAAACATCAAAGAGTTACAGGATTCTATCACTGACGAAGAATCCGTACATAAGAAGCTGCAGGACATACTCAAGATCGAGTCTAAGTTCGATGATAAGATTAAGAAGATTAGGAGAGATATAAAGTTTTTCCAAGACAACGATCATTGTCCTACCTGTGATCAGGATATTGATGAATCAATCAAAGGCGCTAAGATCACAGAAGGAAAGAACAAGGTCGATGAAGTTACTGATGCTCTCGATAAATTACAGATAGAACTCGATAAAGAAAATCAGCGACTCCTCGATATCGGCGAAGTGAATAAAGAGATTCAAGAGTATCTTACGAAGGTGACTGACGAGAACAATCAGATTTCTTCTCTGAATAGATACATCAAGCAGATGAGAGAAAGCATCGATACAGAGGTATCCGACAGCACTGATCTCAAAGCTGAAAACAAGAAGTTGAAGGATATCAAGAAAGGTATCGAAGCTCTCGAGAAGAAGAGGAAGGAACACATCAACGAGAAAGAACTGCTCGATGTTGCTTCTGAGATGTTACGCGATAAGGGAATCAAGACTCAGATCGTACGTCAGTATATACCAGTAATGAACAAATTGGTGAATAAATATCTGGCAGCCATGGAGTTCTTCGTAAGTTTTGAACTCAATGAAAACTTTGAAGAAACAATTAAGTCGAGGCATAGAGACAGTTTTAGTTATTCCTCATTCAGCGAAGGTGAAAAGATGCGTATCGATCTTTCTCTGCTACTCACTTGGAGATCGATCGCTAAGATGAAGAACTCAACGAACACCAATCTCCTGATACTCGATGAAGTATTTGATGCATCACTCGATTCGAATGGTTGCGATGAGTTCCTGAAATTGCTAAATGAGCTGGGACACGATACCAATATATTTGTTATCAGTCATAAGGGTGATATCTTACAGGACAAGTTTCGCTCTGTGATTCGGTTTGAAAAACATAAAAATTTCAGTAGGATTGCAACATGATTTTACACAAAGCCGACCCGGATCGAGCATACTTAATAGAGGACGATCCAGTACGACCGAATATTAGCTATGCATTTAGAACGTCTGTTAACAAAGATTTCTTTGTATACGAGAATGAATTTACAGGTGACGCTTCAGCTTGTATATGTGTATCATATAATGATCAGGTTCCAACTACCATGAGAGAGCTCGTTGAGTTTCCAGATTTTACTGATCCTCCTCGTATCGCAGTGTTCTATACGGTTTGGTCCTATCAAAAGGGCGCAGGAAGAGAGATCGTATTTAAGACGGTCGATTGGATCAAAGAGAATAAACCAGACATACTTAGATTCGTAACTCTTTCTCCTAAGACTAAGATGGCAGAACGCTTTCATCTACGAAACGGTGCAGTTCTTTTATCTGAGAACACAGAAAGTAACAACTTTGAATATAGGAATGTTTGATGGGTGTATATACACTAATTGATAATGCAGATCCGATCCTCAAGGAAAAGACGGAAGCATTCAACTTTGATGATCCACAGGTTCCACCAGAGCAACTCGCAACTATGATGGCCGAAACCATGATGCTCGAGAACGGCATCGGTCTTGCAGCTCCTCAGGTCGGCATGAANCTCTCAGTCTTTGTCATAGGAGATCCGACGAATAGGGAATCCATCATCGCAATGTTTAATCCGAAAATTGTTGACACCTTTGGAGAGATGGTGTATTATAATGAAGGATGCTTAAGCTTTCCAGGATTGTATGTGAAGGTGAAACGTCCAGCTGGAGTACGAATACGATTTACGGATATGAACGGAGAAACAACGACCACCAAGTACAGCGGNATGACCGCAAGATCGATACAGCACGAGTACGATCANCTTGATGGTATTCTCTTTCAGAGACGNGCAAATCGTATTCACCTGGAAAAGGCCAGGAAAGATTATAAGATGATGATGCGAAGAAGGAANAANGCANNTGGAAAAAGCAACTGAAGATACTATGTTCACCTATCTCGAAGGACTGCGTCAGTCGGGTGTAACGAACATGTTTGGTGCGGGTCCATACCTCGAGCGTGAGTTTGGATTAGATCGCTTTGAGGCTAAGGAAGTATTGTTGAACTGGATGAAATCATATGAGCGCTGATTGGGTAAAGGATATGAACGATATGCATGCCAAGTATGGTGTGCATGAGTGGGTAAAGAACAACCCAGATAAACTTAAGAAGTACCTCGAGTTCAGGATCAACTTCTTACAGGAGGAACTCGATGAAACTCAGCGGGCAGCATTTATTTATGAAGACCCTGAAGAAATCGTGGATGGTCTTATTGATCTTTGCGTTGTTGCTATTGGAACCTTGGATGCATTTGGTGTTGACGCCAATGCTGCTTGGGATGAAGTCCTGAAAGCAAACATGGCCAAGGAGGTCGGAGTCAAGCCGGAACGACCAAATCCTCTCGGCCTACCCGACCTGATGAAGCCCGAAGGATGGGAGCCACCCTCCCACGAGGACAACACCGGACTTTTTTAAGAAAAAATGGTTGACATATTATTCGTCGTATGGTAGAATGTATATATGATGAATAAGGAGATATATTATGTCTGATCCATTCGACCTGGAGGTTCTTCGTACTCTGGACAAGAAGCCTCTGACCGAAGCGAAAACGATTGCTCTGGATATCCTGGATAAGTCCGATACCAAGGCAACTCGTTTGAATCGTTTGAAGTACGATATCAATCGCGCTAATACCGCAATCGAGGTAACGCGCATCATGTGGACCACTTATATGGCTGGCACCGGTTATCGTGTGCACGGTTCATCGTGGGATAAGCACTACAGGAGTGTCTGATGGATACACGTTCTCGGATTGGAAACGTCGGTGAAGAAATCGTCGTTGAACAGATTAAAGGTGCTATTCGCACCGATGACTGGTGGGACTCTGAAAAGGATGGTACTATCGGTTCTGAACGATATGAGGTGAAGACTATTCGTCTCAATCGTAAGACGCAAAGTTTCTGGCAGAGTGGTAATCTCAAGAAGCTCGATGAGGTAGATCGTTTCTATATCATTCGAGTTCCTATGGATTCCGAGCCGCTCTCAGTCTGTGCTCTCTATGTCGTTGAAAATCACAGAGAGTGCTTCAATGAAGCTCGTAGGAATGACGGTGGAAAAGTTCGTGCTTATCCATTGACATCTTGCAAAAAACTTGTTAGTATGGATAATGATACAGCAAGATTTCTTCGTGACAATTCATCGAAGATATCAAAGTGGAGGTGATATGGCAGATAAAGAATCAGTGAAAGTTCTTCAAGAGTGCATCGACCTGCAACTCAAGAAGTCACAGGATTACCAGAACCCGAACTCAAACGTTACTCAGGCGATGCACTATCGTCGTGGCGTTGACTCGATACATGACATCATGCAGGGTAAGCTCTATCGTGCTCAATCCCTGCTTGAGTCTGGCGGCGATCCTAACTTCGAGTCTCTCGAAGATACTTACAAGGATCTAATCAATTACGCTTCGTTTGCAGTGTCTTGGCTTCGTGGTGGCATTCCAGGCCAGGATCCAGATCGGGATATGTTCAATGCAAAACGTAAGTGATATTCGTCAGCACTTCATTGACGAGCTTAATGCTGAAAGATTTGTAACTGACAAGACCGGTGTTAAAACCATCGAGCTTGTCGGTGCAAACTTTGTTGCAGATGAACCACTTATCTTCGGTGCAGTCAACGAAGACTATGTCGAAAGAGAATTGGCCTGGTACAAATCAAAGTCTCTCTATGTCAAGGATATTCCTGGCAAGACTCCTGCCATCTGGGAAGCAGTCGCTGATAAGAATGGTAAGATCAATTCGAACTACGGCTGGTGCATCTGGTCAGATGACAATCATGGTCAGTACTGGAAAGTGTACCACGAGCTCGCTTACAATCGTGACAGCCGTCGTGCCGTTATGATATACACTCGGCCAACCATGCATGAAGATTATAACAGCAATGGTATGTCTGATTTCATGTGTACGAATGCTGTGCAGTATCTTATTCGAGATGATGTTCTTAACGTCATCGTTCAAATGAGATCTAACGATGTGGTGTTCGGCTATCGTAACGACTTTGCCTGGCAGGATCATGTAGCAGCTTTGTTAGAGAATGCTCTTCGCTGTAAAGATCGAAAGATAATCTGGAACGTTGGTTCCTTACATGTCTATGAACGACACTTCGATCTTGTCAGAGGAGTCTTCACCACAAATGATCTCGTATAACTGGCATCAGAAATATCTAGGACTCGCAAAGCACGTTGCGACCTGGAGTAAGGATCCGAGCAAACAGATCGGAGCCGTCGCTGTAGGTGATGTCGGAGAGATCCTTGCAACAGGATTCAATGGTTTGCCTCGTGGTATCGCGGATACTGAATTTAGGTTAACCAATCGTGAAGAGAAATACAAGTTGGTTGTACATGCAGAGATGAACTGCATCTATAATGCAACACACAATGGCGTATCGTTGCGCGGTGCAACACTATATGTATGGGGTCTGCCTGTATGTAGCGAATGTGCAAAGGGTGTAATTCAAGTTGGTATNAAGCACGTTGTGATGCCAAAGGATGAAGATGTTATTCCCTTGAAGTGGGCACAATCGTTTATGGCAACGGCAGACATGTTTAATGAAGCCGGAGTGACTTATGAAAAAATCAGTCTTAGTGATGGGGATCAACCCATCGGGCCACAAGTGGCGTAAAAATTGTTCTCTCGATAGATTACAGAACTGGATGCTAGAACTCGGCTACGAGCACTATGCGTTCAGCAATGTGATACCATACGTCGGTGATTATCATCTCAAGGATGTAGATCAAGACTTTGTGAAAGAGCAAGTGATGGGTCACAATAAGATTGTAGCTCTCGGAGGATTCGTATCGACCGTTTTNCGTCGTTGCGGAATCGATCATTTTAAGATGCCTCATCCATCNCCTCTGAATAGAACGCTAAATAGTAAAGAGTATGAAACAAAAATGCTCAGTGAATGCAGAGAATATTTGGAGGCTTAAATGCAACGAGTACTAGTTACTGGAGGTTACGGTTACATCGGTTCACACATTGTAAAAGCAGCTCATGAAGCTGGTTATCATGTAGATGTGATCGACAAGTGCAGGTCTAAGAATGATATCGAACCATACTGTGATATCATTTCTATAGAGAAAATTGAATCTATACATGAGTACAGTAAGATTTTATTCGAAGGGTACGATGCAGTTATTCACTGCGCTGGCTTGATATCAGTCGCTGAGTCAATGTTAAAACCAGCCGAGTATTATTGTACAAACACCTACGGCACACTCAATCTTATCAAGAACTTAAACTTCAAACACTTCATCTTTGCTTCTACCGGTGGTGCTTTCGATCCGATCTCACCATACGCAAAGTCGAAGATTCTAGCAGAGACGATGATAAAGGATACATGTAAGGATTACACTATCTTTCGTTTCTTCAATGTTGCTGGTAATAATGGTCAGTTCTCACAGATATGTGATCCGAGTCACATCATTCATAAAGCTGCAATGACTGCAGTCGGCAAACAAGAACACATGACGATCTTTGGAAATGATTATGATACAAAGGATGGAACCTGTGTTCGTGATTATGTTCATGTTCAGGATCTTGCAGATGCGATCGTAAGAAGTATAAACGAACCAGCAAATACAGATTACGAGTGCATTGGTTCAGGATCCGGTTATACCAATCTCGAGGTCATTGAAAAGATGAAGGAGGCTTCGGGTGTAGACTTTCCCATTCAATTTGGCGGCAGACGTGATGGAGATCCGGCTCGTTTAATTGTTGACAAACAATCTCGATTTGTTAGAATAGAAAAAACGCTTTTGGAAATGTGTAAATCTGCATACGAAATGGAACTTGCAGCATGAAAATACTTATTACAGGAATGAATAAAAATCAGTGTGTGAAAGACTTCTATCTTTCTCAGCAGCTTCAGGTCGTTCCTTCTCACTACTCATTGATTCGTTGTTTAGAGGATATGGGTTACGAAGTTGAACAAAGACACGTAGAACTCGGTGAAGATATCTCTCACTACGATGAAGTCATTATTTACATTCATAGCATACAAGCTTTCTGCCAGTTCCTATGGTCCGGTCTGTATGCAGTATCTCAGCGCCCTAACTGCATACTCGCTTTCGATGATTGGCAGTTCAATAGTATCTATACCACTATAGGTTCTTATTCAAAACAATTGAAAGAGAACAACGAGAAAACATATCGTCAGTATCTCTTCGATCTNTGGCAGGGTAAGGAAACACCAGAAGAAGTGAAGAAGTATCACCAACAATACATAGAAGCATGTGATATCATTGAGAGCAAGAACAACAGACTTCTCATCTCGGCTTTTGCTGGTGGAGATCTAGGTCTCTTGAATCTCGATTGGGATCCTGATAAGTGTTATCAGTACAATCCAAATCCGTATCATCTCAATCGTACTAAGGAAAACAACTGGGGTACGGGCGAGACTGCTCTAAGTATGTTCTTTGATTCAGAAGAAAAAGTATTAGANTGGAACTTTGCTTCTCTCGTACAGAACAAAACTCGTAAGTGGTTGAATGAACAGAACCCAGAGGATTGGTCTTGGCCTATCAATTACTTCGGTTCTAAACGTGGTGAATTTAAATCAGAACGTAAGACCGAGGGTGAAATGTGTGAGGTGTTCTCGAAACAGTGGGGATGTCTGATGCCGGGTTACTTCCATTCTGGTTCCGGTTGGTGGAGAGCTCGACCACTGCAGGTGGCTGATGCAGGATCAATCATCATCGGTGACAAAGACGAGATGATGGTGTANTATAAAGATGAGTCGATAGCTTCTCTGCGAGCCGAAGATATCGAAGCGATGGACGTTACACAACTACAGAATACAGCAAAGATGCAGCGAGATGCTCTGTATGATAATCATCCACTCGATAAGAATGTTGAACAAGAAGAATTGAGGAGAGTACTCGAAGCATGAGAATACTTATAGTTGGAGCAGGTCTGTCGGGTAGTGTTATTGCAAGAGAACTTGCAGAGGATGGTCATGCAGTTGAAGTGATCGATCAGCGAGATCATGTTGCTGGAAATGCATATGATTATGTAAACAGACACGGCATCAGAGTTCATAAGTATGGTCCACATCTCTTTCATACATCGAATGAAGAGGTCTGGAATTATCTTTCTCATTTCACTAACTGGTTACCGTACAAACATAAAGTGAAGGCTCTTCTCGACGATGGAAGATACGTCACACTTCCAGTAAACAAGTATACCAAAGAAGCTGTCGGTGAAGAAAACGTTCTTGATGTATTCTTCCGGCCCTATACAAAAAAGATGTGGGGTGTATCACTCGACGAATTAAATCCTAACATCATCAATCGAGTACCGATACGAGACGATGATAATGAGTACTATTTCCCAGACGATAAGTATCAAGCGATACCAACTGAAGGGTATACAGCAATGGTTCAACACATGTTAAATCATGAAAATATTGCTGTATATCTAAATGAGAAGTTTGATAAGTCAGAGGAAGTTGACTACGATCACATCTTCAACTCGATGCCTATTGACGTGTACTATGATTGTATGTACGGCGAGTTGCCATATCGCTCGATTAAGTTTCATAATTTTGATATCTTTATGCATAAGTGTTTACCTACCGCAACGGTAAACTTTACACACGACGGTCCTTATACTCGTGTAACTGAGTGGAAGAATATTGTAGGGCATGGAGAGAATCCATATATAACTAGTATGACTTTCGAAGAGCCATGCGACTACAAAGATAATAATTATGAAAGATACTATCCAGTGAAAGATATGGCCGGTAAGAACAAAGAACTCTATCAGGCATATAAAGAAATCAAAAATGAAAGAACAACATTCATTGGCAGGTGTGGGTTGTACGCCTATCTTGATATGCATCAGGCTGTAAACTCAGCTCTGTCGATAGTAAGGAACTTTAGATCATGTCAATAACACACGCATCGATTATTCCTTTGATAGGTGGTGAAACCATTGGTTCGGAAAGAGCCTTTGGTGAAAGACCTATTCATATTCTATCCTATGAACCATTCATGGGAAACGATTCTCATATTCTGAATCACTATGAAAATGAAGTGCCGTACCACCTCTTAGATCGTGGAGAGAAACCAGAAAAGAAAGCAGACGTCGTTTCTTCTGTTTGCCCGTGTGCAGGCTTATCAATGATGTCACACGGATACGGCGATGATAACGATAATAACAAGTGGATGATCGAGACTGCTAACTATGTTCTTGGTGATTATCAACCTAATGTTTTCTGGGGAGAGAATGCTCCCGGCTTTGCTGGTAAGATCGGCAAGAACATACGTGAGAACCTGAAACAAATCGGCAAAGATAACGGATACACCATGAGTGTTTATCGAACAAGATCTTTGTTACATGGTGTCCCACAGGTCAGAGAAAGATCATTCTATTTCTTTTGGAAGAGTGATAAGGTACCATTGTTACAATTCTATGATAGAAAGTATGAGCCTATCGAAGAATTGATTATGAATGTAAAATCGAACTTTCAGATGGAACCTATCAACGAAAAGACTCCATCACACGATCCGTACTATCGTTACATTCTCGAAGAGATTCATGAAGGTAGAAGTCACTCGGAACATGCTCAAGAGATAGAACCCACCAATGCTCGTGGTTGCGACTCTTTTAGTTATATCGAGAGACACGGAAAGACGTACAGACAAGTTGCAGAATGGATGGGTGAAAACGGATACGAAAAGGAAGTTGATAAATGTATTCGTAAACATGATAAACTTGCAGCCGGTGGAAGTATCATGCGTCGCGGTGTGATAGTACCCAAGGATCGCATAGGTGCTTTTGTCGGTCATTATCCAGTGATGCTTACACATCCAGTGGAGGATCGATTCATAACCTACCGTGAAGCCATGTCGATCATGGGTCTACCAGAAAACTTTGAGCTGGTTGATGCTGGAAAGAAGAATGCAAATCATATTTGCCAGAATGTTCCAGTACAAACTGCCACTGATATGGCAACAGAGGTAAGAGAAGCATTGCTCGGTAACAGAGAAATGGTTGACACTGATTATGTAATACAGTATAATAGTAAGAGAGCTAGTGAATATGAAAGTACTGGAGCAACCCTTGAAAGTTTCTTATAAATATAACGAAGGTCCAATCCTTCAAGAAGTGCAAGACTATATCGATGGAACCTATGATGAGCACTATTCCACAAACAATTATCAAGCTACAGAGTTCATCATCGACGGCGGTCATGGTGAAGGCTTTTGTATTGGGAACATTATGAAGTATGCTCAGCGATATGGTAAGAAGAACGGTTATAACCGAAAGGATCTTATGAAGATTATTCATTATGCTGTGATTGCAATGTATAATCATGATCTATACCATGAGGAGAAGTAAATGCCAGAAATCTCTATTGATGTTGGCGAATTAAGAAAAAGAAAGATCTTAGTGACTACACCGATGTACGGTGGAATGTGCGGAGGTCAGTATACGAAGTCTACTGCTGACTTAGTAAAACTCGCGGGTCACTATCAGATGACCATCGACTTCTTTTATCTTTTCAACGAGTCTCTAATCACGAGAGCTCGTAACTATTGTGTCGATGAGTTCTTACGAAATGAACAATACACTCATCTGATGTTTATCGACTCGGACATCGGTTTCAATCCGAACGATGTTCTTTCGCTCGCTGCTATTGCAGATCCCGAGAGCGATAAAGACATTATTTGTGCGCCATATCCGAAGAAGACCATCTCCTGGGAAAAGATTAAGCTTGCAGTAGATAAAGGTTTTGCTGACGAGAATCCACATAATCTTGAAAAGTATGTGGGTGACTTCGTTTTCAATCCTACAGAGGGTGCTACTGAGATTGCTATCGAAGAACCNTGTGAAGTGATGGAGGGTGGCACCGGCTTCATGATGATACAGCGTAAGACCTTTGAGAAATACGCAGCAGCTTATCCCGAATTGATGTACAAACCGGATCATGTTCGATCTGAAAACTTTGATGGTACTCGTGAGATCATGTGTTACTTTGATGCTCTCATTGATCCTAAGTCGAAGCGTTATCTATCAGAAGATTACATGTTCTGTCAGTGGGCAAGAGAGATCGGTCTTAAAGTTTGGATGTGTCCATGGATGCAACTCGGTCATACCGGTACATATACATTCGCAGGTTCATTGGCAGATCTTGCAGCCATCGGAGCATCAGCAACTGCAGATCCAGTGAATGATAAACTTCGGTAATTTTTATTTACTTAAGACATTATGTGTGATATTATTATTGAGTTAACTGTGAATATTTGTCATTTTTGTGAGGATAAGAAATGAACATCTCTACTCCAACTCTTTCAATCCTGAAGAGTTTTACTTCTATCAATCCGTCCCTGTATGTGAATGCAGGCAGCGTGATTAAAACGATCTCGCCGCAGAAGACCATTATCGGTCGCGCTGAGGTCGATGAAAGTTTCGAAACGTCTTTCGGCATCTATGATCTTAATCAGTTCATCAGTACCGTAAGCATTCTTGATAATCCTACCTTTGACTTCGAAGATACATCGGTTCATATCAAGAACGGTGAGTCGTCTGTTCGTTACGGTTATGCCGATGCGAATATGATTATGCAGGCTCCTGAAAAGGATCTCGACCTTCCTGATGTGGTCGTTGAGTTTGAACTCAAGGATGCTGTATTCAAGAAGACTATGCAGGCAGCCAGCGTTATGCAGCTTCCTAACTGGTCAGTCGTTGGCGCAAACGGTGACGTTACTCTTGTGGTCGGTAACTCAAAGGATGACTCATCGAATGTCTTCCGCCACGTTGTCGGTTCAACCGATCTTGAGTTCGACCTTCTCTTCAAGGTCGAGAACCTTAAGTTCATGTCTGCTGACTACACCGTGCGTATCTCGTCGAAGGGTATCAGCCACTTCTCAACAAATGGAGGTAAGTTACAATACTTCATCGCTACTGAATCCCGCTAATTGAAAGGCTTTTTATATTATGAATGAATTGTGGGTCGAAAAGTATCGTCCGTCTAAGATTGACGATTGCATCCTTCCAACAGAGCTCAAGCAATCCTTTGCTGGCTTCGTGGACAAAAACTATGTTCCTAATCTTCTCCTCTCAGGTGGTCCTGGCGTCGGCAAGACCACGGTTGCGAGAGCGATGTTGGAAGAGTGCGAGTTTGACTATATTGTAATCAACGGCTCGATGAATGGTAACATCGACACTCTACGTGTCGAGATCAAGAACTTCGCATCGACCGTTTCTCTTACAGGCAATCGCAAGTATGTTATACTTGACGAGGCCGACTATCTTAATCCGCAGTCGACACAGCCGGCCCTTCGCAACTTTATGGAAGAGTATTCGAAGAACTGCGGCTTTATTCTTACCTGTAACTTCCGTAACCGTATCATTGATCCGTTGCATTCTCGGTGTTCGGTTATTGAGTTCAAGATCCCAGCCAAGGAAAAGCCAAACCTTGCTTCTGGGTTCATGTCTCGAGTGCAACACATACTTGAAGCGGAAGGTGTTACATTCGACCAAAAGGTTATCGCCGAACTGATCACTAAGCACTTTCCTGATTGGAGGAGAGTTCTCAATGAATTACAACGGTATAGTGCTACTGGCCATATTGACACTGGCATCCTTGTCAATCTGGGCGATGATAACTTTAAAAAACTTATCAGCTATCTAAAGGATCGCAACTTTAAAGATATGCGTAAGTGGGTCGGGCAGAACCAAGACGTTGAGTCGACTGCTCTCTATCGNCGTCTATACGATACGGCAAGCACACACATCAGTGATCGATCNATACCACAGCTNGTACTGCACATCGCAGACTACTCATACAAGGCTGCTTTCGTTGCTGATCAAGAAGTTAATCTCGTCGCATGTCTTACTGAGATCATGACCGACTGCGAGTTCAAATAGGAGTACAACATGTTATTCTCATCGTGGAATGTTGGCGGTGAAGTCGTAAAACAAGATGAACGATACATCGTCAAAGATAATAAGTCACTCAAAAATCTAGTGGTAAGCTCTACACAATTAAATCGNCTGATGAGCACGAGTGGCCATTCTCATCCCGGTCAGGAAGAAGTTTATATATTTACGAATGGTCGAGGTCGCATGGAACTCGATGATAAAACTTTCTTCGTAAAGGAAGGTGATACGGTTCTTGTAGAGGATGGAGTGTTTCACCGTGTTCANGCTGGAGATGAAGGTATCGACTTCATATGTGTGTTTGATGGCAAGAGGACTCATTAATGATTACGGGTCTGACTGCTTCAACCTTTGATCTTCTTCATGCTGGTCATATACAGATGTTGCGAGAAGCGAAGAGCAAGTGTGATTATCTAATCTGTGCTCTACAGACTGATCCGACTATCGATCGACCCAAGGAAAAGAACAAACCTGTTCAAACACTCGTTGAGCGATACATTCAACTCAGTGCTGTAAGTTATGTCGATGAGATCATACCCTATTCTACTGAGCAGGATCTCGAAGATATTTTAGCATCTTTTGATTTACAACTGCGCATTCTTGGTGTAGAATACAAGGATAAGGATTTCACCGGTCGAGACATATGCAATCGTCGTGGCATCGATCTGTATTTCAATACAAGGGACCACCGATTCTCGACCACTGAATTGAGGAAAAGAGTTTGTGATGAATCCGTTTGATTATGTGAATGCGATCAATGCCGGTAAGGATATCATGACCGGCACAGAGAATGATGAACTTGCCGAGAAGGGATACAATCCTTTTCTAACTAATCGTCAGTTCTCATACTTCCAGGATACTGTTCACTTTGCAGCTGCAATGAACCAGAGCGCCCATCTGGATCATAAGTTACAATTCGACTTTTTAATAAATATAGTTAGACCAAAGAAGCGTTTTGCTAAGTGGTCTAAGACTGAACATCACGATGATCTTGAGGCAGTAGTACAGTATTTTGGGTATAGTTATGAAAAAGCTAAACAGGTCATGGATATTCTGTCTTCTCAACAGATAAAAGATATAAAGAAAAAGCTTGAGAAGGGTGGATTGAAAAAATGAGTTTTGATATCAATAGTCTCGTGGAGGTAAAACTCCGTAACGAAGACGACTTCCTAAAAGTTAGAGAGACGCTGACCCGTATCGGAGTTGCTTCTAAGAAAGAAAAGACTCTGTATCAGTCCTGCCATATTCTTCATAAGCAGGGTCGCTACTTCATCGTGCACTTTAAGGAGCTCTTTGCTCTTGATGGAAAACCATCGAACATGTCAGAGTCCGATACAGCACGTCGTAACACGATTTCAAATCTTTTGAAGGAGTGGGAGTTAGTCGACCTAGTAAGATCGGAGCAGACGGAAAATCCCGTTGCCCCGATCAGTCAGATTAAGGTCCTACCGTATAAAGAGAAGAACGAGTGGGAACTCGTTGCGAAGTACAATATCGGTAAGAAGAAGGTCGTTAGCTAGGGACCGCGTAGATCTCAGCTTTTGAGTCGAACAGGTCAAAGTAACCGGACTTCAGTTCCTTCTTTCCAGGACGAGGAAAGTCGACAAACTTAGAGCACTTCGACTTCTTTGCAAAGACGGTAATCGTACGATCCTTTGCAAGCTCGTTCCATACGTATCGACCACCGGGTGACTGACTGTCACCTGCCTGTAGATTGTAACCCTTCTTGATCAAGAAGCTGTATATCTTACGAGCAAGCTTCTTACCACGGAAGTTTGAGTCGACTCTTGCCAAGTCAACATGCCAGAACTTACCACGCTTCGATAGATCAAAATGAGCAGCAATCCTGTATGTATCAACGACACCGTTCGTGAAAGCGGTACGCTGACGTTTCGTTCGAGAACGATCATACACCCAGATCTCGACGTAATCCTTCTCGATCTCATCGATCCAGATATCGAAACCAAGATGACGACCGGCGAGAACATAGTCCTCGTCGATCTGACCATAACCGAGATTGCTTCTTTTATCCATTGTGATTTTCTCAGGCATTTGCATCCTTCATGAATTGTGTGACAACATCAGCGGCGAAAGCGAAGTGGCCACCGATGTGCCACCTGTATTCACCGAAAGGTGTTTCGTCGAGTTTCCAGTCGTAGATCGTAGCGACGACGTATTCGTCATCGACCTCGAACTCGAGATCCCACTCAGTGGTAACCTTATCATCACCACCGGTGTAACGAGGCTCGCCAAAAACTTCGACAAGATCATCGTAGGTGGTCTTGATGTAACCCTGCAGCGAGGTACCGCCGACAGTGGCTTCGGTATCAATCAGCTTGATATCCATTACGATGCCTCCCTGAAGATCTCGTCATATTCGATGTCGGTCAGTTCCTGCTCGACATAGTCCATGATCTGACGAATTTTACGACGTTCGTCGCCGGTCAGACGGTTGAGCTGACGACGAATGTGACGAGGGCTGTCGTCATCGGCTATGCGCTTGATGACGTCAGTTAGTGTCGTGTAGGTGTATTCCAAGGGTGTCTCCTTATTTATCATCATATATACATTCTACACCATAACGATAAATATGTACACAATTTTTTACAAGAAAAAACTGAATGATATCAATACCTTAATCCTGGGTGCCTCTAAGCCATTGATATCATTGAATATTTTTTTTAATTTTTTTTGAAAAAAATGCATTCTGGGGGTTGACATATTTTAGACCATATGGTAGAATGTATATAATGGAAAATAAGGAGAAATACATGACAAAAATCTACAGCTTCGAGCTCTCCCCCAACTCTGAGTTCGACTTCGACCTACTCCCTCAGTTCTCAAACGAGCACGGGGTTTCATACCACATCGACTTCGACGACGGTTATATCATAACCTTCTCATCCGACAACCTCGACCACCTTCAAGAGGTTTCTGACCAACTATCATTCCTCACCCAAAGTTCCATCTCATAATTATTTTCAAAAATTAGTTGACATAATTATCATTCTATGGTAGAATGTATATATGATGATAAAGGAAAACACCATGTTCACATTTGACGACCACATCGTTTCCGACCTCCACAAGGACGCTCGTGGCTTCCGGCCGCATGAAGCTTTCTGGGAAGGCTGGAACTCGTCTGACGACGAGAACAAGCAGACCATCTGGGATGGTCTCATTCGTGAGCTCGAGCGTCACCAGGCTTGGGAGGCTCGCATTCAAGACGAATGTCTCGCTGAGTTTGAGGCAGAGCTTCAGGCATGCATCGATATCGGTGCCGGAGATCGGCAGACTGCTCTTCGCTGGATGACGTCCGAAGAGACGTTCCATCACAGCCAGGACGTTGAGGGCTGGGTCTTTCGACGTGGCATCCTGTTCACCGACTTCGGTCGGGAGCTCGTCGAGGAGCTCATGGACATCGTTACCTTCGTAGAATGGGAGGCAGCATAATGCAACCTGGAACACGAGTAAAGCTCAAGGGTAAGACCAAACACGGTAAGAACCGTATTCAACATTTTGGTGAGGACTTCTGGGTATCAGAGGTTCGTAACAGCATTCAAACTACGACACACACCGGTGTGCCTGGTCCCTTCTTAATGGTCTTCAGTGAGACCGGAGATCATCGTTGGGTTGCTCTGAATGACGATCCCGACTTTGAGGTTCAACAACTTTTAACCGAATAGCCGTCGTAGCTCAGTTGGTAGAGCAGGGGTTTTGTAAACCTCAGGTCCGCGGTTCGAGTCCGTGCGACGGCACCAGTTTATATGACAAACATTAACGTATACGGAAAGACAGGAGAGGTAGAGAACACCATCACTATCGATGATGATCTCACNTATGTCGACGGCCGGGTCTCGAAAGGTAACAAGTGTTACTATAAGGGAGCCGGTCTTCCGTATACCGGTCACTACATTCTTGAAGAACCATCCTACGANTACGATAAACTCGGCGAGCCAGATATCTTCTATCTGGGTTATCACGTCAAGAGAAAGGTCTGGGATGGAAAGTACGGTATCTTCAAGGAGCCGTATCAACCGTTCTTTCTCGATCATGTCGGATCGTGTGCAGGCAAGGAAGGCACCGTTCTTCTCAACTCTATGAGATTTGAAAAATCTTCNATCGAGATATATGACTGCATCGAGATCGACAGAGACGACGAGCAGTACTACTATGAGGTCGACTACAAATGTAAACGTCGTACCTACATGGAGGGTGGTAGCCCTGAAGATCTCATGGATCTTCTTTTGTACATGCTTGAGAGTAACTGGAACTTTCTGTGGGACAAGGGAGCAATCAACGATATCAGCTACAATGGTCTCGTAACTGATCCTGCAGATCTTTTTTATTCAGAAGAAAATAAGCATAAGCTCGGTACGGTGTACGCTGTTCTTTACAGTCTCGCTGAAAAGAGCGCTTCAAAGTTTCAAGAATTCATGGATCATATCGGATTACACCACCATGATAATACGTGGTTTGTGATGAATGCTCTATGGATGATGAAGGAGTATGTTGATATCAACTCTATGCTCCTTAGTAATGTTTCACACTCAGAGAACTACAGACATCTGGTAAAGAACTATCTCTTGACTGGAAAGAACTGTGCATACTGTGCGTGTGATGCATTTATCGATCAGGGTGATAAAGTGATGCAACAATATCTTGAAAAGTTTGCAAAACTTGTTGACACTTCATCGGCTGTTTGATAGAATGATAACATGATCGGGGATTACTCGATCTGTATACCGAGACGAAGTAAGGGGTGGTATCTCGGACCACACAAAGGAAAGCTCCTTACTTCATTTTTGTAACTACAAGGAGACATCTAGTATGTCGAAATCTAGTCGCGTTCTTGACGCACTTATGAACGGAGAACAGCTTACGGTTAAGCAGATCCGTTCTCGTTATGGAGTTGCCAATCCTACGGCTTTGGTCGACTCACTTCGCAAGTCGGGCGGCTTTGCGATCTATAGCAATGCTCGCACCAACAGCAAAGGTGAAACCCGTAACTTCTACCGTATGGGTACACCTTCGAAGGCCGTTATCGCAGCCGGGTACCGTGCATTGGGTACACGCGTAGCGGCGTAAGTTATAGGGGACGGGAAAATATCATTCTCCTTATCATCAACTTTTTTCCCGTCCCCTTTACTTTTTAAGGAGAATGATTATATATAGTATAGAGGACGCCTACTAGGGTTCTCCATATTCAACCTTGCTTACACAGGAGGTACAAATGGTAAGCTTAAACGCTGCGGACATCCGCAAACTCGATCCCTTTTTCGTCGGCTTTGATCGTCTCTGGAAACAGATTGACACTATGCATACTGCGCATCCAAACGGCCGACACCTTTCTTATCCCCCTTACAACATTCGTCAAGTGGCTGAAGACCATTATCATATTGAAATGGCTGTCGCCGGCTTTTCACAGGAAGATATTGAAGTCCTGCTACAGGATGGTAAACTCACCATCACAGGAAAGGTTACGAATGAAGAAGACGGAGGGAAACTTCTACATCGCGGAATCGCCAACAGAGCATTCACGCGAGAGTTCACGCTATCCGACACTATCGAAGTGGAAGGAGCGGATCTCGAGAACGGGATCCTACTCATCTCGCTCAAAAACATCATCCCAGATCATAAGAAGCCTAAGACGATCAAGGTTACGTCCGGAGGTAAACTTATTGAAGGGAAAAAAGAACTCTTGACTGAGGAGTAACTTATTGACAATTGTAGTAGCACGTGGTATAAATTAAAGTATGGCAAGCTTCTACACCTCAGTCGAGCGTACCGCGGCTGACATCCTCTATGTCGGCTACGAAGGGAATAGAAGAGTGGTCGAGAAAGTTCGCTTTCAACCGACCCTCTTCGTTCCGACTCGCAATCAAACAAAATATCGCACACTCGACGGTCTTCCCGTCGATACTATTCAACCCGGTACCATGATGGATTGCCGTGACTTTATTCGAGAGAATGAAGCCACTAACTTTCGCATCTATGGCAATCGAGATTACATCGCACAGTATATCAGCGATCGCTTTCCAAACGGCTGTGAACCTGATATGTCTCTCGTCAATGTAATGTTCATCGACATCGAGGTTCAATCCGATCAAGGGTTTCCTGAGCCTTCTCTTGCATCTCAACCCATTACAGCGATTACGATCAAGAGCAGCGTTGATGATACCTTCTACACGTGGGGTATCGGTGGTTTCTCACCAGAGATCTCTATCGTTCAGGATACTCGTATCGAGTACAAACGTTGTATGGATGAGCACTCATTGCTCAAGAGTTTCCTACAACACTATCACAATAATATTCCGGACATCATCAGTGGCTGGAACTCAGAAGAGTTCGATATGCCATACATCATCAATCGCATAGCAAAGATACTCGGTGAGGATCAGCTACGTAAGATGTCTTTGTTCGGCCACAAGCCAGAGTTGAACAAAGATGGTAACATGTACAAGATTACTGGTACCACACAACTCGACTTCATGAAGCTGTTNAANAAGCTNGGATACTCATACGGCAATCAAGAGTCNTACAAACTCGATAACATTGCAAACGTCGTTCTTGGTGAGAAGAAGCTTGACTACTCGGAGTACTCTTCTCTTGCTGCTCTGTATCGAGAAAACCATCAGAAGTTTATTGACTACAACATTCGTGACACTCAGCTGGTCGAGCGTATGGATGACAAGACGGGTTACATCTCTCTTGCTCTCACTCTCGCTCACAAAGCGAATTCAAACTACATCACATCCTTCGGGTCGGTGAAGATCTGGGATACATACATCTATAACGTTCTTCGTCGGCGTAACATCGTTATTGCTGAGCGAGATGAAGTTCATAACGATAGACGCATCGAAGGTGCATACGTCAAGCAACCCATTACCGGTATGCACGACTGGGTTTGTTCGTTTGACTTAAACTCTCTGTATCCGCATCTCATCATGCAGTACAACATGTCACCAGAAACTATTGCAGACGGTGTCGTTGCTGGTGCTGATGTCGAGACTCTTCTTCAGAAACGTAAGTTCGATATACCAAAGGATCACTGCCTATCTTCTACCGGTCAACTCTTTCGAACAGACAGCCACGGCGTGTTTCCTCAGATCGTTGAAGAACTCTACAATGAGCGAGCAGTTACGAAGAAGCAAGCGATCAAAGCTATGCAGGATCTTGAGAAGATTCCCAAGGATGAAATCCACAAACGAGCTCAGGTAGAAAAGAAGATCAGTCTTTATACCAATCAGCAGTGGGCAGTCAAGATCCTAATGAACTCACTCTATGGNGCNATGTCGAACAAGTGGTTNCGNTACTATGATATTCGTATGGCCGAAGCAATCACAATCTCTGGTCAGCTTACCATTCGNTGGGCNGAACAACGAATAAATAAATATCTAAATGAACTACTACAGACTGATAATGTTGACTTTGTGTTGGCTATCGATACTGACAGTTTGTATGTTCGTCTTGGTGACCTTGTTAACAGGGTAATGCCTGACGAAACGAATCCCGATAAAATATGTAAGTTCATTGATAAGGTAGCTGCACAGAAGATTGAACCTCTTCTTGCAAATGCATACGAGGAACTCAAGGATTATGTCAACGCATACGAACAAAAGATGGTTATGGCACGCGAGATCATTGCGTCTCGGGTGGTGTTTACTGGCAAGAAACGATATATTGCGAACGTTCTAAACAACGAGGGTGTTCAATACAGCTCACCAAAACTCAAGGTAACGGGCATCGAGTCAGTTCGTTCTTCTACACCTCAGGTGTGTCGTAAGATGATTGAAAAGACTCTGAAAATTATTCTCAATGAAGATGAGTTTGCAGTTCAAGCATTCATCAAACAAGCCAGGAATAGTTTCAAGGGTCTACCCGTCGAAGATGTTGCCTTTCCTCGTGGTGTTAACAATCTGTGGAAGAAGCAGAAGGAAGGTATCGGTACACCGATTCATGTAAGAGCTGCACGAAAATATAATGAATTGGTGAAGGAAAAGAACCTAAATAATAAATATGAAACAATTCAAAACGGAGATAAGATTAAGTTCACATACCTTAAGATGCCGAACCCAGCGAAGCAGAACGTGATAGCGTTTCCTATTATTATGCCGAACGAGTTCGATCTTTCTAGATTCGTGGACTACGATATGCAATTCAACAAATCTTATCTTGAACCAATCAAACACATCTTAGATGCAATCGATTGGAACGTAGAGAAACAGAATACATTGGAGGATTTCTTTGGCTGATATAAACATACCCGCAGAATACGCAAACCTTGATTATGGTTTCAGTGCGGTAGACGAAGCCACATTCAAAGCAAACCAAGAAGAGGCGGAGTCTACACCGCCATCGATAGATGAGAACGATCTTACGAGAGTTGTTCTCAATGCTCTTGCACCGATTGAAGATAAGATCGATACGTTGATGACTCGCAGGAATGCAGAGGAAGCAGACGACGTGCAGGTTGCGATCGCTCAAGCAACAGAAGAAGTAAAAGGCAAAACTGATAAACTCGAGAAGTTGATCATGCCACTTCTTGTTAATCTTTTAAAGACGGCCGAAAAAGAATACATCCATTGGCCGAATCGTGAAACACAGGTAAAGAGCACTATCGATAAAGTATTGGCTATCACACGAGGCTAATATGGGTTGGCTAACTCTTATAGTCGCAATCGCTATATCAGGTGTTGCTGCCTGGTATAGTATCGTTGGTCTGATGGCCATCTTTGCGGCTGCAGCAATACCGATAGCAGTTATGGGTGGTGTACTAGAAGTAGGAAAGCTTCTTACNGCATCCTGGCTCTATCAAAACTGGAAGATGTGTCCNAAGTTACTGAAGACATATCTGACAGGATCAGTCATAGTACTGATGTTCATTACATCGATGGGCATCTTTGGTTTTCTATCCAAAGCTCATATCGATCAGACGTTGGTTGGGGGAGATAATTCACTAGAAATTAGAGCCATCGATCAGCAGATCGTGAGACAGGAAAGGAGAATTAANGATGCCGAAATGGTCATCACTCAACTCGACCAGGCAGTCGAGACACTTATCGAATATGATAGGATACGAGGTCCNCANGGAGCNATCGCCGTGCGNGAAAGCCANCGTGTGGAAAGAGGCTCACTCGCCGGAATCATTTCTGAAGCGAGCGACAGGATTAAACAACTTCGAGACGAAGCCCGACCCCTACAGAAGCAGCAACTTCAACTCGAAGCTGAAGTAGGTCCTATCAAGTATATCGCTGCTCTCTTCTATGAAGATACGAATAAGTCAGTTCTCGAAGAAGCAGTACGTTGGGTTATCATAACGATCATCTTTGTATTCGATCCGCTTGCGGTTCTTCTGATCATCTGTGCTAACATGACACTTTCCAAACCTAAGAAGATGAAGACGGCAGTCAATGTTGCTGACGACTGGAAAGACATAGAAGTAGAAACAGATGAAGAAGTCGAAGAAGAAATAATAGCGGTCGATGAGATTGATCCAAATGCAACTGTTGAAGTTGTCGATATGAATGTAGATTTTGATAGTGAACCGACACTGGATAGATTTATAGAAGAAGAAGACTGGGATGAAAAGATTATAGATGACTGGGAAGAACCTCTCTATAACGATCCAGCAGTCAACACAAGAGAGCAGCAGAACAGAGAAGCTCTTATCAGAAACGGTACGTTCGGTCCTAATAGATCAGTTACGGCCTACGGTAATAATGACCCGAAAAGTGTTGACAATACTTAAGTAATAAAATATAATTCTAATTATGATCACTTCATACGGAGGTATTTGATGACTGACTTCTTTCGTAATATTGTTACAGAACTAAAAGACGAGTATACAAATGTCGCAGCTGATGGACTGGGCTCTAGTGAGTTTAGCGATACTATTGATACCGGCTCTTATATTTTTAATGCCGCTCTTTCTGGCTCCATTTTTGGCGGTGCGCCCAATAATAAAGTTCTTGCACTCGCAGGTGAAAGCGCTACAGGAAAAACCTTCTTTGCTTTGGGTATGGTTCGGCGTTTCCTCAGTGATAATCCCACTGGTGCTGTTTTCTATTTTGATACTGAAGCTGCTGTTACAAAGTCCATGATGCAGGAACGCGGTATCGATGCAGAACGTGTTATTGTCTCTGAGCCCGATACCATTCAAAAGTTTCGACATACAGCACTTCAAATCCTTGAAAGATACGCTGAAGCTCCTGAGGATGAACGTCCTCCTATGCTAATGGTTCTCGACTCTCTCGGCCAGTTATCAACTACAAAAGAGGTAGAAGATACCTTTGAAGGAAAAGAAACTCGTGACATGACAAAGGCGCAGCTCATCAAAGCTACGTTCCGAGTTCTTAATCTAAAGCTTGCAAAGGTTAACGTACCTCTCGTCATCACTAACCACGTATACGATGTGATAGGTTCNTACGTACCAATGAAAGAAATGGGTGGCGGTTCTGGTCTGAAGTATACCGCTTCACAGATCGTATTTCTTTCAAAGAAGAAAGACCGCGATGGTAAAGATGTCGTCGGTAATATCATTCGTTGTCGCATGATAAAGTCACGGTTTACAAAAGAGAACAAAGATGTCGAGGTCAAGTTAAGTTATGACACCGGTCTTGATAGATACTATGGTCTCGTTGAGCTTGCTGAGAAGTACGGTATCTTCAAAAAGGTATCGACTCGTATTGAGTTACCCGATGGAAAGAAGGTGTTCGGTAAAACGATCAATGATAATCCTGAGGAATACTTTACAAAAGAAATCCTAGAACAACTCGATGAAGCAGCTGCAAAAGAATTCATGTATGGAAAAGATGGAGAAGATGAAGTGAACGCTATGATGGACGTACTCGAGGCTGAAGAAGAGCAGGATCTCGAAGATGCAAAAGTATGAAGTACTGCACGATGAATACGAGGATGAAGATCTCGCCAGAATTAAATTGACATCCGACAAGTTTGATGGTATTATATATCATTACCACACGGTTCAATTCGTACACGAGGAAGATGATGAAGCGGTTCTTAAGTTTGACTACGACATCGTTGAGTCACCGATCGACATCAACGTCGACTCGTTAACGAAGGAAGATCATGAAGAGTTCGAGACTCTTCTTGGCGACATCTTAGTTGAAATCATAACAGAGAGTGTAGTGGATGAGAATAGAACAGACAATCCTGAGTAACCTAATCTATACTGAAGATTATACAAGAAGGGTACTACCATTTCTCAAGTCAGAATATTTCCAGGATCAGGTTGAATCAGTTCTTTTCAAAGAGATCGACGATTTTATTACTAAGTACAACGGGTTACCAACTAAAGAAACCTTGCTCATAGAGCTTAACAAGAAGGAGAATATTCCTGAGCAAGTATACGAAAACCTCACGGTATATGTCAATGATATATCTTTCGAGAAGAAGGATATGCAGTGGCTTATCGACAGCACTGAGGAGTTCTGTCAGGAACGTGCAGTCTACAATGCAATCATGGAAAGCATTTCGATCATCGAGGGAAGGTCGAAGACTGCGGACAAGGGTGGAATACCTACTATCCTGGCTGATGCTCTTGGCGTGTCTTTCGATGATCATATCGGTCATGATTTTCTAGAGAATGCCGAAGAGCGTTACGAATTCTACAATGCGGTCGAGGATCGCATTCCTTTCGATATTGAGCATTTCAATCTGATTACGAAGGGCGGTCTTCCAAACAAGACTCTGAATGTTCTTCTCGCCGGTACCGGTGTCGGTAAGACACTTGCTATGTGTCACATGGCAGCAGCTAATCTTCTCGACGGTAAGAATGTTCTCTACATTACTCTTGAGATGGCAGAAGAAAGAATCGCTGAGCGTATCGACTCTAATCTTCTCAACATTCCACTCGACGAGCTCAAGGGATTCCCAAAGCAGATATACGATGATAAGATCGTAAAGCTCAAGAAGAAAACCGGCGGTAAGATTATCGTTAAGGAATATCCAACCGCTACCGTTGGGTCGGGTCACTTCCGACATCTACTCAACGAACTCAGCATGAAGAAGAACTTCAGTGCTGATATCATCTACATCGATTATATCAATCTGTGTCAATCGACTCGTTTGAAGTTCGGTGCTAACGTTAACAGTTACTCGTACATCAAGGCAGTGGCCGAGGAACTTCGTGGTCTTGCTGTCGAAAAGAATGTTCCCATCGTAAGTGCAACTCAGCTCAATCGTACCGGCTTTACAAATAGTGATCCCGGTCTCGAGGATACGTCCGAGTCGTTTGCTCTGCCCGCGACTGTTGACTTCATGTGTGCTCTCATCTCAACTGAAGAGATGGAACAACTCGGTCAGATCATGGTCAAGCAACTCAAGAANCGTTACAACGATCCTACAATGCATAAAAGATTCGTGGTCGGTGTCGATCGAGCAAAGATGCGACTCTTCAATGTCGAGAGCTCGGCTCAAAAAGATATCATGGACGATAAGCCAATCATGGATAAATCTAACTTCGGAGAACGATATGACGAAGAAGAGAACATGAAGTGGATGACTAAGAAAGCCGGCCGTAAAGATTTCAGTAAACTGTTCAACTAGAGGTATGAAGATGTACGAGATTCGCAAAGCAGGAAAGAAGTATCGAGTGTATGATCGTGTAAACGAAAGATACATCGCAAATACTACGGATGAAGAAAAGGCACATACACTTGTCACTAATCTTACATGTCGAGGGTTCGAAGGAGAGATACCTAACTTCTTCTATTCTCAAGAAAAGTACGGTATGGATCTTGATGGAGTACGCTCATGAACTATAAAGATCATGTTGATATGGTCAACGGCGTCATACGTGACATCGCTGCATTCGATATCGCAAGAAACGGTCATCACGTTGATGAGGGTGCCATAGATGATTGGATCATGGAGATGAACATGGTCGGCACACGAGAGTCTTTCATGTCGATCTGCCAGGACTATTGGGATCAATACTTAGGTTCTGCTACACTGCACTAAAATTATAAATAGTCAGAGCATAAGGATCTGGCTATGGCAAATCTATCAGCTGCAGAGTTGTTAAAATACGATTGGAGAGTTGAAGTATTTCTTAAGAAATACAAAGACGGCGATCTGTTTGAAACAACAACTAAAAAAGTCAAGCTTGTATACGATGATGACAATGCAGAGATCCTGAAAAAAAGAGTTAGACAGGATCTTTCTAAGCTTAAATTTCGTGATGCAAAAAATACAGAGTACAAGCTTACGAGCTTTACGAAAACAAAAGAGTTCGGCGGCAAGGGTGCGGGTGGCGGAACTATTAAGGAAGACATTGAATTAGCATCTCTCGTAAAACAAATAGATGAAATAAAAAAGAAGATCTCTAAAGCAGATGTACCATTTAGAGTTGGTAGAAAAACATACAATGTTTTTACAGCAGTCACAACTCCCGGTACTCCTAAATCAGATTTCCATCTCATAGATCAAAATAATAGAGAGCTCGTCTGGATATCACATAAGGATGGCAGCGGTCCCAAAGACTTCCAGCAGTGGGGTGGAATCACAGAAAGAGCTGAGCCGAAGATCTTTGCTCAGAGAGAAACTCAAAGATTCATAGAAGATGTACGATCAAAGTTCGGTATTCAAATGCCGAGCGCAACTACCGTTGCTCGTAAGATATCTTCTTCATTGTTAAAAAATATGTCTGTGTATGGGAATCAATACGGTCAAGCACTCGGCCGACAGAATGTTTCTATACTATTGCAGGGTCCCGTAAAAGTTAAGAAGGTTGGAAACTTTTATGAGTTAGACTCTAACAACGTTCATCTAAATGGTGATAAAATTACTGGTGGTTTCGAACCCGTATTGATGGCTATATATAAGGGTGATAGAAGTAATTTTGGTATACGTGGTGCTCGCTTTGCTATTCAACCGCTTGAGAGTAGAAAAGTAACAGAGTTTATTTGAGGAAAAGATGAAAACATTCAATGCATATTTAGAAGAAGCTTATGACATTGCCATAACATCAAATTCTGATATTGATAAATTTGATACTAAGATGGATAAAAAAGGTCTGAAGGCAATACTTAAAAAGTCCGAAAGATTAGCCGGCGATGAGAAGGGACGGATAAAAGTACCTCGTGGCAGTATGAGTGAACCCGAACTGGATGCTTTTAGAAAAAAGTTTAATTTCACTAAGGGTAATGTTAGATTTGGAACGGGATCAGCAGGAAAGGGTGGCGGAAAACTATCTGGAGCCGATTGGGAACAAGTGATCGTTGCATCATATAATATGAAAGCAAATGGCGTAGATTTGAAAACTGCAATTAAACAGGGTGGCATGCAAGATTCTTGGTTCGATAAATTTAACGAGCATGTTCCAATAGGAGATAAAATAGTTGAAAATGCTTTTCGCTCTACAAAGGCAAAGATGGAACACTACGGTTCAGACTATGGTGAGCTTTCAAAAGAATGGGAACAATACTTTTTAGATCTTACTGGCAAAAGAGCTGCTGCGCCAACTAAAACGCCAAAGACCGACATGTATATTTCGAGAGAACGTATAAGTTTAAAGAAGGCTGGTGGATCGCAACTTATGTCCGGTGGTAAAGCTGAAACAGCTGCTACATTAGCTTTTGCTTATAAGAACTTAGATAAAAAAATAAAGACAAGAGCGATGGATAAAGCTTTTAATAAACTTTCTAAGGATATCGAATCTAAATTTACTTCATATAAATTGCCGGCCGGTGAAACTTTGACGACTCTCAGAAGGAAAGTAAAAGCTGGAAAGGGAGATGATTTCACGAATAAAGTTTTTCAGACTGATGATCTTCATAAAGATATGTCTAAAGCTTTGAATGATTTAGTTAAAACACCAGAATTAAAAGAAGCTATAGTCTATGAAGCAATGACAGGCCGGAATAAATTTAAAGATAAGCTATCATCTGCTTCACATATATTAGTATTTGATGATTCAGGAAATGCTTCATATAAAAAGATAGATAAAAAAATAGTTGCTAAATATGCTAAAGTTACAAATCTTACGATATCTTTTAAGACTGCCGGTTCATCNACATTATCATCTCTTCGAGGAGTTGTAAAAGAAGCATTCGAAGAAACAGACCGCGAAATGCTACAAGAGGGAATCTTTACTGATATAAAGAATTTCTTAAAAAGATGGTTTATGCGCATCTTAAATAAAATTAAAAAGTTATTCATTAGTGGGCTTGAAAAGATAAAAGAACTCGGTTTAAAAGCAAATGTGAATAACCCAAAGATAGTTTATAGCATATAATTTTTTGTAAGAAAAATATTGACAAACGCATAATAACGTGGTAGAATAGTATAATGCAGAATTTTAAAACATTCATNGTCGAAGAGAAGAATACTCATATGACTCATATCGAGGAGCTACTGTTCCTTGGTGGTGTTAATGGTACTCGTCAGGCTATCAACTTCCTACGTGATCTTCGAGATATGCTGAAGGGTAACGCATCTTCTGCTGTCGATATCACTGTGAAGTGGGATGGAGCACCTGCTGTATTCGCCGGCGTCGATCCTGCCGATGGAAAGTTCTTTGTTGCAAAGAAGGGTCTGTTTGCTAAGACTCCTAAGATGTACAAGACACAGGACGACATCAAGAAGGAACTAAGTGGTGAGCTTGCCAAGAAGTTCTCTATCGCACTTACTGAGTTCGCAAAGCTCGGTATCAAGAGTGGCGTATATCAGGGAGACTTGATGTTCACCAAGGGTGATATCAAAGTCGAAACATACGATGGTCAGAAGTACTATACCTTCCAACCCAACACAATCGTTTATGCTATACCTGTAAAGAGTAAGCTTGGTCAGCAGGTTGCTCGAGCCAAGATCGGTATCGTGTGGCATACGACATACACGGGTCGTACCATACAAGATATGAAAGCAGCATTCGGTAAAAAGATTGCCAGTAAGTTTCGTTCTTCCGGTACTGTATGGATGGACGATGCTACTTATCGAGACGTATCTGGCAAGGCTTTATTCAATGCAAAAGAGTCGAAGCAGTTTGATTCATTGCTCACTCAGGCAGGTAAGTTGTTCCGCAAGGTCGATGGCGAAGCATTCAAGATGATAACCACCGACAAAGAGTTGCAGCAGAAGACTATGACGTTTGTCAATACATACGTTCGTGGTGGATCTAACTTCCCCTCGGCTGATAAGATGACGAAGGGTCTCGTTGACTATCTGAACCAGTGGTTTCAAAAAGAGATAGATAAGAAGAAGACTGAGAAGTCGAAAGCAGAATGGTCGAAACGCCGAGATGCAATCGTTCAGAAAGTCATTATGAACAAAGGTCAGCTCACCGCCATGTTTGAGTTGATGAAGGTAATGGTTCAAGCCAAGGGTATGGTCATAGATCAGTTCAACAAGACACAGGAGCTGAATACTCTACTAAGAACCGCGAGAGGATTTCAAGTAACCAAACAGGAAGGGTTCGTTGCCATCGATAAAATGAAGGGCGGAGCAGTCAAGCTGGTCGACCGTCTTGAGTTCAGCAAAGCGAACTTCTCTCCTGAGATTATCAAGGGATGGCAAAAATGATAAAGTTCTCTGAATATTTAGAAGAGGGTATGGGTAAGAAGAAGAAACCTGAACCCTATGAGTCACAGTTCAAGCGCAGAGTCGTAAAGACAACGAAGCCTGAGCATAAGGAGAAGGGTTACAACTGGCGTATCAAGGGCAAGGAACGTCCTGAGGTAACCATTAAGTTGTACAAGAGTAAACCAGGATTCGGTGAGTTCAAGAAACAAATGCGTCGTGTCGCGGGGCATGAATTTGGATAAAATATAAATATGAAAAACAACCCTGTTAGTCTAAGGAAAACCAGGAATGAGTAAAGCAGTTATCACATTCGGTCGTATGAATCCTCCTACGGTCGGTCATCAGAAAGTTGTAGACAAAGTTAAGGCTGAAGCCAAGAAACAAGGAGCTACGCCTTATGTTTATCTATCACATTCTCAAGACAAAAAGAAAAATCCTCTCGACTACAATACAAAACTTAAGAGTGCTCGAAAAGCATTTGGATCAAGTGTTACAAGATCCAGAGCTCGTACGATCATCGAAGTCATGGTCGAACTGCAAAAGAAGCACAAAGAAGTCACCGTCATCGCCGGATCAGACCGAGTCCGAGAGTTCAGAACACTCCTAAACAAATACAACGGTAAAGACTTTAAGTTCGATAAGATTACCGTAAAATCAGCCGGTGCTCGTGACCCCGATGCAGAGGGAGCATCAGGCATGTCTGCTACAAAGATGCGAACCGCTGCACAGACCGGTGACTACGATTCATTTAAGAAGGGTGTACCTACTGCTCTTTCAGATAGGGATATAAAAGCAATGTACAATAAGATACGATCCGAGATGGGAGTCGTGAAAGAAGAAATTGAGTGGACAGAAGAAGACTTCGAGTTCACTGATGCAGAGCTCGATGCAGCCGTTGATATGATAGACTTCGATACACTCGATGAAGATACCGAGCTCGATGAAGAGTTCGCTGACTATCTTGAAGAAGCAAGAAAACCTCTGACGATTGCACAGAGAATGAAGATCGGCCGGCGTATGAAACGTCTTGCTCCTCGTATGGCTCGTATGAGAAAGATTCGTGCTAAACGCATGGCAGATCCAAAGAGACTCGAAGGTAGAGCTCGAAAGGCTGCTATCAAGATACTTCGTAAACGCTTTGCCGGTAAGCAGGGACAGAACTATGCGAAGTTATCTCCCGGTTCTAAGATGTCAGTTGATCGCATCATTCAGAAAAAAGCAGGCGTGATACCTAGACTTGCTAAACGTTTGCTACCTAAGATGCGTAAGAGAGANATGGAGCGATTGAAGAAGGCTCGAGGTGGCGGAGCTCCGACTCCGAGACTCGCTAAGAAGATGACTGCTTCTGAAGAGGTACAGCCAGTTATACCAATTCTATATGAAGAAGAAGTTGATTCGAAGCTCATGGCTCTACTACGAGTTACGTTCCCTGATTCATCCGAGAGGAATCTTGTTGTAAGAGCTCTTCGTGGCGGATCCAAATCATTACAGAATCCGACACTTCGTCCTTACCTTATGAACATACTTCTACGTTTGCTCGATGGTGTACAGGATGATCCTAGCATCTACAATAAAGTCAAAGAAAAGATGCGGCGCCTCGGTCTCGAAGAAAAGCAAGATCCAGATATTAAGGATCGAAAAGGATCTCAACCAGCGAGTTATCACAGTGGTTTAAAAAAGAGTACAAAGGTTGCTCGCGATCGTCACTTCAAGAANTATGCTGAGAAGCCGGGTGAAGATAAAAAAGACTCGGACGCAAATTATAAACCTGCACCAGGTGATGCAAAGGGTAAGACTAAACTTTCGAAACATACTAAGAAGTATCGGGCAATGTACGGTGAAGACATCAATACATCTTTTGAAGAACTATTCCTTGAAGAGGAAGTGCTTAACGAAAAACAGATCGCGGGTCTTGTTAAGAAAGCAGAGAAGTCAGGTATACCATACGGCATCCTTAAGCAGGTATACAACCGAGGAATGGCTGCTTGGAAGTCGGGACACAGACCGGGTGCAACACCGCAGCAGTGGGCGTTCGCTCGAGTCAATTCTTTCATTACGAAAGGAAAGGGTACATGGGGCAAAGCCGACAAGGATCTTGCAGCAAAGGTGCGAGGGTCGAAATCTAAGAAGGAAGAAGTTGGAGAAGACGCCGTCAAAGCTGCAAAAGATAAGATCAGCCGAGAGAAGGAAGCCGATAAAGCAAAGCATGATGCAATGCTTGACCGAGCTCGGTTACAAAAAGCTCAGAATAAGAACCGTGCAACGGAAGAAAACGAACATGAGATAGAAGTCGATGGTTATCAAACCAAAAACTTTCATATGTGTGGTTCCGCTCAGAAGGTAATGAAGAAACTTGCAGGTAAGGAAGGAGCTAAGGAACTTACTCAGATGCAGGATAAGTTCTACGGTCTCGAGAAACAAATCATGCAGGATGGTGCAGCAAGCAAAGAGCAAAAAGCAGCTGCTCGAATGATGCATGATAAGATCATGGCGAAAGCGAAGCAGGTGGGACTCGATGACGAGATTGCTGGATACATGAAGATGCATATCGATTCGATCGAGAAGGGTAAACCAAAATTAGGTTTCGGCCGAACCGACATCAATGAAGTTCTCGGTAAGGATGCAACTATCGGAGATTACGTCAAGGACTTCCAAAAGTCCGATGCACCTCAGTTCAAGGGTAAGTCAAAAGAGAAGAGACAAAAGATGGCGGTTGCAGCCTATCTTGATAAGAAAGATAAGAATGAATCTATTGACGATCAGTTCGAAAGTCTATGGGCAAACATCCATAAGAAAAGGAAAGAAGGTCGTCCTATGAGAAAGAAGGGCGAGAAGGGTGCACCGACTGATGATGCATTTCGTCGAGCAAAGAATGAAGAGTACGGCGCTGGCGAGGAGGGCACTGACGGACTCGTAAAAAAGTATAAAGAAGATACTCCCGGTGAGNATTGCACATGCTTCGANCATGTCATCTCAGANGCGGAGTATCAAGGACGTAAGGTAAAGTTAAATGATCCTATGCGNTCNAACGATGGTAAGAAAAAGTTCTATGTATATNNNAAGAACGAAAAGGGAAACATAGTAAAGNTTGGNTTCGGTGATCCNAANATGGAGATAAAGCGAGACGATCCAGGTCGTCGTAAGAACTTTAGAGCNCGTCACAACTGTGATAACCCAGGACCGAAATGGAAAGCAAGGTACTGGAGTTGTTATCAGTGGCGAGCTGGAGCAAAGGTTGACAACTAATGCTTGAGTCTATTCAATCACTCTGGATGTATGTTGTGAACGCACACTATATCATGTATATTGATAGAGTCACACTGGGATTTATCTGCTGATGTATGAATATAAGTGTACAATACTTAGAGTAGTAGATGGCGATACCGTCGATGTTGATATTGATTTAGGATTCGGAGTATGGATGCGTAAGCAGCGCATTCGTCTCTATGGTATCGATACACCAGAGTCAAGAACACGAGATTTGGAAGAAAAGAAATATGGGTTACTTGCTAAGCGTTTTGTGGAAGGATTTCTTGCCAAAGGATCGACAGCCGTATTGGTTACCGAGAAAGACAGTAAAGGAAAGTTCGGTAGGATTCTGGGCAAGTTTCAAGTCTTTGATGGGAAGACGGATAGATCAACCTTCCTCCATGAAATAATGATCAAGGAACATATGGCTGTTGAATACGTTGGTCAGTCAAAAGATGATATTGCCGAAGGGCATCTAGAGAATCGTATTAAGATCAAAGAAAGTGGACGTTATGATGAAATGCTATAACTGTGGTCACGATTCACACTGCGGTGTACCACTAAGAAAAGCTGTTGATAGATCACAGGCTCATGCAGCAGGTTTGTATGAGATAGAAGTATGTAAGCAGTGTCGATGTGAAAAATGTGATCCAACACTTTCTGGAAACTATAAATAATAAAAACAAACTCCTAAGAGAGGAAAAGAAGATGGATAAAGTTAACCCATTCAGAAACAGTGAGAAGGATGAACTCGTTAATGCGGTTCGTGCCGTCCTCTCTGGTCAAGAATACACCGCTCCTGAAAAGGAAGTCGAAGAGCATAAGGGTGATAAACCTCATAAGCACCCTCATGAAGAAATGGATCCTGTAAATCCTAAGGCTGCAAAGAAGAAGTTCAAGGATCGTAAAGACAAAGACATCGACAACGATGGTGATGTCGACGATTCAGATAAGTTTCTTCATAAACGTCGGAAAGCGATAGCATCGAAAGAAGCGAAACAGAAGCCATACGTTTCGTCTGATCGTGATGGTAAACATGTCATGAATGCTTCNGGAAAAATTGTTAAAAGCTTCAAAGATATGGACTCGGCGAATGCATATCTCAAAAAGAATTACAATAAACTGATGAAGGAAGCTGTCGAGGACAATCCAGCAAACTATCAGCATCTCTGCGCTAAGAACGTTGTGCATGAGAAGTGGGGTGCAGGTGATTGTATTCCTACGATGCATGCTGATCCCGATGAGGAAGGTAACGTTGCTTGGTACGATGTAATGTTCGAGCACGGCATCGAGGCAAAAGTTTCTATCGATGAGTTGAAGGTTACCAAAGCCGAGGAGCATATGCATGCTTCGGTTGACAAGAAGAAAAAGATGAAGAAAGAAATGTCTAACGGCGACAAGAAAAAGATGAAGAAGGATGAAGTCGATACGAAGCCAAACACCGGTGATGATCGCGGTACAGCGGAGTAGATTCAATGAAGTCATTCAAGGAATACATCTCAGAGGCCAGCTTCAAGATCGATATGCCGGATATGCCGGCCGTCTATGTTGATGCAAAGAGCGCAGGCGAGGTGAAGAAGAAGCTTCGTACTCTATTGAAGAAACCGATGGATGTGAATGTTTCTCGTGTCAATCCTGCGAAAGTCAAGAAGGCATTCCGACTTCGTGCACAGGGCAAGGATGAGGACGAAGAAGATAAAGAGAAACAATCTTACTCGTTCCCGCGGTCGCGACCAGGCGTCAAAGACTTCAAAAAGGGAACAACAAAAGTCAAGGAAGAAACTGACCTCGATGAAATTGCACGCTCTCAGACTCCTATGAGAGATAGGTTTGGTAGTGGTAAAAAGAAACTTTCTTTAAAAGACTTCAAGCGCGGAATGTTTGTAATAACGAAAAAGGGCGAGGTTGGTAAGATTGTAGCTAACGAACCACGCGCCGATCAAGTCGTTGTTAAAATGAATAGAACCAAAAAAGAAGTCGAAATGAATTGGCGGAAGTTAGGTCTCTATACAGAACCTCGACTGAAAGGTTTGGTTCAAGCAGAAGCTCTTGATAAACAGGACGAGCCTAAGGTTAAAGAAATCATCAAGAAGTTGAAGGGTGCAAGTAAAGCTCATGCAGGACAAGCACAAGACCTAGAAAAAGCAGTCAGCGAAAAGCGTGGTCGTCCTCGTAAGGATGGAACATCCGACGGTGATCTCGAGAACATTCAGATGCAACTTCGTAAGGCTGTCAGCCTACGTGGCAAGAAGGACGTTGAATTTGCTGATGGTAAGAAAAAGAAAGTCGATGATAAAGTTGCTCGTAAAGTTTTGCAGATGATCGACAAGTATCGTAAGCCTCAGGACAAACAGAACATTGTAAATTACATTGCGAAGTCAGAAAAGAACCTTATGAGTTTCGCATCGGGTAAAGCAAAAGATTCTGATATGGATCCTGATGCAAAACGTAAAAAGTTATTGGGTATCAAATAATGTCATACGCTCGTGTTATTCGTTCATTGAAAGAAGATGGTCATGCTGATGTAGCCTCCATGAAGAATAAGGTGGAGAAGGCAAGTAAAGCAATCGAGATCATGCGAGCAGAGTTAGATAAGCTGGGTGACGATGAATCGTTGCCCACATGGTGGACAAATAAAGTGGCTATCGCAGTCGATAAGCTCGACGGTATGGCCGACTATCTTGACGTAAAGGTAGAAGATAAATAAGAATCGAAAGTCTATATTATGCCGAGTAGTTCGGAAAGATTAACCAACGAAAAGCGAAGGAGATAACAAATGCCTAGTTGGGGTTTTGGTCCAGAAAAAAACAATAGTAACGATAGTTCGAATGCAACTGCGGGTACGAAAGCAGGTAACCAAGCTTTCGCACACGATCAAAAGAAAGAAAAGCGTAACGTCATCGCAACAAATAAGGGTTGGGTACGGCGTGAGCACCGTCTGATGAACGGTGGTACAGCATCATCAGTTACACGTCAGATCGATGAAGTACTCGTCGCTGCAGGTAACAAGGATGCCGCGCCATCTTCGAATCTCGGTTTCCCGGATATCGCTCAGATCTATTTTGCGAACAGCACAAATGATGATGTAACGAGCATTACACCAGAGACCGGTGGCGGCGGTGCGGAGCACCAGGTTCGCGTTGTATTCAACGAGCCGATTAAATACAACGAAGCTGCCGGAAGTAAGATCGGTAAGGTCGTACTCTCAAAGGTAACCGGTTCGGGTAACTCGACGATCACAGCTCTTGCTACGAGTGTTGCTCGTACAAACACCAACATTACTGGTGCTAACAACACTATGATCTTCCGGTTCACACCAACTTCCGGTGATGCGGGTACATATAAGGTTGCGGCTGCAACAGCAGGTATCGCTAACGGAGTAAGTGGTACTTTGACCATCAAGGGTCTTAATTCAAGTGAAGCTGCTAACGTAACGATCACGGGCGCAGTATCGAACGCCGCTATCCTTACTATTACTGCTCACTCGTAATAAATCGTAAGGAGTTATTGATATGGCTGATAAAAAGGTAACACAACTCACGAGTCTGACGACTCCTGTGAGTGCAGACCTCTTACTTATCATTGATGATGCGGGTGGAACTCCTGTGAGCAAACAGATTACGGTCAAGAACCTGGCGGGTGCATTACCAAATACATCCGTCAGTACCTTGACGACGTCGGCGAATAATACGTTAGCTGGCAGTAATACGGTCATCTCGTCGAATCTCAATTTTACATCGACGCGTGCTCCGCAGATATCTGCAACTGCTATCAAGTTGGCACCGACGACAGGAGCTGTTTCAAACAATGCAACTACACAGTTGGGTGGTGGTCAACAAGGAGCAATCTTTGTCGATGACGAATACATTTATGTAGCAACATCAAACACAGTAGTCAAGAGGGTAGCGTTAAGCGTCTTTAGTTCGTAATTAAAAAAAAGAATATAATGAATGTTTGATACTGTTGATGATTCCAACTTTATGTTGTATGCGGCAAAGTTTTATGATAATCCTGGTGCTGATGTTCTTGAGTTTGAAGAAGATCTCGCTCGGATTAAATACATAAAGAGGTTGTTTAGTAAATATAGAGACGGAAAGGAGCTGAGAGAAAGGCTGATACTGAACCACATCATTGTACTCTACAATGTGTTCGAACATCAAGCCTGTACTCGAATGATCTCCTTCCGTCTTTATGAGTATCTGGAGTACCTTAAACCTTTCTTAGTGTATCTTGGTTATTGGCCAGATAAGGTTGGACCTATCGGTGTAGACAAAATCATGTTACTTGATACTGATATAAATATGGATGTAACTATAGTTGATAAGCTTAGGGAAATATAATGTCTTCGAATCTTGTAGATATCTATGTACTATATCGGATCATCAAGGATCTTGCGACTCCGTTCGATAAGACGGATGCGTTTAAGACTGGCTTGATCGATAAGAAGGGTGAGCGTCTACGCGATAGTACGGGCAGGAAAGTAAAGGCCGAGACTAAAGCCCAGAAGAAGGCCGATAACTACTACTTTCGATTCATACGAAATCTTAAAAGATTGATGACAAAGGTTGGTCTCGGTAGCAGACTCGCAACCTTTGCAGCAGCGATGTTTCTTATCAAGGAAGAGATGGAAAAGAAGCATACGCTCACTGAAGATGGTTTCAAGGATGAGGATCTCGTTCTTGAAGAAATTGTGAAGGGTATAAAGTTTCTCGAAAAAAATTCATTCAAAAATTATAATCAGCTCTGTGAAGATATTGCTAACACCACTGGTGCTGCAGTCGCAGGAACGGGTGACGATCCCGTTCATTGGAAGAAGATGCCGTACCGAGTCGGTAGCGTTGGTGATCGAAAGAAGAAAGGTCGATACATCAACGGTGTAGCTTATCTGAAAGCAGCTGCTAAAGCAAAGAAGGAGCGTGAAAGTGGACGTCGCAAAACTTAGAGAGCAATTAAAAATCGATGAAGGCTGTGTTTACGAAATTTATAATGATCATCTCGGTTATGCTACTTTTGGCATCGGTCATCTTGTTCGGGAATCTGATCCTGAGAACGGTAGCCCTCTCGGTACCGCAGTATCAGAAGAACGAGTCATTGAAGCTTTCGACGATGATGTCGCAACAGTTCTGTCTGAATGCAAAGTCCTATATCCTGACTTCGACGATCTGCCAGAAGAAGTTCAGCAAATAATTGCTAACATGATGTTCAACCTCGGTCGGCCGCGTCTTTCCAAATTCGCTGGTATGAAACGTGGTGTCGACTCGCAGGATTGGGATGCTGCAGCAGATGAAATGGTCGATAGTCGATGGTATCGTCAGGTCGGAGCAAGGGCTGAGAGACTCGTCGAGAGGATGAGGAATGTCGGATAANGAAGTTAAAGCAGGTCCNNTTCAGAGCCACGATCCAGATAAGCGTGTGTGGGAATATGACGGAGATGGAAAGAAGATCTATAAGGTCGATCAAGGATACAATAGAAAAACACTGTACACAAAAGAGCACTACTATGGTACGCACTTTTGGAGGAATAGGTTCTAATGTTATATGTTAAGTTACTTTTAGCATTGGTTGTTATGGGAGGTCTTGCTGGTGGAGTGACCTACGTATATAAGTTAAAAGCTGATCTTGCTACGAGTGAAGCTAACAATGCAAAGCTTGAAAATTCAGTAGAAGAGCAAAAATTAGTTATTGCTCAGCAGTCTCTTGATATGGATAATATTCGAGCTGCTATGAAGGAACAAGCCGAGTTATCAAAGAGATTGAATGCTTCTATTAAAGATCTGAGAAATAAATTTAATAAAGTGAATGCATCGGGTGAAAAGAGAGATATTGGAAACCTTGCTGAACAGAAACCAAAACTGATGCAGCGAGCAATAAATAAAGGTACGAAGAATGCTCTTCGTTGTATGGAAATTGCAATGGGATCACCTTTGACCGAGAAAGAAAAGAATGCTGTTAAGAAATCGCAGATCAATCCAGAATGTCCTGATATTGCTAATCCTCGCTATGTCCCTTACGGTAACTAGCGGCTGTAGTAGTATCAAGGAACTGGAAATATTTAAGAAAGAAGTTAAGAGGATGCCTCTTAACTTAGATGCACCTTCTCCTTTGCCTCTGGGTAAAGTTGATTGGGTAATCATCACAAAAGATAATTATGAACAGGTGTTTGAGAAATTGAAGAAGGGCGGCGATGATATCGTTCTATTCGGTCTTACAGATGGCGGGTACGAACAACTCGCTATAAACTTTGCTCAGATAAGAAAATACATCATGTTGAATCGTAATGTGTTAATGCAATATAAAAAGTATTACGAAGGAGACATTGATGGCTCAGAAGAAACTACAAAAAGACAGTGAATACGCCCATCTCGATCTAGACGGCGATGGAATCGTCACTGACGAGGAATTGGATATGGACGAGAGAATGATGCGTCTCGAGAACGAAGATAAGAAGGCCGACGCACAAAGGAACATGGCGTGGTACGCTCTTGCAGGAATGTTATTGTATCCAGTATGTGTTGTAGTGTCGGTTGTGTTTGGAATCGAACAAGCAGCTAAGATCCTTGGCGATATGGCAGGTGTATATTTCATAGCCGTCGCTGGTATTGTTGCAGCCTTCTTTGGTGCTCAGGCTATAGCAAACAAACCTAAAAAATAGAGGATCTCATGGGAAAATTTAACAACAAAATAAGCGCGGAGTTCACACCACCAAAGCAGTGGGTTCTTGAACGCGCTCTGTCTTATCAGAATGATGACATCGATGCTGAGTCACTCAAAGCCGTAAAGGTACAGTGTCCTGCAAATCGTATCACATGTAAGAAGGGATTCAAGACGGATCTTGCATCGGTTCCTCGTTTACTATGGAATCTTATAGCACCGTGGGATGTGGCTCGAGCAGCTATCATACATGATCTTTTGTACAAACGTATTCGTCAGTACCGAGCGGCCGCGGGCAATGCTGAAAACAAGATGGTGATTAGCAAAGCTAAGAAAGCAGCAGATAAGGTATTTCTTTACGGTATGAAAGATGCGTCACCATCAGTACCGAAGTGGAAGATCTACTCGGCTTACTATGCAGTAGTGTTATTTGGCCGATGGTCTATCATTCCAAGAGAAGATGACTAGTAACGAACACGCAATACAATATTCGAGAGGGACATCATACTATAAGCTAAAAGCCAAGTACGAGTCCCTCTCGAATGCTCACAGACTTTATAAAAGACAGATAGAACTTTGGGATAGATTCTATCTACTCGATGTCATCAGCTATGGTGAGCTGCAGCGTAACTACAGATCATTTACTCATAGCACTTAGTGGATTATTCAGAGCCTTCTTGATNTTCAAGTCGAGATCCCTTTCCATATTTTTCAATCTTGTATCCGTTTCCTTCTCAAGAGCNCGTATGGCATTACCGAACTCTCGGCTATCTTCCTTGACTCGTCGTTCGGTATCATCGGTCGTCTTTTCGATATGATCCATCTCACGTTTTAGATCGCGTTTAATCTCTCTCGCTTCATCACGAGCAGATTCAGCCATCGTCTGAATGTTTTCTTCCAGTTTTTCGAAGACCATAACTTCAGCACGTAATGCATCCATGTCGGCTTTGAGTACTGCAAGCTTCTTATCGAATCCTGATAGGTCAGGTGCTACATAAGTTTCTATCTTTTCTTTCATATCCATGTAGTCTTTCCAGAACTCGAATCCTGCATAAAGACCACCGCCGAGAGTACTCAATGCTGTAATTATAACAAATATCTTTCCACCTCGAAACTTGACTCCGGCAAACTCAACTTCTGTTTTGCCGTCTTCGGACATTAGTAAACTCTCCTTCTTCTTCTTTTATTCTTTTTCTTCGGTTTATACAGGTAGTATCCCAACATAAGACCAGCACCGTATGATACGATGATGGTTGCTATCCAGAAATAACCTAAAGAGCTCATTTGTACTGACTGTTAACTAAACCGTTCATAATACTATCCTGCGCTGAACTAAAGAGTGCAGCAGCTGGATCACTTATTACATTATCAGGTATTTGTGAAGATGCATACCACTTCGATGCATCCTGTAGATTTGGTGCGGCGGCAGATAAGTTAGCGCCGATTGCATTCATCAATGCGAGTTGTGTTGCTTGTGAGGCAGCGTCGGTTCCGAGCTTTGATATGATCTTCGTTACTACACGAGTAGCGATAGCCTTCTTTCGTTGCTCCTTAGATTCTGACTTGGCTTTTCGTACTTCAGACTTTGCCTTGGGTTTTGATTCTGATTTTGGTTTTGAGTCAGATTCATTTGACTCGTTGCTTCCACTTTCCTCCTGTGGTTCATCGGCCTCATTGCTGGCTGTATCAGTTGGTTCGGGATCTCCGGTATCATTTTCTGTCGTCTCCGTTGGCTGAGGCTCGGGCTCCGCTTCAGTACTGACTTCCGCTACCTGAGTTTCAACCTCTGCTTCGATCTGAGTTTCCACTTCAGCCACCGTCGTTTCAATCTCGACTTCTGCTGCTGTAGGCTCAGGACCGATAGGTTCAATCGTTATCTCCATATTATTATCTACTGAAATCTCAAAATTGTCAATAGTTTCTCCGAAATTATCTGAAACGGTTATCTCGAATGATTCAACAACTTCGGGTTCCGTTGTCGTTTCAACTTCAGCCACATCAGTTGTTTCTATAGTTGTGGTGTCCTCTATCGTTTCTATCGCCGTCTGTATCAATTCCGTAGTGATCGTCGTGATCTGCTCGACTATCATATTCGTATGAGTCGTAGTTATTGTTGCATTATCAAATGCTGGACCGAAGTGTCCGTTTGGAAATCCTGCATCTATACCGAATAGCTCAAGTGTTGCAAGAGCACTCGTGTATGTATTTTCTGGTACCGTTGAGTTAAAGAAAAAGTCTGTAGTATTCCAACCAGTCCATGTAATTTCTTCAAACTCATGTTCAAACTTATGAAGTAGTGTACCACTCGAATCCTTGATGTCGAGTGTGATGCTGAATCTATCACGACAGTCTGGACCATTCGCAGGATTCGAATCGCATACCGGAACCGTTGCATTTGACTGATGAGAGAATACATGAGAACCGTAGTTGATTGTGAAACCCTCGTTGATCTCTTGCTTATTCATCTTATCAAAGAGATCTACGGTCTGACTTACGGTACCTCCTGCAGTCTCGGGTCCTGTCTGTAGTGCTTTACCGCCAAAGGGTCCACACGTAGCACAAACATTGACCGAGCCACTCTTATCCCAACCGTTCGTATTACCGGTCTGGAAACCCTGATTCGTAAGATAGTTACCAGTCGTTTCCTGAGCACCTTCAGTTACAACATCTTCAACGGTTGTAGTCGTATGTTCTTCTAATCCACCACCGAGTTGTTCCACTTCAGTCGTTTCTGATACTGTTGTACGAGTCTCNTCTCCTTCTGCTGCATTAGAAGAAGAAGGGGATAGGAACACCAAAGAAGAACACAGTAGCAGCGAGAGCAGCAGCACCGACAAGTATCGCGGCCGGCCTATAGTCATCGAACTCTTCTTCTTCGGTATAGATCTGATACCCATCCTCGAGATCTCCGTACTCATCGTCTACTGATCCGTATTCGTAAAAGGGTCATCGGTGTTCTCAGCGTCCTCCTCTTTGGCCTCGTCTCTCTGAGACACCATCAGTTTAGAACCAGCAGGAACATCGTCTGGGTTTTCTTCCCATCCCTTTTGTGCATCGGTTCCTATCTTGCCCTTGTACGGACATGGTGTACCAGCCATAATCATAGCATCGAAGATTCTTGCATCCTGACATAGAGTGGATACAGCAGCGACCTTCATTCCCATACCATATAAAGAGCGAGCGAGTTTGAGTCTTTCGCAATTTTTATCTGTGATGGTAACGCCAGATGCGATACCAAGTATCTGTGTCTGTACACCAGCACTGAATGCTGACTTACATACATCAGAGTTATTTACCACTATCGACGGAGCCGATGCTGTTGGTGGTGTTTTGTCTACAGTGACGGTTCCACTTGTAACAGTCGATACCGTATTTGTTTGCGCAAGAGCTGTACTTGAAAAAATCGAAACTAACATAACCAAAGTAACAGCCCCTATGAAATTCTTTCCCATGAGAGCTCCTTGGTTGGCAGCCGAGCGTGGCTACTTCTTATTTATAAATAACTATATGCTGAGTAAAGAAAGATATTGCGCAAATTGTGGTCATCGATGTCACTGCTATGCACCAATGTGTTGTGTAGAAGTTGGCGTTGGTATGTCTGATAAGACTCAACCCTGTGGCTGTAAAGTCTGTGATTGTGGTTTTAAGAATGGTGAGAAAGTAAAGTTTCCAGACTGGGGATAAGAATGCCGGAAAATGGCCAAGTTAAGACGGATGTAGAAATCCTAAAGCGTGATATGGAACTCGTATCGGCCCTTGCCGAGAAGTTTGATATTGCTATAGACCGACTAACCGAAGTGAGTACATCGGTCGATAAGATGCTTGCTGTACACGAGATGCGTCTTGAGAATCAAGAACAACAACGCGAGATCCTACACCAACGAATAAGCGATTTAAAACGAGATATCACAGATGAGTTTCGTTTGCTGAGAGATGAAAACAGAAAGCAGCACGCCGAGGTCAACGAAAGACTATCGAAGCTTGAAAAGTGGAGATGGCTCGTTGTAGGTATGGCAACTGCTGTAGGATTTCTGGTTGCTCAGATGGGTAAGATCAGCGAGTTTTTTAGCTAAACTTATTTACATTTTTGATTATCATGGTATAATGGGTATTGAGCCCATTGCAATTGAGTTAAGTTATGTTGTGGATTGATATTAAGTATGCTAACATGCTTTCCATCCAACTGGAAAGATATACAGTAAAAACACAAAATCCTTTTCTTGCTAACTTCCGTTGTCCCATTTGTGGTGACAGTAAGAAGAATAAGAATAGAGCCCGTGGCTATCTGTTTACTAAAAGCAATAGTCTATTCTATAAGTGTCATAACTGTGGTGTTGGTACTTCACTCGGCAATCTCATTAAGGTTGTAAATCCTAGCATCTTTGACCAGTATAAACTCGAGCGTTATACCGAAGGTCTTGATATGGGCAACGCTGCAAAGCCACACGCTAAGGTTGAGTTTCAAAACTTTACTCCTCAGTTCGAAGAAAAGTCTCCTCTCGATCGCTTATTCGATAAGGTAAGCGAACTTCCAAATCATAATATAGGTGTAAGGTATCTCGAAAGCCGTAAGTTACCTCATGATAAATGGTCGAACATATACTTTGCATACGAAACGAAGAAGCTGACTGAGCTATGTCCGGACTACGATCAGATAATTACATTCGAAGAACCGCGTATCATCATACCATTCTATGATCGTCAGAACAATCTAGTCGGCGTTACCGCTCGAGCTGTTGATAATCCCGGCGGTAATAGAACGGATAGAATGAGATATGTCACGCTTCGTATTGACAAAATGAAGCCAATGGTGTACAATCTTAATAATGTTGATACGACCAAAGAGGTCTACGTTACCGAGGGTCCGCTCGATAGCATGTTTCTTACCAATGCCGTAGCAGCAGGTAATGCAGATCTTACTAGAATTGAGAACGAGATACCAAAGGGAAACACTACTCTTGTATTTGACAATCAACCAAGATCTCATGAGATCGTTAAGATTATGAAGAATGCTATGGCTGATGGATGGAAGATGTGTGTCTGGCCCGATAAATTGAATGAAAAGGATATTAATGAAATGATAATTGCTGGAAAGAGCATCTCGGAAGTAGAGGATCTAATAAATACAAATACCCATTCGGGTTTGTCCCTACGCCTTAAACTGAATGCTTGGAGTAAATGCTAATGCAGGTGCGTCTTATATCTCATTCTCGCGCACCGATAGGACCAGAACGCGAAGTTGAATTTAAAGATGGNGAAATATGGGTAAAGACTTTTCCGGAAAAAAATATACAAGATCTTATTGCATATGCAGCCAGAGTATCCAATCCAAGCAATCAAGACAACAAAGAAACAGCAGACAAACTGCTGAAGTATCTTATCAAACATAAGCATTGGTCTCCTTTCGAGATGGCGAGTGCATGCCTCGAGATTGAAACTACTCGTGACATTGCTCGTCAGATCCTACGTCACCGATCTTTCTCGTTTCAAGAATTCAGTCAGCGATATGCTGATCCTACAAAGGATCTTGAGTTTGTTACTCGAGAAGCTCGACTGCAGGATAAAAAGAATCGCCAAGACAGTATTGAAGTAGATGATAAGCACTTTCAGATTGAATGGGAGCGAGCACAGAAGAGAGTTCTTTGGGCAGCAGAGAGAGAATACAAGTGGGCTATTAAGAATGGTATTGCAAAGGAACAGGCTCGCGCAGTATTACCAGAGGGGCTGACGATGTCTCGTATGTATATGAACGGTACCATTCGCAGTTGGATTCATTACATCGAGTTACGTAGTGCTAACGGTACACAGAAGGAACATATGGAAGTGGCAAAGGCCTGTGCAGTTGAGATCGCAAAGGTACTTCCTATGTTGGATGATGTCGTATGATCTACACTATAGAAAATCATATGGATCGAGAACTGTGTGCCAGCCTGATGAATTACTACGAAGAATGTATCGATGAGCAAGAAAGATTCGTTGATGTACCTCGTTTCAATCAGATCACACTACAGCCTAATAAGACTTTAATCGATGTTACTCGATCTGCTGTAGATCGCTACATTGAGGGGTACGGTTCCGGATACTTCAATCACATACACGATAAGATTACAAAGCTCGAAGATTTTCGTATCAAGAAGTATGCCTATGATGAGGGAGACTGGTTCGATCTGCACATAGATGCGAATGATGATCAAAGCATGCAAAGGTATCTCGCAATCTTCTGGTACCTGAACGATGTCGAAGAGGGCGGAGAGACAGATTTTCCCATGCAGGGAATGAGTATCAAACCAAAGCAGGGAAGCGTTGTCATGTTCCCTCCTTACTGGACTCATCCGCATCGGGGTAATAAATTAAAGAAAGCAAACACATATAAGTACTTACTTAGCACGTACTTACATTTATACTAGGGAGACGTTTATGGAACATATGGGTATTACTATTGACCCAAATCGTGACGCATTGTTCGATGATCTTGGCACGATGCGACTTAAAGAATCATATATGATAGAGGAAGAGATATCACCACAGGAAAGGTTTGCATATGTTTCAAAAACATTCGGATCTGATACAGATCATTCTCAGCGGCTGTACGATTATGTCAGCAAGCATTGGCTTAGTTATAGTACTCCTATCCTATCCTATGGTCGTTCTAAGCGTGGTCTTCCTATTAGTTGTTATCTCAATTTCATTAATGATACAGCGGAAGGTCTGGTTGAAAATCTCTCGGAGACGAACTGGCTATCGATGTTAGGAGGAGGAGTTGGAATTGGTTTTGGTATTCGCAGCGCTGATGACAAGTCTACTGGTGTCATGCCTCATCTTAAAATGTATGATGCTTCTTCCCTCGCTTATCGTCAAGGTCGCACTCGTCGCGGTTCTTACGCCGCTTATCTGGATATATCTCATCCCGATATTTTACTCTTTCTGGAGATGAGAAAACCAACCGGNGATCAAAACTTTCGCTGTCTTAATCTGCATCATGGTATAAATATCTCTGATGAGTTTATGCAGGTGCTTGAGTCCTGTATGACCGATCCTGAGTTCGACGATTCATGGCAGCTCAAGGATCCACATACGGGTGATGTGCGGGAAACCGTATCAGCACGTGATCTTTGGCAGCGCATCCTTGAGATGCGGATGCAGACGGGTGAACCTTATCTGCACTTTATCGATGAATCTAACCGCAGACTTCCTACGTGGTTGAAGAAACGAGATCTGAAGATTCACCAGTCTAACCTTTGTTCTGAAATTATTTTACCGACTAACAAGGAAAGAACAGCAGTCTGTTGTCTCTCCTCAGTAAACCTAGAATACTTCGATGAGTGGTCAAAAGATAAACAATTCCTGGAAGATGTACTCGAGATGTTGGATAACGTCTTGGAACGGTTTATTGCTGAAGCTCCTGATAGTGTTTCTCGTGCTGTTTATTCCGCACAACGCGAACGGTCAGTCGGTGTCGGAGCTCTTGGATTCCATGCCTATCTCCAAAGACGTGGAATGCCCTGGGAATCTGCCCTTGCAAAATCCGTTAACATCAAAATGTTTAGGCATATCCGAAGAGGGCTTGACGAAGCTAATCTCAGACTTGGGGAAGAACGAGGAGAAGCTCCAGATGCGAAAGGCACCGGGCGGAGATGTAGTCATGTCATGGCAGTGGCTCCGAACGCCTCGTCTTCGATCATCATGGGAAATACATCCCCCAGCATTGAACCTTGGCGAGCTAACGCCTACCGTCAAGATACTCTTAGCGGTGCCTTTCTAAACAAGAATAAGTATCTCGACAAACTTCTGAAACAAAAATGTGAAGAAGACAGTTCACTGGACTACGATAAGCTTTGGTCAACTATCATTGCGAATGATGGTTCAGTTCAACATCTCAAATGCTTGTCAGAATACGAAAAAGATATATATAAAACAGCAATGGAAATTGATCAGCGTTGGGTTATTGAGCATGCCGCTGATCGTCAGGAGTATATCGACCAATCACAATCTNTNAATGTATTCTTCCGGCCGGATGCGAATATTTCGTATCTGCATGCAGTTCATTTCTTAGCGTGGAAGAAACAGTTNAAGACGATGTACTACTGTCGTTCCGAAAAAATTGGAAAAGCAGATCGTGTCTCGAAACGAATCGAGAGACAGATCATTCAGGAAATCGACATGACGGCTATCGCGGCCGGCGAAGAATGTTTAGCATGTGAGGGATAATATGAGCACTTTATTAAGAGCTTTAGAAGCAAAGTATGAAGCAGATATGTTGAAAGCAAAGGCTAACATCGACGTTTATGTAAGATCGTCGGTGGGTATCGGAGAGCATCCGGATCTAGTCGAAGCGATTGATACACAGTTGGTAGCCCTTGCGGATGCAGAGGAAAAACTATCGGTGTTGCAGAATCACTACGGTGCAGAATTGCGAGTACCGTATGAAGAACGTTAAAATCGTAACGGGATGTTTTTGTTGGTTTTGTGACCAAGCAAAGAAGCTCCTACAAGATCATGGTCAAGAGTATGAAGAACTCGATGTGATGGAAGCATCGGGACTTATGGAAGAATATAACTTACGAACAGTACCTCAGATCTTCATCGATGGTGAACTTCTCGAGGGAGGATATACAGGACTAAAGGAATACTACGATGGCCAACAATCTTAAGCTTCAGGACGAGAGAGACTACTTCAAACCTTTTCACTATCCATGGGCTTATGATGCTTGGTTGAAACATGAACAGTCTCACTGGTTACACACCGAAGTTCCGATGCTTGAGGACGTAAAGGATTGGAAGAATAATCTATCGACTGAAGAGAAATACTTTCTGACTCAGATCTTTCGTTTCTTCACACAGGCTGATATCGATGTTGCTGGTGGATACGTCAAGAACTACCTGCCCGAGTTTCCACAACCAGAAGTACGTATGATGCTTTCGTCGTTTGCTGCTCGCGAAGCTCTGCACATTGCTGCGTANTCNCATTTGATCGAATCGCTCGGCATGCCAGAATCGACCTATAACGAGTTTATGGAATACGATGTGATGCGTGAGAAGCATGAGTACTTCGTAAAGAAGGTAAACAATGGTGTTGCTTTACCCGTGAAGCTTGCAGCCATCTCAGCATTCACGGAAGGTCTTGCACTCTTTGCATCGTTCGTTATGCTATTGAACTTCCCTCGTCACGGTAAGATGAAGGGTATGGGTCAGATCGTTACTTGGTCAATCGTTGACGAGACACAGCATGCCGAGGGTGTTATCAAGTTGTTTCGTACGTACGTTGAAGAGAACCGCGAGGTATGGAACGATGCAACGAAGGGTCAGATCTATTCAGTCTGCACTAAGATTGTCGAGCTCGAGGATAAGTTTATCGACCTTGCTTATAGCATGGGCCCAGTAAAAGGCTTGCGTGATTCAGAGCTGAAAAAATATATTCGATATATAGCAGACCGTCGACTAATATCGATGGGTCTGAAAGGGATCTTTAAGGTGAAGAAGAATCCGCTTCCTTGGGTGGAAGAAATGATTAACGCACCAACGCACACTAATTTCTTTGAGAACCGAGCCACCGACTATGCAAAGGGTGCGCTGACCGGTGATTGGAACGAAGTGTGGGCCACATAGGGAATAAGCATGGATAAAGTCAGGCAACACATAGTATGCGACGATTGCGGCGCAGATTTTGATATAAGATTTGATGAAGAAGAGAACGAGCCAGCATATTGTCCGTTCTGTGGTGCTGATCTTTTCTGGAATGAAGATGACGAAGAAGAAGACGAGGTAGATGATATATATAATGGGTGGACAGACCCAGATGATGACGAGTATGAATGACTTGGTACTATAATGATGAACCATTCACCAGTGAAATGATAGGCGATTACGTCGGTTTTGTTTATGTTATTACAGACAAATCTAACGGCCTGAAGTACATTGGTAAGAAAGGCCTCATATCAAAAAGAAGAATGCCGCCACTCAAGGGTAAGAAGAGAAGGCGCACAAAGATCATCGAGACTGATTGGCAGGACTACTATGGTTCGAGCGAGTCAGTAAAGTTGCTCGTAGAAGAGAAAGGAAGGGAAACCTTCCACCGTGAGATACTACGTTTATGCAAAAAGAAAGCGGAGATGAGTTATTATGAAGCAAAGCTACAATTTGAGTCTGACTGTCTTTTGTATCCAGACCAATACTACAACGAATTCATTGGGTGTAAGGTAAACCGATGGCACTTGTTGACAAAGAAGAAGAACTGAATTATAATGTATTTGATAAGCTACCTACGATCGGTAAACCAGGAGAATCGTGGGATATGTTTTTAGTTCGTAAGATGAAAGAAAAGCGATTATACGATGAAGCACGGAAAGATCTGGGGAACAACTGAAACCCTACTGACAACATCGATGGTCGAGGTTCATCGCATCGATATCAATCCGAGATCACAATGCTCGTTACATAAACACGAGTTCAAGTACAACATGTTCTATGTGATCAAAGGGAAGCTTCACATCGAGGTACACAAGAACGACTACGATCTCGTAGATACGACAACTCTCTTTCAGGGTCAATATACATCCGTAGCTCCCAATGAGTATCATATGTTCAAGACGACCGACGAACCGGCTCAGGCTCTTGAAGTATACTACTTGAATGAAATATCAGAAGACATCGTTCGTAAGACGGTGGGTGGTATAAATAATGTCGATTGATGTTGTATGCGTTAAGTGGGGAACGGAATACTCCGATGAATATGTTCACATACTCAAGGCTATGGTTGAGAGAAACTCGACTGTACCGTTCCATTTTAAAGCGTTTACAGATGGACCGATCGAAGGAATTGATTGTGTACCGCTTTCCCCTGGATTGAACGGTTGGTGGAATAAACTACAACTATTCAATCCTGTCCATCAGATGAGCGAACGTATCGTATATTTTGATCTCGATACCGTCATTACCAAAAACATAGACTTCTTTCTTGAATACGATGGCGACTTCTGCGGCATCGAGAACCTCGGTGTTCACAACAAACACGAGAATCCTGCAGCGTATCGAAATGTTTTTCAGTCAGGTGTTCTTGCCTGGAATCGTAACTTCGCTCACTTTATTTGGAATCTCTTCGACCATCAGAAAGATGAGCTTATCAAAAATGTACGAGGTGATGGCGAACTACTTCACATGATTTTTGCTCAGAACAGAATGCCGGTCAATCTCTTCCAGCATCTCTGGCCAGGTAAACTTAAATCCTATAAGTACCAGATCTATGAAACAGGTTTAGATGAAGATACGGCGATCATATGCTTCCATGGTACACCGAGACCACACGAAGCGATTGGTCCTGAATCAACATTTCCATGGGGTGTTGAATTTAAAGCGAACCCTTGGGTCGCAGATTATTGGAGACGATGATGCAGATAGCAGTACTTACGCCAACTCGAGCGAGACCAGGACGACTCGATAGTTTCATTCAGTCGGTGCACGCCCTTGCAAAGAATAAGGAACGAGTATATACATACAACTATATAGACTCGGATGATCCTCGCATCAAGGCATACGATGATTATCGTAATAAGCAACCTAAGAACAGCACCAACGTAACTGGCGATCCGCAGTCGGTATCAAAGTCTTGGAACGTACTCGCAAAGATGGCAGTCGATGAGGGTGCTGACGTACTCATCATGGGTAATGACGATATGATGTATAGGACTGAAGGATGGGACGAAATACTCGAGGAAGAAACAAAGAAGTACCCGGACGATATCTACGTCATGTGGTTCGAAGACTTAATCAATGGAGAGAATCACTGCGCTTTCCCGATCGTATCAAAGACGTGGTACGAAACCGTTGGGTACTTTACACCAGGGATTTTCAATTTCGGCTACAACGATACATGGATCTTCGATCTCGGCCAAAGAGTTGGTCGGACTCACTTCATCCCAAACGTCGTAAATGAACACCTGCACTTTACGACTGGTAAGTCGGCAGCAGATGATACAACGAAACGCAATCGTACAGAGGAAAGAGGCAACCTCTATGAGAAGGATAAAGTAATCTTCAATAGCAGTGAATCGAAACAGATGCGAGCAGCGATTGCTCTTGGTCTGCTAGAGATGACTGACTCTGAGTATGAAAGGGCAGCTGCGGGGTTGAGTTGATGGATCGTTGGGCAATCTATCGTATACACTATGGACTTGACTTTATCAAGCAGTCTATCGACTCAGTAAAAGATTCAGTCGACCGGGTGTTTGTATACTATTCAGTCCATCCTTGGGTCGTGGCACCTAAGGTTACATATCTGAATAAGATCATGGATATGCCTGGTCTGCATGAAGATGTACAGAGCTTTATGTATAAACACTATAAAGCAAAACAGAAGGTAAGCTATCACAAGTACGAATGTAACACACCGGCAAATCAATTCAGCACACTTTACAAGATGAGTGTCGAGAAAGCAGGTCACTCTCCTCGTATGGTGATATTTATGGAACCGGATATGGTTTATCATAAGTGTGTACCAAAAGCTTTGTTCGAAGAACTCGAGCAGAGAAAGGATATACCGTGCCTTGGTACTCGTCAGGTCGAACTGTGGAAGGAACACTATTGGAGAATACCACAGCGAGATCGCATCGGACCTATGGTATGGCACATCGAGCGAGCCCCTGAGTTCAATACACACTTCGGTACTTGGCATCCGAATGCTCAGTTTGCGAGTGATCAGTTTCACAACTACAACTTTGGCTTTTGTCTCAATGAAAGAACGATGCTGTATAAGCATCTTACCGCTATTCAGTTCTCAGCAGCTATAGGAGACTCNATACCTTCAGAAGAATGGTACGAAGAGAAGTGGTTGAACTGGACTCCACTTACAAAAGATCTTGAGATATCTGCTAACTATAAGCATACTATACCAAAGGCAGAACCCTACGAGATGGATCCTGTCGTGATAGAACAAATGAGAAAGAGTGCGCCATGATTATACTTGGTTTATATAACGGCCATAATGCCGCTGCTTGTGTTATGAAGGACGGTCAGATTCTGATCAACTGGGAGCTCGAACGGTTCTCAAGGATCAAACACGACTATGGATTCAACCAGGCATTTCTTGATAAGACTCTCGAGCACTGTAACATTACATTCGACGATATCGATCTTATTATTACGAACAGCCAGAACTTTAAGCGACCACCTCCTTGGAAGGTTCCATCGACTGCTGTTAACTATCTTGAAAGCTTTATGATCAACAACAAGCAAGCATATGCTCTCAACCACCATCTTGCTCATATTGCCTCTGCATACTACACATCTCCTTTCAACGAGGCAACCATCATTACACAGGACGGTGGTGGCGACGATGAGAACTTTTCGTATGGAACGGCACAGGACAATCATATCACNGGATTCACACCGGGACGCGTAAGAAACATTGCTGCATATTGGTCAGGCATCACATTGAATAACTATCGTATGCCACGGTTACATGCCTGGGATCCAGGATCTGGTGCAGGTAAGATTATGGCTCTCGCGGCTTACGGCAAGACGAATACAGAACTCGAGCAGCGACTCGAACATACGATGGAGCAGGGTATACAATCACACTATACAGATCCACACTCGAGAGCATTCAACAACGATGAAGACCTCTCAGACGTACTCAAGCAGAGAAGTAAGGACGTTGCTGCAGCTCTACAGAGTTACACAGAAAAGGAAGTATGGACCATCTATGAACAGGTCTATGCGAAGGAGCCCAATGATAACCTTTGTATCGCTGGTGGCATTGCTCTGAACTGTGTAGCCAACACTCGAGTGAAGTCAAAGTTCAAGAACGTACACGTACCACCGTTTCCTAATGATACGGGTTTAGCGATAGGTATGGCACTCTACGGACACCATCAGATTAACAGAGCACCAAAGGATAGTAACTACTTTGTGCCGTACTTAGGCCCTGAATATTCCGATGAAGATACAACGATTGCATGCCATGATAGCGGATACAAATACAAGAAGTTGCATGTAGATGATGTTGTTGATGTTCTATGTGAACGTAANCCNATTGTNATGTGNCGTGGTCGNTCNGANAGCGGACCTCGTGCTTTAGGCCATCGTAGTATTATGTGTGTACCAGACATGGAAAACGGCAGAGACTTTCTCAACTTTAAGATCAAACAGCGTGAGTGGTATCGACCGTATGCACCTATTATACTCGATAAGTATGTCGATGAAATCCTGGAAGATTATATGCCCGAGTCGCCCTACATGAGTACGAGCGGTACAATCAAGGAAGAGTGGAGAGATCGTCTATCTGCAGTCAACCACGTTGATAACTCGACGAGACCGCAGATCATAAAGTTCAATCACGAGCCGTTCATCTATTCTCTGATACAAAGGGTGTATGACCGTACGGGAATACCTGTACTNCTCAACACATCATTCAATCGACAGGAACCTATCGTAGAGACTCCACAAGAAGCTATAAATACTTTTAGAGATTTTGAAAACATCGACTACATGGTCCTACACAATTACCAGGTGATTAAATAATGATCGTCAGAGAAGTCAATCTACCAAACGACTCGGGTATTGTCACCCTTCATAACGAAGACGGTAAGTATCATATTCATCGATACGCCGCTCGTGGTAAGATCAACAATACTATCGCAAACTATGAAATGTTGGACGATGATAATGTTTCATCGTTGATTCCACTCGATGAAGAGTATGGAAACTTGATTCTTGATCGAATCGAGAATGGAAGCAACTACTCGAATGTCTTTATCTTTTACGAGAANNANNNNATTGCAGACTTTGANNTNCCNGANAAGAGNGANGANGAACATAAGTANACCTCGACNGGCATCAAGTTTTGGCGACATCAAGAACAGATGTTCGCCTACAAGAATGGCAAGAACGATACCGTCATATCGACGCACATATCACCAGAAGGATCCTGTAACCTCAAGTGTCCTTACTGCTCCGTAACATACCGCGATACACATAGCCGCCTTGACATGGAAACCATTCAGGATTATGTACTCAAATTAAAATCACGCGGACTGAAGGCTGTTATTCTTACTGGTGGTGGTGAACCGACTGCATACAAACACTTCAATGAACTTGTACGATGGATCAAATCACAGGATCTGTCGGTAGCATTGATTACGAATGGTACACTGACAAGACGCATCGATGACGATGTTTGGCCACTGTTCTCGTGGATCCGAGTATCAATCAACGTCTTCGGTAACTGGGTAAAGATGATTAAGTTACCGCTCGACAAGATCGACTTCGATAAGACGGTCGTTGGTTGCTCGATGGTGTATACAGTCGAACACGAGATGTCTGATGAAGTGATGACGGATCGAGTAGCATTGCTGAAGAAGGCAGGTATCGTTGCTGATGCCTGTGGCGCACAGTATATTCGACTGTTACCGAACTGCCTTCTCTCTCAGTACGATCTGATTCGTCAACATAAGTCACTCGACAACACACTGAAGGAACTCGATGATCCACGCTTTTTTCACCAGTATAAAGTGCATGGTGCGCCTCGCACACCAACCTGCCATCAGTCATACTTTAGACCCTATCTTTCGGAGGAGATTCATATTGCTACAGGAAAGCCAGGTACGGTCTATCCATGCGACTCTGTAGTTCTCAACGACGGTTATCAACACTTCGCTGAAGAGTATCAGTTATGTCATGCATCTGACGTTCTCGATTATATCGATCACAAGGTACGTCAAAAGTTTGATGCAAGAACACGCTGCACTGGATGTGTCTTTACTGATAACGTGAATATGCTTGATGATTTCATACTTGGAAAAAGGCATCAGTTCCAAAAGTATCAGGAGCCGCTGATGCATGAGGAGTTCGTATGAGTGATTTTTTTGATAAGTCGTATTATGAGGCAGGCCCACAAACGGGCAAATCTTTATATCAGAACTATAGGTGGATACCTGAGCTGACGATACCTTTAGCACACCACATCGTATCATATACTGAAACACCAGAATCACATACGATCATGGACTTTGGATGTGCTAAGGGATATCTTGTACACGCCCTGCGTCTTTTAGGACGAGAAGCATACGGAGTGGACATATCAGAGTATGCAATCAGCCAGGCACCTAAGGAAGTATCTCAGTATGTAGAGGCCATAAAGCCTCAGAGCAATGACTTCGATCATTGTGATCTGCTGTTAGCAAAGGATATACTTGAGCACATACCGTATGCTCATCTCGCTGATCAGATGAAGGTCATTCGAAAACGATGCAACCGCATCTTTGCAATTATACCGCTTGCAAAGAATAATAAGTATATCATACCGGCATACGAACTGGATAAATCGCACTACATAAGAGAAGACAAAGAGTGGTGGATCGGCGTTTTTAAACGCGCTGGATTCGTTAAATTTGAAGCAACTACAGACCTCGGACCGTTTAAGGCGAACTGGCAGGAGGTCGACTCAAGAGGGAACTTATTGATCTATGGATACTGATATTAAGATTGGATTCGTTGGCGTCGGCAAGCTCGGAAAGGACGCTGCGGAGGTACTCGACGAGTACTATGATGTGACTGGATACGATGTACGCCCGGTGACGAACACAACGATCAAGATGGAATACGATCTTGAAACAGCCGTTCAGGGCAAGGATGTCGTGTTCATTGCTGTGCCTACAGCACACCATCCGGATTATGATGGTCGGTACGCGACGAGCCACCTACCACCAAAGGATTTCGACTACTCAGTAGCTATCGAGGTCACTGAAGAGGTGGATCGATATGTCGATAGTAACACTCTGATCGTGATGATCAGTACGATGCTGCCTGGTACGGTTCGAGAGAGAATCGCTCCAAAGATCAAGAACGGTCGTTTCATCTACAACCCGTATCTCATCGCACAGGGTACGGTCAAGTGGGATATGCGTAATCCTGAGATGATTATGATCGGTACCGAGGATGGTATGAGATCCGACGATGTCGAGCTTCTATCGGGCATCTATCAACCCATGCTCGATAAAGAACACGTACGATTCGAGATCGGCACATGGGAAGAAGTCGAGTCGATGAAGATCTTCTACAATACATTCATTACTGCAAAGCTCTGTCTGGTCAATATGATNCAGGATGCAGCGATGGCGGTTGGCCACATGAATGTTGATATTGTAACAAACGCTCTCAAACGTTCTACCGATAGGATCATGGGTCCGAAGTATATGATGGCAGGACTCGGCGACGGTGGTGGATGTCACCCACGAGACAATATCGCTCTACGTTCATTCGCAGAGAAGCATGACTTCGGGTACGATCTCTTCGATGCTATCATGATAGCAAGAGAACAGCAGGCTCGAAACATAGCAAAGTTCTTTGGCCAGGTCGGTGTACCGAAGGATATGCCGTGTGTTATCCTTGGCGCTGGGTTCAAACCGGGTGTCGACCAGCTCGAGGGATCACCATCGATCCTCGTAGGATACTATCTCGAGGAGTTGGGTTACTCAGTGACGTACGACAAGGAAGTGCATGAGAAGACCAAACAGGGTACGCAAGCGGTACCGTCTGCGTATCTTCTTGGATGGCCAAAAGCATTCAATGATTATCCATTCACTCCTGGTAGTATCGTTGTCGATCCATGGAGATCTCTCCTCTCAGATCGTACGAACATCGACGTGTATCACTACGGCAATACACGTCCAGGCATGAGTGGATACATACCGAGTTTAAAGGCTACTCGCGTTTCTTGAGTTCTTCGATGTACTGCTCGATCTGCTCTACAGAAGGATACTGATAGGGAGAGAAGTTCATGGTGACTTCCTCCCCATCAGGCTTGACGATGTAGTGCCAGATCTTAGCATTATGTCTATCGACCTCGAACTCTTTGTCGGAATAGTACTTCCAGCCGTCCTTGAGATAACGTGTGTTCACTGAGTAGTACTCCTTCATCATCGTTTTGCAGTCCAGCAGAGGTATGCGAGAAGTCCAAACAATACGAAAAAAGTTAGCGACATTGCATACATAAAGCTCGTGAGTACGAAGTTATCCATATTCAACATGACGATGAATGGTAGAATACCAAGCACCAAGAGATACAATGGATAGAACTTATTCAGCATACGCATCGAGAACCTCCGCTTTCAGTTCATCAAGAGTGTTTTCATTGGCTTGGTAACGAATACCGATACCACCCTTTGCGATCCAACGCTCNAGGTTNGCAGGACGATCATCGATCAGGATATTCGGTACACCATCGGTCATGGCATACTTCTCCTTACGACCAGTGAAGATCGCTTCACGAGGAGTGTAACCATGCTTACGGAGCCAATGACGTTTCCAGAAGGAACTGTTCTCGTGATCATATCGAAGAGGACTCGAGAGGATCGACCACTCGCCTTCTGTAACCTCATCGACGAAAGCAATCAGCTCGTCCGATGTATCGAACTTAGGTAGCCGACCAAAGAAGTCGGTACCCTTCAGAGCCTTGACCGAATGATCCTTATCGGGTAGATCCTTCCAATGATCNACACCGTAGTGAGATGCCAACTCCGTAAAGAAGTCAGCGATGACACCATCCATGTCAACGTAAATCGTCATTACACTAACTCCACTTCTTCAACCAAGTTCTCAAACTTTCTCAGAGCAACCTTAAACGGAGTTTCCTCGAGGAGCTCAGATGTCAGCACGCGTACCGATCGCCCGACATAGTTTGAATATTCTATCTCATAGGTGTAGTCTCTCATACGCCAGAGGTACAATCGAGTGACTTCATCAAAGTTCGCCTTGCCTTTAGCGATCAAACCGAGATTACCTTCACTCATTCGTCTTCTCCTTCTTCAAGATTTAGATGTTCACCGTAGTACTCAACAGGATCGACCGGGAAACGACCGGTCTCATCCATCCATGGATTCGTGATCCAGATACCGTTGAACTCGAACTTCGTTAGGTGCGCAACGATTTGAGGTATTATCATTAGATGCGTACCTCGATGCCGAAGTTTTGTTCGGTCCAATCCTGACCCATGTCCTTCACGAGAGCAACCGCGATGTCTTCCATAGGAGCCGTATCCAACTTGATGAAGCGTTCTACGGCTTTTTCAATCATATCGCCCTCGATGAAGGCCTTGACAGCGAATGCATCGGCTGCATCCTGGAATGCCATTTTCTGCATATCCTTGTCATCGGCCCAAGTCGTTTGAGCGGATTCCATGTGTTGAGAGATCACTGCTTGAAGGTTCTTCATTGTCTGTTTCCTTGTGTCTGTGTCAATTTCCATTATATACATTCTACCACAGGCGCAATAATATGTCAACCCCTTTTTTTAAGAAAAATGCATTTTTTTGAGAACAAGGAAACCGAACCTCTCGATCAGAGTCCCTTGCAGCAGGTGACACGAGCCATCTTCTCGAAGGAGCGACCGTCGCGTTTCACGAGATCACCGAGCTTNATAGCGATACGAAGAGAGAACTCACGNATGTGGTCCTGGTTATCCTCGATGAAGGATACGACACGGTTCTCCTGNCGCTTGGTAAGACCACGCTTCTTGAGAAGCCCCTGTTTGATGACCTGTTTCATACGGATGAGGTAGTCACGACGAGTCTTCATCGCCAGATCGATATAGTGAGAACGAGAGATCATAGCGGTCAGGTGAGGAGCCAGTTTACCCCCTTTCTCAGCGATAGCATCGAAATCGAGGTTCGAAATGAATACGATCGTACCATCGAACTGAAACTGACGAGGGATGAGAGTGGCAGTATCCTCATCGATCATGTTATACTCAGCGAGATAGGATACACGACGACGATCGGTAGAGTCACAGACCGCCTTCAGCATNGCGAGAGTACTATCATCCATGAAGAGACTATCAGAATCNTCGAATACGATGACCTGACCCTTCCGACGATACTGATAGAGAGTCTTAAAGAGACCCGTAGCCTTCACATAACCACGAATAACGGTATGATTACGCTCATCGGGATCCCATTGAGCAAGACAATCCTCAACTGTATAGGACTTACCAAGACCAGCAGGACCAGAAACGATCAGAGAATTGATATCACCATACAGTGCAGCATTGGTAATCGTCTCTAATACCTCAAATCGATCACGAATCTTCTTATCGATCTCAGCATCGGTCTCATCGGATGCCTCTATGGAAGGCATACTATCAAGCTCATACATCTTTAATGCATGCTTGGTAGCCTTACGTACGGGCTTCTTACTCTTGGTTCTATCGTATACGCCTCTTGGCATTACTGTCTCCTTTTCATCATCATATATACATTCTACACTAAGAGAGCAATTAAGTCAACACCTTTTTTTGAAAAAAAAGAAATAAATG
>FUFK010038652.1_pt1 | contig 84868 bp, 83 predicted proteins | sample 1021851 | NCBI WGS metagenome assembly FUFK01 (sample SAMEA51879418, study PRJEB19060) | metagenome
GTCTCTGTACTGGTAAACTGGAAAGGAAAGAATATATTGATTGACTGTGGGCCGGATTTCAGACAGCAGATGCTCGCTAATAATGTGAAAAAACTGGATGCTATTTTTTATACACATGAACACAATGANCATACTGCCGGNCTGGATGATATAAGACCATACTTCTTTCGGCAGGGAGATATTCCTATTTTCGCTCATCAAAGAGTTTTNNATTCCCTACGAAGAAAGTTCGATTATATTTTTACTTCGGAAGATCGATATCCTGGAGCTCCCGCAGTTATTGAAAACGTAGTGCGTAATGAGGAGTTTCAATTCGAGGGCTTGAATGTTNTGCCTGTAGATTTTAAGCACAATAAATTACAGGTCTTCGGATACAGAATGGGTGACTTTGCCTATCTCACAGATATAAAGACAATTACCGAAGAAGAGATCGCGAAACTGAAAAATTTAAAAGTTCTGGTAGTAAGCGCTNTAAGAAGAGAACCACATCATTCACATTTTAATCTGGAAGAAGCGCTTGAATTTGTAAAAATGGTGAAGCCGGAAAGAACATATTTTACACATATTAGTCATATGCTTGGATTTCACGCAGAAGTAGAGGAGGAGCTACCTGAAAATGTCCATCTTGCATATGATAACTTAAAAATTGAAATTTAGCATGCGCAGCAAAATTCTAATGTATCTATTCATTTTCGCNTTATTATTCTGCATATTNATCTATGTAAATGATAAAAGAATTCTGGATTCAAAACAGGAAAAGATCGAGCAGCTCGAGGATAAGCTTTCTGAAGTAGAACTCAATCAGGNTCAATTGTCTGTAGCAACTTCAGAAGATTACTTCAATCTNNANGATAATGAAGATGCGATCACTTACTTTCAGAATAANGGAGTAGAGACCGAAGGCCTTATTACGAGAATCGAGGATGCGATCATTTCGCAGAATAGNGCTTCAAATGATAATCCTCTNGTTCCACATGCNGGTATGGAAGGTTCTATGAGGATCAACAAGATAAAAGTGCTTAACCACAAATGGATCATTGCCGACTTTACCGATGGATCTTACTGGGGTGAAGTCTTCTTAACCTACACTATTCAGGAGGACGGTACTCCGGTTTTCAATACTGAGAAGTCATTCCTTTATCCTAAATATTAGAGTTTTTTCTTAAGCCATTCCTTTAGTTCAAAGAAATTCTGAGGAGCAACCCCATGGCCGACTGGAAATTCAGAATAAGTAAAATCTACGCCAAGATTTTCCAAGAATGGTTTTGTTCTGCGAGCCCAGTCTACCGGAATCACCTGATCTGCAGATCCATGTGAGCAGTAGAAAGATAGCTGACTAAGATCATTCTTAAGGTAATCCTGCCCAAATATTTCTTTATTAATATAACCGCTAAGTGCAATTACATTANCGACTTTTTCCGGATACGTCAATGCCACAGCATAACTTAGAATACTTCCCTGGCTAAAACCTAATAAATTGATCTTCGACGCATCTACTGGATAGTTTTCGATCACCTGATCAATAAAAGTAGCGATCATATCTCTTGACTTAATAGCCTGTATATCATCACTAAACTTTCCGTTTTCATTATCAAAATGAATAGCATACCAAGCATTACCATATGGTTGCATTGGGTAAGGCGCTTTAGCTGAAATGATAAACAATTCTTCTGGCATTTCATCAGCGAAAGAAAACAGATCGTTTTCATCGCTTCCGTAGCCATGTAGAAGAATAAGTGCAGGCGCATTTTCAACNCTTACTTTAGGTTTTCTTATNATATGATCTAGAACAAAATTTTCTTGCATTACTTAACTGTACTTAAAAATTTNTGAAATAANGCNCCAAGAATAGGNANTTCCTTGGTTTGACCCTGTATTGCTGTAATAATTCCGTAGCCCCAAAGCACTATAAAAAACAGGTAGAAAGCTCCTATAATAAACACCTGGTCGAACAGTCCCATTAAAGCTCCAATAAGGTAAAAGGTAATGTTGATCCCAAAAGCCTGCCTTATGTGAAAACTAGCAAACTCATTCTTATCTTCCATATTCATGAAATAGGCAATAATGGTTCCTACAATGGTGATATAAGAGATAATTGCACTGGTCTTTGCGTTACCTTCGGTATTCATAATTATGATCTTAAAATTAATCCGGCATTGTTCACTACTCCAACAGCTTTTCCCTTTAATTGACTATCCAGAAAGATGCTGTTTTTAGAAGTAGATAGAATATCGTTCTTTGCAAAGGTATAGTTTACATCTGGCAGGAATAGGCTAAGATTGGCAGGACTACCTTCTTCGAATGTCGTTGTTTCCAGCTTAAAACGGTCTAATCCCGAAGTTAGAAACTTAATGGTTTCTTCAGTAGTAAATATTGTTTGCAAGGCGCCAAAGGCCGATTCAAGACCAATACTTCCATACAATGCATTATCAAATTCTACTTTTTTATTTTCCACATCTATTGGATTGTGGTCTGTAGTAACCATATCTATAGTGCCGTCNTTTAATCCNTGTATCAGTGCCTCATTNTCTANNTGGGTGCGTAATGGCGGTAAAANCTTTGCNTTAGCATCGAAGCTTGCCAGCATTTTGTCTGTAAGAAGCAGATTATGAATCGCCACGCTACAGGATACATCAAGGCCTTTCTTCTTGGCTTCTCTTATAAGTGTAACCGACTTTGCCGTTGAAATTGTAGGAATATGTAATTTTCCACCTGTATATTCCAGAATATAAAGATCGCGGGTTATCTGAAGTTCTTCAGCTAGATTAGGGATCCCTTTAAGGCCCAGGGCAGTACTATTCTCATGCTCGTTAACCATACCGTTAGTCGCAATTCGATTTTCCTGCGGATAACTTTGTATTAGAGCGTCAAAATTCTGCGCATACTGCAAGGCAATTTTCAGAAGATTGGGATTTTTTAAAGGTGATTTATAATCTCCAAAACTAATCGCACCGGATTGTTGCATATCCAGTAATTCTGCCAGATCTACACCTTCACTTTTAATGGTAAGTGCACCAATAGGATAAAGATTTACTGGATGTCCCGAACTTTTAGATTTTACCGCAGATATGGAACCGCTATGGTCAAGTACAGGATTGGTATAAGGATTTAGTGCAACGCCTGTGAATCCTGAGCTTCCAGCAACTTCAAGTCCGTTTTCTATGGTTTCCCTTTCTTCATAACCGGGTTCTCCAAAGCAAACACTACTATCAAACCATCCTCTGGATACATGCAAACCTTCGATCTCTACATGTTTTACATCCTCCTTTAGTATATCCTTCTCAATTTCACTAATTACTCCATTCTCGATATAAATGTCGGTCGTTTGCCCGTTTAGAGGCGAAGACTCATCAATAATTGTAACCGCTTTTAGAAGTAATTTCATTTCAGAAGTTTTAATAATAGCATTTCTATTGCCAGAAATATGAACGCAAAAATAATAAACCATTTCCAAAGCGAGCTGCTTTCGTTTCCTGCTTTTACTTCGGAAAAATATTCTGCTATAGATTCATGATTCTGGAATGAAAATATCTCTGGATCTAAGTATTCGAGCTCACTTTCGTTTCTTGGTGCGTTGAAACTCAAGTTTGTGAATGTCTTGTCCCGGCTCTCAATCTTATAATTTCCGGCATTCAATTCTTCTGCACCAACTTTTATGGAAACCCGGTCTGCAAATCTCTGCTGTTGCGGTATAAAATCCAGTTTATCCCGGGTGAGATGAAGCACATGATCCTCTTCGATTCTTGTCGGTATAGATATTTCTTCAACTTTTGAAGTCTGATAATAGAGTTGAGCAGGAGGGAGGCTCTGCAGTCCTATCTGATATAAAACAGGTACGATTAGTGGCGAATTCTGAAAATTTGATATTTGCTCATTTAATGGTGCCGTAAAAATATAGGTATTGGATTTGGATATGAGAAAAGGATCATTACTCTGGAAATCCAGGATGCTGTTACCGGAGATGTTACTGAAATAGCCCGCAACACGGGGATACTCGAAATTTTGAATCCTCTTCTGGAATACATTTTCTAACAGCGGATGGTCAAAGTTAATAGTAGTAATGAGTTTATCGCCCTCGATCCATTCAGGTTTAAATCCCAATTGAAATTTTTCTGAAAACCGAATTAACTCATTTNTGTTTTTTGAATTTGGAATAAATAGAACGCTGGACCCTTTGATTGAACGCTGTAGTATATTATTAAGGTTTGCATCACTTAATCTACTCACTTCATTTAAAATGATCAAACTGGCTTGCTGAATATCGTTGTATTCAACTCCATTCGGTTGGCTTATTTTTAGATTAAATTCAGGTTTTGTATATAATCTTTGTAGAAAATTTGAATCACCTTCAGAAATAGCCAGAACATTGATTGGGGTTTGTTCAGAAATACTGAAGTAGACGATATCATCATATTCCAACCCCTCATCATCTATAAAAACTCTTCCGTTAGATATGCTTTGTGATGGTATTGAAAATATGGTTTTTGCATTGGTGTTTTTGGCATCAATTGTTTTCCTGCTCAAAAGTTGATCACCATCATACAAGGAAATAATTATTCCCTCCTTTAGTGAACTTCCGGATAATAGAACTTCGAACTCAAGAATTCCTGCATTTGAATTTAGTAAATAAAGAGAATCGATCTGTGAATTCTGGGTACTTTCAGGGGTTAGTTTTATGCTTGAAATATTATAATCAGAAATATCTAATTCAGTTTGACCTAGAAAACTTTCCTGGAAATCAGAAATAAGAACCAGATTTGAAGAATCAATTTTACGCAGCTGCTGGGAATTCAGCAGAACACTTTTTAGATCCAGTTGTCTGGAGGAATATTTAATTTGCTGAAGTATCTCTCTTAATTCATCACCAGACTTTTGAGAATGTACGGCATCATTGGTGATCAGGCTATATTCATATGCGGCATCGATATTTTCAAGAAGTTCGTTTCTGGCTATTTCCAGGAGTTCGTCACCTTGTTTCTTTAATTGCAAACTGTAAGAATTGTCCAGGTAAATGATCAAATCTTTAGTTGAAGTTTCAGATTTTGCGGGAAAATAGGGTTTGGCAAACGCAAGTATTAGAAAACCTAGCAGAGACAATCTTGAGAAAAGAACCAAAAACTTCTTGAGTTGAGAGCTTTTGCGTGTTTGCTGCACGACACGTTTCAAAAATTTTACGTTGGTGAAGTCTTCTTTCTGAAATCTGCGTAGTTTGAAAAGATGAACCAGAATAGGAATTATGAGCAAAAACAATGCATACAGTAATTCCGGATGTTCAAATTGCATAGAAACGAGGCTGTTTCTCAAATATAGCTAAACACTCAGAAGTTTTAGTGCCTGGGAACGCTAAATTTAAAATTACTTCCCTCACCTTCAGTAGAAGAAATACTTACTTTCCCATGCATGGATTCAACCAGTTTTTTTACGGTGGCGAGTCCAATTCCACTACCTACATTACCATCACGGTCGGCGGTATCCAGTGTTGCAAATAACTCAAAGATCTTTTCAAATCTTTCCGCAGGAATTCCCTTTCCATTGTCTATAACTTCAAAGTAGTAAAATTCTTCTTCCGCAGTAAATTCGATCCTGACTTTTCTTATATCCTTATCATTATATTTAAGTGCATTACTGATCAAATTCATAAACACCTGCGTGAGTGCTGCTTTGTTCACAGCAGTCAACTCAATATCTTCAGGATAGCTGATCTCAATATTGTTGGAAACCGTATAAAGATCTACGATAGGCTTTAAGAGCTTGCCTAAGTTTATATTTGAAGCTTCCTTTTTAATGACATGGTCACTGCGATAAAAACTTAAAATACCATCAATATAATTTCGTAGAGAATACGAGGCTTCAACCAGAAACTGCAGGTATTGGTTCGTCTCTTCATCAAATTTCTCCTTATTCTCGTCTTTAAGTAATTCACTTAGGGAAATGATATTTGCAAGGGGAGACTTTAGATCGTGAGAAACAAGACTCGCGAATTTTTCTAATTCCTTATATTTTTCTTCCAGTTTGTTCTGAACAGTAAAAAGTTTCTGTTTNTGCTTTCTGGATTCAAATAACTTTAANGCCTGTTTTGACAAGGCTANCAAAGCTTTTTCCTGCATGGAACTAAGCTCTTTTTCGAAAGTATCAAAAATACAGAATACCGCTATGGCGTGACCATCGGGATTNTATAATGGGACACCAGCGTAAAAACTATACTCANTAGCATACATTCCTGTNGCNGACTCAAAAATTTCGGGATCTTCAGAGCGTTTGAGACAGAGAATAGGAGTTTTACTTTTGATCGTAAGATCACAAAAAGAATTTTCTCGATCGATTTCAGTTATTTCAGCGCCATGAACAGATTTGTTCCAGATACGATCCCGATCGACAATATTAATTTTAGCGACGGATACCTCGCAGGCGACTGTAGCCAGGAAAGTAAGATTNTCATAATCTTCNTCTGGTCCAGTGTTCACAATTTGATATTCCTTTAACGCGGCCCGCCTTAATTTCTCATTAAAAGTGCCTGAATTTTTCTGCATTTCCCCTTATATTCTTGATTTAAAGTTATTTAAATTTAAATAACTTTTTCAGAATAAAAACTTAAACCGGGATATTATGTCTTAATACACTGAACTCGAATACAGTACCTCTNTTNTCTTCAGAATTAAGCNTAATAGTACCTCCAAGACTGTTTACCAACTTTTTAACTGTGGAAAGTCCAATTCCATGACCTTTCTTACCTCTTCGATCNTGTTTCGCAACCGTAGTAAAAAGATCAAAGATCTTAGACTGCTGTTCCTGNGCGATACCTATCCCATTATCACTGATTTTGAAATTGAAGAANTGCTCATTTTCAGTACAATCAATGTCTATCACTATTTTTTCGCGATCATTGTACTTAAGACTATTATTAATTAAATTCATAAAAATCTGCCCGATAGCTGAGGCATTTCCATCTATTAATAAATTATTATCTGGTAGATTGATCTCACAGTTGTCTGCGATTTGGAGAAGATCTATGATGTCTTCCAGCATATCGTTCAAAAAGAATTCTTTTATACTACTGTCACCTTGGTGTTCATTGGAATAATGGTCTAGCAAACCATTAATGTATTCACTTAGAGTAAGCCCGGAATCTTTTAGATATGATATATATTTTGCTCCTTCTTCGCCTAATTTTACAGCATATTTGGCTTTTAGCACATCTGCAGTAATAATCATGTTTGCAAGAGGCATCTTAAGATCATGGGATACAGTACTCGCAAATTGTTGCAACACTTTATAGCTTTCATCAAGCTCTTCTTTCATCTTTTCCAATACACTATTNGCTCTACGTGTCTCTAGCAAAAGTTCGACCTGCTTTCCTAGTGATTTTAATGCCATTTTTTGTTCTTCATCCAAATGATGTTCTTTGGAATCATAAACACAAAGCGTCCCCATAGGGTAACCCTTAGTATCCAGTAGAGAGATACCTGCGTAGTAATTAATAGGCGTATCTGCAGTAACGAAAGGATTATCAAAAAAGCGATTATCTTTCGTCGCATCTGGAACTTCCAATAGATTTTCAGGATCTGTAATTGTATGACCACAGAATGAAACATCTCGTGCTGAGCCTTTCAGATCTGTTCCATAACTGGATTTAAAAAAATTGCGATCGGCATCGATCATATTTACAACCGCGATGGGAGTTTTACAAATATAACTGGCCAGCCTGGTAATATTATCATATGCCTCTTCCGGAAGAGTATCCATAATATTAAGTTCTCGTAGAGACTCAAGTCTTTGAAGTTCATTAACGGGCTTTTCCGGAGTTATCATATAAGCAACCTTTTTTTAGTGTTCAAATAAAGATAAAAATACTGATGTTAAAAATACTAAAACTGATCTTTTTCGTAAACACCCAAACCAAAGAGTGCAAAATCATATTTAACGGGATCTAAAGGATCCATTTTTCTCAATTCCCAATCGAGCTCTTTTACTGCCTTAGCATCGTTCGCTTTCCTGTGCAAAATTCCGAGTTTCCTTGCAATGTTACCAGAATGAACGTCTAAAGGACAGCTTAGTTTAGCGGCAGAAATCTTTTCCCATATTCCAAAATCCACTCCATGTTTATCTTTCCTGATCATCCAGCGTAAATACATATTTTTTCGGGTAATTAGGATGTTCCTGAATTGAAATCATAAATTTCTTCTCGATTCAACTTGATATTCGGTGTCTTGAGATTTATCACTGACTCTTCTTCCTTGACGGAACAATGTTTAACCTTATCCAGAAGCTGAGGATAATCCAAAGATTCATATTCTTCTTCCCAAGCCTTGAAATGTTTTAGAACATCTGTTAATTGGGTCCTGGTGTAATTTTCAGTTGAAGCAAAATAATCAAAAAGGTCATTATCCATTTGCTTATCATCTGTGGTTCTCGGTACCACTTGGTAATAACTCAAGTTTACCCACTGGTTTAGTTGATGAGTTACAGCAAATACCGATTGCTCATCAAAACCTTTATAGTTAATTTGGACCAGGAATAATTTCTGGTCAGGCATATGTTTCACGATAATTTTCTGCACAAGACCATGAACGGCCTTTTTGATTTGGTCGAAGTTCATCTTGTAATCGAATTCTCCAAATATTTTATCCAATCTTGCTCTTCGCTGGGTCACAGACAGGTTGGAAATGGTATTTTGAACTTCATCAATCTCCCTAAATAATGAATCCATGTCATTCTTAGCCTTGACATAGTCTTTTGTGATATCTTCATCTTTGGCCAGGTCAGGGTTCTTAAGCAGCTTGTACAAATGGTCTTTTAATTTGATGAGCTTGTTTTTATTGGCTTCCAGTTGTTTAAGTTTCTTTTTTTGAATTTCCAATGTGCTTTCATTGACTTTAAGCCCAGAAAGTTTGTTGTAAAGGTCTTTGCTGTGGAACAGGTGGTGAATAATGAAGGATTCTAAGGCTACAATGTTTAATCCCCGACTTTCTTTACAAGATAAACCTTGGGACGGGCCTTTGCAAGAATAGGTTTTGTGTCTACCACTGGTTCTATATTTACCTCGGAACTCAGCACCACAATCAGCACAAAAAATAATTCCATTAAGTAGGTACTTAAATTTGTTCTTGGGCCCCACCTTCCTTTTGTTCTGTTTCAGATTGTTATTTACCTGGTCCCATAGTTCTTCAGAAACAGTTCCCTCTATTTCCGCAATTACATCACCGTAAATCCGTTGACCTTTATGGATTGGATTCGTGATTATATCATAAACGACATTTCCTCTCCATGGTACTTTGCTTCTTGGGTACTTTATTTTCCTACCAGTGTACTTATCTGTTCGGACAATATACTTTTTCGCAAATTGAGCGGATTTAGTTGGTATACCCGTCTCATTTAATTTTTTTGCAATAGTATAGCTTCCAATACCTTCCAGAGACCATTTGAAGATGTTCCGCACTGTTTCCACCTGGGTCTCATCTATGACCAAGTAGCCATCCTTATCTTTCTTATAGCCATACGCAGTGATGCCGTGTCCCTTACCTTTTGATGCATTGAGGCGGTTAGCAGATTTTACTTTTCGGGCAGTAAGCTTTGCAAAGAATTCATTTGTAAGAGAGATGATTCCCGTTGACAAACGGGTCTCATCATCATCCAAATCCACGAGTCTTCCACCGACATAGTACTTGCATTGGTATTTAACAATCGCATAACTGAATAGCTGCCATATCCTGCTATTCCGTTCAATCCTACTCTGGTCGATAACAAATACTGCCGTTATAGATTTTTTTTTGATATCTGTAAACATCTCAGCAAACTGAGGTCGGTCTTCAATTTCATCCTTTGCTCCCGATATACCTATATCCTTATAAACTTTATAAGGAAGACCAAGTTCTTTTGCAAAAAGAATGCCTTGAGCTTGCTGGTCTTCAATGGAGACATCCTTGCCCACAGCTTTTTTTCCCGAAATGCGGCAATATATTCCAATCATGATTATTCGATTTTTTATTATTGGCGGTGTTCGCAAATGTTAAAAAAAAGTGCCGTAGTGACTGCGTCAGAAATTCACTATAAACCAAAGTTGTTTGCTACTACCATCCTGTTTAACTGAATAGCAAAACTAAAAGATTGAAGGCTATAATTTCCTCTGGGGTTGTTGAACATATCAACAATTTTTTCAGACTTGAAACACGCCTGGGTGTTGCTACATCGTCACCAGAAGGTTCTTTTGTGCGTATCAACTACCTAATCCGTTGGTATGGGAAAGAAGCCCACATCTCAGTGATGGTAACGGGGATAATAAAAAAGACCCACAGTTGCCGATGGGTCTTCTACAATAGTTAATAATTGTACATAGTTTAAGCCGATTTGTTGCGGATGAATAAGTTTTTCTGGTCCATCGCTTCAATAATTAATTCTCCGAAATCTTCCTTGTAAGTCATATCTAAGCTACAGGTACCATCACCGTCTTCTTCCCCGAACAAAACCTTCTCAAGATAATCCTGGGCCAATAAAGTCTCACCGTTATCATGTAACCACTTCATTAGGTCATCTATCGAATTCACGGTTTTAAGGAATTTGCCGTTGAAGGTCAAATTAAATGTGTTATCAGAGTTTACGGGTTCGACAACTGTGGGTGTCATCACCACCTCTTCAACGTTTTCGGACACAGTTACCTCTTCATGAGTTCCACCAGTCCTTTCTACTGTGCTGCTTTCATCACGAGTGTCGTTGGAATTGATTTTGTGTTGTGCCAACAACTTTTTTAAGTTCTCAATTTCCGCATCCTTTGCAGCAAGTTTGGACTCACGCTTGGTTCTCTTTTTATCTTGATAGGCTTTATACTCAGCTTCCATCGCTTCATAGCTGTGAGTGTCATTATATTCTTTGTGTAGAGTAATAAGGTTGTTCAAGTCAATCGCAAGACCACCATCAATATAACTCCCCTTATTATCTTTGTTGGCTACCTGTTTACCCTTGACGACAAGACCAGCCTTTGTGAGTTTAGAAATACATGGTTCAATGCTCTGTACCTTATAACCACCTGCGAACGCAATTTTTTTGTAAGGTGTATGACACGGCTGGCCATTCTGGGTAAAGTTAAGGATGTAGTTGATTACAAACTTCTCCATAGCTGTTAAGGGAGTCCTATTTACAAAGTAGTATGTCGTTTGCTGGTTATTATTGAATATATGATTCTCTACTTGGTTAAGTGTTAATCTATTTTGGTGGTACTTCTTAGCACCAGGATTATTCTTTTCCATAAACTTTATGATATTTTTATGAAGCAAATATACTATTTTTCATTATGAGCAACAAGGTGTTGAAGTAAATATATTGGGTGTTTAATAACTTTTACTTGCTGTACAACAAGAATACTTTATTAGTGATTGTGCATTCGATAATAAGAGTTAAGTAAAACTTATTGTATAACAAATAGTAGTTGTTTGTCATTAATAAAACCTTGTATTGTATATGGGTCTAAAACAATTAATACAATGAACAACAAAAAGAAACAATAATATAAACAATGAAATGAACAAATACAACAGTTATGATATTTGTTATTGATGATAGCTTTATTTCAATCTGGTGCTAAGCATCATTAAGACTATAATTGTTTTTGTTCTTTCACGGTATATTGATATCATTAATTCTTATTTTTTACATTCTCCTGTATATCTCTTAATTATCAATAAGTAATTGTCTCCAACTGATTCGTTAGATGCTCTTAAAATCTCTTTTAGATACTTATTATCTCAATGAGCCCGAAGGGTTTTATCTTTTATACTCCAGTGAATATTACCTTCATCCTCAACAAGACCCGCAGGGTCTTCACCATCCTACCGTCCAGTGAGGAACACATTTCACTCCAACTGGAGACCAGAATGGTCTTCAGGTAAGCTGTCACCAAGAACTCATCTTCAACTGGACCCGTAGGGTCTTCTGTAGCTAAGCACCATCAAAGAAAAACACAGATGAGTAGCAAACCCCTGGGTGGGGTGAAGTACACCAGGGGGGTCCCTATGTATCCCCTCTTACCAGGGGTCCCTATGCTTGTACGATTATTACCAACCAATATCGTCTTCGAATTGCGGAATTTTTTTTGGTAAAATTTTTTATCATCTCCAAAACCGACATGAAAATCAGGGGTGCAAATCTCAGTTAAGTGTATATCTGGTGTTTTTTCATTTTCCAGTATCTATCCTTTAACAGAGTTTTCGACTGGAAACCCAAGCCAGTCCTGATGTTACCTATTATTTGAAATAAATAGGATTTACTTCTTCACGTGCATATTTATTATCAGATGGAGTCTCCAACTCCTCTTGGCCTTCTTGTATAGTTATGATACATAACATCAGAGGTAATAACAGATAAAGATTATGATTAAGGACAAATCAATGATAGAATTTAGGACCTATAAAGAACACTGGTTGGAGTTTACCTCAAAGTATGAGAACCAGCCATTCTATACAACAACACATATAATGAGACGAACAGGGGTGTCCGAAAGAACTATTAGAAGTAGGATTGCAGAACTCCGAATTATTCATGAGGGTAATGACAAAATTATGTTCCAGGACCACAACAACAAGTGGCATATCAGCGCACTGGTAATGGATTACTTCTATTCAAAATATTCACCCAGAACGGTAACACGATATAACCAACGTTGGGTCACATTCATTACTTGGGCATTGGAAGAAAATTACAATGAACAGTATCATCTTTGTGTTGTTGATGAACTAAGAAAACACTTCCCCAGAACAAGCGATAAGGACTGGTTGCCTGTTATTGAAAAGACCAAGAAGGGTGTTAACCACGCTCATGTACTTTCGATGGTTCCACACGAACAAGTGTTCCCTGTACTTAATCAAATATTGTCGGATTTCAGAACGGATGATAGTTATGACCTACTGGTGGGGGAAGTAATTAGTCCGCACAGAGCAGAACGCTATCTGCGAAAATAGCCGTTTTATACGTACTATATCGCTGGTATGTTACGGGTAAATATAGGGGTGAAAATCCATTAAATCCCCACAAATTGGTCTAAAATCCCTTGAATATATAGGTTGATGCGTGAAGTGGATTTAAGTATATGAGGAAGATTTTTTAATAACATCTTTATTTAACAGGGATATCCCAATATCCTGAAGTATAATTTATTTTTCAGGTATTACCGTTATCCGTTTCAGTTACTAAATTATTGTGGTTATATTTAACAAAAAATTTAGTAATTTACTTCAATGGTTAAAGATAAGCAGAAACCAAAATCTATTCAATCAAATCCAAGCTTAGTCAAAGATAAAAAAAGAGTGGCCGACCATGGGGAAGTATTTACTTCGCAACGGGAGGTAAATGCTATGTTGGATATGGTCAAACATGAAACGGAACGTATTGATTCTCGATTCCTGGAGCCAGCATGTGGAAATGGTAATTTTTTAGCCGAGGTTCTTGAACGAAAACTTAAGGTGGTAACCAACTCTTACCGCAAAACCCAATTGTCTTTTGAAAGATTTGCCTTATTAGCACTAACGAGTATTTATGGAGTTGATATTTTAGAAGATAATGTCGAAGAATGCCGAGGAAGACTGCTTGACATATTTAAAAACCACTACCTCAAGCTATTTGGTAATAAACATAAGCCAGAGTGTCTAATTAGTGCCCACTATATCCTACAGAAAAATATATTGGTAGGTAATGCTCTTGACTTTACCAACCCCACAACCAAAGAACCCATTGTCTTCACAGAGTGGAGTGCCGTGAACGGTAGTTTATTAAAACGTAGGGAGTATGTCTTCCGATTTTTAGTAGAAAAAACTCACCAATTCTCGATGTTCAATGATGAGGGCCAACCCGCAGCCATTGATGAACCCGTTAAAGATTACCCATTGATTCATTTTCTTAAATTAGGTCAGGATGATTAAAACTAATTACAATCCCGATGTACTTACCTGCATCGCCAATCTTAGTAATGATGAAGTTTTTACTCCACCGAAGCTGGTCAACGAAATTCTTGACCAATTACCCAAAGAACTTTGGAGTAATCCCGATACTAAGTTCCTGGACCCAGTAAGTAAATCTGGGGTGTTTTTAAGAGAGATTGTGAAGCGTTTGATGGTGGGATTGAAAATGAAGATTCCAGACAATCAGGAGCGTGTAAACCATATTTTAAAGAACCAGGTTTTTGGTATAGCCATTACCGAATTGACATCATTGTTATCACGTAGAAGTGTATATTGTTCTAAAAGAGCTGATGGGAAATATTCTATAACTAACGCTTTTGAAGATTCCCAGGGGAATGTTGTGTATGACCGAATAGAACACACCTGGGAAAACGGTAAATGTGTTTATTGTAATGCCAGCCAGGAAGTCTATGAAAGAGATGATGAGTTAGAAACCTATGCTTACCAGTTTATTCATACCAATAATCCAGAAGAAATTTTTAATATGAAGTTTGATGTTATCGTTGGAAATCCACCTTACCAATTGAGTGATGGTGGACATGGCAGAAGTGCGAGCCCTATTTACCATAAATTCATTCAACAAGCAAAATTGCTAAACCCTAAATACCTTACCATGATTATTCCCGCCCGATGGTTTGCGGGTGGTAAGAGGCTGGATGAATTTAGAAATGAAATGTTGAATGATTCCCGAATAAGTAAACTGGTTGATTTCGAAAACTCATCTGAAGTATTTCCTGGAGTTGATATCGCAGGTGGTATTTGTTATTTTTTATGGGAAAGAGATTACGATGGTTTATGTGAAATCTCAAACGAGTATGGGGGCAAACGGGTAACCTCTAAAAGAGCCTTAAACGAATTTGATATTTTCATAAGACATAGCCAAGCTGTCCCAATTATAAGGAAGGTTAAGCAAATCGAAAAACCGAAGTTCTACTTAAATAAGATTGTATCTCCAAGGAAACCATTTGACCTTCCAACTAATTACAAACCAAAGAGTGCAGGTATACCTTGTTACTTTACGCAAAAAATCGGATTGAAGTTTGCTCACCCTAACGATGTAACTGATAGGCTCAAGTTTAAAGATAAATGGAAATTTTTGGTACCTAAAGCTCCTATTGCTGGTCAAACCGATTTTTCAAAACCAGTGATGTTTTATTATGATGGTAACACCCGAATTGCTAAACCAGGTGAATGCTGTACTGAGTCTTGGATTGTAGCAGGGGCTTTTAAAACGGAGAATGAAGTTTTATCCTTTAAATCATATTTGTTTACTAAGGTGGTAAGATTCTTACTATTACAAACTGTAATCTCACAAGATGTTACCAGAAAGAATTTCCTGTTTATCCCTCACTTAAATCAATATGAAGGAGAATACACTGATGATGATTTAATTAAACGATGGGATATTACCCAAGAAGAATGGCAGTTCATTGATTCAAAAATTCGCTAATTTATGAGAAAAGAATTTTTTCCACCAAGACCAGATACCAATCCAACAATTTATGCGTATCAACTCAAAGGAGTGGATTCTCATGCAGGTTTATTAAAAGTGGGTCAAACAGGTCGTGACGCCCAGGTTCGTGTAGCAGAACAGCTTAAAACGTCTCGTGTCCCATATGAAATAGTATTTGAAGAATCTGCAATGCGTAATGATGGTTCCTCGTTCACAGACTATGATATCCATAGATATTTGAAAAATAGAGGTATCCGTCAGGTGGACGGTGAATGGTTTGATTGTAGTGTTAAAGATGTGCGGGCCGCTGTATGGTCATTAAAAACTGGGGAGCTTAATGAAGAAAACCGCAATAGAAGTTTTGGTATGAGACCCGAACAGAAGGAAGCGGTATCAAAAACTCTTAATTTTTACAGGAGCTACAGAAAGGAAAATCCTGGTAAGACTCCTCATTTCCTTTGGAATGCTAAGATGAGGTTTGGGAAAACCTTTACGAGCTACCAACTTGCCTTAAAGATGGGCTGGACAAAAATATTGGTGCTCACCTTTAAACCTGCTGTTCAAAATGCCTGGGAAGAAGATTTACAGACCCATGTGGATTTTATGGGATGGCAATTCATTTCTCGTAATGGTAAATCTTTTGAGGACATTGACCCAACAAAACCGTTTGTGTGTTTTGGTTCATTTCAGGATTATCTGGGCAGGAACCCAAAAACGGGTGGGATAAAAACAAAAAATGAATGGGTACATGAAACCCACTGGGATTGTGTAATTTTTGATGAATATCATTTCGGGGCCTGGAGAGAAAACGCTAAAGAATTATTTGAAGCTGAAGATAAAAGGGAAAGGGAATTTGGTGAAGGTGAAGGAATGGATTATTTCGATGAAGAAATTTTACCAGTAACCACAAATCATTATTTATATTTATCGGGAACACCTTTCCGTGCCATTAACACTGGGGAATTCATTGAAGAGTCCATCTTCAATTGGACCTATTCAGATGAACAAAAAGCTAAAGAGGAATGGGATGGTTCCAACAATCCCTATGCTTCACTTCCTCGAATGGTAATGCTTACATATCAGTTACCAGAATCTATAAGTAGTGTTGCGGACGGTGGGGAATTTGATGGTTTTGATTTGAACATCTTCTTTTCTGCTGAAGGTGAAGGTAGAAATGCCAGATTTAAATTTGAGGACGAGGTCCAAAAGTGGTTGGATTTAATAAGAGGGTCTTTCAAGGAAGCTATCGTGGATACCTTAAAATTAGGGGCTAAAAAACCACCTTTACCATTTTCCCACACATCATTGCTCAATGTTCTAAATCACACTTTCTGGTTTTTACCTACAGTTGCGGCCTGTAATGCAATGGCTAACCTCTTAAGGGAAAGGCAAAATGTGTTTTATCATGACTACGAAGTTATAGTGGCTGCAGGCACCAGTGCTGGTATTGGAGTCCAGGCTCTTCCACCCGTTTTGGATGCTATGACCGATAACCCGTTAAAAAGCAAAACTATCACATTGTCATGCGGTAAATTGACCACTGGCGTTACGGTAAAACCATGGACGGGAATATTTATGTTGAGAAACAGTTCCAGTCCCGAAACATACTTCCAGGCAGCTTTTAGAGTACAATCTCCGTGGACCATTAAGAACCCAGATAGTAAATCTCCCAATGAGGAGAAAATTCTTAAGGAAGAATGTTATGTGTTTGATTTCTCACCAAACAGAGCATTGAGACAAATCCAGGAATACAGTTGTCGACTTAATGTTAACGAATCCAATCCAGAAGCTAAGGTGGCTGAGTTTATAAACTTCCTCCCCGTATTAGCTTACGATGGTAGCTCCATGAAGCAAATTGATGCGGCTGGGGTATTAGATATAGCAATGAGTGGAACCACTGCCACGCTCTTAGCCAGAAGGTGGGAAAGTGCCCTGTTAGTTAATGTGGATAATAATACATTGTCCAGATTAATGGATAACGAAGAAGCTCTTAATGCATTAATGAACATTGAAGGTTTTAGAAATTTGAACCAGGACATTGAGACCATCATAAATAAGTCTGAAGCTGTATCAAAGGCTAAGAAAGAGGCCAATGATAAGGAGCTATCAAAGAAAGAGAAAAAGCAGCTTACCGAAGAGGAAAAGGAATATAAAAGTCTAAGGAAACAAATCCAGGAGAAGCTAATAAAATTCGCTACACGAATTCCAGTCTTCATGTATCTAACGGATTACCGTGAACGCAGTCTTCGAGATGTTATTACACAACTTGAACCTGGGTTATTCAAGAAGGTAACTGGGTTAACAGTAAAGGATTTTGAGCTTTTAGTTAGTCTGAATGTTTTTAATAGTGCTCTTATGAATGATGCGGTGTATAAGTTTAAGAGGTATGAAGATGCCAGCCTGGAATATGTTGGTATTAATAAACATGAGGGTGATGATGTTGGGCTATATGATACTGTTTTGAATTCTGAAGATTATAATACTTAACTCAAAGTACTACCACTGGAATCAATAGAAGTTAAGGAAAAGAAGATTCGGGATTTAGTTAATCACCCCTGGAAAATTCATGGCTTGCTGATAGATAAGGTCATTTGGAATAAGCTATGTTCATCAATAGATGTTGTCGGTGATACACAATTGGCCATTACGAGTTATTTCTCATTGCCACATTTCTCCGCTAACAATGGTGGTTATCTGTTTTTATATGGCGTGTTACAATCATTTTTCATGCAACAGGATGCATTAAATAATTTATATAAAGCATTATTTGACGAACCAATAGACTTTCAAGTTAATTACCCAGATTTATATTTTATACGTGATTTACGTAATAGTGCTGTAGGCCATCCCACAAGTAGAGGTAAAGATGATTCTTTTCATTACATAACACGATACTCTATAGGAAAAGGTAGCTTTGAGTTGATATCTCATTTTCCTAAGAGTAATAATTTTACCACTACATATGTAAATTTGGAGGATTTGAGACGTAAACAAGAAGAGAGTGCATGTCTAATTCTGAATAAGGTTATAAATATGATGGAAAACGAATACAACGACCATAAAAAGGAGTTTAAAGATTGTAGTCTCGTGGATTTAATACCTGGCGGCTACAGCTATTCTATTGGTAAAGTTTACGAAGGTATATATAGTAATTACCCATTAGCCGAGATGAATTTCAAAATTATTAAGGAGTCCATCGATAATATAAAAAATGAAGTGGAACGAAGGTATGGAAGTATCTCTTCATTATCAGGTTTAGCCGATGTAATCAGAAGGATAGATTATATCACTAACCAAATAGAAATATGGATAAAAAATGGGGAACTATATAAGAATGATGATGCTGAAGTATTCTTAGATAGTTTCACTGGTAGATTTGAAGAACTTGAAGCTATGTTAAAAGAAATTGATAACGAGTTCACCTGAAGATTCTCATTGTGGATTACCAAAAATTAAAGTAAGGCTAAATAAATTGGACTATAACTCCTGGGATAACGTTGCTTTCTTAACCTTTTGAACAGTTCGTGTGGATACAGTAGCAAGTATCGCAGTTTCTCTTATAGAACGTCCTTTTCTTAAGTATTTAACCACCTCTTTGTGTTTTTCCACCAGTTGTGAATTCGTCATTCCAACACCCTTTTTCCTACCAACACTACCACCGTTTTGGATATGTTTACGGTACCCGCTTTCCAGACGTTGCTGTATTAGAGCTCGTTCGGTACGGCTGAATTCAGCTAACATGGTCACCATTAATTGAGACATTGGATTAAGAGTGCCATCAGCATTGAGAGTTTCGATGTTGTAGTTCTGTATGTATAGAGAAACCTTATACTCATGAAGGGCTTCCAGGGTCTTTAGAACCTCCAGAGTGTTTCTACCCAATCGTGACAACTCCCACACCAAAACCTTATCCAACTGCTTTGTTTCAACCAGATTCATTAATTCATTCCATGCCTTTCGGTCATGGTTCTTTGCTGCCCCAGTAATCTTTTCATTGAATTCACCTAATATGGTGTAGTCATTTTTGGTGGCGTAAGCCCTAAGGTCATTAATTTGCCTTTCAAAAGATTGAGATTCTTTACTTACTCTGGTTAGGATAGCTACATTCATGATTTAGATAAGTTATATCGTTATATTGCAATATAACGATAATAGTAATTAAATCCAAAGGAAAAACGTACTACAAAAAATCTCAGTAGTGGTACTACATTACAAGATAAAAGTAACACACTTAAGAAGTAACACAACAAACACTGAGAATTTGCTCTGGAACCTTCAACTTGGGTTAAACCACACTTTTTCAATTATATTTAAGCAATTGCTTAAATGATTTATTATCTTTGGTTTATGGAAGAAGAAAATAACTGCATACGCAAAGAAGCAGATTTGAATCAAATCAAACGGTGTCGACAACAAATATTCGAAGCCGAGGAGGCCGTGAGCACCTTAACCGATAAGCTCTCATTGGTAAGTAATACCACCAGACTAAAGATTCTTTATGTCCTTCAGGCAGAAGAAAGGTTATGTGTCTGTGATTTAAGTGATATCCTGAACATGACCATACCAGCAGTTTCGCAGCACTTGCGAAAGTTGAAGGATAGGGATTTTGTGAAATCTGAAAAGGAAGGTCAGACCATTTTTTACTCGCTACGTGATGACCATCGAGAACTTCTTGCTCCCTTTTTTAATTTATTGAACCATCAACCTGAAGCTATATGAAAGCAAAAAATAATCTACTTGGAGTGGGGATTTTAACTGGTATCGCCAGTTCCCTTTGTTGCATAACTCCTGTATTTGCCATAGTAGCTGGAACGGGAAGCATTGCGGGCACATTTGATTGGATGGAGCCTTTCAGATGGCCTCTTGTAATAGTTTCATTGGTTGCTTTAGGATTCGCTTGGTATTTGAACCTGAAGGCTACACAAGATGGTTATTGTGGTTGTGACACGAAATCCGAACCTTCTTTCTTCCAATCCAGAACATTTTTGGGTGGAGTAACTGTTTTTGTTGCTCTGAGTCTTGCATTTCCTTACTATGCAGAAGCTTTTTATCCTTCCAATGAGAAGGAGGTTGTGTTTGTGCAGGAGAAAAACATTCAGACCATGGAATTTTTAGTAAGCGGTATGACCTGCGCTGGATGTGAGGGTCATGTAAAATCCGAAGTTAATAAGCTAAACGGCATTGTCTCCTGCCAAGTATCTTACGAAGATGGTAATACCGTAGTCGAATTTGATAGTACCCGCACAAACGTTGAAGAAGTAAAGACGGCAATTGAACGAACAGGATATAAAGTCACAAAAGTAGAAAGACCATGAAGAAATATGATGTTATAGTAATAGGTTCAGGTATGTCGGGTATGACTGTTGCAAACAAATGTGCTTCAAAAGGATTAAAAGTAGCTGTGACAGATGAGTTGCCTTATGGTGGAACTTGTGCTCTTCGTGGTTGTGACCCGAAAAAGATAATTATTGGTGCTACAGAAGTGAGAGACTTCGCTCAACGTCTGGCAGGAAAGGGTATCAATACGGTTCCTGAAGTAGAATGGAAGGACGTTATGGCCTTTAAACAGGAATTTGTAGATGCAATGCCTGAAAAAATTGAAAAAGGATACAAGCACATCGGTATCGACACCTATCACGGTGCCGCTCACTTCATCGGCAGTGATACAGTGGAAATTGAATCGGAGGCTTTAAAGGGAGGTAAGATTGTTATTGCCACTGGAGCAAGGCCACGCCAGTTAAAATTTGACGGTGGCGATTACGCTTTGACCAGTACAGATTTTTTAAACCTGAAGGAGCTCCCAAAATCTTTAATCTTCATAGGTGGTGGATACGTTGCCTTGGAGTTTGCACATATAGCTAAGCGATGTGGAGCAGAAGTCACAATTATACATCGGGGACCTCGACCTTTGGAGAATTTTGATAAGGATATAGTTCATCATTTGTCAGAGGCTACCAGGAAACTTGGAGTAAGATTGGTTCTGGACACCAACGTCACAGGAATCAAACAGGACACAAAGGGTTTTACGGTAGTTGGTGAAACAAATGGTGCCAAAACAGAGTTTACAGCTGAAGCTGTTTTCAACAGTGCGGGAAGAGTACCCCATATTGATGACTTGAACTTAAAGGCGGCATCTGTTGATTATAGTAAGAAAGGAGTTGAGGTCAATAACTACTTACAAAGCACCTCAAATCCATCCATTTATGCTGCTGGTGACGCTGCCGATACCGATGGACTTCCATTAACCCCAGTAGCTGTTTATGAAGGTCATGTCATTGCTTCTAACATACTGAAGGGTAATAATAAAAAACCAGAATATCCACCGATGCCGTCAGTTGTCTTTACTTTACCATCTATGGCTTCGGTAGGTCTGACTGAAGTGGAAGCGGAGAAAGCTGGGTTAAATATCAAAGTGAACAGTAAGGCAGTTCCAGGGTGGTTCAATGCTAAACGTCTTAACGTTCAGGAATATGCTTATAAAACCATAATAGACACTGATAAAGGTACTTTGGTGGGAGCTCATCTCATTGGTCCAGGGGTAGAAGAAACAATTAATTTTTTCTCCCTTGCGATGTACAAAGCTATACCAGTACGAGATTTAAAGAAAATGATTTATGCGTATCCGACAATGGGTTCGGATATCACATCAATGTTATAAACATACCTATGGAAACTATTTTAAAATCTATTTTAACATGTCCTTGTTGCAAGTATGCCAGGGAAGAAGTTATGCCCACAGACGCTTGTCAATTCTTTCACGAATGCTCCAGCTGTGGAGCTGTTATAAAACCATTAGAGGGCGACTGCTGCGTGTTTTGTAGTTATGGTTCTGTACCGTGTCCACCGATTCAGAAATCGAGGTCATGTTGTAATTCCAACGGAGCATAGGTCAACTGGGATTTGACCTCAGTTAATTCTTTAGTTATTCATTGATTTTGTGAGAAAGTTATAGTTTATGATTTGCCCTGTGCTCAACAGTTTCCTAACTTAAGGCATATTAACTTATTTATAACCAGTAAACTAAAGAACTATGGAAATGGGACAAAGAAACAAAGAGCTACTACAAATCTTAGCAGAGTGCGCAACAGAATGCGAAACTTGTTTTGATGCATCGCTGGAAAATAATAACACCGATGACCTCGCACGAGTGGTAAGATTGTGCCGAGATTGCGCCAAAATCTGCTACACTACTATGAGTTTTGTTGCTTCCAACTCAAAGCATGCTAAACACCTTGCCAAAGAGTGTGCTGAGATTTGTAAGGAATGCGCTGAATCCTGCAGTCACCATACAGATGATGAAAAAGAATGTATGGCTTGTATGAAAATATGCAGAAAATGCGAAGAAGCCTGCAGAAAGTTTGCTGCTTAAGGACATCTTTTTTAAAGCACTGAAGACCATGCAACAGCGTGGTCTTTTTTCTTTCACCCTTTTCAGTAGTTTTACTGCCTGACCCAGCAGTTACCGAACCAGGTCCAGACACAATCTCGCCATAGCCACGGCATCATCAATAATTATTTCCGCTTCCTCATCGGAAACATCTTTGTAGCCTTCAATGTTTCTCAATTGTTCGGGTGTCAATCTGTAGTTGCTCATATAGGTTTCTCTTTATTCTACCACCATAATTGGAGGTAGCATTTAATTTAATTGAAGGTCTGATAAAAATATTCAACGTTTACTTACCCAAGGACATATTTATACGAAAAGATAGATATGAACCAAGGACAAGAACTATGGGTAGAAATAAAAGGTTTTGAGAATAGATACCAGGTAAGCAATACGGGTCGGATTCTTTCAGTGGGAAGAGTTATGACTGCAAAGGATGGATTTATTAGGAATTATCCAGACAGAATTTTAAAACTAAAGCCTCACAAAAACACTGGATATTGCTTAGCTCGTTTATATCACGACAATGGTAAAACCTATGAAGATTTTTCAGTCCATAGATTGGTAGCTTCGCACTTCCTGGAAAATCCTGACAATCTTCCTGTGGTGAATCACATCGACACGAACAGGAGTAACAATGATGTCGATAACTTGGAGTGGGTAACGGTGGCTGAAAATCTTACCCATCATGGATGTCATCTTCGGGGTGGTGAAAAGCGAAAGAAGAAGGTGTTTCAATATGCCGACAATGGTGAATTCTTGAGGGCCTGGAGTTCAGTACAAGAGGCTCATGATGCTGGTTACAACATGAACATGGTCCGAAAGGTTTGTCTGGAGTATAGGAAAAGATACCGAGGGTTTGTGTGGGCCTATAAATAAGAAGACACCGTCAGAACTTCTCAAACACACCGAGTCCGAACAACGCAAAGTCATACTTCACAGGGTCCAATGGGTCCATCTTTCGTAGAGAATTATCAAGTTCTACCACTGCCTTGGCATCGTTTTGTTTCCGTTGGAGCAGACCCAATTTGCGAGCGACATTCCCAGAGTGGACATCCAACGGACACGACAGCGAACTTGACGGTATTGAATCCCATAATCCAAAATCAACACCAGCGTTATCTGTCCTGACTAACCACCTCAAGTACATATTTATCCTCTTGGCAGATGAACCCTTCAGTGGATTACTGATGTGTTTTTCGGTGCGGGAATGATGCTCTGCTTCAAAGAACAAATTCTTGAGCTCAGCTATCGCAGGTTGCAGCGTCCCAGTTTGTTGATACTTGGTAAAAACGCCTTCCAGTCCATTATATGATGTGTAAATATGTTTAAGACCATTCACGAATCCAATGAAATCAGTTCCGTTGAACGTCCTATGGACAAAGTCCTCTAATGGTTCAAGCTGTTGGTCCGTATGTTCCATAACGAAGTCATAAGGTGAGGACCCCATAAGCTCCACCATACGGTTTGCATTTTTTATGATGCTCTTTCTATTTCCCCAGGCAATGGTTGCGGCCAGAAAACCAGAAATCTCAATATCTTCTTTCCTGGTAAATCGGTGGGGAATGGATATTGGGTCGGAGTCGATGAAGCTGGGGGTGTTGTATTCATCCACTTTTATATTTAGGAACTCTTTAAGCTCATGTTCATTAGTGTCCATTATCAATTTCTTATTGGCCCGCAAAGCTACCAATTATTCCTGCCTAAATAAAGGCATCCTATTTACCCGAAAAGATATATTGATCCTTTTTGCTGCTGAATTTTTGTGTGGATCACTCACATGTTTTTCTGTTCTTACCTGGTGAGCTAGTTCAAAAAAGATCTTTTTTAATTCATGAATTGCATTCTGAAGATGGGTTTCAGTCTGATATTTAACAAAAATATCCTCAAGTCCGCCGTGATGAAGATAAATATTCCTAAGAGCTTTTAAAAAATACTTTAGATCATTCGCATTAAAAGTACGATGAACAAAACCTTCAAATCTATCAAGGTCCTTATCTGAATGATTCAAAATAAAATCATGCGGAGAATGATCCATTAACGCCATCATCTGGTTGGCATTTTTCAAAATGCTTTTGCGGTTTCCCCAGGCGATAGTCGCTGACAGGAAACCTGAAATCTCAATATCTTCCTTCTTCTGAAATAGATGCGGAATGCTAACCGGATCTTCAGCAATAAATGCAGTTGTGTTATACTGAGCCGTTTTGAAATCAAGAAATTCCTTTAAATCTGCTTTCTTCAAATACTGGTTTTTATTTCAGGAGCAATCTTCCCGTCTACCATCGTAAGTTTTCTGTCGGCCATGTTTGCCAGTTCCTCATTATGCGTAACGATCACAAAAGTTTGATCAAATTCATCCCTGAGTCTGAAAAATAATTGGTGAAGGTTCTCAGCCGATTCAGAATCCAGGTTTCCTGAAGGTTCATCTGCAAAGATCACGGCAGGATTATTAATAAGACTTCTGGCTACCGCTATTCTCTGTTGTTCTCCACCACTAAGTTCTCCAGGCTTATGAGAAGCCCTGTTTTTTAGACCAAGAAATTGAAGTAATTCCAAAGCGCGAGCTTCAGCTTCCTTTTTCGGAGTTTTATGGATAAACGCCGGAATACAGATATTTTCCAATGCTGTAAACTCTGGAAGCAACTGGTGAAACTGAAAGATAAATCCTATATGCTTATTTCGAAATTTAGAAAGTTCTCTGGACTTGAGTCCGTAGATATCNGTTCCGTTGATGAGCAGTTCTGAGTTTTTATCCTTTCCTGGTTTGTCNAGAGTACCCAGAATTTGNAATAAAGTNGTTTTTCCCGCACCTGAAGCTCCAACGATCGAAACGATTTCTTTCTTCTTGATATGCAGGTCTACCGACTTCAATACGTGCAGATCCCCGTAATATTTATGTATGTTCTTTGCGATTATCATGAATGCGAAATAGACATTCCGAAATTAGCCAAATTGCAAGCATTCCCCAAGCTAACTGCGGAATATGTTTCGGAGGTTATTGTAATCTATAAAATANACGACTCTAAGACTTAAATTGTGCCTTGCAGGCTTTGAAAATAAATTATCCAGGCTATCTGAATAATNGAGTTCACTCAACTTATCTTCGTTAAAGATCGAATTTCTATACAGTAATACNGCTTCACTACCGGGNGCAAATTGCCAGCGGTAGCTTANATCCAGATTCCAGATGTTGAAATTAGCGTCTGGATCTCTAAAGGTACTGGTGTCATAATTTGTAGCCTCGAGTTCACCATCTTCAATCAAATTAAGATATGAGTTGTCACCAAAACTAGCCGTGGACCAGAATTGTCTTGCGCTCAAACTCAATCCCTGTTTTGTATTAAAATTATAATTAGCTCTAATTGAATTTTCCACGGTTTTCTGATCTCTTATTCCGAAGATAATATTGTCATTTACTTTGTTAACGAAACTAGGTCGCTCTTTTTGTAATCCGTAATCAAACTCATAGACCATATTAAACCTGTCACTAAACCTGAATCTAGGTTCAATGCTTAAACCATAATAGGCATAATCTGTATCAAAATATTCTTCCACATAGATCCTTGAGTCCAGCGCAAACTTCTTGCGATAATCTGAAGAAATAAAGAACCTTGAACTTGCAAAAGGTTTGTAGGTTATATAAGTGTCTACAGCCCTGGTTTCAAAATAATCTCTAAACTTTGAATTGAAATCCAAAGATCCTCCAAAAGCAAAACGTTCGCGAGTCATCGCAAAGAAATCTCCGCCCATCCCAGTATTGATCGTTTTGTCTGGTTTGTATCTTCTAAGATGCTGGCCGTATAGACTAACTTGAAAATTATTAAAATTACCTTGTGGTTCAAAGATCTGGTAGGAAGTCCCCCAGAAGATATTATTATAATTGTTCGTAAAGTTGATGCCAAGGTCGTTAATGTCGAAAGTCTCGTTCGCGAACTCATGAGCAACTCTATACCTGAAATTTCCTTTCGTACGACGTGCTGCGAAATAGGAGGCAAAACCAGTAAGATTCTGGCCAGTAAGGTTGACATTACTCATCTTCGCCTGCCCTTCAACATTAAAACTGTTGGCTTTATTATATACATCAAATAGAAAGCCAGTTACATTTCCATCTCTCAAGTTACCGTCACGTGTTACATTCGTATTAATCAGCGTTATAGAAGAGTTTTTATTAAACCTTTGATCCAGAACTACAATATTATAATTTGCAAGAGGCTCAGTGATCGTGGATCTTGTTTTGCCAGTTACAGTGTCACGATAAACTGCTTTTGCTTCGCTGGTAATAGCGTTAAAAACTCCGATACCTAAACCGCGGTCTGTCCTTCCGGAAACCTTCAGCGCATTAATAAGATCTGTTCTACTGGGATTTTCAAGAATTTCCTCACTATCAAGTCTGTTGGTTTGAGCAGCGTTAAAACCAATGGGAGTACTCCCAACTCTTCTTGAATAAAATAAGTTCCCTTTGTTAAATAGCTCGGTTCCTTCAGTAAAGAAAGCACGGTTCTCACCAAAGATCTGTTCAAAAGGCCCTAGATTCAATTCTACTTCATCATAAGCAGTTTGGCCAAAGTCTGGCACTAAGGTCATGTCTAAAGTAAAAGAGTCATTGATTCCATATTTAAGATCCATCCCGGCGTTGAAACTAAAATCGTCATTACCGTCAAAAGAATCAAAAGCAGATTGTATATAAGGGTATAAACTCAGGCGAACAGGTGGATCAATATTATTGATTCCAGTAAGCAAACCTGTATACTGTGCCATTTGTCCTACCGACTTATTTATATAGTTCCAGACATAGGTCTCATTTCTATGCGTGATCTCGCGAGAAAATTGTAAGCCCCATCGTTGTTTTTCAGTTTCCGGAAATCTCAATGCAGAATAGGGAATCTTCATCTCCAGATACCAACCATTTTCGTCCTGTGAAACTGCCGACTCCCATACCACATTGTAACCATAATCTTCCTGAGATCCAGTGATGCGAGCATCTGCTTGTGTTCCGGCGGAAGTTACGATAAACCGGGTCTGGTTTTCACCGTCATCGTAAGTATTGATGTCCATCAAAAAATATTCAGATTGCTGAAGATTATCTCGCTGAGTAAATTGCCTGATCGTTTTATCGGGATCACTTTCCATCATGGTTGCAGCAATGTAGATGGCAAGGTCATCATACAGAATCTTAACTTCGGTAGCGTGAGATTCCGGAATAGGAGTACCATCTCCAGGTTCTACCATTACAAAGTTTTTAGCTATAGAAGCTTTTTTCCATACATCTTCCGAAGCCAATCCATCGATTTTAGGAGCTTCCTGTATACGAGTTGCTTTGTAATTCTTTCTGTTTTCTGAATTTTGTGAGGATAAAATGCTGCAATTGATGATAATAATGAAAAGCAGCCAGTATTTTTTCGACATTTATTGATGAATGTTCAATATTGTTATTTATGTAAAAGTATATGCTTAATCTTTATCGGCAAAGTTTTTCATTAAATTCCCGTTAAACGAGGTGTTTTTTGTTTAATTGGACCTTAAATTTGATAAACAAAAATTATATTGCAGGTTATGAAAGAAGATAATTTGAAGAAAGCGACTCTTGCCGGGGGATGTTTCTGGTGTACAGAGGCTGTTTTTCAGCGATTAGATGGTGTAGAAAAAGTTGTATCAGGTTTTACAGGTGGTGCGATTAAGAATCCCGCATATAGAGAGATCATTACAGGTCGCACCGGTCATGCTGAAGCAATACAAATTANGTACGATCCAGGTNAGATTACATACAACGAATTATTAATGGTGTTTTTTGCNACTCATGATCCTACTACGCTTAATAGACAACAGAATGATGTTGNAACTCAATATAGAAGTGCGATATTCTTTCACGATGAAGAACAGGAGAAGGTTGCTAAAAAAACAATAGAGATCATTGAAGAAGAGAATGCGTTTGACGATCCTATCGTAACCGAAGTTACTGAAGCTTCCGCTTTCTACGTTGCAGAACAGGAACATCAGGANTTCTACAATCAGCACAGGCAACAACCATATTGTCAATTTATAATCGACCCGAAAATAACAAAGCTAAAAAAGTACTTTTCAGATAAGCTGAAGCAAACTAATAATGATGGCATATAAATTTTTTGAAGAATACAACCAGGAGGTTACTGGTAAAATGAAACAGAGCTTCCAGGACATAATAGTGGGGGTAGGGGAAAACCCGGAACGCGAGGGAATTGTAAAGACTCCTGAAAGAGCCGCCAAAGCAATGCAATTCTTGACACAGGGATATGAAATGGATGCGGAAAAAATCCTGAAGAAAGCGATGTTCTCTGAAGATTATGACGAAATGGTTGTGGTAAAGGATATTGAGCTNTATTCTCTTTGCGAGCATCATATGCTGCCATTNTTCGGTAAAGCCCATATAGCATACATTCCTAACGGAAAGATCGTGGGATTAAGTAAACTTCCTCGGGTTGTGGATGTTTTTGCTCGAAGACTACAAGTACAGGAAAGACTAACTCATGATATTCTGGAATGTTTGAACAATACATTGCAGCCACAGGGAGTAGCTGTAGTGATCGAAGCGGTCCATATGTGTATGATGATGCGCGGAGTACAGAAGCAGAATAGTGCTACAACAACCTCGGGTTTCCGTGGACAGTTCAAAGAAATAGAAACCAGGAATGAGTTCCTGAAACTTATAAGCTCAGACCTCAAATAAATTTGGCACTTTATTTGCTTTTAGATAGTCAAAACCAAAAAACATGAAGCTATTTAAAAATAAATTATTTGCAAAAGGTCTGGTGTATGACCTTGTAGGGATGGCAACTGTTGCTATTCCATTCGTAGGTCCATTTTTGGATTTACTTTGGGCACCATATGCTGCTAAAAAGATGAGAGATATGTATCCGGGTAGAAAGGGTAAATTAGCCTCAGTGCTTGTTTTCATTGAAGAGATCCTTCCTGGGACTGACATAATTCCAACATTTACATTAATGTATTTATATACCTATGTTTGGAAAAAGGAACCTATGATGCAACCACAGGTGATCGAAGTAGAAAGCTACTAGAATTTACCAGATAAAAATTAAAAAGGGCTACTAATAANAGTAGCCCTTTTTAGTTAGATATGGATATTNGCTGAGAGCATTATGTTTCTNCCAATATTAGAAATTCCATCATTCTTCAATCTGGACAGGTGTGAGAAATAATCTTTATCAAACAGATTATTCATACTTAGTCGCAATTCAAATAATGCGCTGTTTGTTTTAATTTCAGTTCCGGCACCCAGGTTAACCAGGCTGTACCCACCAGTTCGGGTTTCGAAACTGCCAGGATTTTCCTGATCAAACACATTTTTTAGTGTTATAAAACTATAAGAACCTGATAATAACTTCCCTTTATCAAACTCGACCCTGAACGTATTCGTAAGGGAGTTTGCTGGAATTAAGGGTAAGTAATCATCATTGTCCAGTTTTCCGGTTACCGTTTCAAAGCTACTTTCCAGATGAAGCCAATCCAATGGGTGGGGGTGAAGATGGATACCTATTTCACCTCCATACAATTTAGCATCATCCTGTTGATAACGAAATACGTTTTCATCATCTATAATTTCTCCCGACGGACTTATAAATATATAGTCATTTACATTATTGGAAAAACCATTAACAAAAGCTTCAAAATGTTGATTTCTCCACTCAACCGCAAGATCAATTTGGAAGTTCTGTTCATTATCAAGATCAGGATTTCCAATTTCATATCTGTTAGCACCATTGTGAGAACCATTAGAGGTTAGTTCAGATAAGTTAGGCGCTCTAAATCCACTCGCAAAATTTAACCTTGAGGTAAGATTATCGGTAATATCGAATTTCGCACCTATAGCTCCATTAAAACTATTGAACTGTCTGTCTACTTCATCCAGAATATCTCCATCCTCTGCGATATATGATTCTGTTTCAATAGACCTGTTGTCATATCTAATTCCTCCTTGTAAATCGATTTTTGATAAATGGTAATGCGCAGTGGCGAAGACCCCAAAGTCAGTAGTTGTCGCATCAGGTATTAGGATTTCCTCACCAAAATTTTCGTTGCTCTGCCACATTCCCTGTACTCCGGCAATAACATCAAGGTTATCGAACTTAGGGAAATTGTATTTTAAATTATAGTTCAAGGTTTCCAAATGCATTTCAAGAGCTGGTTCAGCAACTTCTTCATGTTCCTCATCATCGTGCTCTTCACCTTCGTGCTCTTCACCTTCNTGCTCNTCACCTTCATGTTCCTCATCATCGTGCTCTTCACCTTCATGCTCTTCGTGATGATGATCTTCAAATTCCTGGCGATCNTTNAACTGGTAACCAACTTTCAGGTCNATACTGGAATTNTTCAGATAGAANTTGTTNTCAAGACTCAGNATATGGTTGTCAATATTCTGGTAGGGTAGAAGTGGGTCNTTGTTAGTNGATTGAACANNTAATTCNTCNGGAATACCAATTTCNGAATTATTAAAGTTATANCGTAGATCTCCTTTATAAACNCTGTTCTGNAANCCAATNCCNGCTTTNATATCNTTCTCATTGAAACGAGTATTNGTAACTCTTTCTCCATCTCCNGTTTCATAATCACTATGAGCCGCATAACTTCCCCGTGCAATAAATTTTAATCGATTACCGGCGGTAGAAGCCATCAAACTTGTTTGATACCCNAGCGTATTTGTAAAATAATCTGATTCCAGACTTGCTTTGTNCTNTTNTCANNNGCNTATCTTTCAGGNTTCAGATATAAAACTCCACCAATNGCATCACTTCCGTAGAGTAAAGAGGCAGGNCCTTTTATNACTTCCACGCTGGCAATNCCTTTNGANCTNATTCCCAGGCCATGCTCATCGCCNTATTGCTGATTNTCTAAACGAACTCCCTGGGTATAAACAAGCACACGATTAGAACTNANTCCNCTAATTACTGGTTTTCCAATACCTAGTCCAGTGGTAAGATTTTCNACTCCCGCTATTTGAGTAATTCCTTCGGAAAGATTTACAGCTCCATTTTTAGAAAGTTCAGAAACACTTTCGCGTTCCACCTTCATNACATTATCGCTTTGTAACTGGTGAAAAGGAGTAGAGACTATAACCTCTTCCATCTCTNTGGCTGAAGGTTTTAAGGTAATGGTAATATCCTGGGAAGGTAGAACCACATCCTGGGTATAACTGGCATAACCTATGGAGGATATCACCATTTTGAAATTACCGCTTGGCAGATCTGATATTTTAAAATTACCATCAAAATCTGTCATCGTCCCTCTTTCAAGAGCAGGGAAATAGATATTTGCACTAAGAACTGGTTCCTGGGTGTCCTGATCGGTGATTTTTCCGCTCAGGGAATTCTGTCCATAAATAATAGACTGCACTGCCAATAGCAGTGTCAATAACATTGTGTTACGCATTGAAATATTTTAAATGATTATTACTGAATTAGCCTGCAATAGATAAAGCAGGTGGACCACGTAGCTCATAGCACAATGGTTCGTAATCATTTAAAAATCGATAATAATCGTAGGTAAGAGTAGAGGTATAGAAAACCTCAGCNAATTNAAAACTCTGGAAGTCCAGAGATATTATTGGATTCTTTTGAAACTTATGAAGTTCGCAATCTAAAGACTTATCATGATAATGTTGATCTGCATAATTATCACACAATTTATGTCCATGACCTGAAAAAGTATGAGAAAAACTCACTCCAGTAGGAAGCAGTATAAGGACTGCTGTAAATGTTAGGAGTATGTTCTTCAGTAAAGCCATTTAAGAATTGAATATTTTAGCAAAACCCAGCCTGCTCAACATTTTCTTTTCGAAAGCCCAGAAAAATTGGAACTGACCAAAGATCCAACCAAAACTAACCAGTAAAACCTGGTAGATTGGAAAGATCAATAAAATTCGAAGTGTCCAGTAAATGCTCCAATGTGTAGTTTCAGAAGTGATTCCGAGAAATTCACAGAGCGGACCAGCAATTTTCGCAGAGGAAGAACCCGTGATGGCAAATACCAGCAATATGACGAAGAGNTGCCAGTTATCATCAATTCCCCATCTAGCCTTCAATTTTTTCATACGGCAAATATACGATTTTGCTTAAAAAATCAAATTCGTGTAGGAACACTAAATCGTTGATTGTAATGTCTGCTGAAAAAAACAAAATAATTGTACAGCAAATAATTCACCTCATACCCATAATCTATATTCGGATCGTAGTTTATTTGATTGATATATAAATTAGGATCGTAGGTTTGTGGCTGCATAACCCTCGTATTATATTCAGTTACCAAAAACTGATTTTTATTCTCCAGATAAGACTGCGTGTGATATCCTCTTGGACGTGCCACAGAGTTTATAAATAAATTGAAACCTGGCTCAATAATGATAATTTCATATTCNAGACTATCATTGGCTATGCGAACTGTATCATTAGTANCATCCTTATCCTTTAAATCTCTTGATCTCCCGGAGCCACAACTATATATAAATAAGGCNAGTAGGCAAATGTAAATTAGATTCTTCATAAGATTTTAATTAGCTGCAATAAGCGTTCCTTATTTCCCTCCTGTANAACCTCCTAAGATGCTATCTTCGGAAGAGTCTTTATCTTCCAGTGCAATTCTCCCGGCAGGTTTGATAAGATCCGCGGAGTCATTTGATCCGCTAATAATTTTTATAAATTCATCTGAAGCTTTTTCAGAAGCACCTGATAAAGTTCTTTTAATTTCAGTAAGCTCCAATTTGCTATTTCTGGATTGAATTTCAGAAATGATTGAAACTGTAAAGTTTTCAGCAATAGTTGTAATTTTTACTGAACTATTAGACTCTATCTCGAATGTATCTTCGAGGAATGAATTCATCACCTTTTTATCTTCCGAAGAGATAATAGAACTATCCTTCAATAAATCTTCAAACTTCAAATCACTAAACTTTGCATCCGATTTGCTGTAAGTTGAAAGGTCAATCTTTGAAATACTCCATGGCAATAGACATGCGAATATTTGCAGGACCAACTCTCTATCCAGGTTTAATTCCTCATTAATATTTTGGATAAGTTCATTACCTAAATGAATTTTAAATAGGTCCAGAATGTTTGCCATTGCCTTCTATTTTTTTAAGATCTTAATAATTTGATGTGCAAGTTCTTCACCAATTCTTTCCTGAGCTTCACTAGTTGCAGCACCAATATGCGGACTAAGGGAAATACTTTCGTTCATCAATAATTTTATAGCTGGGGAGGGTTCGTTTTCAAAAGTATCCAGAGCAGCAAAAGAAACTTTTTCTTCTTCGATCGCTACCAGGAGCGCTTCTTCATCTAAAATCCCACCACGAGCGGTGTTGATGATCCCCACACCCTTTTTCATTTTATCAAATTCAGTTTTACCAATAACTGGACTGGACTGTGCGGGAACATGTAAACTTATAAAATCTGCATGCTCTATTAGTTGATCTACAGGTTCAGTCTTAATAGGAATAGTAACCTTCTGGTCATTATAGAACTCCAGTGTAATTTCAGTTTCTCCCACCGCCTTATCGCTGGCAACCACACGCATTCCAACTCCTAATGCAATTTTAGCTACTTCACGACCAATTCTTCCCAGGCCTATAATTCCAAGGGTTTTTCCACGCAATTCAGATCCACCAGCATAAGACTTTTTTAGATCCTTAAACCTTGAATCTCCTTCCAAAGGCATATTTCTATTGGAATCATGCAGTTTTCTGGCACCTCCAAAAAGATGAGCAAAAACAAGCTCTGCTACAGACGCGGAAGAAGCTTCCGGAGTGTTTATTACAGAGATACCTTTACTTAGGGCGTATTCCACATCGATATTATCCATTCCAACACCACCGCGTCCAATAACTTTGAGATGTATACAATTATCGATTATATTTTTGCGAACCTCTGTTGCACTGCGTACAAGGAGGACACTAATGCCATTACTTTTNAAGTAATNTTCCAGTTGATCCTGGGCAACTTTTTTGATGATGACTTCAAAGCCNGCATCCTTTAATAGTTNTACACCACTTTGAGATAAACCGTCATTTGCTAATACTTTCATTTTAATATATGTCTGGATTAGTTTATTTCTTTCTCTAATTTCTGCATGAGATCTACTACTACCTGCACACTTTCTATCGATAGAGCATTGTACATGGAAGCTCTGTATCCACCAACACTTCTATGTCCGCTAAGACCATTTACGCCAGCATCTTTCCACATTTTATCGAATTGATCTTTATGAGCTTCATTTTTAAGGTTGAAAGTAGGGTTCATTGGTGACCTGTCTTCTTTCGCGGCGAAACCTTCGAACAAAGGATTACGATCAATTTCGTCGTATAATAGAGCAGCTTTCTCTGCGTTTCTTTTTTCCATAGCAGCGATACCACCGTTCTTTTTAATCCATCGCATGGTAAGCATGGAAACATATACTGCGTAAACAGGAGGTGTATTGAACATACTCTCCTTAGAAATATGTACCTGATAATCCATCATACTCGGGATCTTACGGTCAACTTTTCCTAAAATACTTTCTTTGACAATGACAAGAACAGTTCCCGCTGGTCCCATATTCTTCTGGGCTCCGGCATAAATAAGATCAAAATCTTCAAAATTAAGTTGTCTTGAAAATATATCACTACTCATGTCACAGACGCTGGGAACATCAGTTTTTGGAAATTCCTTCATCTGTGTTCCAAAAATCGTATTGTTACTGGTGCAGTGAAAATAGTCTGCATCTACTGGAATAGAATAATTCTTCGGAATATAATTAAAGTTCTTGTCTTTTGAGGATGCTACTTCGATCACCTCACCAAATAGTTTAGCTTCCTTGATCGCTTTAGAAGACCATGTACCTGTGTTTAGATAGGCCGCTTTGTTAACCAATAAATTATAAGCGGTCATCAAGAATTGCATACTCGCGCCTCCCTGAAGAAAAAGTGCTTTGTAACCTTTATCCTGCAAACCCAAAAGTTCAAGAGCTAGATTTTGAGCCTCTTCCATAACCGACACGAAATCTGCACTACGGTGTGAGATCTCCAATATCGAAAGACCTGAATTATTAAAATCCAGAATTGCCTGGGATGCTTCCTGAAATACTTCTTGTGGTAATATGCACGGACCTGCACTGAAATTATGCTTTTTCATGGATGTGTATTGTTAGTGTGTATTCACAAAGATGCCAAATTTAGAAGGTCTTTGCTGTTATCGAAATGATAAGATTAAAGTTTACTAAGGAATTCTATAGTATCAATATTATCTGCGTAATCCCAAAGTTCTGGTTGTTGTGTTTTACCAAATGCAACTTCGCTAGCCTTTGGATCTTTCCTTACTACACACTGTAACTTTTCGGAATTGGATTCTAGAACTTGTTTTAGGTTATCTTCATCCTTGTAAGTTTGATAAAAAACTGTTGCGATAGGAGAACCAAAACTTTCATCCTCTTTCAGCATTAAAAAACCATTATCAAGGATCTTATATTCACTCATTAAATAAACTGCCTTATTGTAATCATAATTATTGGCATATTTATTTTCGTTGATAATAGGATTCCAGGAATACATCGCCTTAAAGAACTGGTCAAAATCATATCCTTCAGGAACATATATTTTAGAGACGTTACGGCACCCAAGACCATAATATAGAAAGATATCTTCACTTAAAGCTTCGAGTTCCTCTTTAGACTCTTTTCCAGTAAGGATAGCGATAGAATTTCTGTTCTTGCGAACAATGCTTGGTTTTCCTTTAAAGTAATATTCAAAGTATCTTGCAGTATTATCACTCCCGGTTGCGATCACTGCATCAAAGTTCTCTAATTTCCCTTTGGTGAATTCTATCCTGTTCTTATATTCTGAATTCTGCTCGATAAGAAATTGAGCGATAAGAGGAAGTAATAGCTCATCACTTGAGGATTGTTTTATCTGTATGTTATGATCACAGATGATCGTGGAAATAAAATCATGGAAACCTACAAGCGGAATATTTCCGGCCATAACAATCCCAATTTTTTTTCCACCAGAATTGGAAAGATCATAGCGACCTATCCATTTTTTAATATTCTCAAATTTTAATGCTTTGCTCCACTGCTGAATTGAGAATATAATATTTTCCCGGGTAAACCATCCGTTACGATGAATGGAAGCATCGATCTTCTCATGCATTTCGTTGGTAAGCTCATCTAATTCTGAAAAATCCGGATGTTTTTGAACTCCATCGACCTGAAACTGACCTAAGAATTTTCCTAATGCAACAAGGTTTGAAGTATGCTCTTCGATTGTCATGTTCATATTTGGTTATGAGGGTGGCCTATCTTAAATTTGTGAAGCGAAATTAAAGTTTCCGAAGCTATTAACCATAATTTTCTCTAAAAGCTCAGGTCTTTTTTCGCTCAGTACTTAAATTTACCAATAAAAATAGAGCTATGGCAATTGTAATAACCGATGAATGTATAAACTGCGGTGCATGTGAACCAGAGTGTCCTAACACGGCAATTTACGAAGGTGCAGATGACTGGAGATATGCAGATGGAACCGATCTAGAAGGTGATGTGGTACTTCCCGGAGGGAAAGAGGCCAATGCAAACGAAGCTCAGGAACCTATAAGCGACGAAATTTACTATATAGTACCAGATAAATGTACCGAATGTAAAGGTTTTCACGAAGAACCTCAATGTGCGGCAGTTTGTCCAGTGGATTGTTGTGTTCCAGATGATGAGCATGTTGAATCTGAAGAAAAATTACTTCAGAAACAAAGTTTTATGCATCACGACTAAAGATCAAGTTATAAAATACAAACCCGCCATTTGGCGGGTTTTTTTATGTAACGCTAAATTTTAATTCACTTCTATAGACTGACGGTGACCTCCCTGTAAATGCCTTGAATTGTTTGTTGAAATGACTAAAATTATTAAAACCACTTTCAAAGCAAACATCGGTTATACTAATCTGTCTTTCGTGTAATAGTTTAGCTGAATGCGCAAGTCTGTACTCATTTACAAACTGAGTAAATGTTTTTCCGGTAATTCTTTTAAAATACCTGCAGAAAGCTGGGTTAGTCATACTAACCTTATCGCTGATCTCCTTTAAACTAATTGGTCTCTGGAAGTGCTCTTTTACAAAATTAAAAATGATATTGATCCTGTCACTATCCTGTAAGTTAGTTTCCAGTAAAAAACCTTCCGCATTTAAAATCGTATACTCGCCAGTTTTTTCAAGAGAATTTAGAACTTCCAGTAGTCCGAGTAATTTCTGGAAAGGATTGAGCTCTCGTAAGGATTCAATGATAGCTCCTATACGACGCTTAGTGTCACCATGAAAAACAATTCCTTTTTTAGCTCTCTCGAGCAGGTTCTGGATTCGTGACATTTCAGGCGCGTCCAGAAATTCATTGCCAAGAAAATCATTTCTAAATTGTATCACCGTCTCGCAATTATGATCAGTGAGCCCATCTGTAAAAGCACAATGGGGTAGAAGCGAGCCAATTAATATAAGGTCACCATCCCTGTAATAAGAAATATGACTGCCTATCTGCCGCTTTCCACAGCCGCCATTCACGTAAACCAGTTCAACCTCCGGATGATAGTGCCAAAAGGTCTTTTTCGAACCAACCTGGAATTTATCATGTGTTCTATATGAAAATGAACTCCCAAATCCAGGTTCTATTCTTTCCAGCCTTGGTTTCGATGTTGTATTCATAATATCGAGATTTCATCTAAAATTACACCTGAATAGTAATTGCTTGTATTACGAAATTAGCAATTATATGTGCTGGATTAACCGATAACGTTTGAAATGCATTGTGTCAAGGTAATTGAGTACATAAACTGGATCATCTAACGCTACTTTAGGAGGTAGATCTAGGGTAAGTTTACATCAGTTAATCCAAGTATAACTTAAAATCTTAGATTATGAAAAACACAATCAACAATTTCGTAGTAGCATTCATGTTACTGGTATCATTCAGTAGTTCTGCCACAGATGGTGTGAATCTAAAAGTAGAGAATCAATATGATCTCATCGTAGATATACAGAAAACTGAATATGGGTCTGAACTTAGTCTTTTAAACCAAAATGCTGAGGTTATTTTTAGAGATCAACTGGACGAGAACGCCAGGTTTTCGAAGAAGTTTAATTTCGATTCGCTTGAAGATGGAGAATATTTACTGGTTCTGGATAAAAAGTATTGCAAGTCTACCACTGTAATTACGAAAGTAAAGGACCAAATTAAAATTGTCCATGCTAATTACAAATTCGCTTTCAAACCATGTTTCAAAATTGAAGAAGATCAGGTAGTGGTATATATGCCTAATCTAAGTGAATCAAAACTTAGTGTTGAAGTTTTCGATAAGAAAGGTATCAAGGTTGGGAATTTTGAAACCAGAGAACCAGAACTTAGAAAAGCGTTTGATTTCTCTGAAGTGGATTCTGGCAAATACACCTTTATAATTGAAACTTCTGAAGATAGTTTTGAGCAAACTATCGAAATAGGATAACAAATTGGATTTCAGGTATAAAAAAACCCGCCGACTGGCGGGTCTCTGATTTTTTGATTTTAAGTTTAATCCATTTTACGTTTGATCTTATCAATTGCATTCTGAATAGACTTTTCGGGTTCGATAATATTATTATTACCCCAGAATTGTGAGTCATAGAATCCAGAAACATCGTCTACCATCACGATATTAGGTCTTATTAACTCCTGATTCATTTTGAACTCTTCTTCAGAATATGGCTGCCAGTCGGTCACAACCATTTCGCTATTGATCTTGTATTTAGAATTGAAGATCTTACGTTTCCAGTTAACTACATAATCCATCTGCGCTTTTCCATAGGCAAAATGCCATTTCCCATTATTCTGAGCGTAATCAACCTGGTAATTCAACGCTGTAGGATAAACTTTCGCTCCATTTGGTTTTTTCTTTACAAACATCTCCTGAGCAGCATTTCTATTATCTACGTTCAGGTTATAATCTGCTTTAACTAGAGTTGAAGTTTCAGCATCGATAAAAAGCTTCCCGTAATACCATGGATCTGACTCATCACGTTCTCTAAAATTTACAACATAAGTATAACGATCATTGATCTTGGCAGGCTCACCAAAGCTAAAATCGTAGCTATCCATCATTCCTTGTCTAAGCACATACTCTGTGTATTTCATCATATCCAGATATAATGTATTGAAAGGGCCACCTCGTAATTTTAATGCTAAGGTATCCAGTTTATCATAATCTGTGCTTTTTCTGGCTTTATACAAAGACACAAGATCTTTTTTACTGTCCTTATAAGAGATTTTGTGGATCTTTACAACTGCTTCAGATAGACTAACATTACTCCATCCCTTCTTGATCGTCTCCCGGTAAAAGGAAGTCATGATACTTTGATCTGAAAGATAATTTTCATCTTTTTTGTCCAGCATGTCCTGAACCAGCAGGCGTGGATTAGTTGCTTTATATAAGCTAACTTCCGTAAGTTCTTCCATAGTTTCTGAAAGTTCTATACGGGTGTCTTCTGGTTTAAAATAATCTAGGGGAAGGGTTTTACTTTGAAATCCAAGAACAGATATGGTCACGGTAGCTTCAGTCATATCCTCTGGAACTTTGAGTGAAAATACACCATCTGCATTCGTGATGGTTGAAATGTTACTATTATTCAGGGAAAGGTATGCTGAAGAAATTGGCCTTCCGGTTCTCACATTCACCACTTCACCTTTATATTCATTAAACGCTTTAGCCGAAGGCTGAAAAGCATATATCTGTAATGAACCTAGAATAAAACTAAGAAAAAATAGCAGGCTACTTTTTCCTGAAATAGGGTTTAAAAGTTTTGCATTCATAGTCATATTATTAAAGTTTACTTAAACTTATACAATATAACCATTTAAAAGCTTATAAAGATGTGAATCAGTTAATTATTGAACTGAACGATTGTTAATCTTTCAATGAATTTGAGTATTAAATGTTTTCTATAATTTCGTCCTGAAAAATGTCAAACCGCAGGTACTTATTGTATCAGTTATCCACACATTTAACTTGAAGCTAGTCTTTAATCAATCATTTTTTCGTGTGGCATGAAATATGACCATCAATTCTTCGTTATCAAAGGATTTCAAAACCAATCAATTATGCATAAAATATTTTTTGTTGCTCTCTTTATTATCTTCGGAAGTTTTTCAGCTTCAGCACAACTATATAGTGAAGATCAGAGTGCTTCTGTTACCGAGCAGGTATTAAAAGAACTTAACCGGGAACGTTCATTACTAAGTCAGAATCTGGAATTCAGAATTAAAGAGATCGATTCCAAGATCACCAATCTGGATGAAAGCATTCGTACTTCAAATTCGGCTTCAGAAAAAGTAGAGAAACTACTGGAGCGAGTTAAGTTTTTAGAACAGCGACAGGAAGAGATCGATAAGAATACTGTAAGTGTCTATAAGTATAATTATAGCTCAGCTGTTCTTAACCTTGCTTCTATGGAGCGCGAAATAAAACCTCTAAGTCTTTTTAATAGTTCCCGTGAATTCTACTCCACACTTGACAAAGTGAGTAATCCAATGAACTATGACGGATACCAGCAATGGTTTGGCAGATTCAAAGGATATATTGAAGAAGAAAAAGAAGACGATGCTAAGCTGGAAGCGCTTAATCATATGTTGCAGGTGACAGGTGATCTGGCAAAAGGAACACCGTTTACGGGAATGTTCGCCGGAAGCCTGATCGATGGGATCAGTCAGTTTGTTGGTTCGTTAAATAGGAGAGATAAAGAGTTGAGAGAAAAAAGCATCAAAATGCTTAAACTCACTACTAGTATTTCACAATTTACACATGATAAAGACCTGATCGAAACCGAATGGGAAGGAATTAATAAGAACCTTAATGAACTTAAAGAATTGCAACAGGAAGCTATTGAAGACAACCTGGTGGAGATCCTCGGAATCTCCCGCAAGGGTTTTACTGAAAAATTCACCAACGAAACTGATGCTAAAAAGCGAACACAGTATATTCTGGATATTTCCAAAATCGCTGAAAATAAGATCGTGGAAGAGCGAAAGTCCAATCCGGAAAACTGGAAACAGGAGTATCACGACCAGATGTTAACGGTACAGAATCTTAAGATTCGTTTTGGGATGCTGACCTTCAGAATACTGGAGAATCTGGAAAAATATGAAAAATTGATCGCTAAATATGAAAATGATCCATTCCTGAAGGATGAGATGAAAAATCTAAGATTGAAACTAGACTTGGTAAGAAACAGTTTTGAGAGCACTTTTAATCCGCAGGAATATATAAGAGCTTCCAACGAAATGTACNTTGTGGAGTAATTAAATAATTTCAATGTTTGTTAAAAGCCCTGTAATATATATTCATAGGGCTTTTTTTATTCCGTCAAGCTGCGAAAAGGATGTATGTTATTCTCGAATCTAATACCTATCTTTGCAGCCGCAAAAACAAAGCATCTAAATTATAGTATATGAAAGCCGGAATTGTAGGACTGCCAAACGTAGGGAAATCGACACTTTTTAATTGTCTTAGTAACGCTAAAGCACAAAGTGCAAACTTTCCGTTTTGTACGATAGAACCTAACGTAGGAGTTGTAAACGTTCCAGACCAGAGACTGCTGAAGCTCGAAGAACTTGTAGATCCTGAAAAAGTGATTCCTGCAACGGTGGAGATCGTTGATATTGCTGGTTTAGTAAAAGGAGCCAGTAAAGGGGAAGGACTTGGAAACCAGTTTCTTGGAAATATTCGTGAAACCGATGCTATACTTCACGTTCTTAGATGTTTTGAGGATGATAATATTGTACATGTAGATGGTTCTATAGATCCAATTAGAGATAAAGAAACGATAGACATGGAGCTGCAATTGAAAGATCTGGAAACTGCAGATAAGAAACTTGAAAAAGTTAAAAGGGCAGCCAGAACAGGTAATAAAGAAGCTCAGAAAGAGGAAGCTGCTTTACTTAAAGTGAAGTCTGGTCTTGAAGCTGGGAAATCTGTTCGAGCGATCGATCTTACTGAAGACGAACGTAAGGAATTTATCGCGCCTCTACAGTTTATCACAGATAAGCCGGTAATGTATGTTTGTAATGTAGATGAAGGTGCTGCTGTTGATGGTAACGAACATGTAGAGAAAGTTAGAACAGCTGTAGCAGAAGAAAATGCGGAAGTTCTCGTTCTTGCGGTTGGAACTGAAGCTGATATAACTGAACTTGATGATTTCGAGGAAAGACAGATGTTTCTTCAGGATATTGGGCTTGAAGAGCCTGGTTCAGCAAAACTAATTAGAGGAGCTTATAAATTGCTTAATCTTCAAACTTACTTTACTGCAGGAGTTAAAGAAGTTAGAGCATGGACCATTCCTGTTGGATCTTCAGCCCCACAGGCTGCAGGTGTGATTCACACCGACTTCGAAAAAGGTTTTATTCGTGCTGAGGTTATAGCCTATGACGAATATGTAAGTTTTGGAAGTGAAGCAAAAGTGAAGGAAGCTGGTAAAATGCGTGTAGAAGGCAAAGATTATATCGTTAAGGATGGCGATGTAATGCATTTTAGATTCAACGTCTAGTTTCTAGATTTGAAAATATAACCAATAACACTTCATTTTAAGTTCATTCTTTTAATTAACATCGTATCTAAAATCTTTGTTAATTACTTTCCTCTGGAACTGTTTCAGTTTTTCGGCTATTACCTTATATTTAGACCGAAACTCCATGAATCTATATGAGCGACAATACTAAATATACCGAAGATAATATTCGGTCTTTAGACTGGAAGGAGCATATTCGTATGCGACCTGGTATGTACATCGGGAAACTTGGAGATGGATCCAGCCAGGACGATGGTATTTATATTTTATTAAAAGAGGTTATCGATAACAGCATCGATGAATTCGTGATGGGTGCTGGAAAGACCATCGAAATTTCTGTGCAAAATCAACGGGTAATCGTTCGTGATTTTGGTAGAGGGATTCCTTTAGGTAAGGTTGTGGATGTAGTGTCCAAAATGAATACCGGTGGTAAATATGATAGCAGAGCTTTCAAAAAGTCTGTAGGTCTAAATGGTGTAGGTACGAAAGCAGTAAATGCTTTGTCTTCCTATTTTAGAGTAGAATCTTCGCGTGATGGCAAAAGCCATGCTGCCGAGTTTGCAAAGGGTGAACTTCAGGATGAAGAGCATCTTGAGGAAACTTCAAGAAGGCGAGGAACGAAGATCACCTTCATTCCAGATGAGCTGATATTCAAGAATTATAAATTCAGAAATGAGTATATAGAGAAAATGTTGAAGAACTATGTTTACCTGAATCCAGGTTTAACCATAGTTTTTAATGGTGAGAAATTTTATTCTGAAAATGGGTTAAAAGATCTCCTGGGGGACAGTATTAGTGAAGAAGATATGCTGTATCCAATTATACACCTGCGTGGAGATGATATTGAAGCAGCGATCACTCATAGTAGAACGCAATATAGCGAGGAGTACCATAGTTTCGTAAATGGGCAGAATACTTCACAGGGAGGAACACACCTTGCCGCATACAGGGAAGCGATCGTTAAAACCGTTCGTGAATTTTATGGCAAGAATTATGAAGCCAGCGATATTCGTAAATCTATCGTAACCGCCATCAGTATAAAAGTGATGGAACCGGTGTTTGAGAGTCAGACGAAAACAAAATTAGGTTCTACAGACATGGGAGGAGAACTTCCCACGGTAAGAACTTATATCAATGATTTTATTAAAAGAAATCTTGATAATTATCTTCATAAAAACCCGGAAACGGCTGAAAATCTTCAACGAAAAATTCTTCAGGCAGAACGCGAGCGTAAGGATCTTTCCGGAATCAGGAAGTTAGCGAAAGACAGAGCTAAAAAAGCCAGTCTGCATAATAAGAAATTAAGGGATTGCCGCGTACATCTTGGCGACAGTAAACATCAACGATGTCTNGAAACAACATTGTTTATAACAGAGGGAGATTCAGCATCCGGTTCGATCACAAAGAGCAGGGATGTGGTTACCCAGGCAGTATTTAGTTTGAAGGGTAAACCTTTGAATAGCTACGGACTAACAAAAAAGATCGTATACGAAAATGAGGAATTCAATCTGCTGCAAGCAGCATTAAATATCGAAGATTCTCTGGAAGATCTGCGTTATAATAATATTGTTATTGCTACAGATGCCGATGTTGATGGAATGCACATCAGGTTGCTGCTTATCACATTTTTCCTTCAGTTTTTCCCGGAACTAATTAAGGAAAATCATCTCTATATTTTACAGACCCCGTTATTTCGAGTAAGAAATAAAAAGGAGACTATTTACTGTTATAGTGAAATGGAGCGAAAGCAGGCAATGGAGAAATTGAAAGGTAAACCTGAAATTACCCGATTTAAGGGATTAGGTGAGATCTCGCCGGATGAATTTGTGCATTTTATAGGAGAAGATATCCGTTTGGATCCTGTAATGCTGGATAAAGACAAATCTATAGAGGAAATGCTTAGCTTCTATATGGGCAAGAACACACCAGACAGACAGGAATTTATTATTGATAATCTCAAATTTGAACTTGACCTGGTCAATGAACTTGGCGTATGAGATTTACCAATAAAAGTGAGGTCAAGATAATCCCATCGATCTATATCGTTCTTGTAGCGGTATTCGTTACGAATCTATTCGTAAATATAGAGATCATGGCTTCAGATTCTGAACAGGAAATAACCTTCAGTCATTTTCTGCCCAATATCGCCACCTTGCTTTTAGGTTTATACGTTCACCGGATTGGACAGGCGTTCGATTTTGACAGCGATGGAGAAACTTTGAACTTTAAAAATAACGGAGTATTTCTTTCAAAATTTATGGAATATCGCGTGAAGAAGGCTGAATTTCCGAAGAGAAAATTAGGGAAGTTCAAATTTTACGATGTTGGCATCTATTCTGCCCTGACGATCTATATTAACTCAAGAAGAAAAAAAGGATACCGGAAATATACTTTTAATACCACATTTTTAAACCGAAAAAAGAAAAGGGGCTTAGTGGATTCACTGAATAAAGTTCTTGAAAACACCCCCAAAGTGACTGCCTAATGGAAGAAAACCTTGATGGAGCTCAGGAAGAGCAATTTGAAAATAAGGAAGAATTAATAAAGGTAACCGGAATGTACAAGGACTGGTTTCTGGATTATGCATCATATGTAATCCTGGAACGAGCTGTACCGGCAATAGAGGATGGCTTTAAGCCGGTTCAACGTCGAATAATGCATTCAATGAAGGACCTGGACGATGGCCGTTACAATAAAGTAGCGAACATTGTTGGTCACACCATGCAGTATCATCCCCACGGTGATGCCAGTATTGGAGATGCCATGGTACAAATAGGACAAAAGGATATTCTAATTGACACTCAGGGAAACTGGGGAAATATATTAACTGGAGACCGAGCTGCCGCCCCAAGGTATATTGAGGCGAGACTATCAAAATTCGCTCTGGAAGTACTTTTCAGCCCGAAATTAACTGAATGGCAGTTGTCTTACGATGGTAGGAAGCAAGAACCGGTAAACCTTCCGGTAAAATTTCCAATGTTGCTTGCCCAGGGTGCAGAAGGTATTGCCGTAGGTTTAAGTACGAGATTTTTACCACATAATTTTAATGAACTTATTGATGCCTCGATCAAACATCTTCGTGGTAAAACCTTCAAATTATTTCCAGACTTCCCAACGGGAGGTATAGCAGATATTTCCAATTATAATGATGGGAAACGTGGAGGACGCGTAAGAATTCGTGCACGTATCAATCAGTTAGATAAAAATACTCTGGTAATAAATGAAGTTCCCTACGGAACCAATACCGGAAGTTTGATCGATTCTATTCTGAAGGCGAATGAAAAAGGTAAGATCAAGATCAAAAAGATTGAAGATAATACTGCAGCTCAGGTAGAGATCCTGATACATTTACCTAACAATATTTCACCGGACAGAACTATAGATGCATTATATGCATTTACTCAGTGTGAAAACTCATTATCTCCTCTAGGTTGTGTAATTATTGATCATAAACCTGTATTCCTGGGCGTTTCAGAAGTATTGAGAAGATCAACAGATCATACGCTTCATCTTCTTAAACGAGAGTTGGAGATAAAATTGAATGAGCTCCAAGAGCAATGGCATTTTGCATCGCTGGAAAGAATATTCATAGAAAATAGGGTATATCGGGATATTGAAGAAGAAGAAACCTGGGATGGGGTTATTCAGGCGATAGATCGCGGATTGAAACCTTTTACTACCCATTTAAAACGTGAGGTTACCGAGGAAGATATTATAAGACTTACTGAGATTAGAATTAAAAGAATCTCAAAGTTCGATATAGATAAGGCACAGCAGAAGATCGATGCACTCGAGGATGAGATCGCCCAGATAAAACACCATCTTGACAACCTTATAGACTTTGCGGTAGATTATTTTCAGAAATTAAAGAAAGACTACGGAACCGGCAAAGAACGAAAAACTGAACTCAGGTTATTTGAAGATATTGAAGCAACAAAAGTCGTTATTCGAAATACCAAGCTTTATGTGAATAGAGCCGAAGGTTTTGTGGGAACAAGTCTCAAAAAAGATGAGTATGTAACTGAATGTTCAGATATTGATGATGTCATATGTTTTACCGCCGATGGTAAAATGATGGTGACCAAGGTTGATACTAAAACTTTTATTGGTAAGGATATTATTCACGTGGCAATCTTTAAGAAAAAAGATAAACGTACGATCTATAATATGATCTACCGAGACGGGAAGGCTGGCAATACATACGTAAAAAGATTTGCCGTTACTTCAGTTACCAGGGATCGGGAATATAATTTAACTCAGGGTAAAAAGGATAGTAAAGTCCTTTATTTTACGCCAAACCCGAATGGAGAAGCTGAAGTAATTACAGTTTTACTTAGACAGGTGGGAAGCATCAGGAAAGTGAAATTTGATGTGGATTTTGCAGATATTTCTATCAAAGGCCGAAATGTCAAAGGAAATATCGTCACTAAATATTCTGTAAAGCGAATTGAGCTAAAAGAAGAAGGTGTTTCAACGCTAAAACCTCGAAGAATCTGGTTCGACGAAACGGTCAAACGCCTGAATGTAGATGAACGAGGAGAATTACTAGGAGAATTTAGAGGAGAAGATAGATTACTGATCATCACACAGGATGGTGTTGCAAAAACAATCAAGCCAGAGTTAACTACCAGGTTTGATGAAGAAATGGTAATTCTAGAGAAATGGGTTAAGAATAAACCGATTTCTGCGATTTACTGGGAACCTGAGAAAGAACGTTATTATGTCAAACGATTCATAATTGAACATCCTGATAAAGAAGAGAAATTTATTAGTGATCACGAAGAATCTTTCCTGGAAATGGTTTCTACAGATTATTTCCCAATGGCGGAGATCGTTTATACTAAACCGAAAGGAAAAGAGCGTCGCGAAAACGAAGAGATCAATTTAGAGGAATTCATTTCAGTAAAAGGAATAAAGGCCTTAGGAAATCAACTGACCTCAGAGAAAGTGAATCAGATCAATCTTTTGGATCCTATACCTTATGAAGGACAAAATGAGGGTGAAACTGACGAAGANCAAGGATCAAAGGATTCNGAAGNAAATATAACAGGAGAAGATATTAAAAATGGGACGATCAAAGCACCAGAGAAAAAATCTGGCGGCGATGGTCAACCTTCGCTATTTGACGAATAATGGGGTTATTTAAAGAATTCAAGGAATTTGCTGTAAAAGGCAATATGATCGATATGGCCGTAGGTATCATTATTGGTACGGCCTTTAATAAAGTGGTTGATGTTCTGGTAAAGCAAATTATAATGCCACCATTAAGTATGATTACCGATGGCGTAAATTATGCTGACAGGAAGATCATTCTACGAGATGGTGTAGGAACGGAAGGTGCAGCAGATTATGTAAATGAAGTGTCAATTGGTTACGGACTGCTTATTGAGACCATGGTAGATTTTATCGTTATTGGTTTCGTTGTCTTTATAGTGGTAAAATTTATGAATCGCTTTCGGAACAAAGCTCAGGATCCAAAAAACACCAAGGTTGTTACCCCTAAAGACATTGAACTGCTCTCCAGTTTAAATGATCTAATGGAAGAGCAGAATAAATTATTGCGGGAAAAGCAAGCTTAATTCTATTCTGAAACTTTTTTTACTTCTCCGCGGGCCTTTTGGGTTTCACCTACCTGGCCGTACTCGAACATATAGCTATTCTTTGAAGTCGTGAGGATCTTCATGTGGATTGGCTTCTGTTCAGCCATATTCTTCGGATTGGTATTCTTGATAATATATTCACATGGATTGATCCATCGTACGGAACTTGTATCTGTCTTTCCCTGAAAAAACTCAATTTCAATCGAGTCATTTCTTATGAAAGTAGATTTNTGTAATTCTCCGTTTATATACGTTTCAAACTCAAAAGTACCAGTTCTAAAATTAGCACAGTTTCTGTTGGCTTCAAAACAAGAGCTCAATGTGAGTAACAGGACCAAGAAGAGTGGAATCATTTTGTTCATACTGCAAGGTAAGTTTTAATCAAATGAGAGTCAATTTTCAAAGGCTTCAAAACTACCATCCTCATAAAAAAATACTATTCGTTTCACCTTTTTGTTACTCNGAGATTTCTGATGGACCTGATCGTNCTTNGTAGCCCTGACTTCAGAATTTCTGATTTGAGGTTCAGGAGATGAGTGATCGGCTTTTCTTTGCTGTACAGTTTTTTCTTTTACTGAGTCGGTTTTGGGAGGGAAGGAACCCTTTCCATTTAACAACCAATATAATTCTACCTCAGGAAAATTCTTGACAACTTTCATGACAAAATCTAAACTTGGTTTATTCCTGCCGGATAAGATATGAGAGATGGAAGACCTTCCAACATCAATTTTATCTGCAAAAGATGCAGCTGACAGATCGTAATATTCAAGGATGCGTTGCAGCCTTGTTCCAAATTGTTCCGTGTTTACCATTGTAAATTATTTCTCATTTTCCCATTGATTACAAATGTAAATATAGCATATTTTAGTGTAAATANACATCTGTAAACGATTGGATTTACATTAAACTNATACTTTAGAAGAACAAATATAAATAGTTGACCAAGAATACTATAAAGTAGATTTTATTGAGATTTGGATAAATTCCTAAGCATACTGCCATTGCGAAGATCAACTTATTTACAACTGTAAACTTTAGATGGATTGGAAGCTGTATACAATTGTGAATATTTGATTGTTTAATTTTGTAAACATGAAAGAGAAAGCAAANCTGTGGTTAAGTAATCGCGATTATGATAAAGCCAAATTCAGGAAAGTGGCAGGCCGTTATTTTCATAATAATCATCTGGAAGATTTTATTTCTATGCATTCAGATAGATTCGAATTTGAAACTATAGGTACTTCCGTAGAGCACAGGAATATTTACGGATTGCAAATTGGATCGGGTTCAAAGAAGGTTTTGATGTGGTCGCAAATGCACGGCAATGAATCTACAACAACCAAAGCTGTACTGGATTTTTTAAACTCAATAGCAGAGGATGTAGAAAATCTTTATAATAAATCACTTCTGGAAGAGACAAGTTTATATATTATTCCTGTTCTTAATCCAGATGGTGCGGCGAATTATACGAGGGTTAATGCCAATAATGTAGATCTTAATCGAGACATGCAGGATCTTAGTCAGCCAGAAAGCAGATTGTTGATGAAGGTCTACCGGGAATTCCAACCTGATTTCTGTTTGAATCTTCATGATCAACGAACCATCTTTAGTGCTGGAGAAACAAATTTACCAGCGATCCTATCTTTTCTGACACCTTCGAGCGATATAGATCGTAGTATCACGGGGGCACGTAAGGATAGTATGTCATTAATTGTTGGAATTGTAAAGGATTTGAAAGATGAATTAGGGGAGCGAATAGGGAGGTATGATGATGGTTATAATATTAATTGTGCTGGCGACACCTTTCAAAGCTTAGGAACTCCGACTATTCTTTTTGAAGCAGGTCATTATCCTGGAGACTACAATAGGGATGTAACGCGAAAATTTATTTTTAAAGCTTTGAGAAGTTGCCTGGAGCAAATAATGAATGGGCAAAGTCCTGATCACAGGCAATATTTGAAGATTCCTGAGAATGCTAAATGTTTTCGTGATGTGATTTTAAGAAATGTAAACATAGAAGGAGATCAAAAGGATATCCTGATACAATTCAAAGAAACATTAGTTCACGATCGAATACGATTCGTCCCGGTTATCGAAGGGATTCATAAAGACTCAGTTTTATTTGGTCATCGTGAAATTGATGCAGCATGTAAAAAGATAAGTTTGATGGAAGAGGGCGAAATTTCCGAAAACGTTGTAGTTAATAAAATATTCTTAAATGATGAGATTTTCGAGCTAAATCCCCAATAAATGTGTTTTTATTTAGCAATAATTCAATGATTTTGTATTAATTTTGAATTTCATTAAAAATAGAACTTCAAGATGGCTAAGTTTAAATTAGACGACACCGACCACCAGATTCTTGACATGCTTATCGAGAATACCAGAACTCCATTCACCGATATTGCTAAGAAACTACTGATATCAGCTGGAACTGTCCATGTTCGTGTAAAGAAAATGGAAGAAGCTGGAATTATTATAGGATCATCGTTAACTCTGGATTATAAGAAACTTGGATACGCGTTTATCGCATATGTAGGTGTTTTTCTTAAGAATACTTCACAAACCAAATTTGTACTTGAGAGAATTAATGAAATTCCATTCGTTACGGTTGCTCATGTAACAACTGGCAAGTTTAACGTGTTCTGTAAAATACGTGCTAAAAACACTCAACATGCTAAGGAAATTATTTTCCAACTTGATGATATTGAGGGTGTTTATAGAACAGAAACTATGATTTCTCTGGAGGAGAGTATCAATGATAAAAAACGTTTGATGCATTCCATATTTAAAGAGATGTAATTTATACTAAACTTTTAATAAAGACCCTCTAAACCTAGCTGTTTAGAGGGTTTTTTTATACTTTTAAGTCAGTTGAAAAAATTAAAATTATGAATAGAGAACCTCGTTTAGATAGATTTAATGATAATGTGCTGGCNAAGTATCAGGTCTATAATAGTATCTTTTTAACCTTACCCTATGATGAGATACAAAAGACCGGAGCGCTGTTACCACTTTTTCAAGAACTTTGCGAACGTGGATTTTCTGAAAATAAGAATCCTTCTGAGATCGTTGAACACTTTTTTGAACGTTACGGAGAAAGCCCAACGGAAGATGAGCGTAACGCTTTGCTTTTTCGTTTCATCCAATACATAGAGCGCCAGGTAGTTTTATTTGACGCCATTGAAGATGCGTCGTTCCCTATCGTNAATAATATGGATGGTCGTGGTACCCTGCGAAGTGTTAAAGAAGAAGCGGAAGCAAAACAAAAAACTGAGCAGTTAAAGGAATACTTGAAGCGATTCAATGTAAGACCCACTCTTACAGCGCATCCTACCCAATTTTATCCTGGCGCAGTGCTGGGAATTATAACAGATTTGGATAAGGCAATTCAAAAAAATGATCTGGTTCGTATTAAGCAGTTATTAGCACAGCTTGGAAAAACTCCGTTCTTTAATAAAGAGAAACCAACCCCATACGATGAGGCTGTTAGTCTCATTTGGTATTTTGAAAATGTTTTCTACCAGAGTGCAAGTAAGATCCATAATTACATTCAGCAGAATATATTTGATGGAGAGGATGTGGGCAACCAGGTGATCAATCTCGGATTCTGGCCAGGAGGTGATAGAGATGGAAACCCGTTTGTAACAACTGAGATCACTTTGAGAGTTGCACGTAGACTACGCCGTACCATACTCCTTAATTATTACCGGGATATTCGTAAACTAAAGAGAAGACTTACATTTAGAGAGGTTAATGAGATCATGGCTGAGATAGAGAAAGCTTTGTATGATTCAGCCGTTACGAATTCAGACACACCAAAAATATCCTTAGAGGAATTGGTTTCGAAATTGCAAACCGCGCGAGAAATTTTGACAAATAAACATCAGTCATTATTTCTTGAAGAGCTCGATGACATGATCAATAAGATCAAACTCTTCGGTTTCCACTTCGCAACTTTAGATATCAGGCAGGACAGCTCGAAACACGAAGAAGTATTTGCAGATCTCAAGAAATACAAACCAAAGTTGATTCCGGAAAATTTCGAAACTCTTTCAGAAGAGGAGAAAATTGCTGTAATGACAACGACAGATGCACAGTTAGATCCTGAAGAATTCGATGAAGGGATGACTAAATCTACGCTTTCATCCATATATGCGATGAAGGAAATTCAGNAAAAGAATGGGGAGCAGGGAGCCAATCGCTATATCATTAGTAACTGCGGAAGTGTGGAAGGAGTTTTGCAGCCTTTTTTATACATGAAATTATGCGGTTGGAAAAAACCAACTGTGGATGTGATCCCATTATTTGAAACGGTACCTGATCTAAGAGAAGCACATCATGTGATGGAGAAGTTGTACAAAAATCCAGTGTATAAAGAACATCTTGAAAAACGAGGTAATAAGCAAACGATCATGCTAGGCTTTAGTGATGGAACTAAAGATGGTGGTTACTTAATGGCAAACTGGAGTATTTATAAAGCTAAAGAGGAACTTACTCGAATTTCACGTGAGTACGGAATTAAAGTTGTCTTCTTTGATGGTCGTGGTGGACCACCGGCAAGAGGTGGTGGAAAAACTCATCAATTCTATGCTTCTTTAGGACCAACAATAGAGAATGAGGAAATTCAATTAACCGTACAGGGGCAAACGATTAGCTCCAATTTTGGCACCAAAGATAGTTGTACGTATAATCTAGAGCAATTATTAAGTTCAGGAGTTTCTAATGAAATTTTCAGCGAAGGTAAAAATAAACTGAATGATCAGGATCGTAATACTATGAGCGAGCTTGCTGAGATTAGCTACAAAACATACACAGACTTTAAAAAGCATCCTCGTTTTATCCCTTACCTGGAAAAAATGAGTACTCTCAAATACTACGCTAAAACTAATATTGGAAGTAGGCCTAGTAAACGAAATAAGTCAGCAGAACTTAATTTATCAGATCTAAGGGCGATTCCATTTGTTGGAAGTTGGAGTCAGCTCAAACAAAATGTTCCTGGATTCTTTGGAGTGGGAACCGCTATGGAAGAAATGGATAAACAAGGTAGGTTTGATGAAGTCCAGGATCTCTATAACAATTCTGAATTCTTTAAGACCTTGCTTGAAAACAGTATGATGAGCTTGACTAAATCATTTTTCCCATTAACTGCCTATATGAAAGATGATGAGGAGTTTGGAGAATTCTGGACGGTGATTCATGATGAGTTCGAACGTTCAAAGAAAATGTTATTGAAGGTTACCGGCTATAATAATCTGATGCAGAATCAGCCAGCAGGAAAGGCTTCTATTCAGGCCCGGGAAAGAATTGTGCTCCCATTATTAACCATTCAGCAACACGCGCTTAGAATGGTGCAGGAGCTGAGTAAAAACCCTGAAGCCAACCAGCAAGCCCTTGAGGTATATGAGAAAATGGTTACAAGGTCGTTGTATGGAAATATTAATGCCAGTAGAAATTCTGCTTAATGAAGAAATCTGAACTTACTAAGGGAGAAATAGGTGAATTTTATAGAGGTTATATCGATAGATTAGAACCTGAAGCTGAATTAGTTCCAAGCCTCAAATCGAATACTTCTGAGTTTATTCAATTTTTGGAAAATATTCCAGAAGATAAATGGGATTACCGCTATGAAGAAGGTAAGTGGACATTAAAAGAGATGATTCAGCATATAATTGATACTGAAAGGATTTTTCAATTCAGAGCATTAGCAATTGCCAGAAACGAACCGCAACCTTTGCCAGGATTTGATCATGATATTTATGTTTTAAATAGTCGCTCAGAACACAGATCGGTTCAAGATCTTATTAAAGAGTATAAAATTGTTAGAGAGGCAGGCATCATTCTTTTCGAAAGCATGACTGTCGATATGCTAAAACTTGGTGGAATCATGAATGATATTAATGCTTCACCCAGAGCGCTCGGCTTTATGATGGTTGGTCATGCTATGCATCATATTGAGGTGATTAAAGAGAAGTATCTCTAATGTTTCGCAAAATCAAGGTTTTCGGCAAGCTTCTTAAGAAGACTTATGTGAGCTGGGATAAGAATGAACCTTATGCCCGAAGTGCTACCATCGCTTATTATGCATTATTTTCATTACCATCATTATTGATTATTGTAGTAAGTATTGCGGGTTATTTCTTCGGAAGAGAAGCCGTGCAAGGCCGACTTACAGGTGAGATAGGGGAGTTTATTGGAACTGAAGCTTCCAAAGCAATTGAGGGCATGATCGAAAATGCTGCATTGTCACAGGACTCTACACTGGCCATAATTTTTGGTTTAGCGATGCTTATCTTTGGTGCAACCGGAGTTTTTTTTCAGTTGAAAATCGCCATGAACAACATATGGAATGTTGCGGCTAGAAAAACTAATTTTCTCCGTATGGTTCTTGATCGGGTGATTTCCCTGGGAATGGTAGTAGTCATTGGATTACTGTTATTAATAGCTCTGGTAGTTTCTACTATTCTGAAGTTAATTACAGAAACAATGCAACAGCTTATTCCTGATATTACTCAAGTTGCAATGTATATTTTAAATTACGCACTTACGTTTTTCTTCATAACGACTTTATTTGCAATGATCTTTAAGCTTCTACCAGATATTAATATCAGGTTGAAGACCACATACACTGGAGCTGCATTGACTACAGCACTTTTTATTGTTGGTCAGACTCTTATAAGTATATATTTTGGTCAGAGCGATCCGGCATCAGTTTATGGTGGCGCGTCTTCAGTGGTATTAATACTCCTTTGGGTCTACTATACCTGTTTAATTTTATTCTTTGGTGCAGAGTTCACAGTTCAATATGCTCTTCTGAAGAAAGAGAAGGTGGAGCCGAACAGATTTGGTGAACCAGCAATATACCAGGAGATGAAGAAACTCGAGCAAAGAAAAGTTCAGCTTGAAGAAGAAAAGTATATCGTAGACCGTTTGAAGTCTTACCTGGATGCAGATGAAACTTCGAAAGAAAAGTAGTTTTAAAAAACCTTTAACTCTTAAACGTTCAGTTTTAATAGGCTCTTAATACAGATTCGCTCTTCCTAATCCTATCTTTGAGTAACTAAAAAAAAGAAAAATTATGGATAAGAGAATTGCAATTTTAGCAACAGATGGATTTGAAGAAGTAGAACTAACCTCCCCAAAAGAGGCAATGGAGGAAGAAGGTTTTAATGTAGAGATCGTTAGCCTTAAGTCAGGTAATATTAAATCATGGGATGGTGATAATTGGGGAAAAGACTTTAAAGTAGCTAAAACTCTTGACGAGGTTTCAGCAAAAGATTACCATGCTTTAGTGCTTCCAGGAGGAGTTATCAATCCAGATAATTTAAGAAGAGAAGAGAGTGCATTGGTCTTTGTTAGGGACTTCTTCAAACAAAGCAAACCAGTATGTGCTATTTGCCATGCACCATGGACTTTAATTAGTGCAGATGTTGTGGAAGGTAGAACGATGACATCCTTTAGTAGTATTCGTAAAGACCTTGAAAATGCAGGTGCTTTATGGGTAGATCAGGAAGTTGTAGTTGATGAAGCCTTAGTTACAAGTAGAAATCCTGATGATCTTCCAGCATTTAATGCAAAGGTGATCGAGGAGATCAAAGAAGGTAAACATGACTTACAACATGCATAATCATTAATGATCATAAGATAAAAAGGGACGCAATAGCGTCCCTTTTTTTATTTGTCTTCGTCCTCTTCAGTATCATCCTTTTCAGGTATATCTACAATAGGATCTGTAAATTCTGAATCTTCATAATCATCTTCGTCAAAATTCGCCATCGTGCTTTCAAGCCTGGTACTTACCTTCACCAGGTAGATAGTATCTTCAGTCCTTACTTCTACAGCTTCAACAGTTTCATTTTTAGCATTCTTAAAGGCGATAACCTGGTCATCATCATATCCATCAGGATATTTCTCTACAAGAAGTCCAAGAATTTCAGGAGTAAGCTTTTTATAGTCTACAATTATCCTTTTCATAGTGTGATTGGTTTATGCAAGTATAAATAAAATATCAAACGCTACACAAGGGAGTGGCCAGATATTCGATTAATTTAATGATTAGTTAAATTCAGTGAGCTATAATAGTCGAAAGATCTGATAATCAGTTCTTCAGAAACTATAACATCTAATTCTGGAATTGCAATATCCCTTAATAAAACGAAATTCACCTGTCCGTTCGAGTTCTTTTTATCATGTTTAAGTAACGAAATGATCTTATTAATATCTTCCGAAGGTATGCTAACAAAACCGAAGAGATCAATTATAATATTTGAAATATCATGCAATTTATTCTTCGGAAAATTTAGAATTTCAAAAGACAAATATGACTCTAAGATCATCCCGATTGCAATTGCTTCTCCATGAAGTAGTTTGTCTTTTTCAGGATTAGTTAGATAAAAGGATTCAATAGCATGGCCGAGCGTATGCCCGAAATTGAGATTCTTTCGGACCGACTGTTCATATGGATCCTGCGCAACTATTTCAGATTTTATGTTTACTGAATGTTCTATGATGGCATCAAGATCAGAGAGATCCAGAGAGCTCAAGTTTCTCATACGATTCCAGTAAGATTCATCGGCTATAAGTCCATGCTTCAATATTTCAGCAAGACCACTACGCATTTCACGGGAGGATAATGTTTGCAGGTAATTGCTATCCACACCAACCATTTCTGCTTGCACTATGACTCCTACCTGGTTTTTAAGATTTCCAAGGTCAACACCAGTTTTACCTCCAACCGATGCGTCTACCATAGAAAGTAAGCTTGTTGGTACATTTATAAATGGAATACCGCGTTTAAAGGTTGAAGCCACAAATCCACCAAGATCGGTTACAACCCCACCACCAAGATTTATCATCAAACTCTTTCTATCTGCACCAAGCTCTGAAAGAGCACTCCAAACACCAGTACAGGTTTCAATATGCTTATTTTCTTCTCCCGGTTCAATTTCAATAACTTCAATCTGTTGATTCGTAGATATATTCTTCAAAAATATGCTTAGACAGTGTTCCTGGGTGTTGGTATCAACCAAAATATATAATGATGATGGCTTTTTATCTTCTATATATTGGTTGATTTTCGAGTAAGATTCGATACCGTAAAATACAGGATTGACTAAGTGTTTAGCTTCATTCATGATATTGGCATTTAGAGCTTTCGAAATTAAAGAGAATTTATGATAATAGTCATCTTCAATAATTATATTTGCCCGATTAACAGCATGAAATGATAAGAAAGAAGATATTCAATAATACTAAATCTGCGTTCAAACTCAAATCAAATTCAGACCTGGATAGGGCAATTTTTTTGTTTAGCATGATGAATTATTCTGCTTTAGTGAAAGCAGGTAGCGCATTAACTAAAATGGCGCTAAAGTTACACTTACCAGTAGAAACTCTTATAAAGAAGACGATCTTTGAACAATTTTGCGGAGGTGTTACCGAAGAGGATTGTAAGCCCGTTACCAAGGAGATGTACGGAGAGAATTTGCATAGTATTCTTGATTACTCAGTTGAAGGTAAGGAGAGTGAAGAAGAATTTGATTCTGCAATGCGCAAGAAACTGAGTCTGATTGAATATGCCAATGAAAGTGATGAAGTTACTTTTGCAATGTTTAAACCTACCGGTATTGGAAGATTTGCGATCTGGGAAAAAGTAAGTGAAAAGCTTAGTCTTACAGAGGCCGAAAAGGAAGAATGGGAGCGTGTAAAAAACAGAGTAGAAACATTATGTAAGCGCGCATATGAACTAAAGGTACGTTTGTATGCTGATGGCGAAGAAACCTGGATGCAAACCGCTGCCGATGAGCTTATGGTTGAAATGATGAAAAAATACAACCAGGATGAGGTGCTTATTTTCAATACACTGCAATGTTACCGCTGGGACAGGCTGGACTACCTGAAGGATCTACACGAGCAAGGACAGAAGGAAGGTTTTAAGATAGGAGCGAAGATTGTGAGAGGTGCATATATGGAAAAGGAAAATTCCAGAGCAAAGAAGTTAGGATATGCATCGCCTATTTGCGAAAGCAAAGAGGCGACAGATGTCAACTTTAATTCCGTAATGTCTTACTGTCTAAATCACCTGGAAGATATTTCAGTATTCATAGGCACTCATAACGAGGTGAGTAGTTACCTGGCTCTACAAATTATGGAGGATAAGGGTATTTCAATCGACGATAAGAGAATCTGGTTTAGTCAGCTTTATGGTATGAGTGATCATATAAGCTATAATATGGCTAAAAAAGGATACAACGCTGTAAAATTGGTTCCTTTTGGACCGGTTAGAGATGTAGTTCCTTACTTACTAAGACGTGCTCAGGAAAACACTTCAGTTAAAGGACAAACGGGTAGGGAGTTGGCTTTACTAAGAGAAGAGAAGAAACGCCGACGTGGAGATGAGTCTACGAAACATCATCGGGAATAACCTATGCGCTGGCTGGCAAAATTTATATTCTACAAAATTTTAGGCTGGCGTCTGGAGGATAATTTTACTTCCAGAACAAAGAAGTGTGTAGTTATCGTTGCGCCACATACAAGTTCCTTTGATTTTCTATTAGGGATCCTGATTCGTAAGATTATGAATGTGGAATTTAATTTTGTAGGGAAGCAGGAATTGTTCCAAACACCTTTTGGGTGGTATTTCAGATGGGTAGGTGGCGCACCGTTGGATAGATCAGGAAAAAAGAATAAAGTGGATGCGATCGCGAAAGTCTTTGAAAACAAGACTATTTTTCGATTAGCTTTATCTCCCGAAGGCACCAGAGAGAAAACCGATAAGTGGAGAACTGGTTTTTACTATATAGCTTTAAAAGCAGAGGTTCCTATCGTAATGGTTTCCTTCGACTATAAGCCCAAAAAAGTAAAAATCTCAGAAGCTTTTCAGCCAACCGGAGATTTTGATTCAGATTTTAAAATTATCACCCAGTTCTATGAGGGTGTAGAAGGCAGGATTAAAGAAAATTTCTAATTAATCCTCATCTGTTGTCTCCATAGTATGGTAGACGTTTTGAACATCATCGTCTTCTTCCAGTTTTTCAAGTAACTTCTCAACATCTGCTGCCTGTTCACCTTGTAAAGGTTTTGTAACCTGAGGGATTCTTTCAAATCCAGAAGAAAGTATTTCCATTTCCCTATTCTCTAATTCCTTCTGAATGGCACCAAAATATTCAAANGGTGCATAGATATGAATTCCGTCTTCATCTTCAAAAACTTCTTCTGCACCAAAATCTATCAATTCTAACTCAAGTTCTTCCGGATCCTGATTTTCAGCATTAATTCTGAAATTACAGGTATGGTCAAACATGAATTCTACAGAACCTGAAGTCCCAAGATTCCCATCAGATTTGTTGAAATGAGAACGAATGTTTGCAACTGTTCTATTGTTATTATCTGTCGCAGTTTCTACGAGAACAGCAATACCATGAGGAGCATAGCCTTCAAAAAGAACTACTTTGTAATCACCTTGATTTTTATCTGAAGCACGTTTGATCGCACGCTCGATATTATCCTTAGGCATATTGACACTTTTCGCATTCTGAATCACGGCACGAAGTTTGGCATTCGTGTCAGGATCTGGACCACCTTCTTTTACTGCCATGACGATATCTTTACCAATTCTGGTAAATGCTTTAGCCATTGCAGACCAACGTTTCATTTTCCGTGCTTTGCGAAATTCAAAAGCTCTTCCCATTTCAAATTTTAATTAGGTTCGCGCAAAAATATAAAAAAGCTCCTAAATACAGTATGGGTAAGGAGCTGGTTTTCTAGTATTCAACAGATTTTCAATTCGTCGACTCGATGATCTCTTCTATTGTTCTGGCAAGTTTGAAATCTTTTTCGGTCACACCATTTGCATCGTGAGTAGAAAGTGAAATTTCTAATTGATTGTATACATTTCCCCAATTTGGATGATGCTCCTGTGCTTCTGCCTCAAATGCAATTCTTGTCATTACGGTAAATGCTTCTTTAAAATTCTCAAATTCAAAAGAAGTATGAATGGCACCTTTGGCATATGTCCATCCATCAAGATTTTTTAATTGTTCGTCTATCTCAGTATCACTTAATTTTTTCATGACTCAATTATTTGGTTTTCTTCAAGTTACTAAGAATGAAGCATAACATCGTTATGGGACTTCAGTTTAATTTCAAATTAACAGCTATAGTTTAGCTGATGCTTTGACTACTTCCTGAATACTTATCTGTAGGTTCTTTGGAAGCTTATTATCTTTTGGAAGTACAGCCAGGAATCTATCGAAGTTGGAGTCGTAAACATTCTTGAAAAGTGGGTTTTCATAACCAAGTTCCCTGCTAAGGTCCTCTATAAGATCGCGTTGATGCACCAGGTCATCACTGCCCAAATGAAATACACCCTGTCTGTTTCTATTAATTATGTAGTGAATTTGTTGAGTTACCTTTCCAATTTCGGTAGCATTCACGACCACATTTGGAAATACTTCCAGCGGTTCGTTTAGGTCCAGAATTGTTCTTATCTCCTTAATGCGCGGGGAACCTTTTCCGTAGACCATAGGAAGTCTCAGGATATTATATTGTTTATTCGGAAGTCTGAGTAACGCATTTTCNATTTTGATCTTGAATCTGCCATAAACGCTTTGACTAAGTGTTTTGTCATATTCATAAGAAGGATAGTTAGTGAAAGCATCAAAGACATTGGCTGAAGAGAGAAATATTAACTTTTTCCGATAATTGAGTAGGTAGTTAATAATCTCAAAATGAGTATGAATCTGAGCTTCAAAACCTCCTCGCAGGCAGGATACGATGACATCAGGCTTCAAATTTTCAAGTAAAATACTGATATTTTCCGTTTCCATATCAAAATGGTGGAATTGATGATTTTTTTCAAAAAAATCATTTTCAGTATAATAGGTACCGTGTGTATCAAAATAGGAGCAGAGCTCTTTATACAGGGAATTCCCAATAAAGCCGCTCGCTCCTAATATCAAAATTCGTTTCAAATAAATTATCCTTTATAAAAGGGCAATTTCACCTGAGTTGCTTTTACAGCTTTTTTTCTTATCTGAATGGAAATTTTATTTCCAACACCTGCAACTTCAACCGGTACATATCCTAAACCAATTCCTTTTTCAAGGGATGGTGACATGGTGCCCGAAGTGACCTCTCCAATTTTCTTGCCGTTTTCATCTACAATATCGTATCCCTGTCTGGGGATAGCTCTTTCATCCATTTCAAATGCGACTAACTTTCGTTTTGGACCTTCTTCTTTTTGCTTTTTAAGCGCTTCACTATTTATAAAATCTTTACTGAATTTCGTGATCCAGCCTAGACCTGCTTCAATAGGAGAGGTAGTATCGTCAATATCATTCCCGTATAAGGAATATCCCATTTCCAGTCTTAGGGTATCTCTTGCTGCGAGTCCTATTGGTTTTATACCAAATTCTTCTCCCGCTTCCATTACTGCCGCCCAGATTTGAGGAGCATCTTCATTTTTAAAATAAATTTCAAACCCGCCACTTCCCGTATAACCTGTAGCTGAAACGATCACTTTTTCTACACCGGCAAAGGTTCCGACCTCGAAAGTGTAAAATTTCATATTTTGAAGATCGATCGATGTAAGGGATTGCATTGCTTCAGCAGCTTTAGGTCCCTGTATCGCCAGTAATGACAATTCATCACTCATATCACGCATAGTCGCATCTACATCATTATGCTGAGAGATCCAATTCCAGTCCTTATCAATATTCGAAGCGTTTACAACTAACAAATATTTATCTGCTTCCAGCCTGTATATAATAAGATCATCTACAATACCACCATCTTCGTTAGGCATCGTAGAATACTGAGCTTTCCCATCTGTAAGTTTTGAAGCATCGTTAGAACTGATCTTCTGAATAAGTTTCAGTGCATTTTCTCCGGAAATCAGGAATTCTCCCATGTGGCTAACGTCAAAAACACCGAGTTTTTCTCGTACAGTTTGATGTTCAATGTTTACACCTTCATAAGATACTGGCATATTGTATCCAGCAAAAGGTACCATTTTGGCNTTTAATTCATTGTGTATTGCAGACAGGGCTACTTCTTTCATTATTGTCAAAAATTTGCCCAAATTTATTGAATTCAGTTAGAATACAATATTAATTAAGCGTTTTTATATGAGTATCTTTAAGCTTCAGAAAACAAAAGAACAAGAAAGATTTACCTAATGAAAATACTTACGGCAGCACAATTGGCAGAGGCAGATAAGGTTACTCTGGAAAAGCAGGAAATCACTTCAGAAGAACTAATGGAGAGGGCAGGAACGCTTGTATTTAATGAAATTCATAAAAGATTGCAGGGAGCTCCGATTCCCATAAAAATTTTCTGCGGAATTGGTAATAATGGAGGAGATGGGTTGGTAGTTGGCAGGCATCTTATTCAGCATGGATACGAGGTTCGCACATTTGTAGTTAATTATAGTGATAAAAGATCTGAAGATTTTTTGAGCAATTATGAGAAGTTGAAGGAAATCACAAATGACTGGCCGGAACTTATTAAGAGTGAAAACGGTTTCCCTGAAATTCATACTGGTGATTTTGTTATAGACGCGTTGTTTGGAATTGGTTTGAACCGACCAGTAGAAGGATGGCCTGCTAGTTTAATTAATTTGATAAATACTTCACAAGCTTTTGTCTTATCTATCGATATGCCGAGTGGTTTAGCGCCAGATAAGATTTTTAAAGATGGAGCAGTAGTTCAGGCAGGATATACTCTGAGCTTCCAATCTCCTAAACTAAGTTTTTACCTGCCAGACACCATGGATCATGTTGGCGATCTACAGGTCATCGATATAGCACTTGATCGGGAATATCTGGGGAAAGTGGATTCAAATATATTCCTTATAGGAAAAGAGGAAGCTCAAAGTTTATATAGGTCAAGAAAAATAAACTCACATAAAGGCGACTATGGAAAGGTTTTGATCATTGGAGGGAGTTACGGTAAAATGGGAAGTGTCACTCTAACTTCGAGGGCAGCAATGCGCTCAGGCACCGGACTCTGTACGGTTTTCATTCCGGAATGTGGGTATGATGCCCTCCAAATATCTAATCCGGAGGTAATGGTACTNACAGATGAAAATTCTAAGATGATCACCAAGTTACCTTTGAATTTCGATGCNGATGTTTATTGCTTCGGAATGGGAGCAGGAANCAATGATGCTACGGCTAAAGCTTTTGAAGAATTTTTAAAAACACAGAATAAACCAATTGTGGTTGATGCTGATGGGATTAATATCTTATCGAAGAACAAGTCACTTTTGGAGAAAATGCCTGAAAATTCGGTCATCACGCCTCACCCTGGGGAGTTAAAAAGACTAATAGGGGAGTGGAAGGATGATTTTGATAAACTTGAAAAGGTCAAAGCTTTAAGTAAAAAGTTTAAACTTATCGTCGTAGTAAAGGGCGCTCATACTTTTATAATAAATAACGAAGAGATCTATATAAATTCTTCAGGTAATCCGGGAATGGCAACTGCTGGTAGTGGTGATGTTCTCTCTGGTGTTATAACAAGTTTTGTAGGTCAGAAATATAGTAGCCTTGCTGCGACAATTCTGGCTGTTTACTTACATGGTTCAAGCGGTACAATAGCAAGTGATCAATTAGGGTATGAAAGTTTGCTTGCTGGCGACATTGCAGATAATATTGGTCGGGCAGTTCAGGAACTGTTCAATAGAAATCCGGAATCAGTTCAAAAGAATTAATTTGATAAATTCTATTCGGAGACCAAAAGTGATAATTTTTTCTGTACCCAACTTGTAGCATCCGGAAGCTCAGCAAAAACCTTAAAAGAATTTGCGTCAACATAGAATTCCTTTTCAACTGTAGAAGCAAGGGTTCTTGTCATATCGTTATCACTTACAACTGCGATAACTTTGAGATTTTGAAATTTTGCAGATTGTTTGTAAACCATTGGGTCTACAGCATAGCTATTCACTCTATGTGATATGTAAGCATAAGGTTTCCCATGAAAGACTTCAGTTCCAATTTCAAGAAGAATTTCATTTTTGCTAATATCAAACAGAATTCCTTCGTTCATTTTAGCGACCATAAANTTTTCATGAATAGAAACACTGCCAAAATCAAGTTCNATAGTAGGGTAGTTCATATGATTATTGGGACAATTTCCGGCTAAATTACTGAAGTTTGGTCGAAACACAAGTATAAAAAAACCTGCTATNNNNATAGCAGGTTTTTTTATTTAATGAAATTATATATTATTCAGTTTCTACAGATTTCTGAATATCTATGGTCAGTTCGCTTTTTTCTTCATCCAGATCCATCGTGATCTTATCACCCTCCTTCAAATTAGAAGTAATGATCTCTTCAGCTAAAGCATCCTCGATATATTTCTGAATGGCTCGATTTAAAGGTCTGGCACCGTATTGCCTGTCAAAACCTTTATCTGCAATAAAATCTTTAGCCTTCTCTGTAAGAGTAAGATCGTATCCAAGTCCTTGAATTCTACCAAACAATTTCGCAAGTTCGATATCAATGATCTTATGAATATCTTCTCTTTCAAGACCATTAAATATCACCACATCGTCAATTCTATTTAAAAACTCGGGAGCGAATGCTTTCTTAAGTGCATTTTCGATAACGCTTCTGGCATTTTCATCTACCTGAGATTTCTGAGCGGTAGTACCAAAACCAACACCCTGTCCAAAGTCTTTCAATTTTCTAGCTCCAATATTGGAGGTCATAATTATGATCGTGTTTCTGAAATCGATTTTTCTTCCAAGACTATCAGTAAGATAACCATCGTCTAACACCTGTAATAGCATATTAAATACATCTGGGTGTGCTTTTTCCACCTCATCCAGGAGGATCACAGCGTAAGGCTTTCTACGAACTTTCTCGGTAAGTTGTCCACCCTCCTCGTAACCTACATATCCAGGAGGTGCTCCAATTAACCTGGAAACAGCGAATTTCTCCATATACTCACTCATATCAATTCTGATAAGAGCATCATCATTATCAAATAGTTCCCTAGCTAAAACTTTAGCCAACTGCGTCTTACCAACACCAGTTTGTCCAAGGAATATAAATGAACCAATTGGTTTATTTGGATCTTTAAGTCCGGCGCGATTTCTCTGTATGGCTTTAACAACTTTCCCTACAGCTTCATCCTGTCCAATTACTTTCCCCTTGATCAATTGAGGAAGCTCCACAAGTTTATTACTCTCGGTTTGAGCAATACGATTTACCGGAATTCCAGTCATCATCGAAACTACATCAGCGACGCTATCTTCAGAAACAATTTCCTTATGTTTTTTAGACTCTTCTTCCCATTTCTCCTGAGCTACGGCAAGTTCTTTTTCGAGATTTTTTTCATCATCCCTCAGTTTAGCAGCTTCTTCATACTTCTGTTTTTTGACTACAGAATTTTTATTTTCCCGAACCTCTTCAAGTCTTCTTTCAAGATCGAGTACCTGTTTTGGCACATCAATATTGGTGATATGGACTCTAGATCCTGCTTCATCTAAAGCATCTATAGCCTTATCTGGTAAAAACCTGTCGGTCATATAGCGATTTGTCAACTTTACACAAGCTTCAATCGCTTCATTTGTATACTGCACATTGTGGTGATCCTCATATTTATCCTTGATATTGTTAAGGATTTCTATGGTCTCATCTACCGTAGTAGGTTCCACTATAACCTTCTGGAATCTTCTTTCAAGAGCACCGTCCTTTTCGATATATTGTCTGTACTCATCAAGGGTAGTAGCACCGATACATTGTATTTCACCCCTTGCAAGTGCAGGTTTGAACATATTACTGGCATCCAGACTACCCGTTGCACCACCTGCTCCAACGATCGTATGAATTTCATCTATAAAAAGGATGATATCATCATTCTTTTCTAGCTCGTTCATCACAGCTTTCATTCTTTCCTCGAACTGGCCACGATATTTTGTGCCAGCAACTAAGCTAGCAAGGTCAAGGGTGACCACTCTTTTATCAAATAAAATTCTGGACACCTTTCTTTTTACGATTCTTAGTGCTAATCCTTCAGCGATAGCAGATTTACCAACTCCTGGTTCTCCAATTAATAGAGGATTGTTTTTCTTTCTACGACTAAGAATCTGAGAAACTCTTTCGATCTCTTTTTCTCTACCAACCACAGGATCCAGCTTGTCAGCTTCAGCCATTGCAGTGAGGTCTCTTCCGAAATTATCTAGAACAGGAGTTTTTGATTTCTTATTGGTTTTACCTGTACTGGCTCCGCCGCCTCCGCTAAACGGATTTTCCCTCGTAGCTTCATCACCTTCATCATCTGAAAATGACTCCGCTGTCGGACTATCTGAAAAGTCGGTTTCATCGCTAGCGATCATATATTTAAACTGATCTTTGACGCCATCGTAGTCTATTCTCAATTTATTGAGCAGTTTGGTAGTTGGGTCATTCTCATTTCTAAGAATACACAGTAATAAGTGTGCGGTATTAATCGAGGCACTCTGGAATAGTTTGGCTTCCAGAAATGTAGTTTTCAATGCTCGCTCTGCCTGTCTGGTAAGATGCAGGTTTTTCTTTTCATTACTTATAGTAACAGTATTGGGATTTGCAGGACTTAGTATCTCGACTTTACGTCTCAAATGGCTAAGGTCAATTTCCAATGCGGTTAGAATATCTATAGCTTTCCCGTCTCCATCTCGCAACAACCCCAGCATTAGATGCTCAGTTCCAATGAAATCATGACCAAGCCTTAATGCTTCCTCTTTACTGTAAGCAATAACGTCTTTTACTCTTGGTGAAAAATTATCATCCATTTTTATCTTCCTTTCTCAATTTTATTTTCACTCCAAATAGGACAAAAACTGTACCTAATAAGGTGACCATAGCTAAGTGACAAAATAACCATCACTTTTCAAAAGGGAAAATAATGAACTTATTAACCAAAACACAATAAAAATTTGTTAATAAAAAATACTTAAGCTCAGAGATAACGGGACGTTAAAGAGGTATAAAATATGTAAATTGCCCCTTACAATTTTAAGATAATTAAATTTTTTAATATGGCTGAAGGAGAAAAGCTAATTCCTATCAATATTGAAGATGAAATGAAATCTGCCTATATCGATTATTCGATGTCGGTCATTGTGTCACGTGCACTACCAGATGTTCGTGATGGATTGAAACCTGTACATAGACGTGTGCTTTACGGTATGTATGAGCTTGGAGTACTTTCAAANAGAGCCTATAAGAAATCTGCNAGAATCGTNGGNGAGGTNTTAGGNAAGTATCACCCGCANGGGGATTCTTCNGTNTACGANACTATGGTNCGTATGGCCCAGGAATGGAGNATGCGNTATATGCTNGTAGANGGNCAGGGTAACTTTGGATCTGTAGACGGGGATAGTCCTGCAGCGATGCGTTATACTGAAGCGCGTATGCGTAAGATCAGTGAGGACATGCTTGCNGATATTGACAAGGAAACGGTAGATACNCAGCTGAATTTTGATGACTCNTTAAGTGAGCCTGTAGTAATGCCTACGCGAGTACCAAACTTATTGGTGAACGGAGCTAGTGGTATTGCCGTAGGTATGGCGACTAATATGCCTCCTCATAATCTAAATGAAGTTATAGATGGTACCATCGCTTATATCGAAAATCACGATATCGAGATCGATGAACTTATGCAATATATAAAGGCACCAGATTTTCCAACAGGAGGAATCATTTATGGTTATGATGGTGTAAAGGAAGCTTTCAAAACTGGAAGAGGTAGAGTTGTGATGCGTGCTAAATCGCACATGGAAGAGATTGCGGGTCGTGAATATCTGGTTGTTACAGAAATTCCATATCAGGTGAACAAAGCTGATATGATCAAAAAAACAGCAGACCTTGTAAATGACAAGAAGATCGAAGGGATCAGTCTCATTAGAGATGAGTCTGATAGAAATGGTATGCGTATCGTATACCAATTGAAAAGAGATGCTATTCCTAACATCGTTCTTAATACATTATTTAAACACACAGCCTTACAGTCTTCTTTTAGTGTAAATAATATTGCCCTAGTGAATGGAAGACCGCAAATGTTGAATTTAAAGGATCTTATTTATCACTTCGTAGAACACAGACATGATGTGGTTGTAAGAAGGACTGAATTTGAACTGCGGAAGGCAAAGGAGCGTGCCCACATCCTGGAAGGATTGATCATTGCTTCTGATAATATAGACGAAGTGATCGCATTGATACGCTCTTCTTCTAATGCTGAAGAAGCNCGTAATAAATTAATTGATCGTTTTGAACTTTCAGAAATTCAGGCTAAAGCGATCGTAGAAATGCGATTGAGACAACTTACCGGTCTTGAACAGGATAAGCTGAGAGCTGAATATGATGACATCATTAAAACAATCGAAGATCTNGAAGATATTCTGGCTCGAAAAGAGCGTAGAATGGAAGTGATCAAGGAGGAACTTCTGGAAGTACAGGAAAAGTACGGGGATGAAAGAAGATCTCAAATTGAATATGCCGGTGGTGATCTTAGTATCGAAGATATGATCCCGGATGAGAAGGTAGTNATCACTATTTCTCATGCTGGTTATATCAAACGTACTTCACTAAACGAATATAAGACTCAGAATAGAGGAGGAGTTGGTCAAAAAGGATCTAACACCAGAAATGAAGATTTCCTTGAATACCTTTTTGTAGGTACCAACCACCAGTATATGTTATTCTTTACTCAAAACGGTAAATGTTACTGGATGAGAGTTTATGAAATTCCGGAAGGAAGTAAAGCTTCCAAAGGAAGAGCAATTCAGAACCTTATTAACATTGAACCTGAAGATAAGGTGAATGCCTTTATCTGTACTCAGGACCTTAAGGATGAGGATTATGTAAATAATCATTTTGTGATCATGGCTACCAAAAAAGGACAGGTCAAGAAAACAAGCCTTGAGAAATATAGCCGTCCAAGAACAAATGGTATCAATGCAATTACTATTAAGGACGGTGATGAATTGTTGGAAGCAAAACTAACTACTGGTAATAGCCAGGTGATGTTAGGGCTTAAAAGTGGTAAGGCAATTAGATTTGAGGAAAGCAAAACCCGACCTATGGGCAGAAATGCCTCAGGTGTTCGCGGAATTACGCTTGCCGATGATAAAGATGAAGTTGTTGGAATGGTTTCGGTGAACGAATTTGATTCAGATATTCTCGTAGTTTCTGAGAATGGTTATGGTAAAAGATCAAGCCTGGAAGATTACCGAATCACAAATAGAGGTGGAAAAGGAGTTAAAACAATTTCAGTTACGGAGAAAACAGGACAACTTGTCGCTATTAAGAACGTATCAGACGATGATGATCTAATGATCATTAATAAATCGGGGATCGTTATTAGAATGGCTGTTGAGAATCTAAGAGTTATGGGCCGTGCTACACAGGGTGTAAGACTTATAAACCTTAAGGGTAATGATTCTATCGCTGCAGTGGCAAAAGTATTGCATGATGAAGATGATGTTGAGTTAATGGAAGATGCGGAAAAGCCTGTAGGCGGGGAGAGTCAGACCGATGGCATGACTATTGTAAATGATAGTGAAGAATAAAAATAAAAAACCAAAACAACAATGAAAACGAATATCTTAACGGCTGCGGCTGTGTCATTTCTAACCATGACGACGTTCGCACAGAAGGACCAGGTTAAAAATGCGGAAGACGCTATTGAAGACAAAAACTTTACTGAAGCTAAGGCTCAGCTAAAAGTTGCTGAAGCGAATCTTTCCGAATTAAACGATAAATGGCAAGAGAGATTTTACCTATATAAAGGTAAAGCTTATTCTTCTGGAAATCCTACGAATGAAGATGTGCAAACAGCGGCTATGGCTTACGCTAAAGCAGTAGAACTTGGAAATGAGGATGCTTCCGCAGCACTGACTAAAATGAAGAATGATCTTATTAACTCTGCAATTGAAGACCAGGGGAAAGAAGATTACAAGTCGGCAGCAGATAAATTATACACAAGCTACCAAATAAGCAAACAGGATACTGTATATCTATATTATGCTGCTAACAATTTAGTGAATGCTCAGGAATACGGTAAGGCTGTTGAATATCTTGAAGAACTAAGTGATCTTGGTTACGATGGTTCAGGTAAGTCTTATACTGCCGTAAATATTGAAACTGGGGAAAAAGAGAACATGGGTTCTAAAGAACAAATGGATCTTATGGTGAAGACAGGACAATATAAAGATCCAAAAGTAGAACCAATTCCTTCTAAAAAAGGAGAGATCGCTTCCTTAGTTGCCAGAATTTATATTAACCAGGAGCAATACGATAAGGCAATCGAATCTATTGACGCTGCAAAAGCTGCAAACCCGAACGATGTAGACCTATTACTTTCAGAAGCAAATATGTACTACCAGATGGGTGAGAAGGAAAAAGCTATCTCAATCCTGGAAGAAGCTGGAAACATGGATAAATCCAACCCTGGTGTATACAACAACATTGGATTGATGTATGCTGAAATTGATAATACTGAAAAGGCTGTAGAAAGTTATAAAACTGCTTTAGAGATCGATTCAGAATACAATGAAGCAAGAATCAACATGGTTGCTGCAATGTTAGGTGAGGAGAGAGCACTTATCGATGAGATGAACAATCTTGGAATGAGCAAAAAGGATAATGCCCGTTATGATGAACTTGATGCTCAAAGAAAAGACCTTTACAAAAAGGTTTTACCATACCTTGAAAAAGCTATGGAAGTAGATCCAGAAAATAAGGAGATCGTTAAGACAGCGATGAATTTATATACCAATCTTGATCAACAAGAAAAAGCAGATGCTTTAAAGGATAGGTTATAATCAATATAACTAATCACACAAAAAACCCGCTGAAATTTCAGCGGGTTTTTTTATATCATTATTTAGTGANAGTTAATGCAACTAGATGATCTTTTTAATNACACGCAGTTTGTGAGTATGCTTTTGAAGTTCTGTACTAAAAATTCCTGAATGGTCTATTCTGTCAATTCGAACTTTTCCATCTACATGAATGATATAGTTGTCCTGCATCATCATTCCCACATGGTTAATAACTCCATCCTGATCATCGAAAAATGCCAAATCTCCGGGTTCACTTTCTTCAATAAAACTAAGAGCTTCTCCTTGTTTAGCCTGTGAAGCAGCTTCCCTGTCCAGTTTATATCCATTAATTCTATATACAGCCTGAGTAAAACCAGCTGCATCTATTCCGAATGGAGTTCTGCCACCNGAAGTTTGAGGAGTATTAATAAATANGCTGGCTGTAATAATAAGGTCTGACTTTGTGCGTCCGGAAGCATTATCATATTCTCCTTCGAATTTNTGATTCAGCTGCNNTGAAAATCTAACTGANCTACCCAAAACTATGGGCATAAGCAAACCTTTTTCATCTGTAATAAATTCGATAAGGTCTGAGGATAATTGAAGAGTCTGATTATCTAATTTTTGATAGTCAGATTCTTCAATCATTCTATATTGCTTGTTATCAATCCAGGCTTCGAAGCTGTCATGAGAATTTCTAATCTTGCTGAAGTGTGCTCTTCTTTCAAGAATCTTGAAGTGTTCACCATACAAAATTTGAGAAACCATTTCACCTTCTGCAGATGATGAATTTCTAAGCGGAACAATACTTAAATGGCAAATTCCATATTGCATCTACAAAAACTTGACTTATGAATGACGTTCTATAACCATTGCTGATGCTCCACCGCCACCATTACAAATCGCTGCGGCACCAATTTTTCCATTATTTTGTTCCAGTACGTTTAGTAGCGTGATTAGAATACGAACTCCACTACATCCAAGTGGATGTCCAAGCGANACTGCACCACCNTTAACGTTTGTATTCTTGTCTGATAATCCTAAGATCTTCATGTTCGCAAGTCCAACTACGGCAAAGGCTTCATTAAACTCAAAGAAATCAACGTCATCAAGGCTAATTCCAGCTTTTTCGATAGCTTTAGGTAAAGCTTTGGATGGAGCAGTAGTAAACCACTTTGGTTCTGTAGCAGCATCAGCAAAACTTTTGATTGTAGCTAAAGGTTTTAGTCCAAGTTCGTCAGCCTTTTCGCGGCTCATNAAAACTACAGCACCAGCACCATCGTTGATGGTAGATGCATTTGCAGCGGTTACTGTTCCATCTTTAGAAAAAGCAGGTCTTAAAGAAGAAATCTTGTCCATTCGAACATTCTTAAATTCTTCATCTTCNTTTANGATNACAGGGTCACCTTTTCTTTGAGGAACCTCTACAGGNACTACTTCATTGTCAAATTTCCCATCCTTCCAGGCCTGAGCAGATCTTTCGTAAGATTTTCTAGCAAAATCATCCTGATCCTCACGTGAAAAGTTATGTTCAGAAGCACATAAGTCGGCGCAAACACCCATTGCATTATGATCGTAGGCGTCTACTAAACCATCCTTTTGCATTCCGTCTTCCAAAGTAGCAGGTCCAAATTTCTTCCCATTTCTCATGTGAACATAATGAGGGATCAAACTCATATTTTCCATTCCACCGGCAACAACAATATCGTTATCACCAAGCATAATAGATTGAGCTGCCTGCATTACTGTTTTCATACCGCTGGCACATACCTTATTTACTGTAGTACATGGAACAGAATCAGGAATTCCGGCACCAAGTGATGCCTGTCTTGCGGGTGCCTGACCATTACCGGCCTGTACAACATTACCCATCAAAACTTCCTGAACCATTTCAGGTTTTAGATTGATTTTATCAAGAGCACCTTTAATGGCTATTGAGCCTAATTTAGTTGCAGGAATGCTGGATAAGCTACCAAGAAAACTACCAATTGGAGTTCTCGCAGCGCTTACTATAACTACTTCTTTATTCATATATGTAAATCTTATTATTTCGAGTGTGGCGAAGTTAGTGATTTTATAAGGAATTTAATAACCTAAGCTCAATGAGCCCTATTTTTACTACATTTGAGCATTACCTCAATATATATGAGCGATTTCGTAAACAGGCTTTACAAGAATCAGGCACTTTTTTATAAAGTTTTCCTATTCATACTTACTTCAGTATTGATCGTTTACCTACTACCAAAAGGAGGTAAATTCAAGTACGATATTCCGAAGGGGAAACCGTGGCAGTATGAGAATTTATATGCTCCATTTGATTTTGCCATATTAAAAACCGATGAGGAGATTTCCGCAGAACAGCAGGAAATCCAGAAGGCTCATATCCCTTACTATAATTTTGATGCCGAAAAAGAGGAGCGAGTAAAAAATGATGCTCTTCAAGAGGTCAATAATGTCTTTGCNGACACTACTTTAAGGGTTTATGAAACGATTGTTGATAATTTTGTTCAGAAAACGGTTGGTAAGATCTACCAGTTCGGACTCCTACAGGAAAGTGAACGATTAGAACCTGATCAGCTGGTATATTTACTGAAAGGTAATGAAGCTTCAGAAGTTGAATATAGTCGTATTCTGAAACAGGGTCAGATTCGCAGTTTTCTTAGTGAGGAGATTAGCAGTGCAGGATTCAGTTCTTTTAAAACCGAATTGCTTGAGGTCTTCTTTAATTCCGTAGAGCCCAACGTAACTTTTAATAACGAGTTAACCCAGAAAGAGCTACAGAGTAAGCTGAATAATATAAGTTATACTCGTGGTATTATTGAACAGGGAAGCAGAATTATAGCAAAGGGTGAAGTGGTTGAAGGTAATAAATACCATATCCTTAGATCCCTGAAAGCTGAGTATGAATCCCAGGTTTGGAGCCAGACAAATTATAACTGGATCATCGTTGGATACAGTACACTGGTAGCCTTGGCTTTGCTAATGTTGCTGTTGTTCATGCGTAAGTATCGCACCAGTATTTTTGAAAATAATGTGAAGGTAACTTTCATATTTTTCAACATCATTTTTATGGTCATGCTTACCACCCTGGTAATAAATTTTGACATCAACTACGTCTATGTAGTGCCTTTATGTATTCTTCCGCTTACCTTAAAAGCTTTTTTTGATGCAAGATTAGGGTTGTTCACGCACGTAATTACGGTGCTTCTTATAGGATTTATAGTTCCAAACAGCTATGAGTATATGTTTTTACAGATCATAGCGGGTATTGTAACGATCTTGACCATTAGTGAACTTTATAAAAGAGCGAACCTGTTCATTTCTGTAGGGCAGATTACGCTGGTATATATTATTGCCTATTTCGCATTTACGATCATTCAGGAAGGAACGGTTGATGATATTAGTGCTGAAGTGTTTCTTACTTTTCTACTTGGTGGACTGGCGACTTTGTTTGTTCAGCCCCTTATATATGTGTATGAAAAGATCTTCGGAATGGTTTCCGATATGTCACTTCTGGAACTTTCAGATACTAATTCCAAATTACTGAAGCAGCTGGCTGAAAAGGCACCAGGAACATTTCATCATAGTTTAAATGTTGCAAACCTTGCCGAAGCTGCTGCAAATGAGATTCAGGCAAATGCAATGCTGGTTAGGGTTGGAGCTTTATACCATGATATTGGTAAAATGCACAATCCAACATATTTCACAGAAAATCAAACTACGTCGGTCAATTCCCATGATGAGCTTTCACCTAGAGAAAGTGCACAAATAATCATTGAGCATGTGATTAAAGGAATTGAGATCGCGAAAAAGAATAATTTACCAGACAGGGTGATTGATTTTATTCGAACTCATCATGGAACCAGCACCGTTTACTATTTTTTTAAAAAGGAAATGGAAAGTAATGATAATGCNGCTCCNGATGANTTTAAATATCCTGGTCCAATTCCTTTTAGTAAGGAAACAGCCATCCTGATGATGTGTGACAGTGTAGAAGCTGCGAGTAAAAGTTTGAAGGAACCAACCGCTGTCCTTATCGATAGTTTTGTTGAAAAGATCATCGATAAGCAAATGGATGAAGGTCAGTTTTTAAACTCTAATATTACGTTCAAAGAAATCCAGACCATAAAAAAGATCCTGAAACGGAAGTTGAAAAACATCTANCATCTCAGGATCGAATACCCGGAATAAGAAGTTTCTAATGAACTTCTTTTATTTCCTGTTCTTTGCCGTTNAATGAAAATTTATCACCCGCTTTTTTACCTTTCATTTCACTGAAAATTGGAGCATCTGTACTAATTGCGTAAACTGAGCTACCTTCCTCCATTTCAATTTNACCTAGAGCGGCAGATATAAAGTAATAGTTCTCATTGGTTTCTACAATACTCCCNAAATCAATAGCTTCCGTGTAATGATTACGATCAATTTTGCTTAGTTTTTCTTNCATTTTCCTTGAATTATCCAGGTATTCCGCATACTTTTCGAAGTCACCGAGTAATTGCCCTTTGCTATCGTCCTCATCATAATCTGTATGAGCATCATTGTTCTCCATGGACTGCTTGATCTGATCCATTTCATTTTGATATTTTTCGATCTGTCTATTTACCGTATCGAGACATTTGTTGAATAATTCTGCTTTATTAGCTACCATTTTATTTAATTTCAAGATTGGAATTAAAATTAATTAAGCTAATAGTCATAGCCGAGCAATTAGCAAATATTTAATATGCGCATCAGTCGAAATAAGTCTATTTACTTATATATTTACTATATTAGCCTTTAAGCTTATTTTTTATAATAAATGTTATGATTGCAGTTATCACCGCCGACTTGCTTAACTCCACCAAATATTCAGGTGAATTACTAACTGAGGTTCTGGACATTCTCCATGCCGAGATCAAAGGAATTGAAAGGAAGTATAAAAATTCAAAATTTGAATTGTATAGAGGTGATAGCCTACAAGGTGTAATAGAACCTGTATCTTCATTCCGAAGCGCTTTGCGAATTAAGACAGCTGTGAATAAATTACGATCTCAGGAAGCTATTGATTCTAATTCCTACCGAATTGAAGCCGATCTTAGAATTTCAATTGGTATAGGAACGATCGAATTTGAAAGAGATTCGATCATGGAATCAAATGGGGAAGCTTTTCAATTCTCTGGTCGAACCCTGGATGAAATGAAGAAGACCGGCAGGAAAATGATACTGAAAACTGGAATTGAGGAGGTGAACAATGAATTTGATAACGTATTTTTATTATTCGATACCATTACCGATAAATGGAGTAGTGCTTCCGCAGAAGTTATCTATTATCTGCTAAAGGAAATGAANGAGACTGAAATTGCAGANACATTGGGAATTAGTCAGTCAGCCGTTAATCAGCGTAAAAAAGCTGCAGGTTGGGATGCTATCCTGGGATTGATAGAGCGATACGAACAAGTAATGAAACAACATTTTATAGATGGAGAATAGTATTTTAATTCTTTTACAACTATTACTGGCACATGTAGTAACCGATTTTGTACTGCAACCTACTAAATGGGTGGAGCATAAAAGAAGGAAAAAAGGCAGATCACGCTTCCTCTACCTACATTCGATCGTAGCGGGGATTCTAACATTTATCTTCCTGGCAGATCCTGAACTCTGGTATATTGCAATATTTATAGGTGTGACTCATTTTATTGTAGATTTATGGAAACTACAGTCTGGAAAAGATACCCTAAAAATGTTCGTGCTGGATCAGCTATTTCACTTAATAGCTATCATCTTTGCCTGGCTTTATCTCACAGATAATTTNAAAAANGTNATCTTGNTTTTGCAGGAAATGATCAATTCNACTTCAATCCTTGCAGTCATCATGGGATATCTTCTTGTGATNTTTCCTTCTGGATTTTTAATTGGAAAAGCTACTAGTCGCTGGCAAACAGAAGTCAAAGATGATCTTCAGAAAAATAGTCTCGATGCAGCTGGCCGTTATATTGGAATTTTTGAAAGAATTCTTGTGCTCACGTTTATTCTCACCAATAATTTTTCAGCAATAGGATTNCTGATAGCCGCAAAATCGATTCTTAGGTTTAGTGATAAGGCTGAAACTGGAGCCAGGAAACAGACCGAATATGTTCTGGTTGGAACGCTTATGAGTTTTACTATCACGGTAATCGTAGGCTTCCTAGTACGCTACGTCATGTTTTTCTAGTAGTTGAATACTACTCTGTATTCTTTCACGAACAATATTCATCATTCGCTTGTTCAATGCTGAACTATTGAGGATATATGTATCGTACTCTTGGATAGTAAACTGCCCGATGATCGCACCTTTTAAACTATTTCTAAATTTTATATCCTTCTGAATTGCAGTTTCAACATAGATCATCCTGCTTTCCAGTTTCAATTCGTAGAATTTATTCTTGTGCTTTTTAATATAATTTCTAAACATTGCCAGAANTAGATCATTCTGAAGCTTAGCAATAGGACGAAGCGTTTTATTTTGAAAACGTTCTTCATCGCTCATATTATCAGTGATTTTGGCAGAAGGAATCTCGGGCCTCAGTTCCAGCAATTTTATGTCTCTAGGATTCATGGCAAGTAAGTTTTATTAAATATATGCAATAGAGATATCTCAACCAGTATGCCATCAGTTTAGTTGTAAACCGTTTATAAACAACTACGAGTTAAATCCTTCTTAATCGAACTTGGGAGACACCTTCAAGTTCTTATATTTAAAATAAAAGCTAAGAAAAATCATGATAGAATCTAAGAATCCATATACCGGTGAGACCATTGAGAAATTTGAAGAACTCACTAAAGAACAGATCGATGAAGTTTTAGAGAATGCCCAACAGCGATATAAGCTCTGGAGAAAAACTAGCATGGATGAACGTGCAGAATTCATGAAAAATGCTGCGGAAGAGCTCAAGGCTAATAAGGAGGAATACGCCCGGGATATAACACTTGAAATGGGGAAGCCAATTTCTCAAAGTATTTCTGAAATTGAAAAATGTGCCTGGGTTTGTGAATATTATGCCAAGCATGCTGAAGAACATCTTGCTGACAGGCTAATAGATACAGATGCTCAAAAGAGTTATGTAAGCTATGAGCCTATTGGAGTTGTTCTTGCGGTCATGCCATGGAACTACCCATTCTGGCAGGTGTTTAGATTTGCTGCGCCCGCTTTAATGGCCGGTAATATAGGTGTTCTCAAACATGCCAGCAACGTCATGCGCTCTGCAAATAATATTCAGAAGGTATTTGAGAGAGCTGGTTTCCCTAAATACTGCTTCCAGAATATGACGGTAGGAAGTGACAAGATCGATGCTGTCATAAAGGATAAAAGAATAAAAGCAGTTACTCTAACAGGTTCCAAGCCTGCAGGAGCTGCCGTGGCTTCCACCGCTGGTAGTGAAATAAAAAAATCTGTACTGGAATTAGGGGGTAGTAATGCACTGGTAGTTTTCGACAACGCAGATATTGACGCTGCGGTTGAAACCTGTATTCAAGCAAGATTTCAAAATACAGGACAAAGCTGTATTGCAGGAAAAAGACTTATTCTTCAGGAAAATATCGCAGAAGAATTTACAAAAAAGTATGTTGATAAAGTAAAGGAACTCAAAAGTGGAGATCCTATGCACGAGGATACTTTTATTGGTACCATGGCCAGAGTGGATCTCGCGGAAGATCTTGAAAAACAGATTAGAGACTCTGTAGATGCCGGAGCNAAGATTCTCATTGGTGGTGNAAGAGATGGNGCTTATATGCAGCCTACAGTANTGGATAATGTTACTCAGGAAATGGCGGTATTTAAAGAAGAAACCTTTGGACCGGCAATTGGTATTACCAGATTTAAAACTGCGGAAGAAGCGATAGATCTTGTAAATAGCTCAGATTTTGGTTTAGGGGTCTCAATTTTTACAGAGGATATGGATTTTGCGAAGTATATAATTCCAGAATTCGAAGATGGAGCAGTATTCGTCAATGAGCTTGTTAAAAGTGATCCTCGACTTCCATTTGGAGGTACCAAAATTTCAGGTTACGGTCGTGAACTATCATTAGACGGTATTCAGGAATTTGTAAATAAGAAAACAGTCTATATAAAATAAAATTTATGGCAGATAATAAGATAGCAGTAACAGTTGACAGCGTCGTATTCTGTAAAACAAATAATTTATTTAAGGTTTTACTGATCCAGCGTAAGAATGAGCCATTTAAAGATCAATGGGCTCTGCCTGGTGGATTTGTAGATGAAGGGGAGGACCTGGAAACTGCGGCAAAAAGAGAACTGAAAGAGGAGACCGGTGTGGTTGTTAAAAGTATGGAACAGGTACAGGCCTTCGGTAATCCAGGTCGTGATCCTAGGGGTCATACAATTTCAATAGCATTCCTGAGTAGGATCTTTTGCGAAGAAGATCTAACTCCGTCCGATGATGCTCAGGATGCCAGATGGGTTGCTGTTGAAGACCTGCCTGACATGGAACTGGCATTTGATCATGACGAGATCATTAATGTGGCACAGCAATTCTTGTAATCATATTTTATAATTCATTTTCTGAAAAAATTATAAATTGATTTTAGTTTTTCGAGAATATGCTAATTCTATTACAGACCCGNAATTTAGCGGGTCTTTTTAATTATCTTCAAAATAAAAATATGAGATTTCATACCAGAAAATGGATCAAACCTGAAGACCTGAACCCAAACGGAACTTTATTTGGTGGCCGTTTGTTAGAGTGGATAGACGAAGAATGTGCTTTATATAGTATAGTTCAATTAGAAAACCCCAAAACCGTCACTAAATATATGAGTGAGATAGACTTTAGAAGTTCTGCTCACCAGGGTGATATAGTAGAAATAGGGATTGAGGTGATAAAATTCGGAACTGCTTCTCTTACGCTTCAATGTGAAGTTCGAAATAAAATGACAAGAGAAACCATTATTACCGTAGATCGTATAGTTATGGTAGCTCTAGGAGACGATGGTAAGCCTAAACCACATGGAAAGAATAAAATAGAATTTGTAAAAGACCGACTTAATAACTAGTCGGTTTTTTCCTTTTTATTAGAAACCCCAACAGGGAAATCTGTCTCTCCACCATATAATTTTATTTCCTGAATATCTGCTGGTAGATAATAACCATTGTCTTCAAGTGCTTCTTTTACGGCTCTTACTACATTCCCTTTGGTGATCATCGCCTGCATCCTGAAATCGGTGGTATCTACCCAGAAAAAGACTTTTAGATTCACCGTACTGGTGGCAAGTTCATCTTCGATAACGAAATTTTGATGTTCTGCATCTTCAATAACGGTCGGCTCTTTACGTAAGGCTTCCATCACAGTCTTTTTAGCACCGTCGATATTATCTTCATAGGCAATTCCAATTATAAAGCTCCATCGAAAAAATCCGTCTTCAGTATAATTGGTTGCAGGTTTGGTTAACACATCACTATTTGGAATGTACACATCCTTTCCATCAAATGTTTTAAGCTTAGTATATCTGAATTCAAGCGCTTTCACTTTTCCGAAGTTATCGCCAATTTCCACAGTATCATTTACATCAAATGGACGGTTAAATGCGAGGATTATCCCTGCAATAAAGTTTTCACCTATATCCTTAAATGCAAAACCTAAGACAACAGCACTGGCTCCTGCTGCGGTGAGAATACCTGTTGCAACACCTCCAAGGCCCGCAGCTTTCAGAGCTAACATGATGGAAGTAATGATTATAAGAAACCTGATAGCCTTACCAAGAAATTTACTCATTAGAGGATCTGAAGTCCTGGCAGATATTCGTTTGGTGAAAAATCTTCCCATCCAGATGCCAATAAGGACACCAAGAATTATGATCAACAAGCCAAGTCCAATACCAGGTAACTGATCAATTAGATTTTGATAAAATTGATTGAAGGATCCTTCAATCGTTTCTAGTTCCCGTTCAGCCTGACTTTGCATGAATTCCTGTTTATCCAAAAATAAATAATACTTGTGTTTTAATTTAGTAGAAACCGGGAGAATTATTGATTACTCGATCCATTAGGACCTTTCTCTGTATTTTCTTTTTCTTCTTCAGCAATTTGTTCTTTTGCCTTTCTGATCTCATCTTCAGGAGCATCATCTGGCTTTTGCTCTTCTGCTAGTTCTGGTTGTAAAAACAACTGGGCGTAAAACGGAAAGTGATCTGATTTTACATCATCTCCTAAACCGATTTTTTCTACTCTAAATTCTTCAGAAACAAATATATGATCCAGTGACCAGCGCATGATAAAACTTTTGGCNTTGAAGGTATTATAGAAGCTTCGTCCTTTTCTCACGTCCAGCAATTCACCAACAGTCTGAAACATACTTGTAGTTCGAGACCAGGCAACATCATTAAAATCTCCTATTACTACAACTGGAATATCAGAATCCATAGATTCGAGAGCAATTTTCATCATTTCAGCATCGCGATCTGAAGANGATGGGTTATGTTGTGGCATGGGAGGAGTAGGGTGAATTGCGTGTAATTGAATCCTAGCGCCGGAACGTAGTTCAATTTCAGTGTGAATAGAAGGAATACTATCATCCACNATATATTTCACCTGNGNATTGTTCAGCTTAAATTTTGAATATAAAAGCATTCCGTATGTATTGTCAAGCGGCACTTCAACTTTATATGGATAATCGCTCCCAATACCAGATTTTAAGGCATCTGCCCATTTGATATCAGTTTCCGTAAAAACAGCAACATCGGGATTAAGTTTTTCTATCTCTTCGATCAGGATCGTCTTCTCTTTGTTTTTCTGAAGTACATTGGAGGTTAACAACATCATACCCNTTTGATTGTCAANCGTTTCTGTCGGCTTTCCAACATCGTAAGGAACAAAAGGAGTATATGGCAATATTTTTACAAACTGGTAAATAAAGCAANCTACCAGGATGATCATAAAAGCATAATCCCTCCAATTTGAAATCTTAAACCTTAAAAAGTAAGCGAAAATTGCCATAAGTGTTAGCAACGTTAGCTGAATATGTGGATAATCAAACATTCTCACCCACCAGAAGTCTACAGCGACGATCGGTATTAAGGTGATTAGTACAGCAAGAATTCCGAAGCCCTGTAGAAATGGTTTTAATTTCATTTTTGGTTTATTTGTTAATTGGATCTTTCTGAAAGAAAATTACGGATGTCATCACCAGATGGAGCTTCAAATAACTGAAGATCGAAATATGGAATGGCAGCAATAAGATGGTCAAAAATATCTGCAGAAATATACTCAAAATTTTCCCAGCGTTTGTCTCTACTGAAACACAGTATTTCCAGAGGAATTCCATTAGGTGTAGGGGCGAGATGTCTTACAATCAAATACATCTCTTTATGGATGGCTGAATGATCCTGTAAATACGAGTCTGCATACTTCCTGAAAATTCCCAGGTTCGTTTGATTTCTTCCGTTTATAAGTACACTTTTATCTATATTATTTGTCTCGTTATACTTATCAATTTCGGACTGCCTGTTTTCGAGGTAAGGAGCTATTAGTTGAATCTTTTTTAGCTTGGCTATGTCTTCAGGCCCAAGGAATTTTACAGAATTCTGNTTGATAAAGACCGAACGTTTGATTCTCCTCCCAGGAGACTCCTGCATACCTCTCCAGTTCTGAAAGGAATCTGAAATAAGGCTATAGGTTGGAATCGTGGTATAAGTATTATCCCAGTTTTGTACCCGCACCGTNGCAAGNTTAATTTCGGTTACTGTTCCATCTGCGCCAAATTTTTGAAACGTGATCCAGTCTCCAATTCTAACTATATCATTTACAGATACTTGTATAGAAGCAACTAAACCTAAGATTGTATCTTTAAAGATAAGTAAAATNACTGCGGAAGCGGCACCTAAGGATATTGCAAAGCCAATTACAGATTTACCAGTAATTACNGAAAACATAAACATTAAGCCTATNATCCAAAGAAAGATCATGATGATCTGGCTGAANCTTTCCAGNGGTTTGTCATTAAACTCAGACCTGGTTTTAAGATAATTTCTTGTAGAGCGAAGCACGCTTCGACAGATCCATACCACCAGTATGATGATATAAATCTTCATCGTATAGAAGAAGAATTCTAAGATCCTGGGGAAATCTATAAATATTAAAGGGAATAATTCGTAAACTATATAAATAGGCAGAAACCTCCCTACGTACNTGGGAAAATTACTTTTAATAAGAAAGTCGTCTATTGTGGTTTTAGTACGATTGGTAAACGCACTGATGGCTTCTATCACAAAATGCTTGACCAGGTAATTAGCTGCAAACACGATAAATGTTAGTGCAACAATATTGATTAACAGATTGAGATACTGTGCCAGTACAGCGTTCATTCCATATTCAAGAAATAGGTCTTCGAAAAAACAAATAATATCGATCATGTTATCCACTTTCTGAAATTAGAGATATTTTTTCTCTACGTAAAATGGTCCGAATGGAATAAATGAGCATCCAAAGATAATCGCGATCTGCTTAAGTCCCCAGTTCATGGGTTTTATAAGTAGCAAAGCCCCTACTACATAAGCTACAAAAAGTACTCCGTGAGCCATACCCACATGTTTTACCATAGCTGGCATATCCAGAATGTATTTTAATGGCATTGCGATGAGTAATAATACCAGAAATGAGATACCTTCCAGAATGCTAACCCACTTAAATACAGTAATCTTATGTTTCAAAGCCATAGAGCCAAATTTGAGCAACAAAGATAATTGATATTATATAGATGACCTCGTTTAAAGCAAAGGCTTTGTGAGCAATTTAATAAAGTTGTGATAACTATTACGTGGCAATTTTAGTATTTTGCGATCGTAAATTGAAATTATGAATAATAAAAAAGTANTGGTTACCGGTGGTCTTGGTTTTATTGGATCACATACCGTAGTAGCCTTACAACAGGAAGGGTTTGAAGTTGTAATTATAGATAATCTTTCGAACTCATCTATAGAGGTCCTTGGTGGAATAACTCAAATAAGCGGTAAGACACCAGAATTTGAAAATATAGATCTCAGGGAGAAATCTGCAGTGAAGGATTTCTTCGAGAAATACCCTGATATTGGAAACGTGATTCACTTTGCTGCATCCAAGGCAG